>WNGJ01029632.1_pt1 | contig 10832 bp, 8 predicted proteins | sample 5400611 | NCBI WGS metagenome assembly WNGJ01 (sample SAMN13153375, study PRJNA577476) | soil metagenome | isolation source: 40 cm soil or saprolite under Garry oak tree replicate 1 | place: USA:California | collected 2016-06-15 | reverse complement strand
GCTGCAAAGTCCACACCGACCGGCCGTCGCAGCAAGATTGGCGCGCCCCGCTGCGCTTCGCGGTGGAGTGGCTCGCGCACGAAGTGCACGGGATCTACGACCGCGAGGGCCGCGATTTGCCTGGGGGATCGCGGGCGTTCCTCGAGGCCGCAGGAGCCACCGGGCCCGTCCGGGGCGACGAGAACACCGGGCGGCTCATCGAGATGGAGCGAGGGGTGCTGCGCGCCATGTCGTCGTGCGGTTGGTTCTTTGACGACATTGCGGGACTCGAGGGTCGCCAGGCGCTGCGCTACGCGGCGCACGCGATCTCGCTCGCCGGCGCCGAGAGCGCCAGACTCGAGGCGGGGTTCATCGCGCAGCTTGGCGACGCGCGCAGCAATGATTCCGCCGCCGGCAGCGCCGCTGACGTCTTCCGGCAAACCCTGCAGCCGACACCGTCGTGAGCCAGCCGCTCCGGTTTGTATTCGGCCTGCACCTGCATCAGCCGGTGGGCAATTTCGATCATGTGATGGCCGATCACGTGCGCGACGTGTATCGGCCCATCATCGAGCGCGCCACCGCCGCCGGCTTTTTTCCGCTGACGCTGCACGTGTCGGGACCATTGCTCGAGTGGCTCGAGGACCACGACACGGCATGGCTCGACATGATTGGCCGGCTCGCCACCGACGGCCGGCTGGAGCTGCTACTCGCCGGATTCGACGAGCCGATTCTCGCGTCGCTGCCCCGCCCCGATCGGCTCGAGCAGATCGGGCGGATGCGCGAATACCTGCAGCGCCGCTTCGGCGTCCAGGCGACCGGGTTGTGGCTCACCGAGCGCGTGTGGCAGCCGGAACTGGCCGCCGATCTCGCGACGGCCGGCGTCGAATACGCGCTCGTCGATGACCGTCATTTCCTGGCCAGCGGCTTTCGTCACGACGAGCTGCACCGCCCACACCATACGGAATCCGACGGCCAGCGCGTCGGGTTGCTCGCGATCGACGAGCGGCTCCGCTACCTGATCCCCTTCCGCCCGCCGGAAGAAACCGCGTCCTACCTCAAACAGCTCCGCGCTCAGGGCCGTGGGCTCGCGGTGCTCGCGGACGACGGGGAGAAGTTCGGCGGGTGGCCAGGGACGAAGGATTGGGTCTACGGCTCCGGCTGGTTGGACAACTTCCTCAAGACGATGGAGAGCCTGAAGACGGCCGGCGAGATCGAGCTGACAACCGGCCAGCGAGCATTCCGAGAGGTCCCGTCCGGAGGACTCGCCTATCTCGGCACCGCGTCGTACCGGGAAATGGAGAAGTGGGCGCTGCCACCGGCGGCCCAGCGGGAGCTCACGACGCTGGAGGAGGAGCTGGGCCCCGAACAGCTGGCGGCGGCGTCCGCGTTCGTGCGGGGAGGACACTGGCACCATTTTTTAGTGAAGTACCCCGAGTCGAACCGCATGCATAAAACGATGGTGGCGCTCTCGTCGCTGTCGCGCCGCCGTGGCGACCCGCCGGAGGCCCGGCGGGCGATCGGGCGTGCCCAATGCAACGACGCCTACTGGCACGGCGTATTCGGCGGACTCTATCTGCCCCATCTCCGTAACGCGATCTGGCACCAGCTGGCCTTCGCCGAGCGCGAGCTGCGGCGAGGCGAGCCGCTGGCGTATGAAGAGCTAGATCTCGACAACGACGGGTATCCCGAGCTCTGGATCCATTCCGGGCAATTCTCGGCGCTGGTCAGCCCGCACCGCGGCGGCGCGGTGGAAGTACTGATGCGGTTCAACGATCTGATCAATCTTGCGGACGTCCTCACGCGACGCCGCGAATCGTATCACGAGATGCCCAAACAGCAGGCGGATGGCCATGGAGAGAGCAAAACCGATGGCACGGCGAGCATCCATGACATCGAGAAAGCGGCACGGCTCAAGGAGCTGCCGCCGGTCGACGCCGAGCCGCGGGCGATTCTGGTCGAGCGGTTGCTAAGCGAGAACGTCACCTCGGACGATTACGCTGCAGCTAAGTACCAGCCGATTCGGTCCTGGGCCGCGGTGCCGATGGCCGCCCGTGTCTCCGTCGAGTCCGACGCGATCACGGTCGTCCTCCAAGGCCCCGAGCTCAACAAACGACTGAGATTCGACGTCGCCGGGTGTCTCGACGTCGACTACACGTGGGACGGCGCGGCTCACCCGAACGCGATCTTCGCGCCCGAGTTGTCGCTGGCTCGCGACGTGCCGTTGCGTCTGCAGCCTGAGACCGAGGTCTGGCGCTCCAACATCACCACGGTCGCGCGCAGTGAGCGGGGATTTGAGGAAACAGTCCAGGGGATCTCGCTCACCCCACGCTGGCCGGCTCGTCTCGGAAGATGCTCGCTCGAGATCTCGTCGTGAAGGACGGTCGAGGTTGGTGGAGCGTGGTGGAGGTTGTGCATGACGTTCGACGCCATCGCTGAACAGCTGGCCGAGGTCGGCCGCCTCTGTTATGCGCGCGGCTGGGCGTTCGGCACTAGCGGCAACTTCAGCGCCGTGGTTGGAAGAGCGCCGCTCACAGTCGCGATCACGACGAGCGGTGTAGATAAAGGACTGTTGGAAGCCAATCAGATCGTCGAGATCGACGAGGAACGCCATGTGCTCCGCGGGTCGGGACGTCCATCCGCGGAGGCGGCGTTGCACCTGGCGATCGTGCGCGCCCGTGGTGCCGGCGCGGTGTTGCATACGCACTCCGTTTGGAGCACGATTCTGTCAGATGCCGGAACGGACGGCGGCCTCGTGATTGACGGCTACGAGATGTTGAAGGGGCTGGACGGCGTCCGCACGCACGAGCACCAGGAGCGGCTGCCGATTATCGACAATACGCAAGACTGGGCCGGGGCCGTGCCAGGCGTCGCAGCGACGCTGCGCGACCATCCGGCGGCGCATGGCTTCCTGATTCGTCGCCACGGTCTTTACAGCTGGGGACGCGACCTGGCCGAGGCGAAGCGGCACGTGGAGATCCTCGAATTCCTGTTCGAGGCGATGGGGCGAAAGCGAGGCATGTCATGGCAACGGTGAAGATTCCCGCCGAACAACGGACACTCACAACGCAGGCTGAGGTCACCCAGTATCTCGCAACGTTGGGCATCGACTACGAGCGGTGGCCGCTCGCCCAGCGTGCCGCGGCGAATGCGCCAGCGGACGCGGTGCTTGCCGCCTATGCGCCCGAAATCGACAAGCTGAAGGCGCGCGGCGGCTACGTGACGGCCGACGTCATCGACGTCACGCCGGCCACGCCGAATCTCGAGACCATGCTCGCGAAGTTCAGCACCGAGCATTGGCATGACGAGGACGAGGTCCGCTTCATCATCCGCGGCCGGGGGTTGTTCCACATTCATCCCCGCGAGGGTCCGGTCATCGCGATCGAAGTCGAGGCCGGCGACCTGATTCGGGTGCCGCGCGGGACCTGGCACTGGTTCGATCTGTGCGCCGATCGCGACATCCGCGCGATCCGGCTGTTCCAGGACAAGTCGGGCTGGACGCCGAATTACACGAACAGCGGTGTGGATCAGGGCTTTCAGCCCGTGTGCTGGGGACCGACGTACATCCCGCTCACCGCACGCTGAGCGACATTCGAGCCATCCTGCTGGACATCGAGGGTACCACCACTCCCATCGAGTTCGTCCATCAGGTGCTGTTCCCGTATGCGCGCGCACACCTGCGCGACTATCTGTCGGAGCACGCCGACGATCCCGAGGTCTGCGCCGATATCGCTCTGCTGCGCAGGGAGCACGCCGCGGAATCCTCGCAATCGCCCCCCCCCGGGGTCCCGCCGTGGGATCCCGAGGCGTACGTCTACTGGCTCATGGACCACGATCGCAAATCGACCGGTCTCAAATCACTCCAGGGCCGCATCTGGGAAGCGGGTTATCGCGTCGGCGAGCTGAAGGGAAAAGGTGAGGTCTATCCGGACGTGCGACCAGCATTCGAACGGTGGCGGAAGGCTGGGAAACAGATCGCTATCTTCTCATCAGGCAGCGTCCAGGCGCAGCGCAATCTCTTCACGAATACCACGGCGGGCGATCTGTCGACATTTCTGTCTCGATATTTCGACACGACGACCGGACCTAAGCGCGAGCCGAGCAGTTATCGGAAGATCGCGGCCGCGCTCGGGCATTCACCGCAGGACGTGCGCTTCGTTTCCGACGTCGCGGCGGAGCTGGATGCGGCGCGTACCGCCGGCATGCGGACGGCGTTGTGTCTTCGCGGGCCGGATCAGCCGGACGATTCCCCCACCGATCATCCTCGCATCCACTCCTTTACCGAGCTAGCGTAGGGACCCATGACTCTTGCCGCGATCATCGGCATCATCGTGGTCGGTTGGGCGATTTTCACCTTCAACCGTCTCATCCGACTGCGCCAGCTGGGCGACAACGCCTGGTCCGATATCGACGTGCAACTGAAGCGGCGCCACGATCTGATTCCGAACGTGGTCGCAGTCGTGCAGGGGCACGCCGGCTACGAGCGGTCCACACTCGAGGCGTTGGTCGCCGCCCGCGGGCGAGCCGTGCAAGCGACCCAGGCGGGACCGGCGACACGGGCTCGAGAAGAAGACCCCCTCGGCAACGCGCTGCAGCGCGTCGTCGCCGTCGCTGAAGCGTATCCCGAGCTCAAGGCGGTCGCGAGCTTCGCCGCGTTGCAGGCAACGCTGACCGATGTCGAGGACCATTTGCAGAACGCGCGGCGCTACTACAACGCCGTCGTTCGCGACTTCAATACCGCGATCGCCCAATTCCCCGCGGGAATCATTGCCGCGATGCTGCGCCTGCGCCCCCGGGAGTTCTTTGGCCTCGAGGATCCGTCGGAGCGTGCCGTGCCGAAAGTGCCGCTGGCACTCCTGCTGCTCGCGCTCTCCGCGACGTCGCTCAGCGCGCAACGGTCCTACTCGATCGAGCGGTTCGACGCCCGCGTTCGCGTCAATCGTGACGCGAGCATCGACGTGACCGAATCCATTACCGCTCGATTCGTCGGGTCCTGGAACGGATTGTATCGCACGATTCCGGTCAAATACCGGACGCCGCAAGGCCTGAATTGGACACTGGGCGTGTCGCTGCAAAGCGCGCAGGACGACGCCGGGAGGAATCTGCGCACCGAAACGAGTCGCCAAGGTGCGTACATCAAGTACAAGGTCTGGATCCCGGGTGCCGCGAACGCCGATCGGACGCTCGTACTGCGCTACCACGCGACGAACGGGCTGCGGTTCTTCGACGAGCACGACGAGCTCTACTGGAACGTCACGGGCGACGAGTGGGAGGTGCCGATTCGTGCCGCCACGGCAGAGATCGAGCTGCCACCCGGCACGCCTGGCGCGCGGGCGATAGCGTTCAACGGCGTATACGGCTCGACCGCGCGCGATGCGACCGTCACGATCGACGGCAACATCGTGCGGATCGCGATGCCGCATTCCCTGGGATATCACGAGGGGCTGACCGCCGTGGTCGGGTGGGACAAGGGCGTAGTCACCGCTCCGACCGTCATCGCACGAACCGCGCAAACCGTGCGCAGCAACTGGCCGCTGCTGCTCCCCATTCCGGTGCTCCTGTTCGCGTTCGCCAGGTGGCGCCGCGCCGGCGCTGACCCCAGGCTGCGGCCGATTGCCGTGCAGTACGAGCCACCTCCGAGCATGACGCCGGCGGAGGCCGGGACGTTGATGGACAACAGTGCCGACATGCGGGCAGAACCCCAAGCTCTTTGGCTTGTTCGGAGGCGGGACCAGCTATTCGCTGCAGCGCCTCAAGAGCGCGGACGGTCTCACGCCCCATGAGGTGGCGGTTTTCGACGGCATCTTCTCGGAACACGGTGATCACGTGGAGTTGGACGAGTTGAAGGACGAGTTCTATAAGGAACTCGATCCGATTCGGAACGCGATTTTCGACCGCCTGACGGGAAGCGGGTTCTACAAGAATCGGCCCGACAAGGTGAAGCAGAATTGGACCGGCGCGGCATTTGGCCTGGCCATCGCGATTGGCGTCGGCGGGACATTCGTGTCGAAGGCGTTCTTGCTGACGCCGGTTCCATTTGTCCTCGCGGCGATCATCACACTGATCATTCTCCTCCTGTTCGCGCAGATCATGCCCGCGCGCACGGAAACGGGAGCGCGCGCGCTCGAGCAAGTGCTGGGATTCGAGGAGTTCCTCCGGCGCGTAGAGGCCGAGCATTTGAAGCGCATCATCATCGGCCATCCGGAGCTGTTCGATAAATACCTGCCGTTCGCGATGGCGTTTGGTGTGGAGAAACAGTTCGCGCGCGCGTTCGAGGGGATCTACATGCAGCCACCACAATGGTACGTGGGTCCCAGCGTCGCGAACTTCAATGTCAGCCATTTCTCGACCAGCATGTCGCATCTCTCGACGGTGGCGGGAACGACGCTGTCGTCGTCGCCGCGCAGCTCGGGGGGATCGGGATTCGGCGGCGGCGGCGGCTCCGGCGGCGGCGGTGGTGGTGGTGGTGGTGGTGCGTTCTAACCGAGGAGATCCATGATGAAGCACTTGTTGTCGATCTTGCTTGCCGTGGTGTGGTGCAATGCGCCGTGCCAGTCGGCTCCGCGGAATGCTCCAGTGTGGGTTACGGAGCCGGCGATCACCGCCGCCGACCTGCGCCAGCGCCTCTACCTCATCGCTGACGATTCGCTGATGGGCCGCGAAACGGGAAGCCTGGGCGCCTTCAAGGCGTCGGCTTACGTGGCCGCCGAGTTTCGGCGCCTGGGGCTCGAGCCGGCCGGTGACAATGGCACCTATTTCCAGACGGTCCCGTTCTGGGACGTCAAAGTGGATCCCCGTTCCCGGCTCGTGACCAGTGGCGGCACCACGCTCCACCTCGGAGCTGACTTCCTTCCCGTCAGTTTCGCCGTGCCACCGCGCGTGCTCGAGCAGACCGCCGTCGTCTATGCCGGGTCGGTCGGTGACACCGCGCATCTGATGGCGGCACCCGGTGTCGCCGGAAAGTTCGTCGTGCTCGATGTCCCGCAGGGGTTCGATCGTCGAGCGATCGGACCGCTCCTTGGTCGGTATCACGAGGCGAGCACGATCGGCATCGTCGCGCTCGACCAGCTGGGCACCGAACAGATCGCGCGTATTCGCGAGGGCCGCCCAGTCTCCGATACAACACGCAATCCTCGTGCGATCGCGCTGGTGTGGCTCAGCCGGCAAGCGGCGGCGGCCCTGCTCGGCAAGGAGCCGGCCGAGATCGCGCCGGGCAGCGCGACCGGTACCACGGTGAGCGGTCAGTACGACTTCACCCGCACGGCGGTGGCGTTCCGGGCGCGCAACGTCGTGGGAATTCTGCGCGGCAGCGACCCCGCGCTGCGCAACGAATACGTCTCCCTGACCGCGCATCATGACCACGTCGGTTTCGATCACCATCCCGTGGATCACGATTCGCTCCGCGCCTTCAATCGTGTCGTCCGGCCGATGGGTGCCGATTCGCCCAACCGGCCGGCCACCGATGCGGAGCAAGTCCGGATTCGCGCGATCCTCGACAGCTTGCGCGCGATCCGTCCTCCCCGCCGCGATTCGATTCGCAACGGCGCCGACGACGACGGCTCCGGAACGGTCGCGATTCTTGAAATCGCGGAGGCGTTCGCCACGGCCCAGGGGGCGGAGCGACCGCGGCGCTCGATCCTCTTCGTCAGCCACACGGGAGAGGAAGCGGGACTCCTCGGCTCGCGCTGGTATAGCGATCACCCGACAGTGCCGCTCGACTCGATCGTCGGCGAAATCGATCAAGACATGGTCGGGCGAGGCACGGCGTCCGACTTCCCGCGCGGCGGCACGGGCGCCGGCAGCCCCACCTATCTGGAGGTCATCGGCGCAAAGCGGATTTCGCGCGAGTTTGGCGAGATGCTCGAGGCGGCGAATGCCAAGCAGCCCCTGCCGTTCGTCTTCGACTATACCTACGACGCGCCGGGCCATCCGCTGCAGTACTACTGCCGCGCCGATCACTACAGCTACGCGCGCTACGGCATCCCGTCAGTGGCGTTCTCACGCGGCGAGCACCTCGATTACCACCAGGTCACGGACGAAGCCCAGTACATCAGTTATCAGGACCTCGCCCGGGTCACGAGAATGGTGCATGACGGCACGCTCGCAGTGGCGAATGCGCCGGAGCGACCCAAGCGGGACGTGCCGAAGCCTACTGATCCGCACGCGCCCTGCGTACAATGAGACGGAATTCTAGAGGTACTTGAGCCACCAGTCGGTGCGCCGCGCCTTCAAGTCGGCGTACCACCGGCTGGGGAAATAGAGCAGCACAATAGCGATGGCCCAGACCAGGTACAGCAGGCCGAGGCTCCACGTGTAGCCCTCGGGCGCCGGCGGGTTCGCCATCGGATGATTCGTGAACAACCAGGGGGTCACGGCGCCGAGGCGGATCGCCGACACCACAAGGGCGAGGGCGTGGATGAGCGGGATGTGCAGGACGTAATAGAAGAACGGCACGCGCCCGAAGACCGTGAGCCACTGCGCCACCCGCCCCCGCGCCCGATCCAGCAACGGGACGATCGCGATCGTCGGCCCGAGGGTCATCAGTAAGAAGAGCAGCGAGGCCGGGTACTTCGTCGTGTTGAGGAACGACAGAAACGCCGGCATCGGTGGCGTCGCGCTCCAGGGTCGCGGGTCGCCGTAAAGGTTGAAGCCTCGCAGCACGAGAAACAGCGCCGTAGCGCCCAGGCCAAGCCGCAGACAAACCCGATTGCGGCGTACGGGCTCCATCGTCAGGACTGTGCCGAACCAGTACCCCGCCGCCATGACGCCAATCCACGGAATGATCGAGTACAACACGATGAGCGGCGTTCCCGCGACCGGGCCGTTGAAAAAACCGATGTAGAGAATCTTCCAGAGCTCAGCCAGTGGGGGCGTGTGAGTGATGAGCGGCATCATCACGGCATTGTGCAGCGCGATGATCCCCATTCCGAGGATGCCCACCGTCCGCGGACGTAGCCACACCAATGCCGCCATCAGGACCATGCACCAGCCAATGACCCAGATGACGCCGGCCAGCAAATAATTCGCGAAGTCGAAGTTGAAGGTCCAGCAGATGCGAATTACCGTCAGCTCGAGCAGCACGAGCCAGATGCCCCGCACCAACAGGAAGCGCGACAGATCATGGTGTTTGCGGCCGTAGAAGAACGCGCTTGTGCCCGCGAGGAAGATGAAGGCGGGCGCCACGAAATGCGTCACCCAGCGGGTGAAGAAGATCCCCGCGGTCGGGCCACCGGCTGGCAGCCCGGAATAGACACGGACATGATCGATGGCCATCAGCACCATCACCGCGCCGCGAATCAGATCGATCGAGGCGACGCGGGCGGTGGGAGTGATTGGAGCAGCGGCGGTGGGTGTGGACAAAGGCGCGCTCATGCGGCGAACATGGGGCACATGGTGAATCCCAGCAAGTCAGAAAGCCGTCTCCGAATCACGAGACTCGGGCTGCTGTTGGTACTGGCCGTGCCCACGCCCGCACGACCGCAGGAGCTCCGTGTCGCGCCGTCGAGCGGCAAGATCCATCTGGATGGCCGGTTGGACGAACCCGACTGGACACGGGCCGACTCGTTAAGCGACTTCCGTCAACGTGAGCCGAAGGTCGGCGAGCCCGCGACCGAGCGCACCGTCGTCAAGGTCGTCCGCGATGCGACTGCCCTCTACATCGGGGTACGCGCGTACGACAGCGAATCGCGCCGCATTCGCGCCACGCAGCTGCGCCGGGACGCCGATCTGTCGAGCGACGACAACGTACTGCTGCTCATCGACAGCTTCCACGACCGGCGCGGCGCATTCGTGTTCGGCACGAATCCCAACGGTGCCCGTTGGGATGCACAGCTGGCCAACCTCGACGCCCTCAATGAGAACTGGAACGGGATCTGGGACGTCGCGGTCTCGCGCGATGCCGCCGGATGGACCGCCGAATTCCGCATTCCGTTCCAGACGCTGCGGTTTCGCCGCCAGCCTGGCATGCGGTTCGGCTTCAACGTGCGCCGCTTCATCCGGCGTAAGAACGAGCAAGATCTGTGGCGCTCCTGGGGGCGCGCGGAAGGACTCTATCAACTGTTGAAGGCGGGCGACCTAATCGACATCGGACCATTAGACCGCGCTCAGGTCGTAGAGTTGTACCCGTATGTGTTGAGCCGCGCCATCGAACCGGCGCACGACAGCGGCGGCGCTCGGCTCGGGCGTGGCTTCGTCGGCGTCAAGTCGGGGCTCGACGCCAAGGTCGCCGTCTCGCCGACGTTGACCGCGGACCTCACGGCCGGGACCGACTTCGCGCAGGTCGAGGCCGACGAGCAGGTCATCAATCTGACCCGCTTTCCTTTCTTCTTTCCGGAGAAACGGCAGTTCTTCCTCGAATCGAGCGGGCTGTTCGATTTTGGCACGCCGGGTCGCACGCAGGTGTTTTATTCGCGACGGGTCGGGTTGGACAGCGCGGGCAATCCCATCCCGATCGTCGCCGGGGAACGTCTCTACGGGAGACAGGGCCCGTGGCGCATCGGCGTGCTCGATGCGCAAACGGGCGGAAACCGCGAAAACGATGCTGTCGTGCGGGTGCAGCACGACCTGCTAGCGAGATCATACCTCGGGATCATAGGCGCGCTGCAGACCATGGCCGGCACCGGCCCGCGGGGCACCGGTGGGTTCGACGTCGATCTTCCACTCATCGTACACGGTCAGAATCTCGAGCCGAAATTCTGGATCGCTGGCACGCGGACTCCCGGCGTCAGCGGTGTTCCACTCGCCTGGCGGTTGTCCGCCGACAATCCCAACGATTTGTTCGACAATTTCGTCTCGCTCTATCGCATCGACGGCGGGTTCAACCCCACCCTCGGCTTCGTGCGTCGGACCGGCATCTG
>WNGJ01010450.1_pt1 | contig 10832 bp, 10 predicted proteins | sample 5400611 | NCBI WGS metagenome assembly WNGJ01 (sample SAMN13153375, study PRJNA577476) | soil metagenome | isolation source: 40 cm soil or saprolite under Garry oak tree replicate 1 | place: USA:California | collected 2016-06-15 | reverse complement strand
GCTCCCACGTCGCGACCTTGTTGAAGAACTTGAACAGCAGGACGCGAAAGACCACCTCCTCGACGGCCTGGTCGCCGTCGTAGGCGACATGCCGTATGAGGTACTGGCTCACCCGATCCGCGGCCCGATAGGCATTCGTGAACCGGTGCGCGGACAGGACCGGGTCATCGGTCCACGGCGCGGGTTCACCCCGAACCCGCCGGTGGAAGATTCTCTGCCGCTCCGCGGCGAAGTGCCAGTAGGTATCGAAGACCGGAGTCGTCGTTGGTTGGCGCCCCGTGCTAACCAACAGGCCACGTCCCGCCATCGGGGCGAACTCTAGCGCAGACATCTCGGGATCCTCAGCTCCTCATTACCGGCCGCCGGGCCCGAGAGCGCACGCACCGTATAGCCCTTTGTCCCGCGGCCGCGGCGCACCGTGCCGCCGTAGAGCTCGTGGGCGCCTCCCCGCTGGCGCGTGCCGCCTGGACCGTGAGCCGGCCGGACTCCTTCCCCCTCGCCACATCCGGACTGGTGCTCTCGGCGATCACTCACCACAGTCAGCTCCAGCTGACCGGTACACGTCTTGGTTCGCCGCCGGAAAGGTCCACACATCCTGTCGGTAACCATGACCCAGTTCGAGCAGCGGCGACAGACGCCAGCGCGTGTCACGTCCCCTGCGAGGCAGCGAGTTCTGCCTCTTCCCAGCTCTCCAGGTCCACGATCACCGCGGCGGGACGCCCGTTGCGGAGCAGCAGCACCGGCTGGCCTTCGGCGACCTGATCCCAGGCGGTCTCGCTGATTTCTCCTGCGACCGGAAACGGCAATACGGGGCGGTCCTGCATGGCTTCCATGGTAACAGATTGGCCGTCTACAGTCTATGGCCTACGGTTGGCCGCCTATGGTCTATGCGTTATGGTCTACGGTGTGTGTTCCATGAGCTGCCGATCTGCCACAGTCGGCTGACCATGCCCCGTCCTGTACCGCCCGAGGGACGTTGGACTGAGCGCCACCGTCTGGTCAGCTTCTACGCGTCCGACGAGGTCCGGGCGTGGATCGACGAGGAGATGCGCCGTACCGGCGCGAGCAAGACCCAGGTCATCGTCCACGCGCTCGAGGAGCAGCGACGCGCGCGCGGCTCGTCGAGCGGTCGCCGCCGACGCTAAGCTCGCTGACGCGGGGCGCTCGCGCCTATGGGTGAGACTCGGTGGTCTCGAACATGTCACCGTTGTGACTCGCCGTCGCCTGCACCCGGTCAGGTCGCCGAGATCCTCGCCGACGTTGCGTCCCGCCGCGCCCTCGCAGCCGCGTCACGGTTTGCTGAGGATGCCGCCGATGACAGAGGCGGCGTGCTGATCGGGGTAGGCCCGGGTGTCGACGTCCGGGCAGATCCTGGACAGGCAGACCTGCTCCCTGACCGAGGCTGACTGCATCCGGGTCTTGCCCGACAAGCTGTCGGGCAAGACCAACGACCAGCTCGAGCTCACCGCGTGCCTGGACCACCTCCGTGGTGCAGTTGACGCCAGTGGCGTAAATAAACGTTCTGCCGTTCGACGGGCACCCTCCGGTTCGTCGGCCGTGGTCACGAACGGGGCCGCCCGCCGGTTCCCCGGGTAAATATGCAACCGCATGTTCACACTGCGACGGAATGATAATGACCGTTGTCATTCCGCCCATGATGGGCGAGCTGGAGGTCATCCCCGGGCCCGGGCTCGGCGGTCCGGTCCGGCGCCTGGTGCCCGAGGCGGGTGAAGCCGTCTCACCTTGCGGCTCGGGACAGCTTCCTTGGGAGGGGGGTTAAGCAGGGGCCCGCTACCGCAAGTACGCGTCGTTACGCGGCCACGGCGGCATATAGGGGAACTCGGTAATTTCATTTGCCGAGCTGGCCGCGCCGGCCGTCCTCCCGGTCACGCTCGCGATCGTAGTGAGGCAAGTGGGCCGTGGCCCCGCCGTGACCGAGGTGCAGGGCTCGGTGCCGGGCGCCGTGGCGCTCATCGGGTTCGCCGTGGCCGCGGCTCTGTTCGGCGCCCTTGCGGCATGGGTTGTCGTCGCCATCGGCGGGTACCTGGCGCAGGCCACCTCTTGCCCTCCTGGCGACGGGACGTCCGTGACCTGGCCTGGCAGCACCGTGATGCCGCCCGGGCCCACCGCAGCCAGGCCGGTCCCGGTGCACAGCAACCTTCTGGTTCCGAACGAAGCTGAACTATCTGCGAGTGCAGCGCGCTCACGAAGCCGGGGTGGGCGCGCCGTTCGTCCCGGCTCGGTCCGTGCTGCTGAGGACGCTTTCGTCGTGCCGGTCCGTGAGCGCGTCGTGGAGCATCGGGGGCCGGACGGCGAGATATCCCATGCAGACGAGAAGCGCGGCGTTTCCGAGGTCGAGCGCGAGTAGCGATCCGGTCGCGAACCCGGCGAGGTTGCCGAGTATCCCAGCGATCAGGCCGATACAGACCCATCCGGGCGCGGTGCGGCCGCGGAACAGCCCGATGGCGAGCAGGATCATGCCGAGCAAGAACGCGATGCCGGATAGCTGCAGGGGTGCCGCGATGCGCGCCGAGGAGTCGAAGCGGTCCAGCAGGGCGACCATGGCGTCGTGGTGGGTCGTGTTGAGCGCTCCCATCTCGACTTTGACCAGTTCCCCGCCCCAGTCTGCTAGTGAGAGCGCGGCGCCGATGAGCGCGAGGCCGCCGCCGATCGCGCCGAGCCGGGCACAGCGCAGGCAGGTGCGCCGCGCTATCCCGTACACGGCCGGGAGAAACGCCACGCTGCTGGCCAGCCCGAGCAGCACGTAGGCGTAGTACTGGCCGGGGTGGCTGGCGCTGACGGACAGTTCGGTTCCGTCCGGCCCGCGCAGTTGCGGCAGGACGAGCCCGGAGAGCAGCCCCAAGAGGGGGGCTGCGATGAGCGATGTGCGAATGACGGCGTCCTCGAATCCGCGTTCGGCGTTGACTTTCATGACACCCTCCACTTGCGGGGAACCCGGGGTCGGGCTCGGCTGAATCAGGACGCTACGGGCGCGTCCCTGTTGGGGGCGTCGCCCTGGCTGGTGGTTCGCCTCAGCCGACAGTGTGAGCCGGATCAGCGCCTGGTATGAAGACAGGCCGCAGGCAATCGCTTACAGTCGCGACTATGCGGCTGCTCCGGGCTCGGCCCTCCCTCGTCGACGGCGTGCTGGCCGTGGGCTTGGGCGTGTTGGCCCAGGTGGAGGTCTGGTCCGGGCGGGTCGCAGGCCCCCGTGTGGCCATGGCGGCACTGTTCTTGCTGGTCGGGTTTCCGCTCATCGTCCGCCGCCGTGCCCCGCTGGTGCCGGTAGTGCTGCTCATGACGGCCATCGCCGTACAGTCGGTTGCCACCTCCGACGCGGCCGAGGGTGCCCCGCTGCTGCTGCCCGCTCTGGCCTCCGCGTATGCCGTCGCGGCGTACGGCACGCGCCGCGTCGCCCTGGCGGGCCTGCTGGTGGCGCTGGCCGGCTTCGGGGTGCAGATCGCCTTCGATCCCCTGGCGCGCACCGCCGAGCAACTGTGGGCCGCCGTCTTCTTCGTGCTGCTCGTGGCGGCCGCGTGGCTGTTCGGGCTGGCGGTGCAGGGCCGCCGTGAGGCGACCGCGTTGCAGGCCCAGGCTGCGCAGGCCGAAGAAGCGCACCGGGCGGCCATTACGGCCGAACGGGTCCGCATCGCCCGGGAGTTGCACGACATGATCGCGCACAACGTCAGTGTCGTGGTCGTGCAGTCGGTCGCGGCCCAGGGCGTTCTGGAGGACCAGCCGGCCCGGGCGCGCGAGCCGCTGGCCCACATCGAACGCAGCGGCCGGCAGGCCCTCACCGAGCTGCGCCGGCTACTTGATGTCATGCGTGATCAGGACGAGCCAGATGAGCTGCGCGAACCACAGCCCGGCCTGGCCCAGCTCGGCGCCCTCATCGACAGCGTCCGCGCGGCGGGTCTTCCCGTCACCTTGCAGGTCGACGGCGAACTGCCGCCGGATTCGGCCGCGGTGGGTCCGTCGGTGTACCGGATCGTGCAGGAGGCCCTCACCAACGTGCTGAAGCACGCGGGGGATGCCCGGGTCAGCGTGCGGGTGAGCTGCGGCGCGGCGGCCATCGACGTCGCCGTCGAGGACGACGGGCCGGGACGCAGCGCCAACGGCACCGCGCCGCCTGGCTACGGCCTGGCCGGCATGCGGGAACGGGCGGCCCTGTTCGGCGGAACCTTCACCGCGGGTAATCGCGTCGGCGGCGGCTTCGAAGTCCGCGCTCACCTGCCCCTCCCGCCACCGCTATGATCACCGTCGCGTTGGCCGATGACCAGGCGCTGGTCCGGGCGGGGTTCCGGCTGATCCTGGACGTCGAGGACGGCATTGAAGTCGTCGGCGAGGCCGGAGACGGCATGGCGGCCGTCCGCCTGGCGCGGGAGCGCCGGCCGGATGTGCTGCTCATGGACATCCGGATGCCGGTGCTCGACGGGATCGAGGCCACCCGCGAGATCGTCCGGCTCGGCGGCCCCACCCGCGTCCTCATCCTGACGACCTTCGATCACGACAAGTACCTGTACGAGGCGATGCGCGCCGGCGCGGCTGGTTTCATCGTCAAGGATGCCCGCAGAGACCAGCTGATCCACGCCATCCGCGTGGTCGCAGACGGCGAGGCGCTGCTCGCGCCGAAGCTGGTGCGGCGGCTCATGGAGGACTACTGCCGCCGGCCCCCGCCCGGGCCGGGGCCACCGGCGGCCCTGGCCGGACTGACCGAGCGCGAACTCGACGTGCTGCGTTATGTCGCCCGCGGGCTATCCAACGCCGAGATCGCCGCGGCCCTGTTCATCAGCGAGGCCACCGTCAAGACTCACCTCGCTCACACGATGACCAAGCTTGGCTTGCGCGATCGGGTCCAGGCCGTAGTCCTCGCCTACGAGACCGGTCTAAAACGGCCCGGCGCATGACCAGATAACGATCGAGGGTGTCTTGACGAAACTAGACGTGGCGATGAACACTCCGCGGCTGGCCTGGGCGCGCGGGGTGCCCCGGCGAAGGCCTGGACGTCCGGGCGGCCGACGTGCCGGCCGGTGTAGCGCTTGGCCTGGACGTAGACCGGCCAGCACCGCGTTGCACCCGGGATTCCGCTTGCCGCTGCGGTCACGCGGTACCGGCCCCGAGGTTGAGCGCCGGCGAGATCGCCTCGACGCTGACCGGCGGGCCGCCCTCTTCCGGGCGCCGTCTGCCACGGCGTGGCGGGTATCCGCGAGCCTGATGCCGGCCGGGCTCTGGCTCAGTTTGTGTCTCATTCGCCCCCGTGCAGCACTGTCCGCCACCGGTCGCCAGGGCATCATCGGGCCAGGTCAAGGGCGGTGACGGCTTCCTGCGGATGCCGGCCAGCAGACTTGGAAAGCGTGTGGGGTGCCGGGCTACCCAGGAGTGGCTATCATGCCCGATCGGGCACTGTCCGTTCTTGGGAGGTGGGAGCGGCGACACGCGCGTAGATGTGCTCAGACGCGGCGACCGTGACCGCGAATAGCCTCATGACCTGCCCGGACGCCTGCTACCAGGCTCCTCGTTCCCGCGTGCCCGCTGTTGTGGTCCTGGGTGTCATGAGCTCAGTCAGGAGCGCTCTCAAGTGCACCGTGCATGCCAAATACGTGCCGAAACCAAGGGCCGGGGTTGTGGACCACCTGTGTTTGTGAAGGTCAGCGGACTCTCGAGTGCGGCCAGCCCGGTCGTTTACAAAACGGCTCATCACCTGACTAAGAACGAGCTCCCCAGGGCTGCATCGAAGGTGTTTGATGCTCAGAGGCGGAGCGCTAATTCGCCGCCTAGGACAGATCGGGCCGGTGAGTAGGGGAGTCATGAATACGGTAATGCGCTACCAGGTCGGCGACGGTTCGTCGGTGCTGGTTGAGGTGGATGAGGACACCTATGGTGTCGAGGAGGTGTCTCGTACCTCTGAGGGCGTGCTCAAGGCGGGTCAGACACTAGAGTCGGCGCTCGGCAGCGTGCGTGACGCGGCAAAGTCTGCGTTGGATGCGATGAAGAAGTTGTCGCCGGAGACGGTGGAGGTGGAATTCGGGGTCAAGCTTGCCGGGGAGGCGGGGGCGTTGATCGCGAAGACGAGCGCTGAGGGGCACTTCACCGTGAGGCTGTCGTGGTCGCCGGGCGATAGCGAGAAGCCGTAGCAGTGCCTCACGGAGGAGCGGAACGGCCCGGCTGGCAGGTCCGCATCAGTCCGGCCGTTCTGGGGCCGGATAGTCATCTGGCGGAGGCTAGTGTCCCGTCCGGCGGCGGGGTGTGGGTTGGGGGCCGGTGGGTGCTGACGTGCGCCCACGTGATCGGTGCCGAGCCGGGAATCGTGATGGTGCGGTTCAGCTTCGCGGGCGGGCCGCCGATTCCCGCGAGGGTCGTGCCGCAGGGGTGGCTGCCCGGAGGCCAGGGTGACCTGGCGCTGCTGGAGCTGGACCGCGACGCGCCGTCGTCGGCACGACCGGCGGCCCTACGCCCTGCCCGGGCAGTGACCGGGCACCCCTGCGCGGCGTACGGGTACCCCGCTGGGCACGACAATGGGGTCTGGAGCAAGCCTGAGATTACGGGCCAGACGGCGGACCAGCTCCAGCTGACGGCACAGGCAGCTCACGGGCACCAGATCGAGAAGGGGTTTTCCGGGACAGGCCTGTTCGACACCGAAACCGGCGCGGTGGTGGGCCTGGTGGTCACCCGGGACAAGGGCAGGGACGTGCTCGGCGGGTTCGCCATCCCGATGCAGGCAGTAGCCGCCGCGTTTCCGCAGCTGGGCCCGTGGGTGGGCTGGCGGCTAAGCACCGACCGGTTCCTGCGCCAGCATTGGCGGCCACGGGCCCGTGGCGTCTACGAAGACACCACGCCGGGCTGGTATTTCACCGGCCGCACCGCGTTGATCCGGGACCTGGCCGGATGGCTGGAGCATGGCTTGCCAGACCGAGGGGTGCGGGTGGTGACCGGCCCGGCCGGGACCGGGAAGTCAGCGCTGCTGGCGTGGCTGTGCGCGCTCAGCGACCCGCAACTGCGCGCCGAGATCACCGCTGCCCAGCCGACCGTGGTGGCTGACCCAGCCGCCGCCCCGGCCGCGGGCCGGGTTTCAGCCGCCATATGGGCTCGCGACCTGGACACCGACGGGGCTGCCCACGCACTGGCAGCGGTGTTGACGCTCCCCGTGCCAAATGACGCGACAGTCAATGATGTGCTCGCCGCTGTCGGGGATCTCGAGCCGGCCCAGCGAAGCGATCTGGTGGTGGTGCTGGACGCGCTGGATGAGGCGAAGACGCCGCGGGAGGTCGCCTGGCGACTGCTGCTGCCGCTGGCCCGCGATTTGGGGGTGAAAGTAGTCACTGGGGCACGGCCAGGCCGGGACGAGGAGTTGCTGGCGGTGTTCGGTGAGCGGGGGGTGATTTACCGGCTGGACGCCCCTGCCTGGTTCGATCGGCAGGACTTGGCCGACTACGCCGCGGCGTGCCTGCGGGCTGACTTTAACCCGGCCCTGCCGAGCGGCTATCGCACCGACCCCAGCGCGTGCCGGCTGGTCGCGTCGGCGATCGTCGACGCGGCCGGCTCGAACTTTCTGGTTGCTGGCATGGCAGCCCGCGCCCGGGCCGATGAGCCCGTGATTGACGTCGGCGCGCCGGGATGGCGGGACCGGCAGCGGTTCCCGACCGAGGTGGGGCAAGCGTTCGCCGATTACCTGTCCCGCTTCGGCGAAAACGAGACCCGGGCCCGGGACCTGCTACGAGCACTCGCCTACGCCCAGGGATCCGGACTTCCCGTCGGCCAACTGTGGGCAGATATGGCCAGCGCCCTCGCCGCACCGCGCCGCTACGACACCGAGGGCCTGGCCTGGCTGCTCGACAGCGCCGCCGGCTACCTCGTCGAGTCCGGCGACGAGGATGGCCGGCCGGTGTACCGGGTTTTTCACCAGGCGCTGATCGAGCATCTGCGCCCTCAGGCCAAGGAAAACCAAAGGCAATATGCGCTGATGAAGGTCTTGCTGCAGGCTGTGCCCTCGGGCGCCGCCGGACCGGATTGGCTGCAAGCTCCCGACTACATAAGCAAGTATCTGGCGGCGCACGCGGCCGCAGTCGGCCTGATCGACGGCCTACTTGAGGATCCTGGGTTTCTCGTTTCGGCGGATCCTTCCGGCCTGCTGCCGGCGCTGGACTCAGCGAGCAGCCCACAGGGCCGCCTAGTCGCCTGGTTCTACCGGAACGCAGCGGACCGAATGCGCACCGGCAACCTCGCGGAGCGGGCTGCGCACCTGCAACTGGCCGCCGGCAAAGCCGGGTACCAGCGGATGGCCGATGCATTCGGCCCGATCGCCACGTCATGGCATTGGACCACGCACGTCCTGACCTGGCGATCACCGGGAAACTACATCGCCCTCGGAAGCACCGGCCGTGTCAGCGCGTCGGCGCTTACCATGACCGCAGGCGGAGACGTACTCATAGTCACCGGCGGGGACGACGGCACGGTGGCGCTATGGCGGATCGGCACGGACGGCCTGGTCCTGGCCGGTGACCCGCAGCCCTGTCACGCCGATAAGGTGGCGGCCGTGGCGGTGGGGCAGCTCGGTGACCAGCCGGTGGCCGTCACCACCGGGTGGGACGGCACGGTGGCGCAATGGCGGATCGGTGCGGACGGGCTGGTCCTGGCCGGTGACCCGCAGCCCGGCCCCTTCCCCCAGTGGGGGATGGTGGCGGTGGCGGTCGGGCAGGTCGGTGACCAGCCGGTGGCCGTCACCGGCGGGATCGGCGGCACGGTGGCGCTGTGGCGGATCGGCGCAGACGGCTTGGCCCTGGCCGGTGACCCGCAGCCCGGCCACAGGATGGCGTTGGCGGTGGCGGTCGGGCAGGTCGGTGACCAGGCGGTGGCCGTCACTGGCGAGGACCACGGCATGGTGGCGCTGTGGCGGATCGGCGCGGACGGCCTGGTCCTGGCCGGTGACCCGCAGCCCGGCCACGGCGGCGCTTGGGGGTGCGGGCGGTGGCGGTCGGGCAGCTCGGTGACCAGCCGGTGGCCGTTACTGGCGGGGGCGACGGCATGGTGGCGCTGTGGCGGGTCGGCGCGGACGGCCTGGCCCTGGCCGGTGACCCGCAGCCCGGCCCGGGCGATCCGGTGGCGGCGGTGGCGGTCGGACAAGTCGATGATCAGACGGTAGCCGTCACTGGCGGGATCGGCGGCATGGTGGCGCTATGGCGGATCGGCGCGGACGGCCTGGCCCTAGCCGGTGACTCGCAGCCCGGCCCGGGCGACCCGGTCGCGGCGGTGGCGGTGGCGGTCGGGCAGCTCGGTAACCAGACGGTGGCCGTCACCGCTGGGGCCGACGGCACAGTGGCGCTGTGGCGGATCGGCGCGGACGGGCTGGCCCTGGCCGGTGACCCGCAGCCCGGCCCGGACGGTAAGGTGCGGGCGGTGGCGGTCGGGCAGGTCGGTGACCAGACGGTAGCCATCACGGGCGGCCCCGGCGGCACGGTGGCACTGTGGCGGATCGGCCAGGACGGGCTGGCCCTGGCCGGTGACCCGCAACCCGGCCCGGGCGGTGAGGTGTGGGCGGTGGCGGTCGGGCAGCTCGGTGAGCAGACGGTAGCCGTCACCGCCGAGGTTAGCGGCACGGTGGCGCTGTGGCGGGTCGGCGTGGACGGGCTGGTCCTGGCCGGTGACCCGCAGCCCGGCCCGGACGGTGTGGTGTGGGCGGCGGTGGCGGTCGGACAGCTCGGTGAGCAGACGGTAGCTGTCACCGGCGGGAGCGACGGCACGGTGGCGCTGTGGCGGATCGGCCAGGACGGGCTGGCCCTGGCCGGTGACCCGCAGCCTGGTGCGGGCGGTGGCGGTCGGGCAGGTCGGTGACCAGATGGTGGCCGTTACTGGCGGGGGCGACGGCACGGTGGCGCTGTGGCGGGTCGGCCAGGACAGGCTGGCCCTGGCCAGTGGCCCGCAGCCTGGCCACCGCGGCGTTTTGGGGGTGCGCACGGTGGCGGTCGGGCAGGTCGGTGACCAGATGGTGGCCGTCACCGGCGGGGACGACGGTGCGACGCAGCTATGGCGTCAGAGGTCCGGTCGACTGGTCAGCCTACCGAGCGACCTCATACCCGTCGGCTCGCCACTTGTCGCCGTGGCGCTTCTTCCTGCGGGGAAGGCACTCGCGTGGTGCCTCGATGGAGTGCTTACGGCAGCAATTTCGCCCCAACGGGCGTAGACCAGTCCGAGAATTGGCTTTGAGAGCCGGTTTGATCCACATCCCATTAATCACCGACAGAGCCTGGCACTCAGTGACGCCAAGTGACTCTGACTAGTAGTACAGTCGCGGTTTCGCGGTGAGCAGCGTTCTGGGCACGCTGGGTAGCGATCTGACCAGGATGTATTGTCGCACTGGGTGACGAGTGCCGGTTGCGTAACCGGATCGCGCTGCTGTAATTCTGAGCGGCCGCGCCGCGTTGCCTGAAGTGTGGCAACAGACAGTGACGACACGGCCGCACAGGCCAGCATAGGTGATGTCAGGAACCGCTCGTCAGCTGTGGACGCGCAGGTCAGCGCGGTGCTCGGGCGGGTGATGGCGCAGCGCCGCACCGTCGCGACGGCGGCGGATTACGCGCGGGGGCTGTCGGCGGGGGTGAAGGCGAACTGCTGGCAGCTTGCCGGGGCTGCCGGGCACGAGAACCCTTACCGGATGCAGGCCCTGCTGCGCACCTGCCGGTGGCGCTGGAAGGACCTGCGGTCCGAGCTGCCCGCGCTCGCGCTGGCCTGGCTGCCGCACGATGCGGACGACCTGATCGGGCCGGGAATCGCGTTCGACGAGACCGCCCAGCTCAAGGACGGTGACGCGACCGCGTGCGTCGCGCCGCAGCACGCCG
>WNGJ01028119.1_pt1 | contig 10834 bp, 6 predicted proteins | sample 5400611 | NCBI WGS metagenome assembly WNGJ01 (sample SAMN13153375, study PRJNA577476) | soil metagenome | isolation source: 40 cm soil or saprolite under Garry oak tree replicate 1 | place: USA:California | collected 2016-06-15 | reverse complement strand
GAGTGAGCGCAGGTTTTCTGTTTGGTCGGCGGGGTATTGTTCAGCGTTCTTACAGTCCGGATTCGCTTGACCCGCTCCCTGCAGGGGTTTGCTGATCACGACGCCATCCGAACTGACGACGGTAGCCTTCATTCCATGCACAGGGAGCACATCCCCCGGCTTCGCGGTGATGCGTTTGTATTTTCCCGTTTCCAGCAGTTTCTGATAAGCCTGCCAAGCCTGGACGGTAGGCGCATCGCCGCTCTCACGGTTCTCGCCGTGATCAATGAACGCGCCAATCGGAATCCGCGCAGCGAGCTGAGGAGCGCCACCGGCATGATCGGTATGGAAATGGGTAAGCAGAACGTAATCAATCTTGTTGACGCTGGCTTTCTTGGCCGCCGCAGCAGTGCGGTCCGCGTCGCGGCCATCGAAACCCGGCCAACCGGTATCAATCAAGAGGGATTCTCCCGCTGGTGTAACGAATAGCGTCGCCTGACCGCCCTCGACATCCACAAAATAAATTTGCAGTGCTTTTCCAGTCGACGGCGCAGCCCACACATTTGCGGCCAGAAACACTGACAAGAGAATCAGGATTGTTGGCGGCACCGTGCGCAGGCTGAAAACGCGTTGTCTCATGAAAGCAAAGCCGCTCATGTCTCGCTCCCGACGTAGGATGGATTGGGTCAGAAAAGATAATCAATCCAGATTCACGTTCCGTCAAGCGCAGCTCTTCGTCTATCCATTCCTCTTGCGCTATGATCATCTGCCTGATGAGGTGAATGAACACATGAAATTGCGCAGTCAGGAATGGTTTGGCCGCGAAGGCCGCGACGGCTTCGTTTACCGGAGCTGGATCAAGAATCAGGGCTGGCCTCACGATTTGTTCGATGGCCGTCCTGTGATTGGCATTTGCAACACCTGGTCCGAGCTGACGCCTTGCAATGCCCACTTCCGTGAGATCGCAGAATTTGTGAAACGTGGCGTATGGGAAGCCGGAGGTTTTCCCCTGGAATTTCCGGTCATGTCCATGGGCGAGACCCTGCTCCGGCCCACCGCCATGCTCTTTCGCAATCTGGCCAGCATGGACGTGGAGGAGTCTATCCGCGGCAATCCGATTGACGGTGTTGTTCTGCTCATGGGTTGCGACAAGACAACTCCGTCGCTGCTCATGGGAGCAGCTTCCTGCGGTCTGCCAACGATCGGCGTTTCGGGCGGCCCTATGCTTTCCGGTAAATTCCGCGGCCACGACCTCGGATCAGGCACAGGCTTGTGGCAAATGACCGATCAGCTTCGCAAAGGGGAGATGGAGCCGGGAGAATTCTACGAAGCCGAGAGCTGCATGCATCGTTCGAAAGGCCATTGCATGACCATGGGCACAGCTTCCACCATGGCCAACATGGTCGAGGCTCTGGGCATGAGTTTGCCCGGCAACGCCGCCATCCCAGCCGTTGATGCCCGGCGAAACACCCTCGCACAGCTGACCGGGCGCCGCATGGTGCAAATGGTCCGCGAAGATTTCCGCATCTCGAAGATACTGACGCGCGAGGCGTTTGAAAATGCGATTCGCGCCAACGCGGCGGTTGGCGGTTCCACAAACGCGGTAATTCATTTGATTGCGATTGCCGGCCGGATCGGCGTGCCACTTTGCCTGGATGATTTCGAGCATCTCGGCTCCCAGCTACCGTGTCTGGTCAATCTGCAACCATCCGGCAAGTATCTGATGGAAGATTATTTCTACGCCGGAGGGCTCCCCGCGGTCCTGCGTGAACTAGGCCAAGCCGGCGCCTTGCACCGCAATGCTCTAACGGCCAATGGCAAAACGATCTGGGAGAACGTCGCTGAAGCGCCGTGCTGGAACCGCGACGTAATCCACTCGTTCACCACTCCATTCAAGCCGAACGCAGGAATTACCGTTCTCCGGGGTAATCTTGCTCCCGATGGCGCGATCATTAAGCTGTCGGCAGCGAGCCCGCATCTGTTGCAGTATCGCGGACGCGCCGTGGTCTTCGAAAATATTGAAGAATGTCACGCTCGCGGCAACCACGAGTCTCTAGATATCGATGAAAACTGCGTGATGGTGCTCAAGAACTGTGGCCCGCGTGGCTACCCGGGCATGGCCGAAGTCGGCAACATGCTCCTGCCTCCAAAACTCTTACGCAAAGGCGTGACCGACATGGTCCGGATTTCCGATGCGCGTATGAGCGGCACCGCGTATGGAACCGTCGTGCTCCACGTTTGCCCCGAAGCTGCAGTGGGTGGGCCTTTGGCGCTGGTGCGCTCTGACGACATGATCACGTTGGATGTCTCGAAGCGGGAGCTGCGTTTAGAAGTCGACGAAAGCACGCTGGCTGCCCGCCGCTCGCAGTGGACTCCTCCTCCATTACCGGAACGTGGATGGCTGCGGCTCTATGCAAAACATGTGATGCAGGCAGACAAAGGAGCAGACCTGGATTTCCTGGTAGGGAACAGCGGCGCCGCCGTGGCTCGCGATTCGCACTAACTAGAGTTACCGAACGCGCTATTTATCTCCGAACCATTCTGCTAAACTGCCACCCCGAAGGAGTTCATCATGCAGTCAGCAGAAAAACCCTCTCTCTACACCCGGCTGGGCGGCGTATACAGCATTGCCACCGTAGTAGACGATTTCGTCGACCGGGTCATGGCCGATCCCAGACTGAACGCCAATCCTCTGGTGGACGAAGCGCACCATCGCGTTCCACCCGCCGGCTTTAAATATTTGGTGACCGAAATGGTCTGCTGGGCCACAGGAGGTCCGCAAAACTACACAGGCAAGTCGATGGCGGAATCGCATTCCCATTTGAAGATCACCAGCACCGAATGGGACGCGTTTCTGGACGACTTTCAGCAGACACTAAATAAATTCGCCGTGCCTGTCGAAGAGCAGAACGAACTGAAAGCAATCGTCGATAGCACCCGGGCCGACATTGTGGTCGACGCGGCAAGCGTGAAGGGCGCTGCGTAAACCGCGCGAGTATCCCGGAATCGATCAACCCAGCCACTGCGGGTTGTGGTAGGTGCCGTCGAAATTGTGCGTTGTTTTGTAGAGTTCGAATTCACCTTTGACTGAGGCGGAGGAAGTCTTGCCCAGGAGGCTGGCGACCTCTTCTTTAGTCATTGGCTTAAAGCTGCGGGCCGCGGCCAGAGCTTGTTGCAGAATCGCCGTCGATTCGCATCCTGTGATGACAACACTGGTCGGCAGATTCATGGCATAGTGCAGGCATTCGACTGCCGTTGCCGTCTTGCTCCGCAGGATAATGCTATCGCCCATCGGCTTCATTCCAAGCACGCCGATCCCGTGCTTGACCAATACCGACAGCACTTTCTTTTCGAAGCTGTCGAAGTGGGCATCCATAACATTGAGCGGCATCTGCACGGCGTCGAATGTGAAGTTGTGCGCAAAGCCAGTTTCGAGCATTTTGTAATGAATGTTGGGACTCTTGTGCCCAGTGAAGCCGATGTAGCGGACCTTGCCCTGTCTACGTGCTTCGAGGACGGCCTCCATCCCGCCACCCTCGCCGAAGATTCGTGCCGGATCAGTGTCGCGAATCACTTCATGGAACTGTAATAGATCAATGTGATCAGTTTGCAGGCGTCGTAACGATTCATCCAATTGTTGCGCAGCCGCCTTCTTCGTCTGACCATCGATTTTAGTCATGAGAAATGCTTTTTGCCGGTAACCGTCGCGTAGGGCCTTGCCCATGCGTTCTTCGCTCACCCCGCCGTTGTAGTCCCAGCAGTTGTCGAGAAAGTTGACGCTATTGTCGAGAGCGGTGCGAATGATGCGGATGCCTTCCTGCTCGTCGGAAGGCATGCCGATGTGATAGCCGCCGACTCCGACAATAGAAACCTTCTCGCCACTCCGGCCCAGAGTGCGCTGTGGAACAGGCGTACCGGCGGCATTTGAGAGTTGAGGGGCCAAGGACGTCACCACGGTTGCTGCTGCGGCTTTCTTGAGGAAATCTCTCCGGTCCATGCGCTGACCTCCTGGAAACGTTTCGACGAAAGCGCAGCTAAAACAATGAAGATGAACCGCCCAGTGGAACGGTTGCATGCCAAACAATTCAACTGACTGGGATATTCGTGCCAGTTCTCGCTGAATCCTGAGATGCTGCCTCGATCACCGCAGAAAAATCCTTGTCTCCGTATCCAGCCGTGACCGCCTCATTGAATACAGCGAGCGCCGCCGCGGCTGTTTGCAGCCTCACATCGTACTCACTCGCTTCTTTGATCGCGTATCCGAGGTCTTTCGCCATCAACCGCAGAACAAAGTTCGGCGCGAAGTCACCCGTGGTGGCGCGCGCAGCTAATAACTTTACCAATGGGCTGCCAGGTGCGCCGTTGCTGAGAACATCGAGTGCCTTGTCGCGATCAATACCGCTGCTCTTGATGAAAGCCATCGCTTCTGCCAGAGCCGCGGCATGTACCCCGGACATGAAATTATTAATCAGCTTCATAAGAGCGCCATTGCCGCTCGCCCCGAAGTGGATGACATCGCGGCCGAGCACCGAGAGCACTGGTCTGGCGATTTCGAGCGCTTTCCCAGATCCGCCAACCAGAAACAGCATCTCTCCAGATGCGGCGTGGGTTTTGCTTCCTGTGACGGGAGCATCCAAAAGTTCGCAACCACACTGCGAGGCGGCCGCAGCAAGTTCCTTAATCCAGCGCACCGTCAAAGTGCTCGATTCGATCAGCACAGTTCCAGGAGACGCGCCCACCAGTGCTCCATTCTCGCCAAGCCACACTTCGCGCGACGCGGTATCATCCGCCACCATGCTGATCACGATTTCAGAGCGCGCCGCACCCTCGCCGGGAGAGCCGGCCAGAAATGCTCCAGCGTCTGTAAACGGTTTCGCTCTTTCGCGGTTGCGGTTATAGACGGTAAGAGGGAAGCCGGCGGCTAGCAGGCGTCCCGCCATGCCCGAGCCCATAGTTCCAAGTCCGAGAATCGCTACGCGTGGTTTCGACATGTTTACGTTCATCTCACAAGAACGACGCTAATCAATTGTTAAGGCGTACGTTCATTCCGTTTGGCTACTCTTCGTTTGCTCCCGATTCTGGCTGCGGTGGTCGAAGATCAAGACGCACCTCAGGCATCCCCGACGCGCTTAACTGACGGTTCAGGGCGGCGAGTTCAGTATTCTTGAGTTCATTCCATTGCTTGAGTGTTGCGGCAAGCTCGTCAGCAGTCCTGGTGAATGCTTCTGATTGCGCGACGGTGGGTTCAACATCTGCCTTCTCAACTTCTTTGTACAGCGCAATCAGATTGCTGTTCGCGCGGCCCAGAGCGGGCGCGGCTGAGGCGGAGCCGGTGGAGTCTTTGGGGCCATCCAGCACTACAGAAATTTCCTCGTCCAACGCCTTAATCGATCCTTTCAAAGCCTCGTTCGAGGCCCCCACAATTTTCTGGAGCTGCTCGCGTACCGAGCGCGCCTGGAATACTGCTTCAGAACTCTGCGTTATGGCAGAACTGAGCTGCATCTCGAGATCGAATTGCTTTCGGAGCCCCTCTGGAGACGTCTTCACTCGGGGATCCATCTTCACGGCGAAATTGGCCGTGTAGCTGTGGCCATTCGTCGTCAGACGCGCTGAATACTGGCCGGCCAAGACCAGCGGCCCCAGCGGGTATCGTGGCGTTTTGTGCGCCACGGCAGCGATCGGGTACTCGTGCTCAGTCGAGAGCGGAGCAGGATAGCGCAGGTCCCAAATCCACCGGTGCATTCCTTTTTCTGTTGAAACATTCTTCGGGGCTGACAACCAATAAAGAGGTATGAGCTGCTTTTCCAGTGCGGCCTGAGTCTGCTCCGGCTGGGCAACACTTGAATAGCGGCGGATGAGCTTGCCCTGTGAATCGAGAATTTCGAGCGTCACAGCCTGGGACGAAGGCTTCCCCAGAAAATAGTCGATGACGGTGCCGTCAGGGGGGTTCTCCCCGGCGGTGATCTGACGCAAAGAATTGATGTCGTCGAGAATCCAGAACGAACGCCCATGCGTGGCAACGATCAAATCGTCATCATTGATCCACAGATCGCGCATCGCGGTGTGAGGCAAATTCAGCTGCAACGACTGCCAGTGATCGCCATCGTCGAATGATAGCCATACCGAGGTTTCCGTTCCGGCAAACAACAAGCCCTTGCGAACTGGATCTTCACGCACCGTATCCGAAGGAGCATCGGCAGGCAGGCCGCTGGTGATCTCCTGCCAAGTTTTCCCACCATTGTGAGTGCGATAAATGTACGGGCGAAGATCGTCGATGCGAAAACGGCTAACCGAAACATAAGCGGTTTCATCATCGAAATGCGATGCGCTGATCTGCGTGACTTTGCTCCAGCCCGTCAGCGCAGGCGGCGTTATGTTCTTCCAATTCTTGCCGGTGTCTCGAGTGATCCACACTTGCCCATCATCGGTTCCGGCCCAAAGCGTGTTCACATTCTTGAATGAAGGAGCCAGGGCATAAATTGCGCCACGCTGTCTTCCAGCTTTGGTATTTAATAAAGCCTGATCTCCTACGCTCGGCGGAACTCCAGGATCCTCGCGGGTCAGATCCGGGCTGATGGTTCGCCATGACTTTCCGCTGTCGCGTGTTTCAAACAACACGTTGGCCGCGTAATACAGAATGTGCGGATCGATCGGAGAGAAGAGCAGGGGCTCGGTGCGGTCCACGCGGTATTTGCCCCGAATTGGAATGGGTGTGATATTTTCCGACTGTCCCGTGCTCCAGTGGAATCGCGATACTTCGTTCCTGCCGGCGCCATAAACGATGTCGGAATCGAGCGGATCTGGCGCAACGTAACCGTATTCGATAACTCCGACTGGATGCCAATCGCGAAACGCGATTTCGCCATCATTGCCACGGCTCGAGATGCACACCGAACCGCTTTCCTGCTGTCCTCCGCACACCTTATAAGGAAACGTATTCGCAACGCTGGCATGGTAAAGCTGCGCCGTGGGCTGGTTGTACCATGAGCTCCAGGTCTCGCCGCCATTTACGGTAACGATTGCCCCCTGATCGGCGACGAGAAGAATAATGTTTGGGCGCTCAGGATTGATCCAGAGGTTCTGATAATCATCGCCGCCCGGTGCTCCACGAATTCCTGTCCACGTCTTGCCACCGTCAGCCGAGCGGACCGTGACGAGGCTCGCGCTGTAAACAACAGCCGGATTTTGCGGATCAACACGAGGAATCGCGAGATCGCCGCCGCCAATCTTCATCGCCGGCCGCGGATCATTCGTTATGCGCACCCAGCTTTCGCCGGCATCATCGGAGCGAAAGAAGCCTAGACCTTTGTCCGAAGCATAGCTGGTGGGATTAGTAGTGGCGAGTGTTGCGTAAAGACGGCTAGGCTGGCTTGCGGCGATGGCCAGATTGATCTGCACCAGATCATCCGGCAGGCCTTTGGTCAGCTTTCTCCAGGTAGTGCCACCATCAATGGATTTGAACAATCCGCCACCGGGCCCGGCAAAAGCGTTATTGTCCTCCCAGGGCCCAAGCCGTGACTGCCACAGCGCGGCGTAGACCACATCCGGATTCGACGGGTCAATCTCAACGTCCGATCCGCCGGTGTTCTCGTCCTTATAAAGAACTTTCTGCCACGTTGTACCGCCATCCGCGGAGCGGAAAATCCCGCGCTCTGGATTCGCGCCATAAGGATGTCCCAGCACGGCGGCAAATAGCCGGTTGGGATTATGAGGATCGACGGCCAGCGCCGGAATCTGCTGACCTTCGCGCAGACCGAGGTGTGTCCAGGTAGCGCCAGCGTCTGTGGATTTGTAAATTCCATCTCCGACGGACAGATCGGGCCGTTGCAGCCCTTCGCCGCTAGCCACGTAAATGATCTTGGGATTCGAAGGAGCAACCGCAATAGCCCCGATCGACTGCGTAGGTTGCTGGTCGAAAATTGGATTCCACGTGCGCCCGTAATCATCCGATTTCCAGACCCCCCCATCGACCGCTCCCATATAAAAAACATTCGGCTGACTTGGCATGCCCGCCACAGCGCGTGTACGGCCGCCACGGAACGGTCCAATCATCCGCCACCGCAATTCCTGGTACAGGTTTTCAGAGTATTGTTGCGTGTGCGCGAAACTGGCGAAGAAGAGAAAGGAAACAGATGCCAATGAGAGCAGCAGGAAGCGATTTACTCGAATCACTGAATGTCTCCTATGTGATCAGACCGAGTGATCATAGCTTCCGCACGACTGCGAAAGCGCTCATGACCCGGTGTAGAGCTGAAACGGCGCCCAATAAAACGGTTTGTTTAGGGCGGTCCCAGACTTCAGCAACGCAAGCTTCGCCGCATGCAAAGCTAGATCCGGACTACGTCCCTTCGCCAGTTCCGTATAAAAAAGATCCATCAGTTGCGGCGTCGAGATGTCATTTACTTCCCAAAGTGCGCCAATCACGTTATGCGCGCCCGCGCGCAAAAATGCCCAGGAAAGCCCTACTAGGCCTTCTCCGGCGTAAGACCGAGTGCCCGCTCCAAAGCAAGTGGATATGGTCACCAAATCCGCGTGCAACGGATGGGTGATGATGTCTCGCGCGTAGAGCTTGAACGAATCACTCCCTACCGCAGGCCGCGACAGGATAACGGCGGAATCGAGAGGACTGAGCCGGCTGGCGGTGCCGTGCGCGACAAAATGAATATAGCCGAATTGTTCCGGGTTACTGGCGAAGTAGGCGACTGCCGTGGCCGCCGCTCGCGTGTAAGATTTCCGGTCACCGGGTGCGAAATGTCTTTCTACGTTGCTCACTTCTTCCGCGGCCTTGGGCAGTTCACCATACGCTGGGTCGGGAATAACTGGATCGCCAATCAATAACAGCTTGCCGCCGGCCGCGCTGCTTGTCGTTCTTGCAGAAGCCAACATGCGCAGGGAACTCGCATTACTCACCGTTGCATCCTCAATCCAGTAATGCAGTTTAGGGCTTTCGACCAGCAGAGTCTCAAAATTCAAACTGTTAAGAGTGTCATCGGAAATGATTATTACCTTTTTCTGACTTGCAAGCAGGTCGCTTGCCGGCGCTACCAGCTTTTGATAAAGCCCGGTTCCATCACGGTCCGCAATCGCGAGGACCGACTGCTGCCCAATCAACGTTTTTCGATATCGCTGTACGGCTGCGTCAATTTCCGAGGCGCTGGGGAGCTGAAACAAGCTGACCGCGGTTGGCGTGATCGTCCACAGATATGATTGGTTCTGGCCTAGCCAGTAAAAAAGAATTGCGCTGCCAGTTTGTCGCGATATGCGCCTTGGATCGACTCCTGCAGCCAGGCATGGTGTACTTTTCTTGAGCCGTCCCAAACCTTCCGCGAGGGTTTGCGCGCGGCTGAAGTCCGCTACTTGCAATGCCTCCATCGTGCTATGACGGGTCACTAAGAGATGAATATAGTCGTCGTATATGCGCGTGCCATTCGTCAGGAAGGGTAGTTCGGATTCTTCATTCTTGAGCTCGCCCCGCGCTTTCTCAAAGGTGCATAACGCAGTACGGTATTCACGGCCTGCGAGGTCTGTTTGGCCTTCATCATCATAGAGTTTGGCCAAAGAGTGCTCGGCTTCCCACTTCAGCGAGATGTCGCTGTTTGGGTCCGCCGCCACTTCGCGAAAAATTGCTTCGGCTCTCGTCGTATCGTGCTGACGCGCCGCAACCTGCCCTTTTACCAGCAACGGGTACAACTCATCTAGTCGGTTGTTATCAGCCCTGGCCAAGTTGATGGCCTTATCGCTATCTCGATCTGCTTGTACGAAGTCGCCTGTTCGTGAATAGACCAGCGCCAGGGACATCAATGCATTCAGAAGATCTTCCTTGCTGTTGATTTGTTCTGCGAGAGTGAGCGCTTGCTGGTACGCCTCAGCGGCCTGCGAAAAGTGGCGCGCGTCAAGATCGATGTAGCCTGCCGCTGTTGTCCACTTCACTTGATCACCGAGATCGCTCAAGCGATGAGCCCGGTCTTTCGCTTCCCGGAAAAGATCTTCAGCCTTTGTAAGGTCGCCAAGTTTGTAGTAGGCCCAAGCTAGATTTCCCAGAGCATTTTGAGCAATGTCGCCATAGTCCATGGCGGTGGAGATCTGGTAAGCGGAATTGGACCAGTCGAGCGCTTCGTCAAAATGCTGTTGGGACACTGCCGACCAACCCAGATTCAGCAATGCCTTCGCTTCCCGGAATTTGTCGCCTTGGGCGCGTGCCAGACTCAGGGTTTTCTCGAATAGCGCCTGTGCGTTCGCGTAACGTAGACGTTCCATCTCCAGTCCCGCGGTGGCGGCAATGACCCCCGTACAGGCTGTGGATTGTGAATCGCCGCAGAGCTGCTTTGCTTCTCCGAGTTTTTGCTCGGCATCGCCGAAGTGGTGCAACGAAGCATGCGCGGAACCTTGCAGGCTTTTTGTTTGAATTGCAAACTCGAGGGGCAGCGTGGCGGGCGGCGATTGCAGGATGGTGAGTACGTCTTCGTTCTTGCCTTGCCAATTCAAAGCGGTCGCTTGGAGAACTCTGAATCTCCAACCCCAGACCGGCTCGGCCTTCCGAAAATCCAGGTAACCTCTTTCGGCTTCCTTGGCTGCGCTGGCCAAATCGCCATGACGAAAGGTCTGTGTCGCGTGCCCAAAGGCCCATTGAGGATCTTTGCGTGCAAAGCGCCAATACAGCATCGCCACAGCGGCCAAGGTTAGAGTTAACAGAACTACCTGTTTTAGCCGCTTACGCGTGGGTGCTGTTGCTGTGGTTCTCATGTGCTCTAACGACGAGAGAAGAGAACCAAGTATATTTGTTCGCGCAAAACAGCGGAATGGGCTTGTCAGGAAGTCATTATTTTCCACCACCCGGCTTACCGCCACCGTTTAC
>WNGJ01009537.1_pt1 | contig 10834 bp, 10 predicted proteins | sample 5400611 | NCBI WGS metagenome assembly WNGJ01 (sample SAMN13153375, study PRJNA577476) | soil metagenome | isolation source: 40 cm soil or saprolite under Garry oak tree replicate 1 | place: USA:California | collected 2016-06-15 | reverse complement strand
GCGTTTCCCTATATACCAGAAAAGGAAAAGCCAAAGTAGACACTCTGCTCGATAGTGGAGCAACCAAAAACCTCATCCACCCCTAATTGATAGAAGAAGCTAAGGTAGAGAAGAAACGGTTAAAAAGAGAGAGGAAGTTGTTTAATGTCGACAGCTCTCAAAATCGGTTGGGAGGAGTCACAGAAACGGCACTTCTCACGATAAAAAGCAAACAAATAATGGTGAACCATCGATTCCTTGTCACTGATATCGGAGAAGACAATCTCATTCTGGGATACCCCTTCTTCAAAGCAATTAACCCACAAATCGACTGGCCGATGGGCACCACCAAGGAAACCATTACCCTACTCTCCCATGATGAATGGGACGGAGAATCGCCCAAGCTGGAAAAGGTCGAATGGGCAAAAAAGGTGACAATAGCACAGCAATTGGTGGAGAAAGCAACAGATAAAAAGGAATGAACTTGGGAGGAGCTAGTCCCAATGCAATATTGTCCCAATGCAATATTACAGACATGGAAAGGTGTTCTCGGAACGGGCATCTGAATGATTCCCAGAGAAAAGACCCTGGGATCACACCATTGACCTAAAAGCTGACGCCCCCACATCGATAGACTCTCACGTATATCCCTTATCCCTAAAAGAAAAGGAAGAACAACACAAATTTATCGAGGCCAACCTACACCTACTTCGAATACACTGCTCCAAATCCCCCTATGCCAGTGGGTTCTTCCTTATCAAAAAGAAAGATGGGAAGTTCCGACCAGTTCAGGACTACAGAAACTTGAATAAATGGACAGTCTCGAACAAATACCCACTGCCATTAATATCAGAACTCATCCATGACCTCTCCAGGAAACAACTCTTCTCTAAGTTCAACGTACGATGGGGATACAACAACGTATGAATAAAAGAAGGAGATGAATGGAAAGCAGCCTTCAAAACCAGTGAAGGCCTGTTCGAACCAACTGTAATGTTCTTCGGATTAATGAACTTGCTGGCGACCTTCCAGACTATGATGGATAAGATCTTCCTGGATGAAATCACCCAGGGATGGCTTCGCATCTACATGGACAACGCCATAATTGCCATGGCCGATGACCCCGAAGAACATAGCAAAAAGGTCCACCACTTCCTCGACAAACTTGCACAACATGACCTCTTTCTGAAACCCAAGAAATGCCAATTTCACAAGAAAGAAGTCGAATACCTCGGGGTCATCATTGGACAAGGGAAAGTAAAAATGGACCCGATGAAAGTACAAGGCATCACTGAATGGCCTACGCCACTCACCGTAAAAGATGTCAGAAGCTTCCTTGGTTTCTGCAACTTCTACAGAGCCTTCATCCCCAAATTCTCCCACATCGCGCACCCCCTCAACAATCTTACCAAGAAAGTGCGACAATAGTCCTGGGGAAGAGAAGAAGAAGAGTCTTTTAACAACTTAAAAGCCATCTGCGCATCATACCCGGTATTGCAAACCCCAGATTGGACTAAACAATTCATCCTCGAGACAGATGCCTCCAAGTTTGCTCTAGGAGTTATCATCATGCAAGATCATGAAGATGGGAGACACCCTATGGCATTTCACTCGTAAAGCCTTCTCCCAGCCGAACGAAATTATGACACCCATGATAAAGAACTCCTTGGCATTATCTTTGGATTTAAAGCAGTATGACCACTATTCCTAGGCGCCTCTCTCTTAACCCGTGTTCACACTGATCACAGCAACCTTCAATTCTTCCGCCACCCACAAAAAATCACTGACCAACAAGCCCGCTGGATCAAGTTCCTTCAAGATTTCAATTATACACTCAAACACATTCCCGGAACCTCGAACACCATCACAGACCTGCTCTCCTGTTGCAAGGACCTTAATAAGGGGATGGATTCCAACTCCCCTAGAGTCCTACTACCTGACCATCTTTTTTCCTTCTCTCAAAAAATGTACCTAAAAGATGAGATGGAACTTCGACGAGAAGCAATTAGAGAACTACACGATATGCCAGCAGTGGGCCACCTCAGAATAGCAAATACTTGGGAACTAGTCAGACAACACTACAAAGGACCCAGATTATGACAATTCGTGGAAGAATATGTCAAAGGATGCCCCAGATGCCAAGAAACAAAGACGAACGTATATAGACACAAAGCACCTCTCCAGCACTTCGACATAGCGGTCGACTAAGGCCCCTTTCAGCTTGTATTGATGGATCTTATCACGGACCTACCCAAGTTAGATGGATTCGATTCGATCCTTACAATTGTAGATCAAGGATGTTTAAAAGCAGCAAAATTCATCCCATGCCATAAAACAATCAACGGACCAGGCGTAGCCCATGAGTACTTGAAACACCTCATGCCCTGGTTCGGCATCCCAGGAAGAATCATATCTGATCGAGACCCCTGTTTTGCATCACACTTCTCCAAAACCCTATGCGCCAGACTAGGGGTCTCACAAAATCTGTCAACAGCCTTCCATCCCAGGACAGACGGCCAAACGGAATGAATGAATGCCTGGGTCAAGCAATACCTTTGAGCATGGACAACAGGAAGGCAAAACGACTGGGCCAGACGACTGCCCATCACAGAATTCACCCACAATTCCTGGAGGCATGACGTCACCAGGCACTCGCCACATGAACTTCTGATGGGGTTTAAATCCCAGGCCAATGTGAAGTTCCTCCCAGAGGACATCCCATCTTCCATTGAATGCATCAAAACATTACAGGAAATGAGGCAGGAAATACAGAAGCTCCTTGAAGCCCTGCAACAACGAAAAGACACACGAAAGGTGATGGAGATGAACGCAGGAGACCAGGTATGGCTAGAAGGAAAAAACCTAGCTGTTCAAGGCAAACAAACCCTACTGCCTAAATGGTATGGACCCTTCCCCATTGAAGCAAAGATAGGGAAGGTTGCCTACCGCCTGATGCTGCCAGCATCCATGAAAATTCACAACATATTCCACGTTGACCTGCTCCTTCCATACAAGGAGACAGAGGCCTACGGACCTGCATATGCGAGGCCACCCCCCCGATCTGATAGAAGGAGAAGAAGAATACACCGTGGAGTACATCCAAGATGCCAGGCGGAAGCCTCGAGGATGAGGGCTTTAGTACCTCGTGCATTGGGAAGGATACCCTGCATCAGATGACTCCTGGGTCAATCACAAGGACCTCCATGCCGCCCAATTACTCAAACAATATTACGACTCCACCAAGGCTGGACAAACAGATGTATAAAAACACCCCTGTCCATCACCAAAAGTCCCCATCTCCCACACCACCTACAATGTCTGACTACTCTCCATCCACCTCCATTTATGACTACCCCTCCCATGCTCAATCTCCTTGGGTACGAATTGACACTCCCCTCCCCAAAAATGCACTCTATGTCCCATCCAGGACACCATCGCCAGACTACCCAAGAGAAATGACAATGCCCGAGCTCACTGACATGATTGTAGGGATGCCAACACAGCTTAGGATCTGCATCCTACAAATCGAAAGAGCTGCCATACAAGCATCCAGGGCAGCCACCATACACATTCTCTTCGATTCAAGGGTCAGAGAAGTGGTACAGACCCTCCATAATGACCCTGGTGACTTTGTGCACCCGAACCAAGACCTCCTCCCCAACCAATGACCACAAGAAGTATGGGGACCAGTACGCATCGCGTCGCCAGAACCCCTGCCTGTCCCACTACGACACTCCCCAGGCTCCAAAGACGGCAATGAGTATCTAGGATGGCATGGATATGCCTATTATTCCCCCACACCATCCCCACCCACTGTCGTAGGTACCCCCGACACCTCTTCCAATCCACGAATGCCATCACCGGACCCCCTCCCTGTATATGAATGAGACACCACGCTGCCACCACTCCCATTCCCGCTGATCGCTGAGCATGTCCCACTGGGTCCCCAGCCTGGAATCATTCCAGGACCAGACTGGCACCTCAACATCATAACCAACGGGGTCATCCATTAGATGCTGATCCCTGATGGCAGTGACGCCATCACCATTGTGCCATTCCTCTGCATAGACTTAAGCGATGGGGTTCCACACATCGAGGGCACCATGGGGCTAGGGTGTCTGATCACAGTATAACCCCTGCAAGCACAGCCGGACCAATACCCCCAACCAGTAATGACAGGGGGACAACAGCAGCTGTTCTGGAGTGGTGAAAGCTACACAGGAATGGTGAATGAAGCCCTGAGAGCCGAGGGCGACCTTTCCCTGCAAGTCAAAGTCTACCACCTAAGGGCAGGGGAGAAGAAGGCCTGAAAGCTGGCTCAGGAAGTGGTGCTGGCCCATCAAGCCTACCATTGACAACGTCGGATCAACGACCTGGCCATACGCCAGCTCATGTCAGCCAATGCACATGGGTGACTCTACCCCCACGTCATTTGGGAGCATGCCCAGTCGGACACTAGACCAGAGCAACAAAGAAGAGAGGCCCTATATTAACTTCAGCAATGATACAGCCCTGTCTCGGTGCAGGCCAAGGGATGCCTGTGGTGCGAAGGACGGTTGCACAACATGGAGCAATGCACCAGCATCTGCCAGTGCCTTCTATGCTGTTGGTGGGGGCACTCTGAACACTCCTGTAACACCCCCCATATGCTGTGTGGCCCTGAAGAAATTTGTAGAGTGACGCATGAGCATCGCCACTATCGCACTCCATGCATGGCCGACATAGCCACCTTCAGTGGCTAAAAAGATGTAATAAGGGGATAATGTCACGACAGTGACCCATGACCCCCTAGTATGAATCATTCTCACTTACAACTCATTCTTGCTTATGGACAGACGACACATCATGTATGACTAATGGACTAGTGACTCATATCTGCTTACTACTTTCTGTTGACTCATCGCTACCAGTGACTCATACCCGATGACTGAGGAAGACCAATACGACTCATACTCCCTATATATAAGGACCACCCTAGTAGAGAGATGGCCTTAGGCTAGATCTCCTTGTTTAATACAGGTAGTTCTAAAGCACTCAGGAAGGACCACTCTAAAAGGTTGCTAAGACTCTCAATGAACTGTTGGGTCACCACAGCACCTCTTCTATCTCTCACTGCCCCCTCGATCCCTGCATGTAAAGGGAACGCTTCAACTTCAAGAACGAACAACCACACGACCACATCACTGAAGGACGCTGCGACCTGTTGGTGACAATTGGAGTTGGAATGTCATTAGGATGGCATCTATCTTGACGTCCATTGGTGTATCTAGGTGTGGTCCATTGGTACTTTGTATGGTCCTTTCTTTCAAAGGCTTGTCTTTTTGTGAACTTCTGCATTTCATTTTGGGCTGTAGTAACCCATTCATCGAATGTGGTAGGTTGGTTATCTCAATGTAGGATTGCGTTTCTCAATTCTTCTTTGAGACCCATTGTGAATAGGTGTACTGTTCCAAGGTTGGTTAAGTCATATCCTGCAACTTTGGCCAACTGTTTGAATGTAGTGGCATAGGAATCAAGATTATCACCTCTCATGTTAAGCTGCTGGAGTGCTATATGAGCTTGTTGAGCCTTAGTACTGTCTACAAATGCGGTATTGAAGGCAGTTATGAACTCATTCCAATGTTCAGCTTGATCTTTTCCAACAGGGTCTACTGCTCTGCTATGCCGGTTTCGTAGTATTTGGATTTGATCAAAGACCCAATCATTGACAAGGGGCCCTCTAATAAGGGATAGTGCAGTGGCTGTGCGATAGTATGGAAGTGTCATTACTTTGTAGTTGTCATTAAGTACCCAATAGGTTTTGAATTATTGTTTCCGGATGTTGACCTTTTTGCAATCTCCATTGAAGAGTTTTGGTTCTGTGCCACAGAGGCGTCCAGTTTGTGCTGCTGGGGTGGCCATGATTTGTACTAGGACTATTGATTGGGGTGCTGGTTGAGCAATAGGTGGTGGTGTGACTGGTTTTTCTTCTTGAACATGTAGTGCATGTTCAAGTTGGGCTTCTAGGACTAGTTCTTCTTGTCCTACTTGTTTTGGTAATGGTTCATCTGTGATGCTGCTTGGAGGTTCTTCTGTACTGTCTGATTCTTTATAATCAGATGTGGCTTGCAGCTTGGTAAATGATGGGGAGTTGGTGGCTTGTGGTGATGCTGTGATAAATGGGGAGATAGTAGGGTCTCCTACTAATGTTGATGTTCCTGCAGTGTCAACTGTAAGGGTTGGTAGCCTAGAGTGTCTCTGGGATCGTTCTTCGGCTTTCTCTTCAAGTCTTTCATAATATACAGGGTCTTTTAGAAAGAGTATGTCAACTGCTGCTGCGGCAGTTTGTTGTGCTAGTAGTCTTTGATTTGGGTGTTGCCAATCTGTAACTCTCCAATAGCCTGTGTTGTTATGATATGGTTCGATTCGTGTGTCTCTGGAGGCATATGCTTGTCTTGTGTAAACTCAGAGTCTGTACCAGTAATTGTCAATGAACTTTAGAGGAGTATATACATTGGTTCAAGGATTAAGGATGTAGTAGCCTTTTCCTGATGGCTGGTCTGTTCGCCAATGAACTTGGTCTTTAACATGACCAGGAAGGTCATCTCCTGTTCTTCTGGTAAGTCTTGTGAGTCGTTAGGGTTCTGTGTTGATTGAATCAACAAAGTAAGCCGTAGTGATACTGGGGTGAGGCCTTCAGTACGTCGAGGGCCTCTAAGGGTTTGTGGGGAATAAGACTTGGTCTAATGTTATAAGCAGACAACTCGTATCATGTGTAGTTATTCCCTAAGGTGAGCTATGCTTAAAGCTTTGGATATAGAGTCTACTCTTTATAAGAGTTGCCTTAGTATGTCAAGGCAAAGCTAACTTGTACTGGAGCTAGATCAGATAGCAGACTTAGGACTTGAACCTAAGTGCAAAGGAATAGTCTTAGGACTTAAACCTAAAGACAAGTAGTGAAGGCTTTATGAGAGAGAGCTGAGTAAGAGGGGCAAGCAAAGCTCTAAAGAAGGTTTATGGTCCTGAATTCATAAAGGAGACCAAGTCTGAAGCGACTTAGCCTTTACAAGTGTACTACTTATATAAGTAAGGTAAAGAGACATGTCATAAGTAAGGTAGACATGTAAGTGCTCTAGGAATGAACACATAGGTGCGCAATAAGGTAGCACATTAGTATGTGAAGTATCAGAGACGTGGAGGCAGGAGAGAGTGATGTGTAAGTAGTACAAGGAAGGGGAGTCATAAGTAAGAGTGAGATAGAATGAAACATACATATGAGAAAGTCTATACGGAATAGGAAAGAGTGAGTGATGTGGCATAATGGGACATAACTGCTAAGTATCAAGATAGCAGGTAAGTTCGAAGTAGTCCAATAGATAATGGAAGAGCAGGCTGGTAGTACACATAATAGAAAGAAGACCAGAAGGTAAGTGCATAACACAGAGACAAAATAGGGGACATAACAGTTTAAGTTATATCTCCTTTATTTCTAAGCCGATTTGGATAATCTTGGGCTCATTAGAACTGCACAGATTGAGCCACAGGGATACCCATGTTACACTTTAGGTGGGTTGGTAGGTGTAACTACCATTTTCTCTCATTCTTACACTTTTTCCTCTCTTTTGCTTAACTGACATCAATATATTGTAGAAATACTATACTTTCTATCTTGTCAATAAGTATGGGGATATTATACCCTTAAACCCTTTCTGACCCATGGGTAACTAGATGGGTACCCTTACCCCTTACTGAGGGTAAGGGTTTTGATGGATAAGGGTAAGGGTACAGAAAAAAAACCCATAGGTTACCCACACCATACACTAGCTATATATGTAAGTCAGTTTCTAAGCTACTTACACATTCTTTTTTGCTACTTACTAAGTACAATACTACACATTAGTCAGCCTATTTCTAAGGCACTGATATGTCTCCTTACTGTACAATGATGCATTCGCTCTCATATTTATATTTAAGCACCTTGTAAAGATCTAAGTCACTTTAGACTTGGTCTTTTTTATAATCTCAAGACTATAAACTCCCTTAGAGCTTTGCTCTTTCTCTCAGTCCTTTAAAGTTTGCTTTACAAAGCCTCACTTGCACTATATGTTCAAGTCATATAGTCTGCTTATTGTCTTAATGCACCAAGACATTTATCACCTTAACACACTTAGACAAGCCTTAATGTATCAAGGCCAGAAGCTCTATTAAGCCATATAACATCCATTCTTAAGGAATAAGGTGTTAAATGCATATATAAAGTCCGCATATAACAGAATCATTACTAATACACTATAGCTTAAACTATTACAATAAATACCTTAGATTAATATAGTTATATCTTTACAACTGCTTATTAAATTATATGATTATAAGATTATTAAAAAGCTAAGATTAAATACTTTACTTAGTTTTACTCTATTTTAAGTGTGATTTCTGCTTTGTTAAGCACTATATCACATTCAGTTAAAAATGACCAAATATTGCAATGATTTTACAGTGTATTTAGAAAACCTTGTTCTATGCTATTTTTCAAAAAAAAAATTTTGAGTGATTCTGGCTGAGTCTGGCAAACATTATAAGCACTTTTTTGCTATGTTACATCCCTCTTTCATCCTTGTGTCATGCACTCACTTATACTTATATTCTGTCCTAATTTGTACTACCAGCCCATTTTCCACCTTATACAAACTCTTTTAGACTTAGCCATTACTATACAATTTCAAATGATTCATTACCCATCTGTGACTATAATACACCTGATGAAAATTCTGTTTTGTTAGTTAATGGGGTGACCTATGATAAGATGCAAATTTCATTAGCCAAATTTCATTAGAAAGTAGAATACCCAAAACAGAGCAAAACAAGTGCCTGTTGACATTCTGGTGATTTCATCAGTTTACATTGTGACCCATAACAGAACTTACATTTTATCAACATTAGGTGCCTCTGTGATGCGTGACTGACAAATCATTTAAAATTATATAGTATCTTGATACTTAGCAGTTATGTTCCCTTATGCCATGTTACTCACTCCTTTCTATTCTATATAGACTTTCTCACACATATGTTTCATTCTATCTCTGACTCTCTTATGACTCCCCTCTATTGTTATGACCACATGCTGCTCATTTCTTAAGCTATTGACTCAAACTCTTTTGCCATATATACTTCAGCTTAATGTTGCTATAGCTCCAAGCTGTGTTTTTTGTATCTTGAGAAATAAAATAGTGACAAATCTGAAAATATTTGTGGAGGTAGATGAGATCAGGAGCCAAGGGGTCCTCTGCCAACTCTAAGTGATCCAATCAGCCATTCTTGAGTTATTTGATTAGCTACAAAATTAGCTTAACTTGAAGGTTTTGTAGCTGATCAAATAACTTAAGAATGGCTGATCAGATTGCTTAGAGTTGGCAAAGGACCCCTCAGCTCCTAATCTTATCTACCTTCACAAATATTTTCAGATTTGTTGCCATTTTATTTCTCAAGATATAAAAAATGCAGCTTGGAGCTGTAGCAACACTACTTCAGCTCCTTGTATATTTATATGTGCATTTTCAGAACTTCTATATGTATATTTACTATAATATAACATCATCTTTCTGTAGCATTATATTAGCATGCTTGTAATGATTTAAGCCACTTTAGACTTGGTCTTTTTTGTGAATTTAGAACCATAAACTTTTTTTAAAGCTTTGCTCACCCCTTTTGCTCAGCTCTCTCTCTCTCTCTTACAAAGTCTCCACCACTTGTCTTTAGGTTTAAGTCTTAAGACTTTCCTTTGCACTTAGATTAAAGTCCTAAGTCTGCTATTTGACCTAACTCCAGTCCAAGTTAGCTTTGCCTTAATATACTAAGGTGACTCTTATAAAGAGTAGACTTTATATTTGAAGCTTTAAGTGTAGCTTATCTTAGAGAATAACTACATATGATACGAGTTGTCTGCTCATAACATGCTGGGTTACTCATTTGCCTATTTTTTCATTGCTCTGGTTGTCTGATCAATGTCTAAAGGCCCTGCTATAAGGCCACCCCCTTACCCTTACTCAGCCAATTACTCAGCTACAGTGCTTGCAGAAACATCACAACCCCCTAATTCCATGTTTGAGCTACTTCTTACAGTCATATCTAAAGTTCATAACCATCAGTTCATATTGTCCTAAGGAAGTTTTAAATGCTTCTTTTTGTTAGTCACTTTTGTGAATCTGGATGTTATAATACCCCTATCGGATGTCAAACTTCATGAACAGCATTCTTCTATAAAGTTTTTTAATTAATAATGCAATCAATGGTAATGGTGATATATTAGGAACAGTCCATGTGTTTAGTTGTTGATAGTCTTATATCACTTGATAGTTTCTGTTTTTCTTTTTAATAAGAAATGTAGGTGAGGCATATGAGGACTTCAATTCTTAAATGAAATTCTTTTGCAGATTTTCATTAATCCAGTCCCTGAGGAAGTTTGTTTCGGGTGTGAAGATGGGGTATATTTTATAAGAGAAGGTGTTTAGTGTCCCATCTTTGAAATTAATAGTGTAATTATCTTCTCTTGTTGGGGGAAAGTGGCATGCTGCTTTCTCAAAGAAGACTTTTTCATATTCTTTATATTATTTTAGAATGATGGATATAGTCATTACTTCCTTCCCTTTGTGTGCTGCTTTTGCCCATTGCTAAGCAAGATTTGTCTTGTTGATGACCAAGTGGACTTCGTCGCTTTTGTCTAGTTTGGCCCTTCATGCCAGATGTTGTTTTGTTAGTATAATTTGGAATATCTATGCCCATTCCAGGGGTTTTAGATTTGTTGTTTGAATGGTTACTTTTGCATTGTTCATTGTCCCCTCCTTCCAGTTAATTTGTGGGTTAAACTCTTATAACTATG
>WNGJ01009731.1_pt1 | contig 10836 bp, 6 predicted proteins | sample 5400611 | NCBI WGS metagenome assembly WNGJ01 (sample SAMN13153375, study PRJNA577476) | soil metagenome | isolation source: 40 cm soil or saprolite under Garry oak tree replicate 1 | place: USA:California | collected 2016-06-15 | reverse complement strand
TTCCCAGGAGAAGTCCAACGACCTTTTCCGTCCTGAACCCGCCAACTGCCGCTGGTCCTCGTCAGAATCAGCCAAATCTGCTAAGCGGCTAGCTAGTTCCCGGTGCGAGAATGGATGAAAATAAATCGCAGCAGCACCGCAGATTTCCCGATGGACTCGAATATCGGATGCCACTACTGGCACTCCGCTAGCCATCGCTTCAACCAGAGGATGTGCGAACGACTCCGCATAAGCAGGAGTCACGTACACATCGCAGGAACGATACACATGATGCAACAGATGGTAGGGGACGGTTCCGAGTTCTACAATCTGGTTACAGACACCGAGGCGTTGAATTAATCTCCGGGCGTGATCGGTGCTGTACGTATCATCTCTTAAGCCCGGCTGCAGCCTGCAAGTGAGAAACAATACGGCTCTTCTACCACCCAAACGTTCGTTCAACAGGGGCAATGCCTGCAGCAGGGTCTCGAAATTCCGATAGTAATTGTAGTGGCTCACGAACAGCAGACGCAGCGCATCTCGGTGGAAATCCAGTTTGTGTCGCAAATCCTCCGGCAAGTCGTCATCCCGAAAAAAACGTTCACCATCAAACCCGTCTTCAGCAAAGGCTTGGGTGGGCGCGATTGTGCAGTCTGCACATTTAATTGAACGCTTGGCAAGCTGAGCCTTTACGCATGTCTCCGCCCACAAACGGTGGTCTCCACGACACCGCAGATCCCGACGGAAATTATCCGACGTATACAGAGCATTCCGTGAAAGCAGAATTTGCGGCACGGGTGATTTGCGAAGAGCAATGTTGCCCGTCGAGAGTAATATATCTCCGCGACATTTCCGAATCATCGGCGGAAGAATTCTCTGCTCGTGCCAAAAGCGCCGTACCATGCCGATTGGGCTTTCTAGTGTGAGCAGTGAAATCAAAGGTAAACCTGCAAATTCCACGGCCAATTGTGGATTGACTGCGATTGTGGTCTGCAACTCGGTTCGTTTTGAAAGCCGAGGTATGACGTTTCTCAGATAGGTCAACCCGCCGCCCACAGTGGCAGCAAGGCCATTAATAAAGAGGTGCATGATCAGCCTGGGGAATTGCCGCAAATCCGTTGCGCCATGGGCCAATGATCACCGGCGAAAGGGCGGGTGCCTCGGCGTGCACAAGATCAGCTAGCACAAATGCGAAACTCCAGAAGAAAACGCAAGCGTAATATCCGACCCCGAAAATCCAATCTTCAAAAGCACCGCCGATGAGGCCCGCCAGCAGAACGACCGCGATCGGTAGCACAGGGGACAAAGGATCGCCGCTTCGCCGCACCTGTCTGAACACACGAGTAATATTTGCCAAGACGAGGAAGAGCAAGGTATAGAAAGGGAGGACTCCAAGTAGCCCGACGCCTTCGAGTATTGCCAGGTAACTACTTCCGTGTTCCTTTGTCGCCTGCGATGACGATTTAAACATTGATTCATTGAGAATGTCGCTGCTGGCCGTATTAGTACCGAATCCTGCACCGAACCACGGATGTTGTCTGATGACTGAGGTGGTCTCATCCCAAATCGATTTTCGGGAAATTAACAGGTGTCCCCGTTGTCCTTTATACAAGAAGGCGTCGACAACATTAGAATTTTCGTCGGATCGCGGTGGAAGAACAGTTGCAACCAGGACCGCTAACAAGGCCGTCGCCGCGGCCCCCGTTATCAAAGAGCGGTATCGTCGCAACGCTATACAGAGCAGCCCGCTCGAAACAGAAGCGGCCAGTATTCCGGCACGCGAGTAACTGCTAAACAAAAGCAAGAGCGATACGGCTAACCCGATGCACCTACGATGCCGTTCCACGACGCGCTCGGTGGCCAGTACTCCCCATAGCATCAGCGGTGTCACCACGATGCCCATTACGACGCCCAGCGAGTTCGGGTTCCCGAAGAACGCAAAGTGAAAAATGAAATAGGAAATCGCACTTGCATAGATTAGAAACTCACAAGCTATCAGCAAGCCCGACAAGAATCTTGCTTCTCTGCCGATTATGGCTAGCCGGGCACCGGAAGCTGCGTACACGAACAGAATCAACAGGCTAATGGCTTTCAACAGGGCGATGGTAGGGTGCGTCGATTGGTACGCAGAAATCATGGCGACTAACCCAGCGGATAGTGCAACAAGATGAAAGCAGCCGAAATGATGGTGAGTATGTTTTAGGTAGGCGACGAATCCAACCAGCGCGCCAGCTATTAGCACGAACCATCTTCCGGAGGCCCATGTTTCCCTGAGCGGAAGATCCACACCAGCCCACAAGAAGATGAGAATGAGTAGCGGGAAAAAGCACTCACGATATTTCCAGAATGCCGCAATGAGAATCTGCAAAAAGAGTACTCCCCCGAGGAACTCAGCGCTGCTAAAATCAGCGGGGAACCCACACAACACGCATAGCAAGCCCAAGGTGCAAATCGCGAGTCCGACGAGCGGAAGAGCCTTGAACAGCATGTTATTCACGTTTCCGACCTGCGAAGGACAATGCCGCCTCTGCCATTCCCTGAGCACAGGCCTCGGGCGAATAGTTTAGAATGCGCAGCTTACTATGTGCGCTCATTCGTGAGCGCCAATCGGCATCACGCACTAGGTCCTGCATCGCCGCAGCGAGTTGGCCTATATCGCCGGCAGGAACAATACGCCCATTCACGCCGTCTTGAACCAAGTCTGCGGCACAGCCGGCCACATTGGTGCAGATAACAGGCAATCCACATGCCAGTGCTTCATTGACAACGAGGCCCCAGGGATCGGTGTGGGTCGGAAAGACAAAAGTCTCAGCCAGCCCATAGTAGCTGGGCAAGTGCTCGCGCTGCACAAAGCCAGGGAAATGAATTGATCCCGGCTTGATGACAGCCGCACGCCGCTGAAGCTCGGCTCGGGCTTTACCATCGCCAACGAGAACCAAACCCATTCGCTCACGGAGTTCAGGGCTCAGTTTGCTGTATGCCTCGATCAGATCGAATACACCCTTTTCCTTCACTAGGCGGCCGACAAAGAGAAAAAAACGGGAAGGTAAACTCAACTCGTGGCGGCGTACGAGATCTCTGCAGGCCGCTTCAGCGCCCCTAGCGAAGAGAACGGTATCCACCGCGTTCGGGGCTCTGAAGATCCTTTCTTCTGAAATGCCGAAGCTCGTGATGTATTCCCACGCGGATTTTCCAGGAACAACAAATGCATCGCACGCGCGGATAAATTTTTGTTTCAGGAACTCCGGCAATGGATGACCTCCCCGGAGATCATTTACCGTGCTTTCTGACCAGAGCAGAAAGGGCACTCGATTGTGCTGCGCCCACAATAGCGCTTGCCAACAAGCTAGGAAGTTGTAACCACCGCAGACGATCGTGTCAGGGGCGGCCTGCCTCAGTGCCATGCCTAGTCTCCAGTTAAGCAACAAGTTGTGCTTTCCAAATCTTCGACTCCACGATGGCAGAACCAGATATGAGAACCGTATCTCGCCTTTATACACCGGCCATTGCCGTGAGCTGGGATCGTTATCGGCGAGAAAGATCACTTGCAAATCGATTCCGCGATGACGAGCCAAGGCATTGAACACCGGAATGCGATAAGGAGAAATAATATCGGTAACGAGTGTCAAGCGCCGTCGTGCGTCTGTCTCGCGGAGCGATAAAGGTATTTGGCAGTCGCTAACTGTTGAATTCATTGCCGTCATTGTGACGCCGTAGATTGCTCGACCAGCCACTTTCGAACGAACCAACCAGAACTCAGGAGGTAGACTAATGCTCCAATTGAGATGACTACGAAGGGTTGAGCGCTGTAAACGTTCGCGTAGCTCACCGCCGTTACCATCAGCACAGAGCCAACTAAACCGGCCACCAATACTGGCCGCCTCCACAAGTCCCGTAGTGTCGCCGGAAGCAATGCATAGCCCATCGCTGCCGCCACAAGCTCGCCCAGGGTATAGGCGAAGCCAGCGCCTCGCAGTCCGAAAGTTGGAATCAGTACCAGATAAAGAATAACGCCGGCTACTGCTCCTCCTGCTGAGGATGCGAGGTAGGCGCGATGACGTCCGGTCGCATAGATGATGGTTCGCACAAAGTAACCGGAGGACGCAATTACCAGGTAAGGTGCCATCCACCGCAAAAAAGAGACGTCCTCGAGATATCTCGGGCCTAGGATCCAGGGCACAAGCAAGTGAGCCGTGCTGATCAATCCGAACGTGATTGGAAGACTCAGGAGTGCGACCGCGGTCCCCAACAAACGGGCTAGTCTACCCAGATCCGCCTCCGATCGAGCTGAGAACGCCAGCCGCGGCATAAGAACATTAGGCACCATTACGATAAAATGCCGCAAAAAGTCCAGCAGCCGCAGACCTGCTGCGTAGAGACCGAGCGCATACGGGCCTAGGAACCAACGTACGATAATATGCCCGCCGCGCGTGTAACCAGTCGCCATGAGGTACGACAAAGCATAATGAATGCTCGGGACAAGAATGCCCTTCCACCTTCCTGGCCTAATGACAAACTTCGGACGGAATCCTCCACGCCAAATTATGATCCACCCTGCAACTCCACTCAGGAATACCGAAGATGCAATACTTGTAGGAACCCAGATGGCATCCTTTGGGCTACGTATAAAGAGAAAAATCCCGGCTGCATAGAGGCTCTGCTGGCAAACCGTGAGTACCGCGCGGGTGTGGAACATTTCTAGAGCTACCAGCAGATAGTCAGCACCAAATTGGCGCACCACGAAGCATCCGAGGCTATAGAACGTCAACAAATGCCGCACCTCCGGACGTGGTTCAAAGGAAGCGATCACAAACAGCGGGATTGCAGCTGCCGCCGTGCAGAGCAACCGCAGGGGCAGTAGATCGGAGATGATTTCGGGACCCTGCTCCCTGCACCCTGCAATCTGTTGCGTGGCGTAATAAGTGAGGCCGGGATTGGAAAGGAGGTCGAGAAACACGTACAGCTCCGTCACGTAGCTCCACAGCCCATATATTTCCACTCCGAGCCGTCTCACCAAAAAGGGAAACGTGAGCGAAGTGATGAAAAATCCAACGAGCTGCGAGCCCCCGACGGAAAAGATGAATCCACCATAGCGAACCAATGATGTTGCGGGCTTCACGTTGACCTTGGATACCTGAACTCCAGCTTACATTGGCGTCGAGAATTGGGAGTTATCAACTGGTGTTCTCCGTCTCGATATTCTGGTTCAGTATTCATCGATGCTGTGGAAGAGTGAGAGAGAATCAGCGCGATGCTAGGGAATAGATCGTCAGCGTTACGGGCGAAATATCATGACGAAGTGTTCGGAAACCGCGAAGTGACCACGGATCATTATGAAGATTACTTTCGTCCATCTAAACCGTTACAAAGAAATTGGTTCGACGGATTTCTATGAACTGACCCAGGCTGTGGGCGCGCGATTGCCCGGCAGAGTAGACGTCATCGTCGCGCGGAATGGCGCCAGCCAGATCGACATTGCTGGTCCCGTCCGGTTGCACGAAGTAGCGGTAAAAACTCTGCACGTGTGGACCCGTGAAAGCGTTTCCTTCTTTCGTGAAGCAGCCAAGGAAATCATTTCCCTTCGCCCAGATGTGGCGATCGTGACGTTCGACCGTGGAGCGTTCCTCATTCCGTTATTGGTTCGGCGCTCTCTCGCGACGCAGTCTCCGAGCTTTCTGCACCACGTTTGTTCGGTTAGCTTCGCGTCACAGCAGTGGCGCTACCGAGCCGGCAATTTGCTAACAAAGATGGAGTCGTCCTTCTTCGACGCTGTGACAACATTGAGCTGGGATATCGCAACCGAGATTTATGGGGAACATTACCGCAAGACGATCGAAATCATACCAATTGGGGTCAACATGTCCCGTTTTCGCTTCGATGCTACCGCCCGGGAGAAGCTGCGGCATCGTATGAACGTTAGAGAGGAGCAGACCGTGTTTATTTACGCCGGAACAATCTGCGCACTGAAAAACTGCGATGATCTGATACCTGCTTTTCAGCAATCACGAAGTTTCAAGGCTGGGGCACAGCTTTGGATTCTCGGAGATGGCGAGTTGCGAGCGCACTTGGAGCAGCAGGCAAGGGCAAGTGGGCTTGCAGAATCGGTACGGATGTTGGGACGAGTTCCATTTCAGGAGATGGCCGCTTATCTCTCCGCTGCCGACGCTGCCATCTCGCACGCGACCAAAGACTCCCGGTCTTACATCCAGCCGCCCATCAAGGTTCTAGAATACCTTGCCTCATCAACTACCGTGTTTGCGTCCGATATCCCCGGAAATCGTTTCTACCTACAGGAGGCCCGCGGCTGCTATTTCTACCCGCCGACGATATCTGGGCTGGCACACGCAATGCAGTGGGGAGCCAGTAATCCCAAACTACTGCGAAAGGCAAGGGCCGAAACTCGAGAAATCGCGAAACGTTTTGACTGGGAGAAAATAGCATCAGTCTTGATTGAAAAACTGATGCTAATTCCAACGAGGACGTTGGGTTGATTACACTTAATCTGCGGAACCAACATGAAGATTAGCTTGTAACCAAGATCTGTACTGGGAGTGAAGGCCTGGCCTAGTAAACAATACGTAATGCAATGCGAAGCTGCTGCTGAGACCTGGATGGCCGGCTTGCGGGAGGTACGTGAATCGGACTTTAAAATGAAACGTTTCTACAAGCCAGAACTGGACGGCCTACGTCTTTTTGCGTTCCTTGGCGTTTTTATTTCTCACGCTCTCCCAGAGGTGGAGGGTTCATATAGTCACTTCCCAAAGTATATTGCTCAGTTTGTTGTCGCGTTCAGCAAAACCGGATCGCTTGGTGTGGACCTGTTTTTTGCGCTCAGTGCATATCTGATAACCGAGCTACTGCTACGTGAGAAAGAAGCGAAGGGCAGTGTAAGAGCCTGGGCGTTCTACGCACGTCGCGCGCTAAGAATCTGGCCCCTGTATCTGTTATTTGTCGGGATCTCAGTAACTCTTACTGTGATTGACCACTCGCAACAGATAGGAGGACCAGCACTGGCAGGTTACCTCCTTTTCGTAGCCAACTGGGTTATCGCATATACAGGTAAATGGTCAAACTCGGTAATTGTTCCTCTTTGGAGTGTATCGGTCGAGGAGCAATTTTATGTGGTTTGGCCGTGGGTGGTGAAGAGGCTGAGCCATCGTGCACTCTACGTTTTAGCCGTCACAATGTTAATTTTCGCAACGCTCGCGCGAGGGTACATCGCTTGGAATCACGGCACCGACGTCGCGTATTGGACGAATACATTTTCACGTCTGGATCCAATCGCATGCGGCACGATCGTGGCATTGGTGCTGCATGGACGGGCGTTTAGAGTGCCGACCTGGGGGGGGTACGCATACATCGGTGTTGGGTTACTGACTCTCCTGCTCTCCTCAGCCTTCTGGAACCGTTCGGGGGCATCACTCACACCACTAGTGTGTTATCCACTTGCGGCGCTCGGTGTGACGGCTGTACTTTTGGGCAGCTTCGGATTTCGTCCTTTGCAGTGGAAGCCATTTGTTGAACTCGGAAAGCGCTCTTACGGCTTGTATGTATATCACTCACTAGCTTTCTACATTGCACTTCATCTGATCACGACGCGGGGGACTCTAACGAAATTTGTTCTGTTTCGGCTTTCAGCATTTGTCATTACCGTGTTGTTGGCTTGCCTGTCATACCGATTTTTTGAACAACCTTTCCTCCGTTTTAAACATAAATTTACAGTTGTGCCTTCGCGAGGCGTTCCTGGGGCGAATAAATGGCCCCCAACTGAAACGGCAGATTGCTGTTTCACCGGTCCAAATGCTGTTGTGGTGTATGTCACCCAGGATTAGCGTTGTGACCGAGCACGGTCGCCAGAATCAAAGTTGTACCGAGTCCGCATAATTGTGCGGCGTCTGGTTTCCGGCGGGATGCTAGAATTCGTCGCGAGCAACCATCTTCCGCAGCGCAGTGGGGCGGAGGTGCTAGGAGACCAGACAGTATGTGCGAGGAAGGTGAATGGACTTGGCCCCGCTGATAGCCGCAAACACTCCAGTGCCGCGCGAGTTTCCATCGGCCTACCCAATTGAGTTCAGGCGCGGGTCCGGGATACACAACCCAGCCACGTTCCAGGATTCTGTGGTACGCGAGTATTTACGTGTTCTTATCAAGCGTAAGTGGGTTGTCATTGCCAGCCTAGTTGTGATTTTCGCAGCGGTCGCGATTGCAACGTTAAAAGCGACACCGGTTTACGATGCGACTGGCAGCATCGCGATCAACAAGTTGGATCCCGCTCTGATCAGCTTCAAAGATTCACCCAGCGTGGGGCCGGATTATTACGATCCATCCGACCTGGATACGGAAGTGGGCATTCTCAAAAGCGACCTTCTGACTTTTCAAGTGATCAAGCAATTGAACCTGGATAAACGACCCGACTTTGGCGGCAGCGGGCCGGCTCAGAGCACGTCACTAGGACTGACCACCGACATTCTCCAGCCTGATTCTGTTAGGACTTCCGAAATACTCGCTCACTTCAAGTCCGATCTCAAGGTCTCGCTGAAAACCAACACGCGCATCATCGAGATCCGTTATCGCAGCACTGACAAGGGCTTGGCTGCACGTGTCGTCAACGCACTGATCAACACTTATATCGAGCAGAACTTTAAAACCAAGTTTGAATCCACAATGCAAGCCTCCGATTGGCTATCGAAACAGCTAATCGACTTACAAATGAAGGTCGAGACGTCTCAGGAGAAGTTGGTCCGATACCAGAAGCAACACCAAATCTTGGGCATCGATGAGAAACAGAACATCATTACAGCGAAGCTGGATGAGTTAAACAAGGAGCTGACCGCGGCGGAATCCGGCCGGATGGAAAAAGAGTCAATCTACGGTTTGGTTCAGGCTACCGACAGCGACGCGGCCGCTGCGGCAGCCACCAGCGCTGACCATAGCACCAGAATTGCATCACTGAGTTCTTCTTTGCTAGAAAAATTACGCGAACAACAGGCCGATCTCAGGATTCAGGTTTCGCAATTGAGTACTCAATTTGGGCCTGCCTACCCGAAAGTGGCGCAACTGAACAGTCAATTGCAGGAAGTCGAATCACAGATTCAGCTAGAAATGAAGAAGGTAATCGCTCGTGTGCGCAGCGACTATCTGGCTTCCGTCCATCGTGAGGAAATGCTGCACGCCGCTATGGAGAAGCAAAAACAAGAAGCCAACCAGTTAAATGAGAGCGCCATCGAGTACACTCTGCTGAAACGTGATGTCGACACGAACCGGACGCTCTACGAAGGACTGCTAGAAAAACTGAAGGAAGCCGGCGTCACCGCAGGACTCAGGTCCAACAACATACGTCCCGTCGACTTGGCTCGGGTTCCGATCGAACCGGCAGAGCCGGATGTTCCCCGGAATCTCTCCTTCGCCTTGGTGCTCGGTCTAACCACAGGCGTTAGTTTGGCGTTCCTCCTTGAAGGGATCGATAACACGGTGCGGACCCCAGAGCAGGCACAAGCCATCTCGGGGCTTCCGTCTTTGGGCATCATTCCTGATGGTTCCAAGCTCAGCATCGAATCAAGTGCCCGCAGGCGGCTCTCGCTGACCTCATCTAAGGAAGCGATCGAACTGGTGACCCAGTCGCGACCGCAATCGCAGATGGCCGAAGCCTATCGTGCCTTACGTACTGCACTGCTGCTTTCATCAGTAGGGACGCCACCTAAGGTTGTGGTGGTTACTAGCGCGCTCCCCTCGGAGGGCAAAACCACTACCAGCATCAATACCGCAATCGTGCTGGCGCAAAAGGGAAATCGCGTTCTGCTCGTGGACGCGGACCTGCGAAGGCCAAGCATCCACAAAACGCTTGGGATGGGGCCCAGGACGGGGCTGAGCAGTGTGCTGACCGGAAGCGCAAACGTCCAACAAACTATCGTTCGGTCGGCGCTGTTGCCGTCACTGTCCATACTCCCGGCCGGACCTCCACCGCCGAATCCAGCCGAACTGCTGTCTTCCGGGAATATGAAGAAAGTTCTCGATGAGCTCCGGGAGCAGTACGATCACATTGTGGTGGATACGCCTCCAACGCTTTCTGTCACCGACCCCGTCATCTTGTCCACGCGAGCCGATGCCGTTGTGCTGGTAATCCGGTCAGGGCAAACTACCCGACAAGCTTTGCGTCGTGCGCGTGACATCCTGTTGCAAGTCAACGCTCACGCCACGGGTGTGCTGTTGAATGCAGTCGATCTGAACTCGGGCGATTATTACTATTACGAATATCAGGGCAAACACGGGCAGCGTTACTTTGGGCAAGACGAGCCTGCAATCGCGGAGGAAGCGAAGGCAACCTCCAGCGGAGCATAGGCGAGCATAGTTCGCGAACGCCAAAAAAAAACGAATGCAGGTATCGCTTCGGAATCGCGCGAGGAAAACTGCCCTGTGGGGGGGGACGCTGATCCTCGCTGCCATATACTCCGGATCGGCGATAAGAGAGTACCTCGCGGATCACTACTCACAAAAATCAGATTTGGCCAGTTTGCAGCGAGCTGTGAGGCTGCAGCCGGCAAACGCGAAATATCGCGATAGGTTCGGGCGCTACTTGTCTATGGTGCAGGAGTCTCCTGAAGCGGCTACCGAATCCTACAAAGCCGCGGTCGAATTGAATCCATATGTAGCAGCTTACTGGTTGGACCTTGCTGCAGGATACGAGCTACTCGGGAACAGCGGCGGGCAGAAAGCTGCTTTGGAGCACGCGATTAACGCGGATCCAAGGCGCCCCGAAGTCGCTTGGGAAGCAGCCAACTTCTACATAATCCACGGCGAAACACAGCGGGCTTTGCGAGAGCTTAGAACTGCAATCCAAGGCGGTCCGGCGCTGCGAGC
>WNGJ01019384.1_pt1 | contig 10838 bp, 10 predicted proteins | sample 5400611 | NCBI WGS metagenome assembly WNGJ01 (sample SAMN13153375, study PRJNA577476) | soil metagenome | isolation source: 40 cm soil or saprolite under Garry oak tree replicate 1 | place: USA:California | collected 2016-06-15 | reverse complement strand
GTGCCACCTGGCCTCTATCCGTGGCGCGTGCAGTTTCCGCCTCGGTAAACTCACTGACATAGCGTTGTTCCAACTCTTCCTGAATACCTAGAGCATGTAACCAGAGGCGCTGTGAAGTGAATCTATGCAGGCGCATGCCCAGGCGTCTTCCTTCATCAATAAGTAAGCTAAAATTGACATGCGCTGTTATATCCTGTTCGCCTGGATGCAGCAGCGGCAGCTCGTTTGCCTGGTGCTTGAAATAGCAGAGCAGTGTGCCACGCTTGCGCCATGCTGTATACAGCGCTTTAGCTTTATCGCCATAGTCAATGGTCAAAATGAAGCCGTGTCGTATGAGCTTCGCTGTTCGCTGTATCCAACGGAGGGCGTCCAGGTTGATCTCCGCTCGCCATCCCTCGTCAAACGCGCGCCAGGGAATCTTGTACATATCCAGGTATTCGGCTACTTCAGGCGTGCCCGGCTCATCTAATACCTCACATAGACGGCCATCCTGCTGTACATCAACAAAGACTTCGTAGAGTCGCTCTCCGCGTTTCTCAACGATATGTACAGGAAAGGCGTCGATCAATTCATTCGACAGCACAACCGACGGCATTGTCTGTGTGGATGACATTACCCGCGTAGGGGCGGGAGTGGTGTTGTGAAAGGTGGGGACCCTTGGGTCGCCCCGCCCTGAAAACGGTCGCCTTTCAACAGCATCCTCTCCACTACGAATATCTTCGGGTCGATAATCCAGCACCTCGTAAAACTCGGGGGCCTCATTTTGTGCCCATATTCGTAATCCCTCAGCCAGCTGTCCGCGTCCTGCACCCTGTTCCAGTACTATGAAATGCGCCGGATGTTTCAGCTTTTCCCACATTGTAAAAAGTTGCCGTCCCATACAGTTTGCGAACAGGCTGGAGACATCTGTGCTGGTAAAATAATCGGCCTCCCAACCCATCTTTGCGGCACCAGTCATGTAGTAGCCATAACCGGGTTCATAAAGCGCCATGCGCATGTATTCCGCAAAGGAGATCGGCCCCTCACGTTGAATGCGCTCGTTAATCAGTTGTTGTAAATCAGAATCAGACATAGATATTTCAGCTAATAGGTAATGTTGTTGACATACACCAGGCCAATACTAATGTGCTTAGGGTAGCGGTGGTAATGGCCGCCCGTCCACTGGCGTAAATTTGGGTGCCAAAAGCCGCCAGTAACAGAAATATCAGTACCAGTACAGGCAGTATGATACTCAAAAAACCCAGGCCAGGCGTTATCAAGATCGCTACTAACAATCCTAGAATGAGTAGTAGCTTAAATGCAAGGCTGGCTGCAATAGCACGAATCATACCTTGCTCCTGGTAACCACGGTTAATACCCTCATCCAGCAGAAAGAGTGGCCAGATCAGTATAAATATCATAACAAAACGCCAGAGACGTGGCAGAGTGAATGTGATACGCTGCCACGCAAACGTTACAAGTTGGCCTAGTGTTATATAAAGGAAGAACCAGAGCAGGACACCGAGAAGTATTTGTTTCATGGGTTGCCGGAAGTATGGTATGGGGGCCATACCTCGTACTATGTAAACAAGCAGCGCAAGCACGACCGCTATGAAGAAAAAATAACCGCTGATGTAGTCTACCAGCAGCACGTGAATAAAACCAAAAGGTCTCCAGGCATATTGGATCGCTATAGCAACTGCGATGCCGACAATTGCACACAGGTCAAAAAATACTACGTCCTGCCCCCGAAAAGGCCGTGGTGTTCCGTAAAGATCGAACAAGTCGAGGGTAAGAGAACTGAGTGGGAACATCGCCAATAATACACCAACAACGCCCAAAAGTAGCCAGAACAGACGTATATTCGATTGCATATGACCCGTATCCACTGTCTGCGGATAGGCTCTTTGCAGCCAGTTGAGCATCTCCTCGAACGTACTGCTGGCATTTAGTATTGTAATGTGGTTTAGACCAGCCAGAATGACCGCACGACGTCCTGTCTCATCTGACGGTTTCCCACATTCTGCTGGAAGCTTCTGCGACTGGCTAAATCCACATCCCAGTTGTAGCAGACGTGCACTATTTTCAATTGTGAATGGGATATCATTTTGGCCTGCCAGCATGAGCAGGTTTTTAGGTTGTGTTAATGTGGGTTGTTCTTGTCCGACTGGAGAGACCAGGATGGTGGAGACGATATCGCTGTCAGGGTGAGCCATCGAGTAATCGCCTACTGCTGCTGATCCCATCGAGTGTCCTAATAAAATGATGTTCGGATGATTCGTAGCGCTGTTGTGCATGCGTACATAATTAACAACCTCTCCGACTGTATTGATATTGTCCTGGGCAGTTTGTCCGGAGAAGATGTTGTTGGCTAGTGGAACAGGTGATTCGCCGTGTCCAGGGAAATCGAAGAGATAGGTGGTGATACCCGCTCGTGCCAGTTCGACCCCGAAACCTGTCATCAAATCTTTGCTTCCAGAAAAGCCGTGAGCGATTATCGCCACCAATGCCGTTTCGCCGCTGGCGGGCCGCATCTCCAGCACCGGCACTGGAATAGTGCCTTGTATCGTAAAAGTCGAGCGGTGGATGCCATCTTCGTAAGCAACCACGCGATTGAACCCAAGTGCGAACATACCCAGGAAAATTATCAAGAGCAGGAGGTTACGGGCGCGACGAACTCGCCGTTTGCGGCGAATTAACTCAGGCGATCTGCTATCGCTAAAAGGTACGCGTTTGCGCATGCGTATCATCTACCGTTCGCCGCCTCTCTAGTCCTACAGTTGTAGTTCCGCAAACGTCGCATACTCTGCTCTCTCACTCCTGGGAGGATACCCAGGCTTGTGCTCTGTTGTCTCGGTCGTGCATTGCCCGTTGTGAGGCGATCTTCTTAGGGAAGCATCAATTGCTGTTCCGATGAGATGCACGTCCCGATTTGCGCGTGAGCATGAGATCACTCCCACTTGCTCACTTCCCTGAGATTCGAAAGCACAAGGCGATGACAGTAGGTTGCGATTTGCCTGGGAGGATAGGGTCTTCCGTGCTCAAGCCACCAGGTGATGGCATCAATCAGCAGCCCGGCCAGCAGAGTAGGCACAAATCCTTCAGCAAACACGCGACTCTCGCCTATGCGCTTCCTGTTTGGATGGAAGGTCAACTCTTGTGCTCGTTCGCTGATCACGTCGGCCAGATACGCGTGCATCTTTGTCCGAAACCAGGGGCTTCCTTTCCCGCCAAGGAGCGCACAGTAGAGCCTCTCATAGGTGGCAAAATGTTCGAAGAGTCTTACCCATGGCTCTGGGGTGCGCTCCGTTTGCACCCCATGATCGAGGAGATTCACCCATGACTCTGGCGGATGTTCCGTGGCGATGCTGCCGATGCGAAGGTCGATTTCACTCATCATCGTGTGCATGGCTTCCTCAAAAATCTTCTCGACCAGATCGTATTTATCCTGGTAGTAGCGATAGAATGCGGCCCGGCTTACCATCGCACGCTCGGCGATCTCTCCTACCGTGATGGCATCAAAGCTGCGCTCTTCGATTTGAGACATTTTGCGCCTCCTGTCACATAGGTGACATTTCTTCCCGATTGCTCCTTGTGTCTGGCTTTTGACCGGATTATCCTTGAGTTAAGACAGTGTGTCACACATTAAGCATCGTGTCACATGCTGCTATCTCTGTCAACGTACATATCGAAACGAACATTGAAAAGAAAGGGTTCAACCATGACAACCCTCTACAACCAGCCCTGGTCGCGTCGTCGCATTGGGTTTTATACGTTCATGAATCCACTCATTCGCTTTTTCGTCCGTCAATTTGGCCTCGGTGGTCGGGGCGTGGATCTCCTGCGCATCCTGCGGGTACGGGGCCGCAAGAGCGGACGTCTGTATGAGGTGCCTGTGCGTGTGGCAGTGCTCTCTGAGCAGCGCTACATCGTTTCCATGTTGGGAGAAACCCAATGGGCGCGTAACCTGCGTGCGGCAGGGACAGCGCACCTGATTCTGGGCAAGACAGTCGAACCAATCCGCACCAGCGAGATTCAGGGCGAGGAGAAAATCGCCTTCCTGACGCGCCTCTGCCAGTATGAGGAATTCAAGCAACGAGGTCGTTACCTCCTCAGGGTGGCCTTCAAGAAGAAAGTGAAACACCTTACGTCAGCGGAGATCGACCTCCTGGCCGGCGTGTGGTCGGTATTTCGCTTGGAGCCGGAACAAAATGAACGGGAGATGACCTGATGGAAGCTTCGGAACCCCAAACGTATCGGGGTGCATCGTTGTGGGGTTCCTCAGCGGCTAAGGCCAGTATCCTGGAGCAAGGGAGGAATGCTCATGGAAGAAAGCACGTTCTCTATTATGCTCGTTTCACCCATTTCATTTTCAAATTTACAGAAAGGAGCCCGACTATGGTTCAAAAACACCTACCGGTTTTGATTGTGGGAGCAGGCGGAGCAGGTTTATCCCTCTCACTTTTGTTGCTCCAACAGGGGATTCCCTCGTTACTGATTGAGCGGCGTTCCGGCATCTCGTGGTTTCCACGCGCGCGGAACCTCAATTTCCGCACCCTGGAAATTTTCCGTGGACTAGGACTGGAAGCGGAGGTACGCGCGGCTGGCACCAGGGTTTCGCGTCTGTTTCGCAAGCCCAGCCTTGCCTCAAGCGAACAAGAAGAACTTCTCGATCCGCTTTCGCTGGTCGCACACCTGGAAGAAATCACCCCGGAGCCCCTCGTGTGGTATTGTCCCCAGAGTCAGCACGAACCGTTGCTGTTGGCGGAAGTGGGGCAACGCGGCGGGGAGGTGCGCTATGACACAGAACTCGTCTCCTTTACGCAAGATGAGAAGGGCGTGACTTCTCTCCTTGTAGACCGCACGACTGGAGTATCGTACGATCTGCACTCAGATTACCTGATCGCTGCTGATGGCGCTCATAGTAAGATTCGCGAAACGCTTGGCATCCCAACGAAAGGACTGGGAGAGATTGCAGAGCGCCAGATCTTTGTCTACTTTCGTGCTGACTGGAGCGAGCTGATCCAGAACCATGAAGGTGATGCGGTCATGATCGTCAACGAAGATGTGCGTGGCCTGTTCCTGGTCACCGATCAGAATCGCGGCCTGTTTATCATCATCTATTCCCCGAGAGAAGAAGCCGCCCAGGATTACACCGCCGAACGCTGTAAGAGCATGCTTCTCAAAGCCGTAGGGAACCCTGATATGGCCGTCGAGATCGTGGATATAGCGCGCTGGCAGCCCATTCAACGCGTTGCTGATCGGTTCCAGGAAGGGCGCGTGTTCCTGGTCGGTGATGCGGCGCATACGATGCCTCCCAAAATGGGGCTCGGCGTCAATACGGCTATTCAAAGTGCGCAGAATCTGGCCTGGAAGCTGGCTGCTGTGCTCAAGGGATATGCCGCTCCACAGTTGTTAGCGACCTACCAGACGGAGCGGCATCCCGTCGGGTGGTTGGCAGCTGAGCAGTCGCTCACCGGGCCAGCCGCCGCGTTGTTTGAGCAAGAAGGAGGGGGAGGCACCCTGCATCCTCTGGAGAAACAGCTTCCGTTCTTGCATCCCATTATTGGCTACCGCTACCGCTCAGAGGCGATTCTTTCAGAAGATGCTGCCACGCCGTCGCCGGATGGGATCGAGCTGCTGGATCGCCCCGAACTCAACGGGCTACCAGGCACACGCGCGCCGCATCTGTGGGTCGAGCGGCAGGGGCAGCGTATCTCTACGCTTGACCTGCTCGATGGTCGCTTCGTCTTGCTTACAGGCACAGGTGGAACTGCCTGGTGCGAGGCGGCAGCGATGATTGCCGCAGATATGGGGATCGGGTTGGCGACCTACCGCATCGGGGCAGATGCCGACCTGCTTGATCTGGAGAACGGCTGGCAAACGAAGATGGGCATGTCGGCTGAGGGTGCGGTGCTGGTTCGGCCTGATGGCTTTGTGGCCTGGCGCACCAGCACCCTCGCGACCAGTCCTGAGCCGCTGCTTGAGCAGGTGCTTTCGTCCATCCTGTGCTGGTCTACCCCTCCGATCCGCCTGTAAGTGAACAGAGGCCTTCATTTGGCAGTACCCTCCCATCGGTGAGCCACACTTGATCCGGCCCGGCTGCGAGAGGTCCGACCACGCCAGCCTTTCTCCTGCCCTCTGCCAGGACTTCCGAATGCCAATACTCCTTGGCACGAGCGAGATCGGCTACCTCCATGATCACGATGACGGTGTTCGGCTCGTCGGCAGCCCGGAAGGTGCCGATATCGGTCAGGCCGTACTGTTGTCTCTTGGGCAACAGCTCGTCAAAGGCCGCCTGAAATCGGGCGAAATCAGCGACACGCTGCTTCACCAGCATGTAATTCTTCATGGGAAACCTCCTGACTTATCTCTCGAACCTCTCTCGTCACCCAGTGCCTCTTAGAACTCTTCTTTCTCTTGCCTTTCACCTTGCTCATCTCCTTCTCGACCTGTGATACTCACACTCCTTCGCCCTCCTACTCACTATATCACCATCCATCTGGAACTGCACTTTTCATGCACCTTATAAGCTCGACGAAAACTGGCAGCATTACCAGCAGACCATGCCTCATTATCCATATGGAGCCCATGCAATCGATGGGTCTGACCAACTGGTCACGCTGGCAGTTGTGCTTGCGCATGTCACGGTGGAGCTACTCTGCATGCTGCCAAAGCGTGATCCAGTCAGCATGATGCTTACACCCCAGTTTGACCCAGCCTGCTTAACACCGGCCCTGTCGTTGTAGAGAGCAACCCATAGATATCCAGGGTACTATGGGTTCCGACAAAGACCTCTCCATTGGCGATAGTTGGCACACTGAATTTCGTGTAGCTGGGCAGCCCATCACGGCTGGCGTTCTGGCTGCTATTGTAGAGTTCCGTTCCTAGATTAGTGGCATCGTAGGCGTAGAGGACCGCGTCAGGCCCAATCGTCCACGCTATGCCTGTCCCAGCTATACTCCCGTTACTCGAGATCGCGACATCGCCACCTGGGAAGCCGAAGCTCTCGGGTGACTGTGAGGTCGCCGAGGTCGAAAGCCGCCCATTGCTCAACTGAAACGCCTTCACATGGTCCTTTTTTCCCACAATGTACACAAACTCTCCGCTCGGGCCATTCCAATACGACGGTGAACTCCAGACCCCGCCGTTGGCCGTATATGGGGGCAGCTCCTGCACGATCCTATCAATATCGGTTCGGTTTTCTTCAGCAGTTGAGCAGTTCAGGTTCGGGTCTGGCGTGTACCGCCCCAGGTTATCCCGGCTCACCACGTAGATGCGTCCCTCCTTGCCGACTCCCACCATCTCATGAGAGGTGGGCAGCAGCACGGGCCCACCTGAGCCCAGATCGTTATCCTCCGCCTCTAGACACGACTGGTTGAACGGAGCGAGTAGTCCGCCACCTGGAGGCCACCCTGCGTGCTCAGCTTGATGAAGGTGTCACTCAGATCGACCCCACCAGTATTTGCATCAAAGGCACCGTCGCCAGTCATGACATAGATATTGCCACTGCTGTCCGCGGCGATGCCTTGCCCTGCCTGCCAGATACCTCCGCCGTCCTGGTTAGAAGTGTCGTTAAAGACCGTCAACTGCTTGTAATTCGTGGTGCTGTAGCCCATGATCCAACCATGGTATGGATGCTTGTCGCAATGCGAGCCCCAATCGATATAGACAACACCATTGAGCAGCAACAAACCGCCACGATTCAACTGTTTGACGGGATCGAAGGTCACTGCGCCGCTGCTTCCCTGCACGGATGCTTGGATCAGCATGGGGCTGCCAGTCTGGTCGTTGCCTGTAGTCAGATCAATGGCATGAAGCTGGTAAGTGTTCACCCCACTTTGAAGGGTATTGACAACGACGTAGAGCGTGTTCGTTGAAGGATCGATCACCGGGGTACTGGTGATGCCATACTCCGGATTGATGTCTTGGCAATTCACGTCACTACTGGAGACGGTGGTAATATTCCTGAGAGGATCGATGAAACTGCGCTTCCAGAGGAAGGTTGAAATAGGTGTCGAACTGCTCTGATCAGCATCAAAGGCATAGAGGCTATCATGCTCGGTCGCCACGAAGACCACGTTGTGGGCAGTACTTCCGATATTCACATTGGGGAGGTAGAGCGGCTGCGCATACACCTGTCCATCTACTTCATATTCAACGCGCTTGCCAAATTGCTTCTGATTGGCGTTACTGGTATTCAAAATAATTTCATTAGTATTCTGTCCAGTACGCAAAAGATCTTTTTTGTAGGTTGTTACCGCTGTGTTGGATGGAGCCGCCTGCGTGACGGTCCTTAGCCTCAGCACAGTTGTCACATAGGTTCCAGCATCGACAGAGAGCAACATACCAAGAATGTTAAGTGAAACGATGATAGACCACACTGTCCTTTTACCAGATGAAGATAGGAGGGGTGAACGAGGGGACTTCCCGGCTTGCGGGCGTGTCAGAACTTGCATTCTGTAATCTCCTTACACACTACAATAATACATACAATTATATAGAATATAACTGAAGAGCAGTTGGCCTTTGTAGTAGTAACGACCGCAAGGGTCGTTATGCTTCGCACAACCATAAAACTCACATAATCATTGCTTTTGAAAAAATTATCTAGTATTATAAGTACCAAAGAGTATTGCGAAGAACCATTAAGGGTTTCTAAAGATGGAAGTATACACAGGAGCTGACATCAAACAAATCTATAAACTCACACAGAAACAAATAGACGACCTGGACAAAAGTAACGTCATCAAACCAAGCATACGTTCTGCTCAAGGAAAAGGCTCACAACGCCTCTACTCCTTTGAGGACTTACTTGCTTTTCGCTTTATCAAGCAGTTACTTGAGGCCCGTTGGTCCATGAAAACTATTAAGATAGCCATACAGAATCTGCGCACTATTCTACCAGACAAAGATCCACTGCGTGACTTCGTGCTTTTAAGCATAAACGGTTCCATCATTGCACGCTGCGCCACTGAACAAGGGCAGTCACTCCTGATCGATGCTCTCTCACACGGTCAGCTCGTCATGCCTATTATTCTAAGTGAAATTCGTGGAAAGGTCATCGAGGATGTTCAGCTTCTTTACCCATCTCAAACGAACGTATGAAGCACTTCATTATCAAAGGTAAACGTTCATTTGAAGCCAAACGCTTGCGCACAAATGGTTATGGAGTAAGCAGATACACGGGTTTAGAAGGTATGGGATGCTTCACAGAAGGTATCTACGCATCAGGTTATGATGAAGCAGCTATGCTCGGTTATGTGCAAAGCAATACGCCCTCACAGTGGAAAGAGCGCGTTAAAACATCGATTATGAAAAATAAGGCCAACTTGTATTTAACGTCCCCTCAATATGATGAGATAGTCATTGCTGACTTTCCTCTAGAGTGGGTGAGTGAACATGAGCGAAAAAATGATATAGATAACTCTATTAAAATATATCACATCCTTCTTGATTGTATACCGCCAGCACAATAAAGATGAGGCAAGCTCTCCTCCTACACCGCGTGTGGCTGGCTTTGCTCGCCGCTGTTCCGACTTGCGGACGAGCGAGCGGGTCATTTTGTTCCAATTATTCGAGCGATGGGGTATACTTGGAGGAGACTGTTGCTTTCTTCCCTTTCCAGTCTTTGAGGATCCTTGTCATGGCGAAACAACCAGTACCAAATGCCATATGGCAAGCCGACCATACCCCACTTGACGTATGGTTGCGTATTTTGCAGATCAACGAACTCCATACTTTGCACATTCGATTCCTGAGCACACAGGATGATCGAGATCACGTTTGGACCGAACACGGCCCGTTCAGGAGGAAATAATGTCCATTCCCACAAATACAGCGACAGATGCACAACTTGTCGCTGTGACATTGCGTATCAACGGAGCCGATCATGCGTTGTTGCTCGATACTCGCGTGACCCTCCTTGATGCACTGCGTGAACATCTCGGACTGACCGGAACCAAGAAAGGCTGCGATCATGGCGCCTGTGGTGCCTGTACCATCCTCGTCGATGGGAAGCCAACCCTCTCATGTCTGACGCTGGCAGTTATGCATGAGGGGCAGGAGATTACCACGATTGAAGGGCTTGCTCAGGGGGAGCAGCTTCATCCCTTGCAGGCAGCGTTCATCGTCCATGATGCCTTTCAGTGCGGGTATTGCACACCTGGTCAGATCATGTCTGCCATTGGTCTGCTCAACGAAGGACATACCACCTCAAAAGAGGAGATCCGCGAGTTCATGAGCGGCAATATTTGTCGTTGTGGAGCTTATCCGAATATCGTTGCCGCTATTTGTAGCGTGCTAGAAGGAAACTCCCATGGAGCCATTTAGCTATACGCGTGCAGAAGATACGGAAACAGCCATTGCGCAGGTGGCTACTCACCCCAAAGCCGTATATATTGCCGGCGGCACCACCCTGCTTGACTTGATGAAAGACAACGTTCTCAAGCCCGACCTTCTTGTCGATATTACACGACTCCCCCTGCGAGGCATCGAGGTCACGGGCAGCAGTGTGCGTATTGGTGCGCTGACGACGATGGGTGAGATTGCAGGTGATCCGGTGATCCGTGACCGCTATCCCATGGTCTCTGAAGCGCTACTGCTCAGTGCCTCACAACAACTGCGCAACATGGCCACCATTGGCGGCAACCTTCTTCAGCGCACGCGTTGTTCCTACTTCCGCGACCCCGCCTTCGCCTGTAACAAGCGTGCTCCTGGCACCGGGTGTGCCGCGCTCGTCGGCCCAAACCGCATGCATGCTATTTTAGGCACCAGCGATCACTGTATCGCGACCCACGGCTCCGACGTCGCCGTAGCCCTCGTAGCGCTGGATGCGGTTGCGCTGGTGCGCGGAAGCG
>WNGJ01011254.1_pt1 | contig 10838 bp, 10 predicted proteins | sample 5400611 | NCBI WGS metagenome assembly WNGJ01 (sample SAMN13153375, study PRJNA577476) | soil metagenome | isolation source: 40 cm soil or saprolite under Garry oak tree replicate 1 | place: USA:California | collected 2016-06-15 | reverse complement strand
CGCGAGCTGTCGGAGCTGATCTCGCGGGGCCATCAGATCGGGCCGGGGACGATCGCCGCGGTCACGGGCGCGCTCGACGCGCACGAGTCGCCCGCGCAGGTGCTCGAGGATGTCGTGTGGCGCCACCGTGGCCTGCGTGTGGCGCCGAAGACCGTCAACCAGAAGCGATACGTCGACTCGATCCGCCGCAGCACGATCACCTTCGGCGTGGGGCCTGCGGGCACCGGCAAGACGTTTCTCGCGGTGGCCATGGCCGCGGCCGCGCTGGCGCGGCACGAGGTCAATCGCATCATCCTCACGCGTCCCGCGGTCGAGGCCGGCGAGCGTCTCGGGTTCCTGCCCGGCGACATGATGGCCAAGGTGGATCCATACCTGCGGCCGCTGTTCGACGCGCTGCACGACATGCTCGATCCGGAGAAGGTCTCCCAGCACATCGACCGGGGCGTGATCGAGATCGCGCCTCTGGCGTTCATGCGCGGGCGCGCGCAGCCGCTCTCCACCGGTGTACTCACGCCCTGGGGCTTTCAGCCGATCGGCAGCCTGACAGTCGGAGACCTTGTGATCGGTTCGGACGGGCACCCGACCGCGGTGCTCGGTGTCTATCCCCAGGGCCGCAAGCAGGTCGTTCGCGTTCGTGCTCAGGACGGAGCCTCGACGCTGTGCTGCCGAGAGCATCTGTGGCAGGTCTGGACCGCTAGCGATCGCCGGCGCGTGAAGCCGGGTCGCGTCATCGAGACACAACAGATGATCGGGCGGCTGAGGTCATTCCACCAGCGCCGGTTTGAGCTGCCGCTGGTGCAAAAGCCGGTGGAGTTCGAGTCGCGTGACGTCCCGCTCGACCCGTACGCGCTCGGGCTCCTGCTCGGCGACGGTTGCCTGACGACGAAGACGACCCCGAGCTTCAGCGCCGCTGATCCGGAGCTGGCAGTGGCCCTCGAAGATGCGCTCGACGGCATCGAGCTGCGGCCAAAGGGTGAGGTCGACTACACACTCAGACATATTCACGGCCATCGGGGCGGTGTAATCGTCGCCAACCCCGTCACGGTCGCGCTACGCGAACTCGGACTTGCCGGGACCAGGTCAGAGACGAAGTTCGTTCCCGAGTGCTACCTCTACAACGAGCCAGGCGTACGCCTTTGCGTACTACAGGGTGTCCTGGACAGCGACGGCGGACCCGTCACGCAGCGAGGCCGGACATGCCGGATCCAGTACACGACGTGCTCCGAGCAGCTGCGGGATGACGTTGTCTTCCTGGTCCGCTCTCTCGGTGGCGTCGCGTACTGGCGGCGACGTCCAGCCGCCGGAAGGTCACCCGGACGCGCCAATGGTCGGCCGGTGTCGCACAGGCTGGATGCGTTCGTCCTCGACATCCGCTTGCCGCCAGGGATAGGGCCATTCCGGCTTGGACGCAAGCGTGAGGCCTACGCACGCGCCGGCGGCGGCCGCCCGATGCGCTTCGTCGACGCGATCGAACCGGTCGGCGAGATGGAGACGGTGTGCATTCAGGTGGCAGCCCCCGATTCGCTGTATGTCACAGAGGATTTTCTCGTCACGCACAACACGCTCAATGACTCCTTCGTCATCCTCGACGAGGCTCAGAACACGACGCCCGAGCAGATGAAGATGTTCCTCACGCGCCTGGGGTTCGGCTCGAGGATGGTGGTCACGGGAGACATCACGCAGGTCGACCTTCCGCGCGACCAGCGCTCCGGGCTGATCGTGGTGGGGGACATCCTCGACGCGATCGAGGACATCGAGTTCGTGCGCTTCGACGCCGAGGATGTCGTGCGCCACAAGCTCGTGCAGCGCATCGTGGAGGCCTACGACGTGCACTCCCAGCGCGAGCCGCCCGCCGGCGCCGGCGCAGATCCTGGCTCCTGAGCACGATGATCGAGGTCGAGGTGCTCGGTTTGCGCGCCCCGCACGCCGGCCTGCCAGCGCCGGCGGAGGTCCGGCGGCTGAGCCTGCTCGCGGCCTCCGCGGCAGGCGTGCACGACGGGCACGTGGCGATCCAGTTCGTGGAGCCCGAGCGCATCGCGCGGCTCAATGCGCGCTTCCGGGGCAAGCCGGCACCCACCGACGTGCTGTCCTTCCCGGTCGACGGACGCCAGCCGCTCGGCGCCGGCGTCGCCCGCGAGCTGGGGGACGTGGTGATCTGCGCGCAGCACGCTCGCGACGTGCGCGAGGCGATCGTCCACGGCGTGCTGCACCTCGTGGGCTTTGACCACGAGACCGACGACGGGGAGATGCTGAAGCTGCAGAGCCAGCTGCTGGCGTCGGAGGACGCGTGAGCCGCAGCGGCTTCGTGGCGCTGGCCGGCCGGCCGAACGTGGGTAAGTCCACGCTCGTCAACCGTATGGTGGGCGAGAAGGTCGCGATCGTCTCGGATCGTCCGCAGACCACCCGACGCGCGATTCGTGGCGTGTGCCGGCGCGGGCAATGCGAGATCGTGCTCGTCGATCTCCCCGGCGTGCAGCGTCCGCGCGACGCCCTCACCGGGCGCATGGCGGGGCGCGTGCGCCAGGAGCTCGCGGGCGCAGACGCGGCGCTGCTGGTCCTGAACGGCGAGCAGGGCGTGGGGCCGGGCGACCGCTACATCGCGCGCGTGCTCGCTGGCGGGGCGCTGGCGGTGGCCATCGCCGTCAACAAGATGGATCGACTGTCCAGGCCAGCCGCCGTGTCCGTGCTGGCGCAGGCCGCCGAGCTGAACGCGGACTGGGAGGTGTTTCCGGTCTCGGCGCGCACCGGAACGGGCGTGGAGACCCTGTTCGAGCATCTGCAGGCGCTGCTGCCGGAGGGACCCTTCATGTTTGCCGGTGGCGCCAGCTGCGACCAGCCGCGCGAGCTCATGCTGGCCGAGCTGGTGCGCGAGGCGGTGATCGCGCGCACGTTCAAGGAGTTGCCCCATGCGGTCGAGGTCCTCGTGGAGGAGCTGGAGCGCCCGCGCGCAGGATTCGTCAGGGTGAGGGCCCTACTGTGGGTCGAGAGCGAGTCGCAGAAGCGGATCGTGATCGGCGCGCGCGGGCGCATGATCTCCTCGATCGGTACCGCCGCGCGCAAGGAGCTCGAGCGAGAGTTGGACGCTCGGGTCCATCTCGATCTGACCGTGCGAGTGCGCCCGCGCTGGCGGACCGACGATGCCCTGCTCGATCGTCTCGGCATCACCTAGCCCGCGCGGACGTCGCCTACCGAACGGGGTCGTGCCGGCCGCGATCGCTACCCGTGGGCCTCACAGCTTGCGCGCGAGTTGATCGGCGATCCGCCGCAGCGCGTCCACGTCGAGCTGGGCCCGAAACTGGAACGGAACCGCGAGCACCGGCGCGAACTCCCGCCGCCTCAGGCGCGCGAGTTGGTTGTGCTGGAAGCGGGCACGGTCGTGCGCCGTCCGCGCGGCCTTGGCCGCGGCCCGGGCGACCGGGTCCTGCAGCTGCTCGGCCAGGCCGAGCTCGCGCTCGTTGAAGCGTCGCGGCAGCAAGCCGTTGACGACCACCGCGTCAAGCCCGCGACCGAGCCGCTTGTGCAGCCCGCGCTGCAGTTCCAGCGCCTCCGTGATCGCGGTCTCCGACGGTGCCGCCACGGCGAGATAGCCGCTGCGCGCGGGGTCGGTGAGCAGCGCCCGCACGTCCTCGGTCTGGGCCGCGACCGGCCCCACGCGCGGGATCGCGCCGAACGTCATCGGCGACTCGAGCATGCCCAGCGCATGCCCGGTCGCCGGCGCGTCCAGCACCACCAGGTCATACGACCCGGTCGGCCCCCGTCGGCGCTTGCGCTCGGTCAGCTCCCACACCTTGACCATGCTCACGAGCTCCTTCGCGCCCGGGGCGGCGGCGGCGAAGTACTGGAAGGTGCTGCTCGTGGCGAGCAGGCGACCGGAGATGCGTCCGCCCAGCACCTGCAGCCATTCGAGCAATGCCCGGTCGGGGTCGATTGACAGGCTCCACAGGTCGACCTGCAGGCGTGTCTCCCGCCCGGGGTTGGCTGCTGCACGCGAGTACAGGAACGACAGGCGATCCTGGTGGCCGACCTCGACGACGATCGTGCGCAGTCCGCGGCTCGCCGCGAGCAGGCCGATCGCGGTGGCGATGGTCGTCTTGCCGGTGCCGCCCTTGCCGGTGACGACGAGCAGCCGGTGTGCCAGCAGCGATGACATCGCCGCGTGAGTCTGTCTCAAACGTGGCCCGGCGGACGCGACCTACAATCGTGCGCATGAGCGTGCCCCCGGTGGAGCAGGAGATCGAGCAGCAGATCGCCTATGACGAGCACGGCCTGGTTCCGTGCGTGGTGCAGGACTGGAGCACCGGCGAGGTGCTCACGCTCGCGTACATGAACGAGCGCGCGCTCGCGCGCACCCGCGCCACCGGTGAGCTTCACCTGTACAGCCGCTCGCGCCAAGAGCAGTGGCACAAGGGTGAAAGCAGCGGCAACGTCCAGACGGTGAGGGCGCTGCGGCTGGACTGCGACGGCGATTCGCTGCTCGCGCTCGTGGACCCCGCCGGGCCCGCGTGTCACACGGGCGAGCGCACGTGCTTTCACCGCGGCCAGCAACACCCGGCGGCTCCGCACGAGATCCTGCCACGGCTGGAGCGGACGATCGGCGAGCGCGCGCGCGCGCGCCCGGACGGCTCATATACCGTCGAGCTGCTGGACGACCCTCCGCGCATCGGCGCCAAGGTGATGGAGGAGGCCGGCGAGCTCGCGAAGGCCGCGCGCGAGGAGTCGGCCGAGCGGGTGGACGAAGAGGCGGCCGACGTCGTCTACCACCTGCTCGTGTTGCTGCGCAGCCGCGGTCGCGAGCTGGCCGACGCCGAGCGGGTGCTCGATGTCCGTCGCCGCTGAGGCGAGCATCGACGCGGCTGCGCTCACGCCGAGCCTCGAGCAGGCGCGGGTGCTTGCCGCAGAGCACAACCTGATCGCGCTCTCGCATCGTTTCATCGAGGACTGCGAGACGCCCGTGTCGGCGTTCCTGAAGCTCCGCGAGCTCGCGCCCGGCGAGCCCGCGTTCCTGCTCGAGTCCGCCGAGCAGGGCCAGCGGGTCGGACGCTACTCGTTCATCGGCGTGCGTCCACGCTCGGTGCTGCGCTGGTCGCCCGGCGATGGCGGCGACCCGTACGCGCTGGCGGCCGGCTTCGTGGCGCGCTTCAGGCAGGCGCCGGTGGCCGATGCGCCGCCGTTTCAGGGTGGCGCGGTGGGGTTCTTCGCGTATGACCTGGTACGCACCGTCGAGCCGCTCGCCGCGCCGCGCCCGGATCCGCTGGAGCTACCGGACATGGCGCTGATGCTGACCGACGTGCTCGTCGTGTTCGATCACCTGCGCCACACGGTCGCGATCCTCGCCAACGCAGACCTGGACGCGGAGCCGGACGTGGAGCGCGCCTACACGGCCGCGGCGCGCGCGATCGCCGAGGTGCGCCTGCGGCTCGCCGGCCCGGTTCCGCGCTCCGAGCGCGAGCACGGCCCGCGCGTGATGCCCTCGTTCGAGCCCAACATGACCAGGGAGCGCTTCCAGGAGATCGTGGCGCGCATCGTGCGATACATCCACGCTGGCGACGCCTTCCAGGTCGTTCCCTCGCAGCGCTGGTCGGCTCCGGTCCCGGTCGAGGCCTTCTCGATCTACAGGGGCCTGCGGGCCGTCAATCCAAGCCCCTACATGTACTTCCTGGACTTCGGCGACTTCCAGGTCGCGGGCGCGAGTCCCGAGCCGCTGCTCACCGTCAGCGGACGCCGCGTGAGCACCAAGCCGATCGCGGGAACCCGCCCGCGCGGCGCGAGCCCCGAGGACGATCGTCGCATCGCGCAGGAGCTGCTGGCCGACGAGAAGGAGCGCGCCGAGCATGTGATGCTCGTCGATCTCGGGCGCAACGATCTCGGACGCGTGTGCGAGTACGGCAGCGTGGTGGTGGACGAGCTGATGGAGATCGAGTCCTACAGCCACGTCATGCACATCGTCTCCTCCGTGTCGGGGACGCTGCGCGCGCAGGTCGGCGCGATGGATGCCCTGCGCTCGGTGCTGCCGGCGGGGACGCTCTCGGGCGCGCCGAAGGTGCGCGCGATGCAGATCATCGACGAGCTCGAGCCGGTCAAGCGCGGAGGCTACGGCGGCGCCGTCGGGTACCTGAGCTACGCCGGCGACCTCGACACCGCGATCCACATTCGCACCGTGGTCGTCAAGGACGGCATCGCGCACGTGCAGGCCGGCGGCGGCACCGTGGCGGATGCCAAGCCCGAGTACGAGTACGAGGAGTCGGTCGCGAAGACGACCGCCGCGATGCGCGCAATCGAGCTCGCCTGCGCCCAGCCGGACTGGTCATGAGCGGATCACGATCGATGCGCGTGCTGGTGCTCGACAACTACGACTCGTTCACGTACAACCTCGTGCAGTACCTGGGCGAGCTGGGCGCCGACGTGCACACGGTGCGCAACGATCGCGCCACCGTGGACGAGCTGCTCGCGGGCGACTTTGCTCGCTGCGTGGTCTCGCCGGGGCCGTGCACCCCCGAGAAGGCGGGCATCGCCATCGAGCTGGTGAGACGGATGCCCGAGGCCGGCGTGCCCACCCTCGGCGTGTGCCTCGGGCACCAGGCGCTCGCCCAGGCCTTCGGCGGTCGCGTGCACCTGCACCCACCGGTGCACGGCAAGGCAACCACGATCGAGCACGACGGCCGCACGATCTTCAGCGGCCTCTCCTCGCCGCTGCGCGTGGGCCGCTATCACTCGCTCGTCGTGGACCCCGAGCTGCCGCCTTGCCTTGAGCAATCAGCGCACGGCGGGGGGGTGCTGATGGGATTGCGCCACCGCAGCCTGCCCGCCGAGGGGGTCCAGTTCCATCCCGAGTCCGTGCTCACCGAGGAGGGCAGGCAGCTGCTCGCCAACTTCCTGGGTGGCTAGCCGGTGCCCAACGCGATCCTCACGCGCGCGATCGACGCGCTGGCCTCAAAGAGAGACCTGGACGCCGACGAGACCGCGGAGGTGCTCGCCGAGATCATGCACGGCGGGGCCTCGGAGACGCAGATCGCCGCTTTTCTGATCGCGCTGCGGACAAAGGGCGAGACCGTCGGAGAGCTGACCGGGCTGGCGCGCACGATGCGCGCGCTCGCGGCTCACGTCCCGACCGCGCGAGAAGAGCTGCTGGACACGGCCGGCACGGGCGGTGGCAGGCGCACGTTCAACGTCTCCACGACGGCCGCGCTGATCGCCGCCGGCACCGGCTGTGCGGTGGCCAAGCACGGCAACCGCTCGGCGACCAGCTCCTCGGGGTCGGCCGACCTGCTCGAGGCGCTCGGCGCGCGCATCGACCTCGATCCCGTTGCCGTGGCGAGCTGCATCGATGACGCCGGCTTCGGCTTCATGTTCGCGCCGGCCCACCACCAGGCGACCCGCCCCGTGGTTCCGGTCCGGCGCGAGCTCGCGGTGCGCACGATCTTCAACCTCCTGGGACCGCTGACCAACCCCGCCGGGGCGCGCCGGCAGCTGATCGGAGTGTCGGACCCGCGCTACATGGAGGTGATCGCCGGCACGCTAGCCAGCCTCGGGGTCGAGCGCGCGCTCGTGGGCGCCGGCGAGGATGGTCTGGATGAGATCTCGATCGCGGCGGCGACGAAAGTGCTCGAGGTCAACGGCACCGAGATCAGCAGCTACCGGCTGCAGCCACAGGAGGTCGGCGTGAGCCGCTGCGGCGATCGCGACTTCGAGCACGACTGCGCCGGCGGCACGCCGGAGCAGAACGCCGCCATCACGAGCGCCATCCTGCAGGGGAACGCGGCCGGCGCGGGACGCCCGGCAAGCGCCGAGCTGGCGCTGATCAACGCCGGCGCCGCGGTGTATGCGGCGGGAGCGGTCGACTCGATCGCCGACGGCGTGGACGCCGCGCGGGCCGCGCTCGCCGACGGCAGCGCCGCGGCCGCGCTCGATCGTTACGTGCGCGCGAGCGTCGCCAGGGCGCCCACGGAGGCGCCCCTGTGAGCGCGCGCGTCCCTCCGGCGCTGGAGGGCATCCTGCACAGCACTCGTGAGGAGCTCGCGCGGCGCAAGCGCGAGCTCCCGCTGCGGGCGCTGGCCGATCGCGTCGAGCGCGACGCGGACCCAGGCGCAGCCGCCGAGCGCCGCTTCAGCCGCGCCCTGCTCGGGGCGCCGATCAGCGTGATCGCGGAGTTCAAGCGCCGCTCGCCATCCGCGGGGAGGCTGCGCGAGGGCGCGCGGGTGCAGAGCGTCGTGCGAGCGTATGAGCGCGGCGGGGCAAGCGCGCTGTCGGTGCTGACCGAGGGACCCAACTTCGAGGGCTCGCTCGAGGACCTGCGCCTCGCGCGCGGGCAAAGCGAGCTGCCGATCCTGCGCAAGGACTTCGTCCTCGACCCCTACCAGCTGTACGAGGCGCGCGCCGCCGGCGCCGACGCGGTGCTGCTGATCGTGGCCGCGCTCGAGCGGCGCGAGCTGGCCCCGCTTCACGAGAGCGCCCGGAGGCTGGGCCTGGAGGTGCTCGTCGAGGTCCACGAGCTAAAGGAGCTTGAGGCTGCGCTCGACATCGGCGCCGAGCTGCTCGGCATCAACAACCGCGATCTGCGGGACTTCAGCGTCGATCTGGAGCGCACCTCGCGCCTGGCGGGTGAGGTCCCGGCCGGGGTTACTCTCGTCAGCGAGTCGGGCATCGCCAGCGCCGAGCAACTGCGTGCGCTCGCCGCCGAGGGAGTGCACGCGGTGCTCGTCGGTGAGTCGCTGATGCGATCACCCGAGCCCGAGGCCGCGCTGCGCGCGCTCCTGTCGGCATCGGTCGCCGATGTCGGCCGCGCCAACATTTAGCTGCCGGCAGCGCGCGCTTTAGATGAGCTTCATGGCCCGCGCTCATGCTTGCCACCGTGAGACGCATGTTCGCCGTCCCCTTCGCTGCGGCCCTGGTCGGGGGCGGGGTAGTGGCTGCAGTGATCGCCGCCGCCGGCGGCCTGGGCGAAACGCACAGCGTTACCACCACCGTCCAGGCATCGCCGCTGCAGCCCTCCAACGCCTCCGCGGTGAGCCCGCGGCTGACGCCCCACGACATCTACGTGCGCGACGCGCCGGGTGTCGCGTACGTGACCTCCACGATCGTGCAGAGGACCGAATCGCCGTTCGGCCTGTTCGGCGGCGGCGGGGAATCGCAGCAGCGGGGTCAGGCCACCGGCTCGGGCATCGTGATCGACTCGAACGGCACGATCCTCACCAACTGGCACGTGGTCGAGAACGCGATCAAGGTCACGGTCAGCCTGGAAAAGGGCAAGACCGTCGAAGCCCAGGTGGTGGGCAAGGATCCCTCCAACGACCTCGCCGTGCTGCGCATCCATCCCGACGGGCTGACGCTGCATCCCCTCACGCTGGGGAGCTCGAGCGCGGTCCAGGTCGGAGACCCAGTGCTCGCCATCGGCAATCCGTTTGACCTGCAGCGCACGCTCACCACGGGCGTGGTGTCGGCGCTGCAGCGCTCGCAGATCTTCACCGGCGCAAGCGGTGGCGGCTCGATCGGCATCGGCTTCGCAGTACCGATCGACACGGCCAAGAGCGAGATCGCCCAGCTCGAGAAGGGCGGTACCGTGAGCGGCGCCTACATCGGGCTCACATCGATCACGATCGACGGTTCGCTGTCCGCGCTGAACCTGCCCGTCAAGAGCGGTGCGCTGGTGCAGAGCGTGCAGAAACGCACGCCCGCGGAAAGAGCGGGCATCCGCGGCGGCAACGTCAGCGGGAACATCGAAGGCGGCCAGGTCGCGGTGGGCGGCGACATCATCACCTCGGTCGATGGGCAGGCGGTCAACAGCTCCGAGGACCTGGCCAAGGACATCGGGTCAAAGAAACCCGGCGACACCGTCACGATCGGGCTGCTGCGCGCGACGGGCAAAGGCAGCTATGAACACAGGACGGTGCGCGTGACGCTCGCGAGCCGGCCCAACCAGCTGCCCGAAGCAAGCAATCCCGAAGGGTAGGACCCCGCTACCGTTGGGGGTATGCCGCCGAGCAACCCCCGCGTGAAGGTGTGCGGACTGACCAACCTGCCCGACGCCGAACTGGCGGTCGAGCAGGGAGCGTGGGCGCTGGGGATGATCTTCTTCGACGGCAGCCCGCGCCGCTGCTCGCTGGATGAGGCCCGGCGGATCTCGAGCAGGCTGCGCCGCAGCGCCGAGCTGTGTGGCGTGTTCGTGAACGCTCCCTTGGAGCAGGTGGTCGCGATCGGCGAGGAGCTCGCGCTCAGCATGCTCCAGCTCCACGGCGATGAGGGGCCCTCCTACTGCGCCGAGGCCTCCCGTCGAAGCGGCGCCCGGGTGATCAAGGCGGCCCAGGTATCCGGCGCGGGCGACATCAGGGATCTCGGGCGCTTCCATGTCGATTTCCACATGCTCGACGCGCGCGGGCGGGCGCCGCGCGCCAGGGGGCTGCGCGGAGGGACCGGCGACACCTTTGACTGGAGCCTGTTGGCGGGCAGGCGATCGACGATCCCCCTCATCCTCAGCGGGGGCCTGAGCCCCGACAACGTGGCCGACGCGATCGCCGCGGCGCACCCGTACGCGCTCGACACCGCCAGCGGCACCGAGGCGGCGCCGGGGCGCAAGGACCCTCGCAAGCTGCGCGCGTTCTTCGATGCCGCGACCTCGGCGCCGGACGGCGGTGCGAGCGACAGCCGGGGAGAGATGCTCTCCCGGCACGTGTGAGCGACGGCGGCGCCAGCCCCGCCGTGGAGCGCCGCTTCGGCCCCTACGGCGGGCAGTTCGTGCCGGAGACGCTGATGCCGGCGCTCGCCGAGCTGGAGCAGGCGTGGGCGCAGGCGCGCTCCGATGCGAGCTTTGGCCGGGAGCTGAGCGGGCTGCTGCGGGACTTCGG
>WNGJ01008665.1_pt1 | contig 10838 bp, 8 predicted proteins | sample 5400611 | NCBI WGS metagenome assembly WNGJ01 (sample SAMN13153375, study PRJNA577476) | soil metagenome | isolation source: 40 cm soil or saprolite under Garry oak tree replicate 1 | place: USA:California | collected 2016-06-15 | reverse complement strand
TCGCCGACAAGCAGTACAGTGTGCAGCGGCTCTCGGTGGCTCCGCGTCAGGTCAACCTGTCGGCAAAGGACCTGGCGCGCGTCGAGCGCGAGCGGCCGCGCATCCTGAGAGCCGTCGGCGCCTTCTCCGAGGGCTCGCCTGCCTCGTTCCAGCTGCTGCAGCCGGTGCCCGGGATCCGCTCGAGCTCCTTTGGCTCGCGCCGGATATTCAACGACGAGCCGCGCAAACCTCACGCCGGCATGGACATCGCGGCGCCGTCCGGCACGCCGGTGCGGGCGGCCGCCGAGGGACGCGTCATCGACACCGGCCGTTACTTCTTCAACGGCAACACCGTATTCCTCGATCACGGCGCGGGCCTCGTCACCATGTACTGCCACCTGAGCGCGATCGGCGTGAAGCGCGGCGCGCAGGTGCACGCCGGGGACGTCATCGGCAAGGTCGGCTCGACGGGACGTGCCACGGGTCCCCATCTGCACTTCGGCGTGGCGCTGAACGCGACCTTCGTCGATCCGGCGCTGTTTCTCCCGCCCCCCGAGCCGCGCGCCGACGAGTCGCATGATCGCTCCTGAAGGCGGGCGCGACAGCGTCTTCATGCGGTCGGCGCTCGCCGAGGCGGTGGCGGCCGGCGCGGCCGGCGAGGTGCCGGTGGGCGCGGTGCTGGTGCGGGGCGAGGACATCATCGCCACGGGCGCAAATAAGCCGATCTCGGCTTGCGATCCGACCGCACACGCCGAGATGGAGGCGCTGCGCGCCGGCGCCCGCACGCTCGGCGGCTATCGCCTCACCGACACCACACTCTACGTGACGCTCGAGCCGTGCGTGATGTGCGCCGCGGCGATCGTGCACGCGCGCGTGCGGCGGCTCGTCTTCGGTGCCTGGGATCCGCGCGCCGGTGGCGCCGGCAGCATCGCCAACGTGTTCGCGCTGCCCGGACTCAACCATCGCGTGGACGTGTTCGGCGGCGTGCTGATGCAGGAGTGCGCGCGTCTGCTGCAGGAGTTCTTCGCGCAGCGCCGCGACTGAGAGCGCAGCGCCGCGACTGCGCTGCGGACCGCGCGGCGCTCGAGCCTGCGGCCTCAGGCTCCGGGCGTGGCGCGGCTCGCGGCGGCCGCGCCCGGGGCCGCGCCCGCCTCGCCGGGCTGCCATTCGAGCAGCCGTAGCCAGCGCTGGATGCGATCGACGTACTGCACCGGCTCCCACCCGCGCGCGTAGCCGCGCCGGGCGCGGCTGTACCAGCGTTCCTGCGCGAGCAGCGGCAGGCGCGCGCGCACTTCGGTCCAGGAGTCGGGGTTCTTGCCGAGCGCCTGGGTGATGACACGCGCATCCTCCAGGTGTCCGAAGCCGACGTTGTAGGCGGCGATAGTGAGCCAGGTGCGGTCGGGCTCGGATATGCGCTCGGGAAACATCGCGCGCACCTGGGCGAGATAGCGTGCGCCGCCGAAGATGCTCTGCTCCGGGTTGCCGCGATCCTTGACCCCGAGCGAGTGGGCGGTCTCGGCGGTGAGCATCATCACCCCGGCCGCTCCGTCGTCGGATTCGGCCCGCGGGTCCCATTTCGATTCCTGGTAGCCGATCGCCGCCAGCAGCCGCCAGTCGACGCCCGACTGCGTCGCGGCCTGCTCGAACCAGGATCGGTAGCGAGGCAGGCGGTCGCCGACGTGAGCCTGGAACTCGCGCGATTCCCCGTACGCGAAGCGCCGCGTGTCGCCGGATGACTGCTGCACCAGTCGCGCCAGCGTGCCGGAGGCATCGAGCTCGCGAAAGAACGCGTTGACGCTCGCGAGCAGGTCCGGCGCGCCCGGCCGCACCAGCCATTGCGCCGGCCGCTCCTCGGGCAGCGCGAAGCCCACCAGCACGTTCGGATACAGGTGATGCGCGAAGGAGAACTCGCGCGCATCCGAGATCGCGTAGTCGGTGTTGCCCGAGTCGACGTCCTCCACCGGGTCGGCGGAGCTCGGCGCGGTTTCGACCCACTGCAGAGTGGGCGCGACCGTTGCCTTCATGCGCTCCAGTATCCGTTCCTGGGGACTCCCGGCGCGTACCGCGAGCCGCGCCGACTCGAGCTGCAGCGTCTCGCGCGGCTGCACGCGCCCGCGCTGATAGACCACCAGCTGCGGGATGCGCGCGTAGGGAGAGGCCGCCGCGCCCGCGCGGCTCCAGTCCGGCGAGTCGGTGAGCGATGCCGCGGCGATGTCGGCGCGGCCGGCGGCGAGCTCCGCCTGCATGGCCGTCTCGTTAGCGAGCGCGTTGATCGTGAGCTTGACGCGAAGGCGCGCCGCGTAGGCGCGCACGAGCTCGAACTCGAGCCCCTCGGCGCCCTGCGCACCGAAGTAATAACAGGTCGGCAGGTTCAGCGTGACGACGCGCAGCTCGCCCCGCGCGCGGATCTCATCGAGTGCGCGCGGCGCGTCGGCGTGCCCGCAGCCCGCGAGAGAGCCAAGCAGCGTGATGGCGGCGCTGAGCGTGAATGCGCGCACAGACCCTCCCCTGGACACGCGGGCTTTCCGCTAGAATACCAGCCCCATGATGCCCGTGCGGAGCCGGAGAGGTACCGAAGCGGTCATAACGGCGCCGACTCGAAATCGGATGGTCGGGTAAAACCGGCACGTGGGTTCGAATCCCACCCTCTCCGCCATACTGTCACACACGCCCGCGGTCGGAGTCGTTCTCACGAGGGCGGTTTCTTCGATGATTCGCGATACGCCGCGGCGAACGCCTCGACGAAGGTGTGCGGCAGGTGGTCCGCCGGCATCTCGATGAGATTGCGATAGAAGGTGGCGAACAGCTCCCAGTACTGCGCTTTGTCGGCGGAGCGCGCGTTGCCGCGGCGCGCGGCGCGCTCGAAGCGCGCCTCGAGCTCGGCCGGATCGAGCCGGCCGAGGAATTCGACGAGTGCCGCCCGCATCGCCTGCGCCGTGGCCGTCTCGTGCAGCTTCGCCTCGGTCACCGCCTCGCGCAGCCATTGCACCGAGTCGAGACGGCGGCCTTCGTGCTGCACGAGGAGCTCGACGATCAGCTCCTCCACCATGGAGTTGGCGAGCGAGGGGCGCGGGTCGTCGGACTCCCGCGGCGGGAATTCGATGCGGTAGCGATTGCGCGTGTCGGTGCGGGTGCGCTCGAGGTCCTTGAAGCCGACCAGCGCCTCGCGAAACAGCCGGCCGGCGAGGTGCAGCAGCCGCACCTGGGCGTCGCCCGGCAGCCGCTCCGGCTCGACGCCGGCGCCGCGGCAGAAGGCGTCGAGTCCGGTACGCGCGTCCTCGAGGGCGAACGCGGAGACCGCGATCTTCGGCTCGCGGCCGACCGCTTCCGCGAGGCGCGCCATCTGCTGCCCGAGCGACTGCGCGCTCGCGCCATCGAGCAGCGGCACCTCGGGCGCGCGCTCCACGCGCGCCTTCGGGTTGAGCGCACGCACCCTGCCGGAGTCCACCGACTGGCCGTACGCATTCACCGGCAGGATCGATCCGGCCTGATTGGCCGGCACCAGCAGCGCATCGAGGTCGAGCGAGGCGCCGATGTCGGGTTCGTGCCGGCCGAGGGTATGGAGGGCATGAATGCTGGTCGGCACTGCGGCGCCGGCCTCGTCCTGCGCCGGGCGCGCCTCGAGCGCCGCGACGATGTGGTACTCGCCCATGCGCAGCACGTCGCCATCGGCGAGGCGATAGCCGCCCGAGCCGCGCGTGGCGAGCGGCTCCATGTCGTCGTTGACGTACACGCCGTTGGTGCTGACGTCCTGGAGATAGAAGTGGCCTGCGCGGAACTGCACGCGCGCGTGATGCGCGGAGACGTAACGCAGCGGGTCGGGCAGCACCCAGTCGTTGTCGGCGGAGCGGCCGATGGTGCCGCCTTCCACCGAAAAGGTGGCGGAGCTGCGCTCGGCGAGCGAGCGACCCTGATCACTCACGATACGCAGCTTGAGCATGGTTCCCCGAACCAAGGAAGAATCCATCCGTTTACTGGACCGCGGCACGCGCGGGGCGGCAAAGCGGCCGCAGACAGCGCCCGGACCTATAATGCCCCCGTCCAAACTAGCAGCGGCCTGCGCGCAAGCCATGGCAACCAGTCACATTTTCCGTATTATGTTCGTGAATCAGGGCAAGGTTTACGAGGTCTATGCCCGCAAGGTGAGCCACGGAGAGCTGTTCGGGTTCATCGAGGTCGAGGAGCTGCTGTTCGGCGAGCGCTCCTCGGTGGTTCTCGACCCCGCGGAGGAGCGCATCAAGGGCGAATTCGCCGACGTGAAGCGCACCTTCCTGCCGATGCATGCGATCCTGCGCATCGACGAGGTGAAGAAGCACGGCGCGGCCAAGATCACCGTGATGGAAGGCGGCGGCGCCACGGTGGCACAGTTCCCGATGCCGATCTATTCGACGCCGCCCGGCGAGAAGAAGTGAAGCAGCCGTCGGGCATTCTCGGGATTCCGGGGACCGCGGCGCTCTCGCCGTTTCGCAGGCCCAAGCTCCTCGAGCGTCTGCGCGCGATCGAGCCGGCCGTGACCGCACTCGATTCGCGCTTCATGCACTTCGTCGAGTGCACGCGAGCGCTCACCGCGGGCGAGCGCGCCGTGCTGCTCGCGCTCCTGACCTACGGCCCGCGGCCGCAGGCGCCGCCTCCGGCCGGGGAGGGCGCGGCGAACCGCGTGCTGGTCGTGCCGCGCGCCGGCACCATCTCGCCCTGGTCGAGCAAGGCCACCGACATCGCCCGGGTGTGCGGGCTCGAGCCGGTGCGGCGCATCGAGCGCGGCATCGAGTACCGCCTCGAGGCGCCGCGCCCCCTCGGGGCCGCCCGCCTCGGAGCGCTCGCGCCGGCGCTCTTCGATCGCATGACCGAGATGGCGCTGCTCGACCCGTCCGAGGTGGCGCGCCTGTTCGCGCACGCCGCCCCGCGGCCCCTCGAGCGCGTGCCGCTCGCGGCCGGCCGCGCGGCGCTCGTGGAGGCCGATCGCGCGCGGGGGCTGGCGCTGTCGGCGGAGGAGATCGACTACCTGCTCGAGATCTTCGCGCGCCTCAGGCGCGACCCGAGCGACGTCGAGCTCATGATGTTCGCGCAGGCGAACTCCGAGCACTGCCGCCACAAGATCTTCAACGCCCGCTGGATCATCGACGGTGAGCCGCGCGAGGAGTCGCTGTTCGCGATGATCCGCTACACCCACGAGCGAAGTCCCGCGGGGGTGCTCTCCGCCTACCGCGACAACGCCGCGGTGATCGAGGGGAGCTTGGGCGAGCGCTACTTCCCCGATCCCGACACCGGCATCTACCGCGCGAGCGCCGAGCCGATCGATATCCTCATGAAGGTGGAGACGCACAACCATCCGACCGCCATCTCGCCCTTCCCGGGCGCCTCCACCGGCTCCGGGGGCGAGATCCGGGACGAGGGGGCCACGGGGCGCGGCGCGAAGCCGAAGGCCGGGCTCACCGGCTTCTCGGTGTCGAACCTGCGCATCCCGGGCTACGAGCGGGCGTGGGAGGGCGAGTTCGGCGCGCCCGCGCGCATCGCCTCCCCCCTCGACATCATGATCGAGGCTCCCATAGGCGCCGCCTCGTTCAACAACGAGTTCGGGCGAGCGGCCGTGTGCGGCTACTTCCGCACCTTCGAGCAGCGCGCCGCCGGCGACCCCCCGCAGCGCACGCGCGGCTATCACAAGCCGATCATGATCGCCGGGGGTCTGGGTAACGTCCGCCGTGCGCACGTCGAGAAGGCGGAGGTTGAGGTCGGCGCGAAACTGGTGGTGCTCGGCGGGCCGGCCATGCTCATCGGGCTCGGCGGCGGCGCCGCCTCCTCTCTCGGCAGCGGCAGCTCGAGCGCCGAGCTCGATTTCGCCTCGGTGCAGAGGGGCAACGCCGAGATGCAGCGGCGCGCCCAGGAAGTGATCGATCGCTGCTGGGCGCTCGGCGAGGACAATCCGATCGCGCTCATCCATGACGTGGGCGCCGGCGGGCTGTCGAATGCGGTCCCGGAGGCGGTGGCGCACAGCCGGCGCGGCGCGCGCGTCGACCTGCGCGCCATTCCGAGCGCGGAGACCGGCATGTCGCCGCTGGAGCTCTGGTGCAACGAGGCGCAGGAGCGCTACCTGCTCGCGATCCCCGCGGCCTCGCTCCCGCGCTTCGCCGCGATCGCCGAGCGCGAGCGCTGCCCGTTCGCGGTGATCGGCGAATTCGACGCGAGCGGGGAGCTCGTGGTGCGCGATCCGCTCTTCGACGAGGTGCCGGTCGACATGCCGCTCGCGGCGCTGCTCGGCGAGCCGCCGCGCCTGACGCGCGAGGTGCGGAGCGTCCGCGTTGCGCGGGCGCCCTTCGACACCTCTCGTGTCGCGCTGCGCGAGGCCGCCTACCGCGTGCTGCGCCTGCCGGCGGTGGCTGACAAGACCTTTCTCATCACCATCGGCGATCGCACCGTCGGCGGCCTGATCAGCCGCGACCAGCTGGTGGGACGCTGGCAGGTGGCGGTGAGCGATGTGGCGGTGACGCTCGCCGACTACCGGGGGAGCGCCGGCGAGGCGCTGGCGATGGGCGAGCGCACGCCGGTCGCGGTGCTCGATGGGCCGGCCTCGGGAAGGCTCGCGGTCGCCGAGGCGATCACCAACATCCTGGCGGCCGATATCGGTCCGCTCTCCAATATCCGCCTGTCGGCCAACTGGATGGCTGCCTGCGGCGAGCCCGGCGAGGACGCGGCCCTCTACGAGACGGTGCGCGCCGTGGGCCGGGAGCTGTGCCCGGCGCTCGGCATCGCCATACCGGTCGGCAAGGACTCGCTCTCGATGCGTACGGTGTGGAGCGAGGGCGGCGTCGAAAGGCGCGTGGTGGCGCCGCTGTCGCTGATCGTGTCGGCCTTCGCGCCGGTCGCCGATGTGCGCCGCACGCTCACTCCCGCCCTCGAGCTCGATGAGCGCCCGAGCTCGCTCTGGCTCATCGACCTCGCGCGCGGCCGCCATCGCCTCGGCGCTTCGGCGCTCGCCCAGGTGTACGGGGAGCTCGGCGAGGAGCCGGCCGATCTCGACGAGCCCTCGGTGCTGCTGCGCTTCGCGGCGGCGCTCGCGGAGCTCCACGCGGCGGGAATGCTGCGCGCCTATCACGACCGCTCCGACGGGGGACTGTTCGCGACCCTCCTCGAGATGGCGTTCGCGGGACATTGCGGGCTCGACATCGCGCTGCCGAGCGGGCGGGGCCCGGCGCTCGCGCAGCTCTTCGCAGAGGAGCCGGGCGTCGTGGTGCAGATCCTCGCCCAGGATGAGCCGCGGCTCGAATCGATCCTGGCGCGCCATGGGCTCGCCGACGCCGCGCTCTACCTCGGCGCGCCGGTGAGCGAGCTGCGCGTGCGGATGAGGATCGGCACGCAAGAGTTCGACGAGTCCTGGGCGGACTTGAGGCGGGCGTGGTCCGAGACCTCGTGGCGCATGCGGCGGCTGCGCGATGACCCCGAGTGCGCGGACGAGGAGTTCGCCGCCGAGACCGCTGAAGCCGATCCCGGACTCTCGGTCGCGCTCCGCTTCGACCCCGAAGAGGACGTCGCCGCGCCCTACGTCTCGCGCGGCGTGCGCCCGGCGCTCGCCATCCTGCGCGAGCAGGGCGTGAACAGCCAGACGGAGACCGCGGCCGTGTGCGAGCGCGCCGGCTTCGCGGCGCACGACGTGCACATGACCGACCTGCTCGGCGGGCGGCGCTCGCTCGGCGAGTTCCAAGGCCTCATTGCCTGCGGCGGGTTCTCCTACGGCGACGTGCTCGGGGCGGGGGAGGGCTGGGCCAAGTCGATCCTGTTCCACGAGTCGTTGCGCGAGGAGTTCCAGCGCTTCTTCGCGCGCTCCGACCGCTTCGCGCTCGGCATCTGCAACGGCTGTCAGATGTTCGCGGCGCTGCGCGCCATCATCCCCGGAACGGAGCACTGGCCGCGCTTCCAGCGCAACCGCAGCGAGCAGTACGAGGCGCGCTTCTCGCTGGTGGAGGTGCTGCCCTCACCCTCGGTGGTGCTGGACGGCATGGCGGGCTCGATTCTGCCGGTCGCGGTGGCGCACGGCGAGGGCCGCGCGGAGTTCGAGTCCGCGGCGGCGGCCGAGGCCTGCGCGTCGAGCGGCCTGGTCGGCTTTCGCTACGTCACCCACGACTTGAGCGTCGCGACCACTTACCCCGCCAATCCGAGCGGCACGCCGTTCGGTCTCGCGGCGCTCACCAACACCGACGGCCGCGTGACCATCACCATGCCGCACCCGGAGCGCTCGGTCCGTTACGTGCAGAATTCCTGGCGGCCGCGCGAGTCGGGTGAGTGGAGCGGCTGGATGCGGCTGTTCCGCAACGCGCGGCGTTTCGTCGGGTGATGACGGCGCAGGTGTTCGCGCTCGTTCGCGGCGCGCAGCGCGGCGTGACCTGGAGCGCCGGCTTCGGCGCCTTCAGCCCGCCGAGCTCAGCGGCGTGATGTAGGTGCCGGTCTCGTCGAGGAAGAAGCGCCGCACCAGGATCGCCTGCTGCAGCTTGCCCTTGCGGACGTAGGCTTCGTACACCAGGTCCTTCGCGACCTCGAGCAGGATGCCGGCCTCGTAGCCGTCGAGCAGCGGCACGGGTGAGGTCGGGTCGAGCTCGGCGCCGAACAGCACGCTCTTCATCTTGGCGAAGATGTCGGGCTGGATGTCGGCGAGGTCGCGCACGGCGTTGAGCTCATCGAAGAGGCGCAGCCGGCCCGCCTCGCCGAGGTCGCCGAACATCGCCTGCATGGTGCGGCGGCTCATCGAGGCGAAGGCGTTGAACGCCCCGTGCGTGTAGCAGTTGAGCGCTTCCCGGAACACCCGCTCCACATCCTCGGGGACGTAGGTGAAGTTGAATCTCTCCCGCGCCCGCTCGACCTCGGTGAACTGCGGCGACAGCTCGATGCGGCTCGAGCCGTAGGCGCGCACCGTGAAGCGCAGAAAGATCGGCGCGTGGCAGGCGTCGCACATGTACACGAGCCCCACCTGGTTCGGCCGATACAGCTGCAGGTCCTCGAAGCGCGGCACGGCGACCGGGGTGATGTGGGACACGGTGAGACAATGCGGACAGGTCAGGACCAGGTTCTTCTCCTGGTCGTGGTGCAGATGACTGGCGGAATCGATGTACAGGGACATGCTCGTGCGCGGCTCGAGTTGTTGTGTGTACCGCGTCGTGTCCATGTTACCCGAGCGCGGGTCCGGGTGCGCGTCCGCTGTGCTCGTGTGCATAGTTTTGCCCAGGTGAGAGGCGTTATGTCCGGAGGAGAAGGACTCGTTATGTCCGTCCCGATTTCCGTCCCGCCGTCCGTCCCGGCGCGGGCGCCTCATGTTACGGCCGGGCACGCCGCGCAAACTCGAGGATGCGGTCGGCGATCGTCGCATACTCGCCGCTGAAGTGATGGCCGCGGCCGATCTGCGCGCGCTCGACGTTGCCCGCGGCGAGCTCCGGACAGATCGAGTCGCTCTCGCCCTCTCCGTAGATGCACAGCACCGGCGCGGCGCCGAGGCGAGCGAGCTCGGGCCGGGTCGGCGGACCCCGGTCGTCGCTTCCCACCCAGTCGGCGATCCGGATCTCGAACGAGGCGTTGGAGTCGATCCCGAGCAGGCTCACGCTCGCCACTCGCGCGCGCAGCTCCGGCGGCAGCCGGTTGACGACGAACGGCAGCACATCGGCGCCGAACGAGTAGCCGATGAGCAGCACGCGTTCCTCGTTCCAGGCCGCGAAATAATGACGCAGCACGCGCGAGGCGTCCTCGGCGGTGCGCTCGGGCGTGCGCTCGCTCCAGAAATACTTCAGCGAGTTCAGGCCCACCGTCGGCACGCCGTTCCCGGCGAGCCGCGCGGCCAGCTCCTGGTCGAGGCCGGCCCAGCCGCCGTCACCGGTGAGGAGCAGCGCGAACTCCCGGGAGACGCCGCTGGCGCGCACCTCGATCACCGGCAGATCAGAGATTTCCGGCGGCCTCGGCGGCGCCGACTCGGCGGGGACGATGAGGCGCGCGTAGGCATCGCGAAACTGCGGCATCCAGTTGCGCTCGACTCCGAAGCCGTGGCCGACGAGCGGCAGCCTCACGACCTCGCCGTGTGCCGTGCGCGAGGCGAACTCATCGGCCGCGTGCGCCTCACATACCTGGTCCTTCTGACCCTGCAGCGCGATCCAGGGCTGCTTCAGATTCGCGGCGGGCTCGAGCACGAGCTCGCCCCGCTCGTTCGCCCGGTAGCGGAGCCCGGCGCCCGGGCAGAGCGCCGCCCCGGCAAAGTCCTGGTCGGGGCAGAAGCCGAGGCTGAGCGCGCCGGCGAAGGTCCCCGGCGGGGACTCGACCAGCGCCGCATAGACCACCGTGGCGCCCGAGGAATAACCGATGAGCACCGGCACGTGATACTCGCTCATCCCGATCTCTTTCTGCACCTGGTGGCTGAGCGCCTCGAAATCGGCGGCGATCATCTGGCACGGCGCGCCGGGGTGCGCCGCGCGGCGCAGGCTCGCGAGATACTGCCGGATGTCCGCTCCGATCACCACCGCCCCCATGGCGGCGAGCGCGCGCGCCATGCCGACGACGCCGAGCTCCCAGCCGCCATCGCCCGAGAGGAAGAGCGCGACGCCGCGCGGTGCGCCCTCGGGAATGTAGACGGTGACAGCGCCGAAGCGCGCGCTCGGGAGGTGCGTCGCATAGATGTTGTCGGCGGTGGGCGGGTGGGCGCGTGGCGCGTGCGCCGCGGCGGGTGCCGGTGCCGCCGCGGCCGCGCCCGTCGAGGCGAGGGCGGAGGCTCCCGCCCCGACGAGCAGCGCTCGAGGGATCAGGCTCCGCAGCGACCGGAGGATCATCTCGTGAACAGCTCCTTCACACCGCCTGCGATCAGCACCGACACGTCCACCAGCACCCGGGGCAGC
>WNGJ01008662.1_pt1 | contig 10841 bp, 10 predicted proteins | sample 5400611 | NCBI WGS metagenome assembly WNGJ01 (sample SAMN13153375, study PRJNA577476) | soil metagenome | isolation source: 40 cm soil or saprolite under Garry oak tree replicate 1 | place: USA:California | collected 2016-06-15 | reverse complement strand
GTCACCCTGGTCCCGCCCGGGGACAGCAGCCCGCCGCCGGGCCAGGCAGCCTGACCGCCAGCCCACCTCACCGGCCGGCCGGCCCTCATAGCCGGCTCCGCCGGCGCTGCCGCGCGCCTGGCTGGGGTCCCCAAGTTTCATTACAGAGGCTTTCGTTATGCTCGGCCGTGACTCTTGCGACATTGCCGGATGACCATGCACAGATCGGGCCGATCTGGCGTGCAGCGAACTTCGAAGGCCATGGGTGCGGGGAGAACATCCGAGCGCCGTCACCGTCGCTTCTCCTGCCCGGTGCGGTGGTCGATGAGCCGCCTGTGTAGCTCGGTCGTGAGCCGGTGGATGTCGCGGGGTCAGCTCGGTGTTTGTCTTGAGCTCCAGTTCCTGCTGGGTGAAGTCGTGATCCGCCTTGGCCTGCTGGAACTCCGCCTGCCGGTTCTGGCCGATCATGACGAACGTGGACAAGAAGATCGCCTCCAGCGACACGATCAGCGTTAGCGTCGGTCACGGCTTGGACTCGATGAACAGCATCCAGACCGTGAACAGCACGACATGCAGGTAGACGAAGTTCATTGACCCGGTGAACGCGGTGATCCAGTCTGCTATCCGCAGCTGGATGTCCGCGGCACGCCGCGCCTGTTCCTCCAGGACCACAGGGTGATGCGGGAGCTTGGCCGGCAGCGCCATTAGCCCGTTACCCCCGGCCCGGGCCCTTGAGCGATCTGTTCCCGGGTCCGGCCTGGCCATCTCGCACCTTCTTCGGGCCTGGTAAGCGTGGTCTGACGGCGCATGTGCGTCGCGGTCGCGGTCGGCGCCGGGCGGCATGTGCCGCCGGTCTCGCCGGCCCGCGCGGACTCCGTTGCCGACGGGCTTGGTGCTCGCCCGGCCCGGAGAACGCCGGGAAGATCCTGGTGCTGCTCACAGCGGCCGGTCCCGGCCGCTCACGTTGCAGCTTTTCGCAGTACGGATTGGTCGCGAGCTGGAAGGGACTCGCAGCGGCCGCTCCGGCCGCCCAGCAGGTCGGCGACCAAGTGCTCTGCCCAGGCAACATCGCCACCGCCGGGCGGGAATGGGTCGGCACGGTAACCCGGCTGGGCAGCACCGACACGGCGAGCTACGCCGCCTGCTCCGCAGAGCCTCGATCCCATGCCCGCGGCATCCCGGGCCTGAACGACACGCCGAGGTACGCCGGGCACGCCAGCTGGACAAAGCTGAGACTCGCGAGACCAACACGCCGTGTTAACCTGCCAGCACGCCACCTGGCGTTCCCCCAGCACGCCACCTGGCGTTCCCTCGGCCGCGGCAACGAGGCCAGGCCGAGGTCACTGGGAGGGAGAAGAACCATGGACCTGGGCAAGTCGCACATCGTCGTCATGTGGACGGTAGGGCCGGATGAGGTGGCAGCCGGGGATGCCGTTTTCCAGAGCCACGGCAAGTGGATGGAGGGCCACTCCCGCGAGGGCGGCACGGCCCTGCTGGACTACAGCATCTCCAAGGGCCCGGAGCTGGCGAACCCGGTCGACCCGGACTCGGCCCCGACCGGCGACACGGTATTCGTGCTCGACGAGTTCTACGCGTCACCGGCCGGCGTGGTCGAACACTGGAGGCTGGCCCGGGACACCTGGCGCGATCTGCCGGCCTTCATGGACTGGACCGGCAAGGCCAAGAAGGTAGTCACGTTGCACAGCGGGACAGTGATCCAGGGCCTCTGGTAGCGGCCTGGGGCAGGCATCGGCGATCCGCCTCGCCGCCGCGGTGCGGTACGGATCCCGTGCCGTGCTGGGCTAGCCAGGGCACGGCGGCACGGCCGGCCTCTTTGCGAGTCCCCCGGAGGCCGGCCACACGCCGTGCTGCACACCGGCACTGTCGGCTGCCGGTCATGCGATCCGCAGACTTCCCGCCTCCGACTGGACCGTGTGACCAATGGACCCGGCGATCTCCATCTGCCCAGCAGTGGCCGCTCCTGGCCGCCCACGTTGCAGCAACACGCCCTTCGGCGTAATGGTGAAGTCGGCCAGCAAGCTCGCCGCGGCCGCTCCGGCCGCCTACATCGTCGCCGCCTACGTCGCGGGCGCCGCCCGGTAGTCCGCACCGGCTGGCAGCTCCGCATGGCGGCCAGGCGGAGCTGGCCACCGTCCGATTCCCGAAGCCGAAGCCGATGACCCGGCGGTCACGAACCGCGACCTGAAGGTGAACGCGAACCGCCGTTAGGGGCGGCTTCGGCGGGGAGTTGGCGGGTCGTGGCGAGGGCACAGAGCTGTCAAAGGGATCGCAGCTCACGGGCCACGGGACCCTGTGCCGGGGGGAGAGCTGCGCAGCAGTCGGCGCGGCCGGGAACCGGCTCATGCGCCGGTGCAACGCTCGGGGCGTAGTGCCGTGAGGCTGGGGACCAAAGCCCTCTTCTGTGCGCGGCTAACCAGGTTGAGCGTGGGTGCCTGCGTGGGTGCGAACATCACCGCGCCCCGGCTCTGCCGGGCAGATCGGCCGCGCACCTGAGGTGAACGCCCGGGAAGGATAGGGGTTTCGTGATGAACGCGGCGACGGACCAGGGACGAGGCATAGTTCAGCGGTTGTACTGGGTGAAGCGGTGGATGTACCGCACCGGCCGCCCGGGCGCCGTGGCGCGGGCGGCGAACCGGATCTCGGCGGTCCAGTTCTCGGCCGGGATATTGTCTCCGGCGCGGGCGATGACGCTGGAGGTGCCCGGGCGGCGCACGGGCCGCCTCGTCTCGTTCCCGGTGGTAGTCGCCGAGTATCAGGGCGGGCGGTACCTGGTATCGATGCTCGGCAAGGACGCGAACTGGGTCCGCAACGTCCGCGCGGCCGGGGGCCGGGCGGTCCTGCGCCGCGGCGGCCGCGAGCGGGTGCGCCTGGAGGAGGTCGAGCCCGGTGACCGGGCGCCCATCTTGCGGCGCTACCTGGCGGTCGCCCCGGGGGCCCGGCCTCACCTGCCGGTGGACCGGCACGCCCCGCTGGCGGAGTTCGAGCGGATCGCCGGTCAGTACCCCGTCTTCCGGATCATCCCCGCCGCCCCGGGCGCCGAGGGGGGCGATGACCAGATCGCGCGTGCCGGCGTGCGGGGCGCGCTGGAGCTCAGCGCGCACATGACGGTGCGCCCCGGACAGCTGGAGGGTTTTAAAAGGCAGGCCGCCGAGTGCATCCGGCTGACCAGGGCGAAGGACACCGCAACGCTGCGCTATGACTGGTTCCTCAGCAGCGACGGCACCCAGTGCGAAGTCCGTGAGGCCTATACCGGCGCGCAGGGCCTGATCGAACACCGCGCCAACGTCGCACCGGCGCTGCAAACCCTGTTCGGGCAGTACGCCGGCAACCACGCCATGACCGTCTACCAGCAACCGTCCCGCCAGCTCCTCGACCTGGCCGAAGCACACCACATGACCGGGCATATCACCTGGTTCTGCTTCCTCGAAGGGCTCGAGGAAGTCCCCCGCCCGTGACCCAGGCGGGCGGCCGGGCTACCTCATACGCGGGCACGCGATCTGCCGGACAAGGCGTCCTGAGTGCCAGCACCAGGTGCCCCTCAGGCTGGCTGCCTGTCAAGGGACCCCGGGATCTTGGCGTGTCCGCTGTCACTGCCGTCGCCCAGGCGTTCAACTCGGGGGCTGCTGCGCTGGGAGGGCAGGCCTAGCCCCAGCGCGAACCGTGGCCACTGGTCATGCCCGATCTACCGGGCTACCAGCCGCACCAAGAGCACAGAACCAGAAGATCAGGCGCGACGCTCAGAGGTCTCGGTCCACCATGACAGTCGCAAATATTCGGCGATCTGATTCCCTACCGCAACGATGGGAAAGGCCGCACTGTGATAGGCAAAAAGGTCGAGAGAGCTTGAGTGAGTATTCTGGAACATGTATGGATATACGCGCGGGCAACTTAGGCGCGGTAGGGACCGCCCTTGCGGGCGGCCCCCCCGCACAGATCCCAGCGTGCGGAATTACCGCACTGGGCTCCTACCTTGGGTGCGTGGCGGCGAAGCGCGCCTGCGGGAATGGATGCACGGTGCGGGTCTGGGGTATCCACCGGGTCGCGATGCGGTTCATCCTGGCCCAGGTGATCCGGGTGCGCTGGCTGCGGTGCCGCAGCGCCTTGCGCCAGTGCCGGATCACCTGGGTGCGGAAGGCGTTCACCGCATCGCTGTTGCCGGGCACCGCGTAGTAGGCCTGGTGCCCGCGTACCACGGCGGCCAGCCATCGCCCCTGGTCGGGGATGGGCAGGCACCGGCGCCGCCTGATCTCGGCTTTCACCTCGGCCAGCTTGGCCCGTGCCCGTTCCGGGTCGGTCTTCCGCCGGATCCAGAACCGCCCGCTCCTGGAGGTCGCGCAGATGTGCGTGAACCCCGGGAACGTGAACGTCTCCGGTTTCCCCTCGCCCCGCGCCGCCCGGTCCCGGGCGGCACGCCGCCCGAACCCGGCCAGCCGGGTCTTATCGGGGTGCAGTTCCAGCCCGAACCGGGCGAACCTGCCGCCCAGCTCGTCCCGGAACCGCTCGGCGTCTTGCCGGTGCCCGGACCCGGCGATGAAGTCGTCCGCGAACCTGATGATGATCACATCACCGTGCGCGAACCGGCGCCTGTGCCAGCCGGACTGCAGGTCCAGGACGTCGTGCAGGTACACGTTGGCGAGCAGCGGCGATACCGATGCCCCCTGCGGTGATCCCCTGCCGGTCTGCGCCCGGGTCCCGTCCTCGATGACCCCTGCGGCCAGCCACTTGCCGATCAGCCGCAGGACCCTTTCATCCGCGATCCGGTGCCGGAGAAACCTTCCCAGCCAGTCCGGGTCAAGCTGGCCGAAGAAGTCGCGGATGTCCGCGTCCAGCACCCCGTTCACCTTCCTGGCCGTGATCCCGGTCGCCAGCGCATCCAGCGCCCGATGCGGGCCGCGCCCCGGCCGGAACCCGTACGAGAAACCCCGGAAATCCACCTCGTAGACGGCGTTGAGCACCCCGGCGACGGCCCGCTGGACGATCTTGTCCTCCAGCGTGGCGATGCCGGGCGGCCGCTGCCGCCCGTCCGCCTTCGGGATGTACGCCCGCCGAGACGGGCTCGCCCGGTAGCGTCCCTGCTGCACCCGTGCGTGCAGGCCCCGGAGGTTAGCCGCCAGGTCCTGCCCGCAGGCCTCCCATGTCACCCCGTCCACGCCCGGCGCGGCCTTCGGGCTCAGGTCCCGGTAGGCCATCACCAGCCGCTCCCGGCTGACATGGTGCAGCAGCGCGGTGAACCGCGCATCCTTATCCCTTTGCGCTACTTGCCGCACACGGCCCAGCTCGCTTGACACACCTGGCCCGGCGCTGCGTCCGGGGCGTGTTTCACCGGCCGTGTTCCCCCTGGCTCGCTCCCTTTCCTCCCCCGCCTCCGCAGCCGCGGCCTTGTCCGGCGGGTTCGCAGGTACTACGAAGCGATCGGCTGCCCGGACCCGTTCATCCCCGGATTACCGCCTCGGCGTTCCCTGAGCGGCCCGCCCGGTGATCAGCCAGGCGGGCGGGCACGGGCTCTCCCGGTTCTCGCGCACGGAGGTTCCGTACATGCCCTGGTTCTGTGACCGCGCGGGGTCCGCCGGCGACTCGCGCATAACGCCGCCGGCAGTGTTGCCTTCCGCTAATGAGACAGCGCAGTCACCCCGGATTGCCATTTCGCGGCTCCATAGCCCGGCCTGCACGTGCCCCTGTCAACGCTTCGCCACGCCCTCGCGGGTCGTCGACGCATGACTCGGGGCCGCCGTGGGTCGCTAGCCCTTCGACGTAGAGCTCTTCCATCTCCTCCTCCATGCCGGTTTATCCCGGCGCTTTCCCCACATCGGCAGATCCGGGCGTTGGTCGGCCGTTGGGCTGCGAGGTGACCCGACACAGAACATCCGCTACGGCGTGGCTCAATGCGGCCGCCTGGGCAGCCGGGTTGCCGATCATATCGGCGGGAGTGTGCGCCTCAACCAAAGTCGGAGCAGATCACGTAGCGTGAGTCCGCCGCCTATGCTGCTGCCGGTGGCGGCAGCAGCGCCGGGAACGACGCCGTGCCGGTTGAGGTGCGGCCGCACGGGCTGTCTGCGGGGAGCTGGCGGGTTCGCCGGGCAACCTCCGCGCGGTCGTGGCCACGGTGTCATCGGCTCGGCAGCTCGACATCGGCCCATCGCGCTTCCCACAGTGTGCTGATGACGACCCGCAGGCGGCCTGCGCGGCGCGGCACGGCGGGCCAGAGGGTGAACTCACCATATCCTTCGCCGGCACCGTACCTGCGCCAGTTGCCCGCCTGGCCTTCGTGCTCTTGGCCGAGATCATCGATTGCGCGGACCTTGAAGGAGGGAATCGCGGCCGGCCAATGCTGGCCCTGGACCCAGGGCCAGCCGTAAATGTGCAGCTGGATGTCCTCGCCCCACGCCGACAAGCCCTCGATCACCGCAGCTGCGTGCTCGAACGGCAGGACAGCGCACAGGGCGATCTGCAGATCGGGCGGTGTGCCGAGACGGACAGGACGCGGCCACGTAAGCGGCAGGTCCGGGTGCGATGAGCGCTCGTGCCTGCCCAGGATCGGCGGCAACAGAGGGCTTTGCGCTGGTATCGCGCCGACTGACACGAGGGCCTCGGCGACCGCCGCCACGACCTGCCTGCCGCCGCTGCGGCCAAGTTCCGGCGCCGGATCCTGACGGCTCAGCCAGGCAAGGTAGGACTCTGCAGGCGTTGGCCACGGCGGGGCGGCCGGCCCAACCAGGATGGCCGGCGGGGGCGCAAAGACGACGCGGGCGGCCGGGCCGTCCGCGGCGGCCAGTTCGAACCAGGCAACATCATCCGGCCGCTCATGGGCGGACATCGGCTCCGCGACGACCTCGCCTATCCACAGCCGACGGCTCCCGCGGCCGCCGTCCCAGCGCAGCCGGTACGAATGCCCGGCGTCATCGACCGCCGACAACTCGGCGAGGGCCATGCCCGCATGCCGTGATGGCGGCTGCTGGCCCACGGCCGCCGCCTGGACCTGGAACCGCAGGCCAGCCCGGGCCGTCCGGAACCAGTCGCAGCGCAGGTCGGCCGCTGCCACCGAAAACCGCAACGCGCCGACGGCGACGGCGCGAGGCATCCAGGCGAGGCCATGCCGCCCCTGAGCGCGCATGTCCCAGTAGCCGCAGGCTGGTCCTGGCCCGGCCCCAGCCTCCGAGCCGCCGGCCCTGCGGAGTCCAAGCGCCCGGCTGGCCTGCGTCATCGCAGCCCCGGCACCCTCGGCGCTGACCAAGCCAAGCATCGCGAACGCGTTCGCCACGGCCCGGATGCTGGCCGCACTGACCCGACGACGCACAAGCGGCCGTGCCTCCGCCAGCGCCTGGGCCATCAGCCGCAGGTGAGTCTCGGGGGCAACTCCCACAACCACAGTCTGGCCAGGTACGCATCACCTCTCAACCACGCCGCCCTAGGCCCGTTCATCCCGCGGCCGGCCGTGCTGGCGAAAGGTTGCCCCACGCGTACAACAAGCGCCCCACGGCCGGCCCCGCCAGCGACCTCCCGCACCCGCCACGCCTGCCTGACACGGCTTCGCTGCGCCCACCGCTGGCCGCACAAGCGCACCCATCCCACGCACAGATCACCTCTGTTATTGCGCGGCGGGGGCGCCCATAGCCGGCGACAGGGCTACCGCCCAGAAGGCGGATATCGCTTGTCAAGCGGTGGGCAGCGCAAACTACGGTGCGTGATGGGGGAGCGATCGCTCCTTACGCCCTGCCGTTCGCGATCATCGATTTCAGCGATCTCCCCGGCGTATGGGCTGATCAGGTACGGCGTGTCGCCTTGGAGCGCAGCGAAGCCCAGATTACCGAGGCGATCCTCAGGGATGGTCAGGTCTCGGCGGGCTCCCGCCATGATGAGCGATGTCCGGCTCACGCTGCGCGGATGACGTGAACCGCCCGCGCCGCGTGGACCACGTGCGCCGCGAAATGCCGCGCGAACAGCCGGGCGTGAGCCGCCGGTCCCGGCTCGGTGAACGCTTCGCCGGCCACCCACCTGGCCCAGCGCATCCGCAGGACGGCTGTTTCGGGATGGTCGCCGAACTCCTGCGCTACACGTCCGCCGCAGCCCCTCCGGCCGAACTCGCGAATGGCGCTGGCGATGGCCTCCCGGACTTGCTCGGCGGCGGGTTCGTCGGACCGCTGCAGCGGCGACGCGAACAGAGCGTCGGCTCGGACGGCATTGATGCTGAGGTGGTGTATCGCTGGCCGCATCGTGGCCTCCTCACAAGCTCAATACCTCGACTACACCACGGGGGCACGACGATTCTCCGGACCGACACGGCCGCTTCACGGTTGTCTGCGGCGCAGGTCAACGAGAAGATTTCACCGGCTATCGCCGAACAGGCCTGATCCCGGCTTGAACATGGCCTAGGCCGACGACGGCCACGCTGCCGACGCTATTCAGGCCGCGAGCGCACTTGCGGCCGCGTCACGGCCATGGTCACGCCGATGCGGAGGCCGGCCAGGCTGCAGCACCGGGCGAACAACCCGCCGGCGCACGCCGCCCGGCCGTCGCTGGGATGTAGCCACGTCGGCCGGCCTCGACCAAGCATGCGCACTAACGGCAAGAGGCTGCTCCAGGGCCTGCGAGCAAGTTCCAGTCCGCGCCCAATCGACTTTCAGCGGTCAGTTCCACGGTCGATATGGGCTGGGCGTCGCCGCTCGGGCGACGCCCACGCCGGATACCTGCAGAGGTCCCGCGGTGGATCCCGCGCCCGCCGCGGCGCGGCTGAACTCTCCCTGATCTATGCCGACCGACGGCGGGTCGTTAAAGCCGTTCCAGCATCACCTGACGTACGCTCCCCGCACGAGCAGTTCCTTGAGCGGTTGCGCGTTCTTGCGCAGTTGCTTGGGTGCCTGCCGGCGTATGACGAGCGGGAGGAGCGGCTTTCCGATTCCATGCGCCTGGAAGATCGCCAGGACCCTCTACATCAGTGAGAAAGCCGCCAGCGTGTACGTATCGAATATCATGCGCAAGCTCGGCGTTACCAGCCGCCTCCAAGCCGCCACCGCAGCCCACAGCCACCCCCACCCGAACACTTGAACTTCCTTGCTGCGGGCTATTCATGCCGAAAGCCGGCTCTGCCCCGGCCCGGCGCCGGGCACATTGACCAGATCTCTATGCAGCCACTCCCAGCTTTGACGAGCCGCCAGCCGTACGGATCGGCGGAGATATGCGCATCATCTGGGTCGAAGGTCTAATCACGGAGCGCAACGACGCAAATGGCCTAGCGGCCGGCTGCGACGAAATACCGCCGATCCGGGCGGTTGACCCCGGCAGCGCGGGCAGGCGGCCGCGCAGAGCCTGTATTTGCAGGCGTCTTGAGCGTTCCGCCGACGATATCCCCACACGCAGAGGTAGGCGGCCAAGGTTAGCCCGTAGCTGTGACCTGGTGCACGGTGGCGGGTGGTGCGGGGGGCACCGCATCGGGATGGAGTATCGAGGCGATGGCCTCGACGCCGTCGATCAGCCGGGGTCCTGGGCGGACCACGATGCCGTCGGCGTCGATCGCCCAGACCGGTACGCCGGGCAGCGCCTGGGCTGCGGACTGCGCCTGCTCGATCGCGCCGGGCAGATGGTAGCCGCATGGCGCGACGACGATGAGTTCCGGTGCCGCCGCGGCGATGGCAGCCCAGGTGGTCGGGACTGACCGCGCGCCCGGGCGGGCTGCAACCGGCCGGCCCCCCGCCGCGTTGACCAGGTCGGGTATCCAGTGCCCGGCGGTGAACGGCGGATCGACCCATTCGATGACCGCGGTGGCCGGGCGGCGCCACCCGGCGACCCTGGCCGCGATGCGAGCTAGCCGGGCCCGCAAATCGCCCGCCAATCGGGCGGCCCGGTCTGGCACGCCGGTTCGCCGCCCGACGACCAGGATCGAGTCCAGCACGTCGTCGAGCGAGTGCGGGTCAAGTGACAGCACCTCGGCCTGGCACCCCAGATAGTCCAGGGCCTGTTCGACATGGCCGGACGGCAGCGCGCAGACCCGGCACAGGTCCTGGGTCAAGATCAGGTCCGGCCGCAGATCCGCCAGGGCCTGCGCGTGCAGGGTATACAGATCTGCGCCGGCGGCCAATCGCTCGCGGACATAGCTGTCGATCTCACCGGCGGTCATCCCGCGGGTATCCCGCCCGCCGACCACGATGGTCTTCTCCGACCGGGCCTCCGGCGGCTCATCACACTCGAAGGTGACCCCGACCAGGTCCTCGCCCAGGCCCAGCGAGTACACGATCTCGGTCGCCGAGGGCAGCAGCGAGACCAGACGCACGGGGTAAGCATAGGCGCCCGGTGCGAGCGGCCACCATCAGCCGGTTCCGCCGTCGGCGGCAGGCCGTGTGATGCAGATGGACCCCCAAGCACCCGGGCGTGCGGGCGCACCGAGCCCGCTTCGCGGAGCGGCAACCAGCCTGTTGAGCAGGCTCGCCTCCGCTGCCGGGCTGCTGCCATATCCGGTGACCCAGCGAACCGAACGCCCCGATCTGGGCGCCACTGCTGCTCCGCCGCCGAGCCGTCGTCTGCGTGCAAAACGGCGGGGATGCGCGCGCGGAGCCACAGCTAAAGAGATCGTTACAGAGCGTATCGACCGCTCCGGAGTGCTAGCAACCCGATCACCGAATACTCGTTTGCTTCCCGGTTGCCATATTGGCCCCGGTGCGGGCATAGATTAGCCAGTTAAGCGCGTCATTGCGGGCTGGTCGCCGCGCCGAGGTCGTTGAAGAAGGCTGCGATGTCACGGCTGAGCAGGCCGGGTTGCTCGGCGGCTGGGAAGTGGCCGCCACGGGGCATGGACGTCCACCGGACGATGTTGTAAAGCCGTTCGGCCCACTCGCGGGGAGGCGTGCCGT
>WNGJ01009504.1_pt1 | contig 10842 bp, 8 predicted proteins | sample 5400611 | NCBI WGS metagenome assembly WNGJ01 (sample SAMN13153375, study PRJNA577476) | soil metagenome | isolation source: 40 cm soil or saprolite under Garry oak tree replicate 1 | place: USA:California | collected 2016-06-15 | reverse complement strand
GCGGCGACCCGGCCCAGCCGGCCGGGATCCTGCTCGTCTGGGACGACGTGCAGAGCTCGGCCCTGGGGAGCTACCGCATTTATTCACACGGCAGCACCAGCAGCCCGTATGGGCTCCGCGGTGAGACGAGCTCCAACACCTTCCACGACAATGGCGTTCCCCATCTGCAGTACTACGTGACCGCCGCGGACGTGAACGGCGGCGAGAGCGACCCGAGCAACATCATCACGGTCGACGAGCGCTTGCAGCTGCCACAGCCCGCGAGCCTTACCTCGATTTCGCTCAACCAGGCCATTCATCTCCAGTGGGCGGACAACGCCGCTGTGTCCGATCCCGGCCGCTTCGACTGGTACCGCGTGTACAGCATGCCCTACGATCTCGATCACGGGGTGTGCATTACGCAACGGGATTCGATCTCCCTCGAGGGCACTACCGTGTCGAACGAATTCCTGGCCACGCTGCTGGTGAACGGAGTGCCTCGCTGCTCCTCGAGGGCACTACCGTGTCGAACGAATTCCTGGCCACGCTGCTGGTGAACGGAGTGCCTCGCTGCTTCGGGGTGTCGGCAATCAGCGTCGAGGGCTACGAAAGCCTGTGGTCGCCCCTGTGGCACGACACGCCGCGGCCCGATGCGCGGAACGTGCTGGTCTCGGCGTATGAGGTGAGCCAGTCGCGGTCCGGATTCCGCTTCTGGAACGATGCGAACGGCAACGGCAAAGGGGACCCCGGCGAGCTGGGGCTGGTGCAGGACGGTAACCGCACGGATATCGACTTCTGGGTTCACCTGCAGGCGAGCGATTCGACTCTGTGGATCGTGCCCGAGTTCGCAGGCGACAGCCTCCAACTGTACGACAGCACCCATCCCGTCGCGGACCTGACATCGATCGATTTCGCGCCGGCGTCGGGCTATACGCGCAACATGATCCAAGCCGTCCCCGGATATGGATACGTGTTCCAGCGCAACGAGAACGGCCAGTACCACTACGCGGCTCTGCGGGTTACGGCGGTCGGTCGGCAATACGTCATTTTCGATTGGAGCGCGCAGACCGATCCGGGGAATCCCGAGCTCGTCGTGGTCAAGAGCGGGCTCTAGACGCGCCCCCGCGGGAAGGCGTCACGGAAGGGCGTCACGGAGAAGCGTCACGGAACAACGTCGTTCCGTGACGCCTTTTCGTGACGGTTCTTCGTGACGGTTCTTCGTGACGCCCGTCGTGACTTGGCGTCTGCTCCGCCTTGAACGTAGCTTCCTGTCGCATGCCAGCCTCCGTCACGCTGGACGGTCGTTCTCTCGCGATCGAGGACGTCGTGGCCGTCGCCCGCCGTGGCGTCCCCGTGACCATCGCACCGCGCGCACTCGACGCCGTGCGGGCGTCGCGCCGCACCGTGGAAGAGGCGATCGCGCGCGGCGCGACGATGTACGGGGTGACGACCGGCTTCGGAAAGCTGGCGCACGTACGGATCCCGCCAGAGCGCGCGCGCCAACTCCAATTGAACCTGATTCGCAGCCACGCTTCCGGCGTGGGCGACCCGCTCTCCGAGGAAGCCGTGCGGGCGATGATGCTGTTGCGCGCCAACGTGTTGGTGCGGGGCACGAGCGGCGTCCGGCCCGCGCTCCCCGAGCTCATCGTGGCGATGCTGAACAAGCGCGTGCACCCACGCGTGCCGTCGCAGGGGAGCGTTGGGGCCTCGGGCGACCTCGCGCCGCTCGCGCACCTCGCGCTCGCGATGATCGGCGAAGGTGAGGACGGCAGCGCCGTGGAGGCACAGGGCCTGGAGCCGATCGCGCTCGAAGCGAAGGAGGGGCTCGCCTTCGTAAACGGGACGCAGGCGCAAACGGGCCTGGCGGCGCTCGTCGTGCACGACGCCTGGGTGCTGTGGCGAACGGCCCACGCCGCCGCGGCGATGAGCCTCGAAGCGACCCGCGGTACGCCCGAGCCGTTCGACCCCCGGATCCACGATGCCCGGCCGCACCCGTTCCAGCAGCGCTCGGCGGCCCTGTTGCGTGACCAGCTCGCGGCGTCTCAGATCCGCGAGTCGCATCGCGAGAACGATCCCCGCGTGCAGGATGCGTACTCGATCCGTTGCTCCCCGCAGGTGCTGGGGGCCGTGGGGGAGGGCATCGCATTCGCGGAGCGGCTGGTCGCGGTGGAGCTGAACGCCGCCACCGACAACCCGCTCGTGTTCGACGGCGTCGTGCTCTCGGGCGGCAACTTCCACGGCCAGCCGATCGCGTTGGCGCTCGACGTCCTGGGGATCGCGCTGGCGACCCTGGCGGGCATCGCCGAGCGGCGCATCGAGCGGATCGTGAACCCCGACCTCTCGTCCGGACTGCCGGCGTTCCTGGCGCGGGATCCGGGGGTGGAGTCGGGGTTCATGACCGCCCAGATCGCCGCGGCGGCGCTCGTCGCCGACTGTCGGGTGCTGGCGACGCCGGCCAGTGTGCAGTCGGTGCCGACGGAAGGGAACCAGGAGGACGTCGTGCCCATGGGGATGAGCGCGGCCTGGAAAGCGGACCGGATTCTCGCGAACGCGACTCGGATCGTCGCGATCGAGCTGCTCGCCGCCACGCAGGGGCTCGAGTACCTGAAGCCGCTCACGCCGGGCCGGGGCGTCGCGCGTACCTATGCGGCGATCCGGCGTGACGTGGCGCCGTTGGACGGCGACCGCCCACTCACGGCCGATATCGAACGGGTGGCGGCAGGCGTGCGGGCGGGGAAGTTCGATCCGGGGACCGTATGAATGCGGAGTGCGGAGTGCGGAATGCGGAATGGAAGTGCGAGCGTCATGAAGCGAACCACCTTGCACTGCCATTCCGCATTCCGCATTCCTCATTCCGCACTTTGTGGGATCGGGAACCGTGACTGGCCCCAGAGTCGTTCGCGCGCCGCGGGGACTGGAGCGGTCCTGCAAGGGCTGGATCCAGGAGGCGGCCCTGCGGATGCTCATGAACAACCTCGACCCCGAGGTGGCGGAGCGGCCGCAAGACCTGGTCGTGTACGGCGGGACCGGCAAGGCCGTGCGCGATTGGGCGTCGTTCGACGCCGTGTGCCGCACGTTGCTGACGCTCGAGGACGACGAGACGTTGCTGGTGCAGTCAGGGAAGCCGGTGGGTGTGTTCACGACCCATGCCGAAGCGCCCCGCGTGTTGATCGCGAATGCGAACCTCGTCGGCCGCTGGGCGACGTGGGAGGTGTTCCGCGAGCTGGAGCGGAAGGGCCTCATCATGTACGGCCAGATGACCGCGGGCTCGTGGATCTACATCGGCACGCAGGGAATCCTGCAGGGCACCTACGAGACGCTCGGCGCCGTCGCGCGACGGCACTTCGCCGGCTCGCTCAAGGGGCGCATCGTGTTGACCGGCGGGCTCGGCGGCATGGGCGGTGCGCAGCCGCTCGCCGCCACGATGAACGACGCGATTTGCCTCGCCGTCGAAGTGGATCCGGCGCGCGTCCAACGTCGTCTCGACACGCGCTACCTCGATCGCTCGACGCCGTCCCTCGACGAGGCGCTGCGCTGGTGCGACGAGGCGAGGCGCGCCGGACGGACGCTGTCGGTCGGCTTGGTCGGCAACTGCGCCGAGGTGCTGCCGGAGCTGGCGCGTCGTGGCTTCGTCCCCGACGTCCTGACCGACCAGACGTCGGCGCACGATCCGCTGCAAGGGTACATCCCGCCGGGACTGTCGATGGCGCAGGCGGCCGAGCTGCGGCGGCGCGACCCGCAGGAATACCTGCGCCGCTCGGTTGCCGGGATAGCCACGCACGTGCGGGCGATGCTCGACCTGAGGCGGAGCGGCGCCGTGACGTTCGACTACGGCAACAATATCCGTGCGCAGGCGCGGGACGCGGGGGTTGCCGACGCGTTCGACATCCCGGGCTTCGTCCCCGAGTACATCCGGCCATTGTTCTGCGAGGGTAAGGGGCCGTTCCGGTGGGTGGCACTGTCGGGCGACGCACAAGACCTGCATCGCACCGATCGCTTGGTGCTCGAGCTGTTCCCCGAAAACGAGCACCTGCGGCGCTGGATCACGCTGGCGCAGCAGCGCGTGACGTTCCAGGGTTTGCCCGCGCGCATCTGCTGGCTCGGGCAGGGGGAGCGCGCGCGCTTCGGCTGCGCCTTGAACGACCTCGTCAAGCAGGGTAAGGTCGGCGCGCCCGTCGTCATCGGCCGTGACCACCTCGATGCGGGCTCCGTGGCCTCGCCCTTCCGGGAGACGGAGGCGATGCAGGACGGCTCGGACGCCGTCGCCGACTGGCCGATCCTCAACGCACTGCTGAACACCGCCTCCGGCGCCGCCTGGGTGGCGTTCCACCACGGCGGCGGGGTCGGAATCGGTAACTCGTTGCACGCGGGGCAGGTGAGCGTTGCCGACGGGACGGCCTCCGCCGCCCGGCGGCTCGAGCGCGTGCTCACCAACGATCCGGGGATCGGGATCGCGCGTCATGCCGACGCGGGCTATGCGGCTGCGATCGAGACCGCCCGACAACACGCCATCCGCCTGCCGATGCGCGAGGCGAGCGACTGAGGACGCTCCTGGTCGGCGCGCGCCAGGTCGTCACCTGTCGCGGCCCGACACGGGCACGCCGCGGCCGGGAGATGGCGGAGCTCGAAGTCCTCACGAATGCCGCGGTGCTGATCGACGGCGAGCGTATCGCCGCTGTGGGCCGGTATGCTGACTTGCGGCCTGGAACAGGCGACGTGCAACGGGGGGTGGAGGTTGTGGAGGTCGCCGGGGTCCTCTTCCCCGGGTTCGTCGACTGCCACACGCACGCCGTCTTCGGCGGGCCGCGCCTCGACGACCATGAGCGACGCGCGCTCGGAATGGATTATAAGGCGATCGCCGCGGAGGGCGGCGGGATCCTGGAGTCGGTGCGCGACGTCCGCGCCCGCTCCGACGCCGAGCTGGCAGCGCTCACACGCGCGCGACTCGGTGCGCTGCTCAGCCACGGCGCCACGACGATCGAAGTGAAATCGGGCTACGGCCTCGACCGCGAGACCGAGCTGAGACAATTGCGGGTCATCGGGCAGCTCGCGCGGGCGCAGCCCGCCGCGCTCGTCCCTACCTTCCTCGGCGCGCATGAGGTACCCTCCGAATTCCGTAATCGGCGGGGTGACTACCTCCGCCTGGTGTGCGAGGACATGCTACCAGCGGTCGTGCGCGAGCGGCTCGCCGTCGCGTGCGACGTGTTTTGCGAGCCGGGCGTGTTCAGCGTCGCCGAAGCGCGCACGCTGCTCGGCGCCGCCCGCCGCTCCGGCCTGGCCGTGAAGCTCCATGCCGATGAGCTCGAGGGCTCGGGTGGGGCGGAGCTCGCGGTGGAGCTCGGCGCGCTCAGCGCCGACCACCTCGCTGGCGTCTCGGCCGCGGGCATCCGCGCGCTCGCGGCGAGCGACACGGTGGCGGTTCTGCTCCCGGCGACGCTGGTGTTCCTGGGCGGGCACAGGCAGGCGCCGGCGCGCCAACTGCTCGACGCCGGTGCGACGATCGCTCTCGCCACCGACTTCAACCCCGGGTCGTCACCGACCGTGAGCGTGCCGCTCGTCATGGCGCTCGCCGTCTCGCAGCTCGGACTCCGCCATGCGGAGGCCGTCAACGCCGTGACGGTGAACGGGGCTGCTGCGCTAGGCAAGGCGGCCGATCGGGGCCAAGTCGCGCCCGGCTTTCGAGCCGACCTCGTGCTGTGCGACGTGTCGGAGTGGCGGGAAGTGGCGTACTGGATGGGCGCGAATCCCGTAACCGCCGTGTGGACAGGAGGTTCGCTTGTCCGCTCCCTCCGGGCCCCGTATCTTTAGACCCTCATGTCGAAGCTTGAGAAGCTGAAAGACAAGGCCAAGGGCCTCGAGGCCAAAGACCCCAGGGGGGCGATCGAGGCCTGGCTGGAAGTTCTGAAGATACAGGAGGAAGAGGGGGAGCCCAACCCCGACCTGTCCATTTTCAATCGCGTCGGTGATCTCTATTTGAAGGTGAAGGACCCCGCCCAGGCGGCCGATTACTACGACCGGGCTGTAGACAAGTACGCCGAGCTCGGCTTCCACAACAACGCGATTGCGATGTGCAACAAGGTGCACCGGAATGCGCCGGGCCGGCAGACGACCTATCTCAAGCTCGCCAAGCTGTACGCGGCCAAGGGGTTCATGGCGGAGGCGAAGCAGAACTTCGTCGAGTACGCCGAGCGCATGCAGAAGATCGGCAAGATCCAGCACGCATTCGCCGCGCTGAAGGAGTTCACCGACATTTCTCCGGAGAACACCCAGCTGCGGGAGATGTTGGAAGAGCATCTCCTGATGTACGGTGCAGCCGAGCGGCGCCCGTCCACCTGGGCTCCGGCGCCTGCGGCACCCCCTCCGCCGCGCGAAGATGTGTCGAAATCGGGAAAGCGGAAGACGTCCAGCCTCGTGTTCCTGGATGTGGACGCGCCTCCCGGCCCCAAGGGGAAGCCGGTCGCACCGCCGCTCCGCCCGCCCGAGCCGGAGCCTGAGGTCGCACCGCTGGCGCAAAGTCTGCTGGAATCCACGACCCCCGACCCGGACACGTCGCTCGAGATCGAGTCGACCAGCCTGGCGGAGGAGGTGGAACCGCCTGGAGGCGACGGGACCCGGGGAACGGTGCTGGAGGGGTTCGAGTCGACGAGCGCCGAGTTCGGGCAAGTGCAGCTCGACGCCGGCCGGGGCGATGTGCCATCGTTGCGCGAAGCGGAAACGGCCGACGACGTGCGTCCGCTGGCGGAGCTCGAACCCACAGTGCCGGCCGAGGCGGACGAACCCGAGCTCGATGTCGAGCTCGAGCCCATGCTGGACAACGAGATCGAGATCGAGCCGCCCCCGCCCCCGCCCCCGCCCCCGCTCCCACCCCCGTCCCGCTCGGCGCCCCCCAAGGTCACGCCGGTCGTGCCGAAGCGACCCAGCGGGCTACCCGGGTCCGCGCCCCCTCCCCCCGCGCCGCCGAGCGCACGGCCGGGGGTCGGGCCGCCGCGCCGCGTCGAGATTCCCGCGACGCCTGTATTCAAGCCGCGGCCGCCGGCGGCGGAGCCGCCGAAACTCAAGCCGGTCGTGCCGAAGCGCCCGGTGGCCGCACCGCCGGCGGCGCCCGCGCCACCGAAGCGCAAAACCGTGGTCGAAGTGCCGCCGCTCGAGCTCGAGCCCGACTTTGATACGGCGATCGCCGAGGCGGGCCACGATGTGGACGACGAGCCGCTCGCGGTCGAGGACATCCCGCCGACGGGGGGATTCATCCAGACCGAAGATGACACGTCGGTCTCGGAGACGCGGAAGTCGGCGTTCATCGACTTGGGCTTGGACAGCGTGGTCAACCAGGGAGACACGTCGGCCTCTCTGGTGTTCACGAACATCGAGGCCACGCCGGCGCCGCCCACCATCGAGGAGCTCGAGGAGCGCGTCGCCGACGACCCGGACGACCCGGAGGCGCACCAAGCGCTCGGCGAAGCGCTGATCGAGGCGGGCGAACGGGACCGCGGGATCGAGGAGCTCGACCACGCGACGGCGGGTTTCGAGAACCTGGGGAATTTGCCGCAGGCGCGGCACCTGGTGGAGGAGATCCTCCGGCTGGACCCGAACAGTGTGCGTCACCGGCAACAGCAGGTGGAATACGCGTTCAAGGCGGGTGACAAGGCGAAGCTCATCGAGGCGTATCTCGAGCTGGCGGACACGCTGCTGCGGCAGGACCTGCCGGACAAGGCACGTGCCGTTTACCAGCGGGTCGCCGAGCACGACCCCACGAGCGAACGGGCGAAGGCGGCGCTCGCCATGCTCGCGCCGGCCGCTCCGCCGCCGGCCCCGCCGAAGCCGCCCGCGCGGGAGGGGCGGACCGCGCCCAAGGACGCGAAGATGAAGGTGCGCGATGAGGTGGCGGAGGCAGGCGATTTCGTCGACCTCAGCGCGATGATCCTCGACGAGGAGGCGCTGGTGCGCGACACCCGCATGAAGGTCGCGGACGAGGAGCCGACGGGGGACGAGGAGAAGGACTTCCAGGAGATGCTCGCCCGATTCAAGCAGGGGATCGACGAGAACATCGACGAAGCGGACTTCCAGTCGCACTACGACCTGGGGGTCGCGTTCAAGGAGATGGGGCTGCTCGACGAGGCGATCGCCGAGCTCCAGAAGGCGCTGCGCGCGCCCGAGGGCAAGCTCAGGACGTCCGAGGCGCTGGGCGTCTGCTTCATCGACAAGGGCGCGTATGTCGTGGCCGAGTCGATCCTGCGGCGCGGGCTCGAGCTGCCCGGGTCGAGTGATCAGGAGCGGCTCGGCGTCCTGTACTGGCTCGGCCGGGCGCTCGAGGCGCAGGGAAAAAAAGCGGAGGCGCGGGAGCAGTACGGCCGGGTTTTCGCCGTGGATATCCGCTTCAAGGATGTCGGCGCGCGGTCCCGGGCGCTCGCCAAGGTGAAGTGACGTGAGCCAGCAAGTCGCCCCCGTTGCGCTGGCCGACCTCCAGCGGCCTGTGGCGAGCGAGCTGGAGCGCGTGGCGGACGAGCTGCGGCGCATCATCGCCGCGGACTTTCCGGTCATCGCCGACGTCAACGAGCACTTGCTGCGGATGAAGGGCAAGCTGTTCCGCCCCACGCTGCTGCTCCTCAGCTACCGCGCGTCCGGGGCGGACGATGCGCGGGCGGTGACGCTGGCGGCCGTGGTCGAGCTGATCCATCTGGCCACGCTGGTGCACGACGATTCGGTGGACCATTCGGTGCTGCGTCGCGGGATGCCGACCATCAACGCCTTGTTCTCGCACCAGGTGGCGGTGATCATGGGCGACTATCTCTACTCCCGCGCCATCATCGAGCTGGTGCGGCTCGATGATCTGGCACCGTTGCGCGTTTTCGCCCGGGTGACGAACGAAATGACGGTCGGCGAGATGCGGCAGCTCGAGGCGCACGACAAGCTCGCCTACGACGAAGCCCAATACGACCAGCTGATCCGCTCGAAGACGGCGTCGCTGCTGTCGGGCGCCTGCGAGGTGGGGGCGCTCGGCGCGCCCGTGCCCTACCGCGAGGCGCTCGCGCGCTTCGGGATGCGGCTCGGCATGGCGTTCCAGATCACCGACGACCTGCTCGACTACACTGAGCCGGAAGCGGTCACCGGCAAGCCGTCGGGGCTCGACCTCAAGGAGCACAAGGTGACCCTGCCGCTCATCGCCGCACTCGCGGCGATGGGCCCCGCACAGCGGCGGCTGGTGGCCGAGCTGATGGCGACGCCCGATCCTGGGGACGCTGTCGTTGCAGAGGTCGTGCGTCTCGTGGAGACGGCCGGCGGGCTCGACTACGCACGGCGCCGCGCGCTCCAGCTCGCCCAGCAGGCCGAAGCAGAGCTCGAGATCCTGCCACCCTCACCCGCGCGCGACGCCTTACACGACAGCATCGCCTATGCCGTGGAACGGCGCAGCTAAGCCCGTGGCGCGCGGACACCGCGGCCCGCTATTTTACATGGGGTTCCTTGCCGGTGGATTTGTGCTCGGCGGGTTGCTGCACGCGCTGCTGCGGCGCTTTCTCCCCCAGGGCGCGGCCAAGGAGTTCTTCACCACGGCCGTGACGCCGACCTTCGGACCGGTGCATCTCGACCTGCTCGTCGTATCGGTCACGCTCGGTCCGATCGGCTTCGACGTGTCGCTGCTGGCCGTCGTGGGTGTGGCGATCGCGTACTTCGTCGCCCGATCGATCTTCTGAAAACGAGGCGCGTATGTTCGGAGACCTGTCGTTCAGCCACATCCTGATCCTGCTGCTGGTGCTGGTGCTGGTGTTCGGGGCGAAGCGCATCCCGGAGATTGGAAAGTCCATCGGCCAGGGGATCAAGGAGTTCAACCGCAGCCTGAAAGATGCCACCAACGACCAGTCGTCCGCTCCGCCGCGCAATCTCTCACCGCCGGGTCCGTCCTCCTCTGTCCCCTCGAGCGGCGATCCGAAGCGGCTGAGCGACTAGGTTCCGGTTTCGGACGTCGTCGGCCGGAACACCTCCTTGCGGCGGTCCACGACATTCGCCTGGGCCCGCAGGGCGGCGAGATACTGCTGCACGCGAGCCTGTTGCGCCGGCCGCAGGATGGCTTCCCGCTGCTGGTCCCGCTGCTTGAGCCACGCCCCGGAATCCGCCGGCTGGTGGGCGATCCCCTGCAGGATGAAGCGGCCCGTCTGGCTGGCGAGCACGCCGGTGCGCTGACCCGGACGGAGTCCGAACGCCGCGCCCAGGACGACGGGGTCACGGGCGATCGCGGCCGGAGGATTGAGGCGCGTGAACGGCCCGAGCTTTTCCAGCGGTAGGCCCCGGGCCCGTCCGGCCTGGAGCAAGTCCGGCGTGCCAGCCAAAGCGGCCAGGGTCTCGTCGGCCCGCTGCCGCGCGATCGCTTTCTTCTTCTCGTACCGTGCGACCTCACGCACCCGGTCACGGATCTGCGCGAGCGGCGGGGTTCCCGCGGCCTGGAGCGAGTCGAGCCGGAACACATAGTTCGCCCGCTCGCCCTCGATCACCGGGCTTGTCTCACCGGGCCGCGCCTCGAACGCCCACACACTCACATCGGGGACCACGTACCGGCCTAGGGTCAGCCGCTCGCCCTGAATCAGCCTTGGTGCCTGCGCCACGGGCAGGTGGAGCCGTTGAGCTGCGCTGTCCAGCCGGCTGCCGTCCGTCTGCTCGGCCGCGAGGTGGTCCAGCGTGTCGGTCCGCGCGTCGATCTCATCGAGATGCCTGCCCTGCGGCACGATCGCGATCAGGATGTGACGGACGTGAAGCGAGTCGCCTTTCGCCGCATCGAGGCGGATCAGATGAAAGCCGAAGCTCGAGCGCACCGGCTGGCTGAGCTCGCCCGGCGCAAGCCCCCGGAGCCCCGCGAGAAACTGGGGATCAAAC
>WNGJ01008659.1_pt1 | contig 10842 bp, 9 predicted proteins | sample 5400611 | NCBI WGS metagenome assembly WNGJ01 (sample SAMN13153375, study PRJNA577476) | soil metagenome | isolation source: 40 cm soil or saprolite under Garry oak tree replicate 1 | place: USA:California | collected 2016-06-15 | reverse complement strand
CTCCGGCTCGGCCTCGCCTTCGTCATCCTGATCTGGGTCGACGACGCCTACGGGCTGATCAGCTGGAAGATGGACCTGGAGATCGGGCGCAACGTGGACACCACGTTCGGCAACCCGGACTTCGTCGGCTACGCCGAGAGCTTCGGCGCGACCGGGTACCTGATCACCTCGGCCGCCGAGCTGCTCCCGGCGCTGCAAGCCGCCCTGGCCGCCGACACGGTCTCGGTGATCGCCTGCCCGGTCGACTACGCCGCGAACCTGGAGCTGATCGAATCCCTCGGCGACCTAGACGAATCCCTATCCTGAAATGCGTCAGTCCCACCGGGCCATCCGCCGGGCGCCGGATGCGCATCAGTGACTCTGGTACCACCAGCACCAGGCCGTACTGCATGGTTGGCCCAACCATGTCGTTCCAGCTGCATGACCGTGGCATCCATGCAGTATGAACGGCATCCTGGGTCCAGCGACACTCGATGATCTGCCGGGTCGCCGCGGCCTGTTTCCGCGGGGCTGGTGTGACTGCAGACTGCCCGGTCAGTGCGTTGCTCATCGTCAAATCGTTAAATCGGGTCAATTACGACTTTTACCCTATTTTGCCGCTAGCAGATATCCACGGGGTGCGGGTTTATTCCCGCAGATTCCCTAAGGGGGCGTTTTGTGCTTCGCTAGTCGTATTCATTCAGGAAGCTGGAAGTTGAGCGACGGTTCGGCTTCTGGGGGGAAGAAGGCAAATCATGGCCGAAGCACGCGTGGAACTACCCGGCTCGCATCGTCCGCAGGCGACCGGGGCGCAGCAAGTCGGACCCGCCGATCAGGGCGAGGAAGTCGAGGTGACGGTCACCCTGCGCGGGCCCGAACTGCCCAGCGCCGATGACGTCACGGGGCCGCCGCTGACCCCTGATGCCTACGCGGCCGCCTACGGAACCGACCCGGGCGACGCGGCCATGGTCAAGGAGGAACTGCAAAAGTTCGGGCTCCAGGTCTACGACGTCTCGCTGGCCGGCCGGAGCATGCACGCACGCGGGACCGTGGCGCAGCTCGACGCGGCGTTCGGCGTCAGGCTCGGCGTGTATCAAAGCGCGGGCCAGGGACGGTTCCGCGGCCGCGAGGGCAACATCACCATCCCCGCCTCCCTGGACGGGATCGTCACCGGGGTCTTCGGCCTGGACGACCGCCGGGTGGCGCGACGGAACGCCACTCCGACGCTGACCCAGCTGCCGCCCGCCCTGACACCAGCCGACCTCGAGGCTCGCTATCACTTCCCGCCGGGCGACGGGGCCGGCCAGGCCATCGCGATCGCGGAGTTCTTCGGTGCCTACTTCCCCAGCGACCTGCAGGCCTTCTGCCAGAAATACAACCGCCCGGTGCCATCGGTCACTCCGGTCTCCGTAGGATTCCCGCTGCTGACCCTCGATCAGATCGCGCACCTGCCCCCGGACGAACGCAAAGAGATGCTGGGGGCAAGCGGCGAGGTGATGATGGATGTCCAGATCATCGCCACCTTGTGCCCGGCGGCGCAGATCACGATCTATTTCGCCCCGTTCACCCAGAAGGGCTGGATCGACCTGGTCAACACGGCGGCGGCGGCCAGCCCCCTCCCGGTGGCCCTGTCGGTCAGCTGGGGACTGGCCGAGGACTCGCCGGACTTTTCCGGGGCCGCTGTCCAGGAAATCAACCTGCGGCTGCAGGCCGCGTCGATGCTCGGCCTGACGACCTGCGTATCGTCCGGCGACGACGGCGTCGGCGACCAGGTGCTCGACCACAAGGCGCACGTGAACTTCCCCGCCACCAGCCCGTTCGTCCTCAGCGTCGGCGGCACCATGCTCACCGGCACGCCGGCCGAAGAGGTTACATGGTGGAATGCGCCCGGCGACCGGTCCGTGCGGGGCGGCGGGTCTACCGGCGGCGGAGTCAGCGCCGTCTTCGACCGCCCCGGCTGGCAGACCGTCACCGTGCCCTCCCTGAACCAGGGGAGCATCGACGGCCGCGTCGTGCCGGACGTCTCGGCCCTGGCCGGCTCACCCTTCTACGATCTGATCTTCCTCGGCCACGACGCCCCGAACGGCGGGACGAGCGCATCGGCGCCCCTGTGGGCCGCCCTGCTGGCCCGCATGCAGCCCGGGCTGGCACCGGCCAACCAGCGGCGTTTTCTCGCTCCCCTGCTCTACGCCAATGGCCCGGACGGCCAGCCCGTCGGCCAGGCCGGATGCGCCGATATCACCGTGGGCGACAACCATTCGACCGGCATGCCGGACGGCTATACGGCAGGCCCCGGCTATGACGCGGTGACCGGATGGGGGACGCCGATAGGCACCAAGCTCCAGCAGCTATTGTCCTGAGGTACCAGCCTGGCGATGGCCCGTACCCTTCCCCGATCCAGGCCAGGGTACGGGCCAGTGTGTTCGCGGGCGCGACGGGAGCGGCCCGGGCGAGACCGTAGAGCTAGACGTGCCGGACAGGCAAGGAGCAGGAATCGATCATGACCACTGATACCACCGTCGCTGTCACCCCGCGCGAACCCGAACTGCCCGGCCAGATCGTGGTCGCCATCGGCGGCAGCGCCGGCATCGGGCTTGAGACCGCCCGCCGCGCCCGCGCCGAGGGCGCCGAGGTCATCCTGACCGGGCGTAACCCCGAGCGCCTCGAGCGGGCCGCGGCCGAAGTCGGCGCGCGCGGCACCGCGGCCTTCGACGCCACCGACCCGGCCGCCCTCGACCGCTTCTTCGACGGCCTGCCCGCCCAGATCGACCACGTGATGGTCACCGGCCCCGGACCGCATTACGCGCCCCTGGCCGAGCTGGACCACGACCAGGCGCACCAGGATTTCGACGGCCATCAGTGGCTGGCCGTCGCCGTCGCCCAGCACGCCGTCGGCCGGGTCCGGCCCGGCGGCACCCTGGTGTTCATGGGCGGTACCGGCGGCCGCAGCCGCGGCCCCGGCCTGTCGCTGATCGCGGCGGCCACCGCCGCGATGCCCGCCCTGATCGCCAACCTGGCGGTCGAAGTGGCGCCGATCCGGGTCAACCTCATCGCCGCCGGCTTCGTCGATACCCCGCTGTCCGCCACGCTGCTCGGCGACGACCTGGACGCGCGCCGCGACCAGCTCCGCGCCACGCTCCCCATCGGGCGGGTGGTCGGCCCGGACGACGTCGCCAAGCTCGCCGTGCACCTGATGACCAACACGGCGCTCACCGGCGCGACCTACGACATCGACGGCGGCCAGCAACTGGTCGCCGGGGCCTGACGTCCCGGCCGGCGCGACCGCCGGCCGTAAGGAAGCGTCCGGCTAGTTCTCTCGCTGGCCGGAGAAGATCTGCAGGAAGAACAGGAAGACGTTCAGGATGTCGAGGAAGATCGACGCGGCCAGGAACGGCGCGGAGGCGATGTCCGTCGAGGTCCGCAGCCGCTGGAAGTCGAACATGGTGAAGCCGGCGAAGATGACCAGCCCCAGCACCGAGTAGACCAGCGCGCCGCCCGGGATATTGACGAAGATCAGCACGATGCCGAACACGATCAGCGCCAGCAGCGCCCAGAAAAGGACGCGCGCGAGCGCGGTCAGGTCGCGCCGGGTGGCGTAGCCGGCCGCGCCGAAGCCGGCGATGAACAGCGCGGTCGCCCCGCCCGCCTGCCACAGCGCCGTCGGGTCCATGCTTCCGTAGTAGGCGACCGTGGGCGCCACGGCCAGCCCGATCAGCAGCCCGAAGGCAGCGAGCAGCCCGACGGTCAGCTGGAGGGAGCTGCGCGCCGCGAACCGCATGCCGATCAGGCAGGCGAAGGCGGCGATGAACGCGATGATGCCCACGCCACCGGTCAGGTCGCGGCCGAGCCAGGCGCCGAGCGCGAACAACGCCGCGGTGGCCGCGACATACGCCATCGTCTGCGCGAACAGGGCGTGGGCCTGGCCGCGGGCGGCCGTCCCCATCCGCTGGTAGGTAAGCGAGTCCGTCATGACATCGTGTTCCTTCCGGTGCCGGCGGCCCGCGTCCGGGCCGCCTGGTGTGACCCTGTTACCTATGGTCGTGTCCCGGGACGCCCGGTCGCACCCGTGGAAGGCACTGGCCCGTGCCCTGGCGTACGTTCACTCGAAGCCGGAGGTGTCGCCGGCCCCGCGGCGGACGATCTCGGGTTCGGGCTGGGAGAAGTCGATCACCGTGGTCGGCTCCGTGCCGCAGTCACCCGAGTCGATCACCGCGTCCACGGCGTGCTCGAGTTGCTCGGCGATCTCCCATCCCTGGGTCATGGGCTCGTCCTGGCCGGGCAGCAGCAGGGTGCTGGAGACCAGCGGCTCGCCGAGCTCGGCCAGCAGCGCCTGGGGCACCACGTGTCGCGGGATCCGTACCCCGACGGTTTTCTTCCTGGGGTGCTGCAGGATCCGCGGCACCTCCTTGGTCGCCGGCAGGATGAAGGTGTAACTGCCCGGTGTCGCCGCCTTGATCGCCCGGAACACCGGGTTGGGAACGAATATGAACTGGCCCAGCTGGGCGAAGTCCTGGCACACCAGCGTGAGGTGATGCCGGTCGCCGAGGCCGCGGATTGACCTGATCCTGGCCATGCCGTCCCTGTTACCGAGCTGGCACCCGAGCGCGTAGCAGGAGTCCGTCGGGTACGCGATCACGCCGCCCGCCCGCACGATGTCGGCGATCTGGGTGATCGAGCGCCGCTGCGGGTTGTCCGGATGGATGTCGAAGTACCTGGCCATGCGACGAGCTTAGGGGTACCACCCAGTGCACCGGCCAGGGTGCTCCACGGGCGCGACGTGCCGCTCGCGGCGGGAGATGTGGTACTAATCGAACCGAGGAGAGCCGCCAATGGACACGAGCTTGGTGCCTGTGGCTGTCGTTACCAGCCGCACCGAGGCCGAACTGATCGCCGGCATGCTCCGCAGCAACGGCGTGCGAGCAGCCGTTTCGGCGGACGATGCCGGAGGGCAGGACCCGCAGCTGCAGATACTCGGTGTCCGCGTGCTGGTCGCCCCCGCTGACGAAGCCTCGGCCCGCGAGCTCCTGGCCGACGCCGAGGCCGGGAACTCCTGACCCGCGTCCGGCCGCATCGAAGCCAGGCCAGACACCCCGCGCCAGCGGCCCTGAACAGGCTTAGGATCAGGTAAGGGCCGAGCGTGCCTCGTGTCATTCCGGAGGGCTTCTTTGCTGCCTGGGCGCGAACGTGAAGGCGCGTTCCTGAACGATCTGCTCAACCGGGTCCGCGGCGGACACAGCGCCGCCATCGTGGTGCACGGCGAGGCCGGGGTGGGAAAGACGGCCTTGCTGAACGAGGCGGTCGGTTCGGCGCCCGACCTGCGAGTGGTACGTGCCGCTGGCGTCGAATCAGAGATGGAGCTGCCCTTTGCGGGCCTCCAGCAGCTGTGCATCTCGATGCTCGATCGTCTCGAGCACCTGCCCCCGCCGCAGGCGGACGCGCTCCGGACAGCCTTCGGCCTGATAGAGGGGCCGGCCCCCGATCGCTTCCTCGTCGGCCTGGCCGTCCTGAGCCTGTTGTCGGAGGCGGCCGGGCCGCGGCCGCTCGTCTGCGTGGTAGACGACTGCCAGTGGCTGGACCAGGCCTCGGCGCAGGCGCTCGCCTTCGCCGCTCGCAGGATCCAGACCGAGGGCGTGCTGCTGGCGTTCGCCGCCCGCGAGCCGGGCCAGGACCTCGAGGGAATCCCCGGGTTCGGAGTCGAGGGGCTCCGGGATCCCGATGCCCGGGCGCTGCTGGACTCGGTCGTCCGATGGCCGGTCGATGAACAGGTCCGGGAGCGGTTCCTGGCCGAAACCAGGGGGAACCCGCTGGCACTGCTCGAGCTGCCCCGCGGGCTCTCGCCCGCCGAGCTGGCCGGCGGCTTCGGCCTGCCGCAGGAGCTATCCCAGGATCCCTCGCTGGCGGGCCGGATCCGGGAGAGCTTCCTCCGCCGGGTGGAGGCGCTGCCGGAGGCGACGCGGCTCCTGGTGCTGCTCGCTGCGGCCGAGCCGGCGGGCGACCCGGCCCTGTTGTGGCGCGCCGCCGGCCGGCTCGGGCTCGCCCGTGACGCCGTTGCCTCCGCTGAGGCAGAAGGGCTGCTCAAGATCGGCGGGCGGGTCGTCTTCCGCCATCCGCTCGTCCGGTCCGCGGTATACGGGGCGTCCTCACCGGCCGATCGCCGCCGGGTCCATGTCGTCCTGGCGGAGGCGACCGATCCCGATCGCGATCCCGACCGCCACGCCTGGCACCTGGCGCACGCGGCCATCGGTCCCGATGAGGAGGTCGCGGCCGAGCTCGAACGATCGGCCGCCCGCGCCCAGGCGCGAGGCGGGCTCGCCGCCGCGGCGGCGTTCCTTGACCGGGCGGTTCAGCTCAGCCTGGACCCCGCCGCCCAGGCCCGCCGGGCCCTGGCCGGCGCCCAGGCCAAGTACCTCGCGGGTGCTCCCGAAGCCGCCCGGCGGCTGCTGTCGACCGCCGAGGATCAGGGTTCAGGGCCGCTGGGAGAGCTCGAGCGCTCCCAGGTGGACATGATCAGGGCCCAGGTCGCCTACTCGCAGAACCGCGGCAGCGACGCGCCGGGGCTGCTGCTCAGGGCCGCCGGCCGGCTCGAGCCCCTCGACCTGCGCATGGCCAGGCAGACCTACCTCGACGCCGTGCTGGCCGGCCATTTCGCGGGCCGTCTCGCACCCGGAAGCCTCCGTGAAGCGGCGGAGGCGGCGCGGCGCATCCCCCATGTCGCCGGGCCCGCCGCGGCCTCCGATCTCCTGCTCGATGGACTGGCGACCGCGATCACCGGCGGATACGCCGCCGGCGTGGCAACGCTCGAGCAGGCCGTCCGCGCGTTCCGCGGTCCGGCCGCGACCCTGGATGAACAGCTGCGCTGGCTGTGGCCCGCCGCCCACGTCGCGATGGCCCTGTGGGACGACGAGTCCTACGACGTGCTGTCAGCGCGGCACATCGAGATCGCCCGCGAGGCGGGGATGCTCGCGGTGCTGCCGACCGCCTTGACCACCCGCATCGTCGCCTGCGCGTTCGCCGGCCAGCTCACCGCCGCCGAGCAGCTGATCGAGGAGATGGGAGCACTCACCGACGCCATGGGGACCCCGGCGCCGGCCTATGGTCCCGTCTTCGTCTCCGCCTGGCGGGGCCAGGAGGAGGCGGCCTCGAAGGTGATCGACGCGGCCGTCCGGGACTTCACGCTGAGCGGCGAGGGTGCGGTGCTGGCCTTCGCCGACTACGCGCACGCGGTTCTGTGCAACGGCCTCGGCCGGTACGCCGAAGCGCTCGCCGCGGCCATGGCCGCCGACGCCTTCGAGGTCGAAGGGGTCACCATCTACACCCAGGGGCTCGCCGAGCTCGTCGAGGCAGCGGTCCGCGCCGGAGTGCCCGAGCGTGCCGCGGACGCGCTGGGGCGCCTGGAGGAGATGACCCGGGCCAGCGACACCGACTGGGCCGCAGGCGTCCGGGCTCGCTCGCAGGCGCTGGTCAGCCACCACGACGCGGCCGAGCCGCTCTATCGTGAGGCAATCGAGCGGCTCAGCCGGACCCGGATCCGCCCCCAGCTGGCGCGCGCCCACCTGGTCTACGGCGAGTGGCTGCGCCGGGAAAACCGCCGCGTGGACGCCCGTCAGGAACTGCTGCAGGCGTTCGAGATGTTCGCCGACATGGGAATGGACGCCTTTTCCGAACGCACGCGACGCGAGCTGGCGGCCACCGGCGAGAAGATCAGAAGGCAGGCCGCGGAGAGACTGCACGATCTCACCAGCCAGGAGGCGCAGATCGCCAGGCTCGCCCGTGAAGGGCTGACGAACTCCGAGATCGGGTTCCAGCTCTATCTCAGCGCACGCACCGTGGAATGGCACCTGCGCAAGGTCTTCGCCAAGCTCGGGATCACCTCCCGCCGGCAGCTCAGCACCGCGGCGCTTGAATAGGGTTATGCCCGCCGCCCGGCACTGTCGGCATTGCCTGGGTGACTGCCCCGGTGACTGCCTGTTCGGCGATTCCGGTCTGTGCATCCACGGCTGGAACATCAGGCGCCCGCGGCAGTTCAGCTGGCAGATGCTGCTGACCCGCAAGTGGTGGCACCGGGTGTTCTGGGGTAAGGGGTAGCACCCGCGCCGGCCGGCCGGGCGGGCGAGCCACCCGGCCCGTTCGGGATCATTATTTTGCCGAACGGGCCGGGCATCACGCTACGGTACGAGCACTGTGCGCTCGCCCGGCGGGTCTGACCGGGTCCAGATCGCCTCCACATCGGCCAGCGGCACCGTGTTCGCCTTGACCGCGATCGTGCCGGCGTTGATCTCGCGGACGAGCGACGGCAGTTCGGCGAGGTAGGCCGCTGTCGAGACGGCACCCTGGCCGTTGCCCTGGAGGCGGAAGTTCGCCGAGCGCAGCGCAACCGAGGGCAGCTCGATCGTCGGGCCGGCCATCGCGCCGATCTGGATCCAGTTCATCGCGCGGCTGCGATCCGCTCGCGAGGTGAGGAGCGCCATGATGGCGTGCTCGGCCGGCTTGCCCCATACGTAGTCGATGACGATGTCGACCTCGCCCGCTGCCGCGCCGAGCGCTCGGTCCGTCGTGTCCTGGTCGCCGGTCAGCGGGACGACCTCGTCGGCGCCGAGCGAGGTGAGCGCGCCGAGCCGGCCGGGATCGCGCCCGGCGCCGACCACGCGTCCGGCGCCGAGCAGCCGGGCGATCTGGACCGCCATCAGGCCGGCGTTCCCGGTCGCGCCGAGCACCAGGACGCCCTGGCCGGGCTCGATCGGAACGCGGCGTCGCAGCGCCACCCACGACGACATGGCCGGGTTCATCGCGGCGGCGACCTTCGCGACGTCGGTGTCGTCGGGTAGTTCCACCGCGCGCCGTATGTCGACGACGGCCTTGTCGGCCATCGTACCGATGACGTCGCCGCCGGCCGCGAAGTAGATCCGCCGGCCGTCCTGGCGCCGGCCGACGCCGTCGACGCCGGGGATCATGGGCAGCGTGCGGCGGCTGGTGTAGTGGGCTCCGGCGGCCCCGGTCCGGACCCGGGGGTGCAGGCCGACGGCGAGGACGTCGACGAGGATCTCCGCCTCGTCCGCTGGTTGCGGAACCTCGAACGGCTGGTAGTGCGGTGGCTCGTCGAACGATGTCACGACGGCGGCGTTCATCATGGCCATCCTGGCGTCCCTCCTGAATCCGGCCAGTACCTCATTTAGTTGGTGCCACGTACTAATTTAGTTGGTGTCACGTACTAAATCAAGTACACTGCCGGCATGGCAGCACAACCGGCCGGCCGACCGGCCGGCGTCTCCGCGCCGCACCAGAGTCTGAGCCCCGCCGATGGGCTGGCGCAGCTCTCCTTCGTGGTCTACGGCATCCTCGAGCGCCGGGCCCGCGAGCATGATCTTTCGATCATCCAGATCCGCCTGCTCGGCGTGCTGCGGGACCGCAGGCCGACCATGAACGAGCTGGCCAGGCTCCTGGATCTGGACAAGTCCAGCGTCACCGGGCTGGTCGACCGGGCCGAGCGCCGCGGCCTCGTCGCGCGCGTCCCATCGACGGCGGACCGGCGGTCCGTGCTGGTCACCCTCACCGACCACGGCCGGTCGCTCGTATCCGACCGCGCGGCCCGCTTCGAGGCCGACATGTCGCTGCTGCTCGGGCGCCTGGAGCCAGCGGACCGCGAAGCGCTGTCCGGCCTGATCAGCGCGCTGCTCGTCGCGTACGCGGCAGATCACGGGATCGATCTGTTCGCCACCATCGACACCGAAATCCCCCCAGCCGGCGCCCCCTGATACCCCCGCCCAACACCCCGGGCCGCCGTTCATACTGCATGGATGCCGCGCTCATGCAGCCCTGACGACATGATTGCGGCAGCCATGCAGTACGGTCCGGTGCTGGTGGTACCAGAGTCGCTGATGACTTTCCTGGCGCGTTGCGCGGCAAGGCGGCGAAGTCATGTAGCTCCAATCTACGTAGCTGGCATCACCTGGATTACGCCTATAAAAACGCCGCGGATGTCGTCTCCGGCTGGTGTCACAAACCGGTGTGCTGTTCAGTCTCAGCTGGTGGAAGCGAGAGAACAGAGGACAACATGCGGACGATCCTGGTGGTCGGCGGTGGCTACGCCGGCTTTTACACGGCCTGGAAACTGGAAAAGAAGCTCCGCCGGGGCGAGGCGCGGGTCATCGTGGTCGATCCCCGGCCGTACATGACGTATCAGCCGTTCCTGCCGGAGGTGCTGGCCGGTTCGGTCGAGTCCCGGCACGCCGCCGTATCCCTGCGCCGGCACCTACGCAGGACGAGGGTCATCACCGGCCGGGTGACCGCGATCGACCACGCAAACCGGACGGCCACCGTCCGCCCGTCCGTGGGACCCGCGTTTCCGCTCGGCTACGACATCGTCGTCGTCACCGCCGGCGCGGTAACGCGCAAGCTGGCCATTCCCGGCATAGCCGAGCACGCGATCGGCATGAAGCACGTCGAGGAAGCCGTGGCGATCCGGGACCGGCTGCTGACGGCCTTCGACCAGGCCGCGACGCTCGAGCCCGGTCCGCTGCGCCGCCGGCTTCTCACCGTGACCTTCGTCGGGGGCGGTTTCTCCGGCGTCGAGGGCTTCGGTGAGCTGCTGTCGCTGGCGGCGTCGCTGCTGCGGTCCTATCCCGAGCTGAGTCCCGCCGAGCTGAACTTCCACCTCGTGGAGGCACGCGACCGGATACTCCCCGAGGTGTCCGACCGCCCCGGCCGCTGGGTGGTGCGGTCGCTGGAGAAGCGTGGTGCCCGTGTGCACCTGAATGCCGAACTCGTCTCGGCCCGCGACGGTCACGTGGTCCTGTCCACCGGTGCGGAGTTCGACTCCGAACTGATCGTCTGGACGGTCGGCAACGCCGCGAACCCGATGGTGCG
>WNGJ01041028.1_pt1 | contig 10844 bp, 10 predicted proteins | sample 5400611 | NCBI WGS metagenome assembly WNGJ01 (sample SAMN13153375, study PRJNA577476) | soil metagenome | isolation source: 40 cm soil or saprolite under Garry oak tree replicate 1 | place: USA:California | collected 2016-06-15 | reverse complement strand
GCGTGCACGCGCTGCGGCGATTGCATCGACGTCTGTCCCGTGCATGCGATTCTCAAGATGCCGGCGAACGACGGCGGCCTCGCCGCCGGAACGCCCTACATCGATCCCGCGGCGCGGGCGTGCATCGTGTGCGAAGACATGCCGTGTGCCGCCGCGTGCGAGACCGGCGCCCTGACGCGCGTCCCGTGGGAATCGGTGCATATGGGCATCCTCGAGCTCGACCCGCAGCGCTGCATCACGTTTCAGGGCGCCGAATGCGGCGTGTGTGCGCGGGCGTGTCCGGTAGGCGAGCGAGCGCTCGCCTTGGATGACCGTGGCCATCCGGTCCTCAAGCCGGAAGGGTGCGTCGGGTGCGGGGTATGTGTGACGGCATGCGTGACGATCCCTTCGTCGTTGAAACTGAGGCTCGCGTGAGTCCGCCCGCTGTGCCGTACCGCGTCGAGAAACCGTGGGGGCACGAGCTCATCTGGGCCAAGGCCGACCGCTACGTCGGCAAGATCCTGCATATCGAGCCCGGTCACGTGCTCTCGCTGCAGTATCACAACAAAAAGGATGAGTCGATCTACGTGCTCTCGGGCGAGATCATCCTGCGGATCCAGCAGGGCGAGACGCTGATCGAGCGTCGCGTGCGCGCCGGCGAGGCGTTTCACATTCCTCCCAAACAGATCCATCAGTTTGAGGCCGTCGTCGTGACCGACCTGCTCGAGGCATCGACGCCGGAGCTCGACGACGTTGTGCGGCTCAAGGATCGCTACGGACGGGTGCCATGAAGGTCATCATGCCGATGGCGGGAAAGGGCACGCGGCTGCTGCCGCTGACGAAGCGCGTTCCCAAACCGCTCGTCAACGTCGCCGGCCGGCCCGTGATGGATTACGTCATGGATTCGCTCAAACAGGCCGGCAAGCTCGAGGAGCTGATCATCATCACGGGACATCTAAAAGAGAAGGTCGAGGCCTACGTCCGCAAGCACTACGGCATCCCGGCGCGCTTCATCGAACAGAAGGTGCTCGATGGCACGGCCGGCGCCGTGAACCTGGCCCGGCCGTATGTCGACGGGCCCGTGATCGTGATCTTCGTGGACACGTTATTCGACGCCGATCTTTCCATCGTCCAGACAACGCAGGCCGACGGCATCATCTGGACGAAAGAGGTGGAGGACTACCAGCGGTTCGGCGTGACGAAGATCGTCGAGAAGCCGAGCACGCCGATTTCCAGACGCGCCAATATCGGTCTGCAATACGTGAAGGATTGGCGCTCGTTGTTCGACGGGATCGAGCACGTGTTGAAGAGCCCACCCGGGAAAGGCGGGGAGTTCTATCTCACGGACGCATTCCAGTACATGGTGGACCACGGGAAGAAACTCTTCGTCAGCGAAGTGGGTGGCTGGTATGACTGCGGCAAGGTGGATACGCTGCTGGAGACGAACCAGCACCTGCTCGAGCATGGGCGCGGCAAGCGGCCGACAAAGGTGCCCGCGGGGGTGCAGATCAAAGATCCCGTCTACATCGAAGACGGGGTCACTCTGAAAGACTCGACGATCGGTCCGAACGTGGCGCTCGAGGCGGGCAGTACCGTGGAGGGCAGCACGATCGCGAACAGCATCCTGGGCGAAGGCGTCAAGGTCAAAAACGCCACGGTCCAGGGCTCGGTGATCGGCGACAAGCAGGTGATCGAAGGTCGCCACGTGAAGGACTCGGTCATGGACGCAGGTGAGGTCGCCCCCGCGCGCTAGTGAACGAGTTCCTCGATCTTTTCGCGTACAACGGCTGGGCGAACCACATCATCTTCGACGCGGTCGCCAAACTTCCCGACGAGCAGTACTTCCGGGACCTAAAAAGCAGCTACGGCGGCATTCACGGCACGCTGTGTCACATCGTGTGGGCGGAGCAGCTCTGGCTCCACCGGTGGCTGAAGCGGTCCAACCCCGCCGTCCCGCAAGGGACGGATCTCAAATCAGTGCGGGACGTTCGGGAGCGCTGGGAGGCAGTCGACCGCGAGCGCGATGCGTTCGTGTCGGGGATGTCGGATGCCCAGCTCGATGACACGCGTCTCGTAAAGCCCTCCAGTGGCGGCGAGTTCGTTCACACCTTCCGCCAGATGTTCCGGCATTTCATCAATCATTCGTCCTACCACCGCGGCCAGGTCGTGACGTTCTTGCGCCAACTTGGAACGTTGCCGCCCAGCACCGATCTCATCCTCTATTACCGGCGGAGGGGTTGACGGCGGCGGGAACCTAAGGCTACTTACTGACCGTTCAGTAACTAACTTTGGAGCTCGCAATGCCGCAAACAGTCGCAAAACCCCGTTGGCGCCGGCGCAAGAACGCCCGTCCTGAAGAGATCATCTCAGCGGCGCTTGAAGTCTTTGCCGACCGCGGTTTCGCTGCCACGAAGCTCGAAGATGTGGCCCGCCGCGCGGGCGTCACCAAGGGCACGATCTACCTCTACTTCGAGAACAAAGAAGCGCTGTTCAAGGCGCTGGTGCGTGAGACGATCGTCCCCGTCATCGAGCAGGGCGAGGCCCTCGCCAAGTCTTTCACCGGCAGCGCGCGGGACCTCTTCGAACAGCTGATCCGCGAGTACTTCCGGCTGGTGGGTGACACGTCGCTCTCGGGCATTCCGCGTCTCATGATTGCGGAAGCCCGCAATTTCCCCCAGCTCGCCCGTTTCTACTACGAGGAAGTCATCACGCGCGGCCATCGCCTGATGGGTGGCGTGCTGGAACGGGGTATCAAGGCCGGCGAGTTCCGCAAGGTGGACGTGCCGGTCGCCACGAAGCTCGCGATGGCGCCGCTGATGCACGCCGTCGTCGCGCGCAAAGCGTTCGCCGCGTGCATGCCTGAAGGCTTCGACGTCGCCAGGTACCTCGACACTCACATCGATCTCTATCTCCATGGCATCAGCAAGTAACGCACTGATCGTCGCGCTCCTTAGCGCATCGTCTCTCCAGGCTCAAGGCCCAGCGCCGCTGCGCCTTTCGTTCGCAGACGCCGTGCGCCAGGCCACCGGCCAGACGCAGGCGGCGCCGCCGTCCGTCGCGATCGCCCGATTCCGCGCCGATGCCGCATCCGCACGCGTGCGTCAGGTGCGCTCGGGGCTCTTGCCGAACCTGTCGCTGTCCGGCTTCTGGTTGAGCCGCACGTTCAATACGCAGGCGCAGGGTCTGTCCTTTCCCGGCGTACCGCGGATCATCGGCCCATTCGATGCCTATGACGGCCGCGTACGCCTCACGCAGACGCTGTTCGACTTCTCGAACCTGGGGCGCGTGAGTGCCGCGAAGAGCCAGGCCTCGGCTGCCGGCGCGGAGCGCTCGGCGGTTGTCGAAGCCAGCGCCCAGAACGTCGCCCAAGCATACGCGCGCGCGACGCGTGCGCAGGCTGTCGTGAACGCACGCCAGGCGGACTCAGCGCTCGCCGCTGAGCTCGTCGGTCTGGCCGTGGCGCAGCAGCAGGCGGGCGTCAGCGCGTCGATCGACGTCACGCGCGCCAAGACGCAGCTCGCCGAGGCTGCCGGACGCTTGATCGTTGCGGCGAACCAGCTCGATCGCGCCAAGATCGATCTCGCGCGCGCCCTCGGCCTCGAGCCCGCCACGCCGATCGTACTCACCGATACGCTGAATGCGCAGCTTGGCGCAGCGGATGTGCCGGCCGATCGCAACGCCGCGGTGACGCAGGCCGTCACGGCGCGGCCCGATCTCGCGGCAGAGGTGTCGCGCGGCGCCGCGGCCCGCACGTCGGCATCCGCCATCGCAAGGGAGCGGTTGCCCCGCCTGGACCTGGAAGCGGACTATGGGTTGAGCGGCATTGCCCTGCCGACGGCCCTCAGCACGCGGCAGGTCGCCGTGCAAGTCACGCTGCCCATTCTGGACGGATTCCGCCGTGAAGGACGGCTGGCGGAACAGCAGGCCGTCGTCCGGGAGTCGGACGTGCGCGCCAAGGACCTGCGTCAGCAGGTCACAGCGGACGTGGACGCGGCGCTGCTCGATCTGCGCTCGGCGAGCGCGCAGCAGGCGGTCGCGTCAGAGCGGATCCAGCTCGCGACGGAGGAAGTGTCACAGGCCCGCCAGCGGTTCAAGGCCGGTGTGGTTGGCAACATCGAAGTGATCACGGCACAGGAATCATTGCTCCGCGCCCGTGACGCGGACATCGATGCGCGTTTTGCGGCCGTATCGGCGCGGATTGCGTTAGCCCGCTCGGTGGGCAGCGCGCGGACCCTGCATTAAGGAAGAGGACAATGGCTACGACGATGGAACCGAAAACAGAGTCTCCCGCACGGCCCGCACCGGCCCCGAGTCCCCGGGGCGCTGTTGCGGCCAAGCCCAAGAGCTCGCGGCGGACCGTGTTCATGGTCATGGGGGTGATCCTGCTCGGCCTGCTGATCATCGGCGCGCGCAAATGGTGGTTCGGCCGCTCGCACGTCTCGACCGACAATGCCCAGGTCGATGGGCACATCGTGCCGGTGCTCCCCAAGGTCGGCGGCTACGTCGCCGAGGTGCGCGTCGCCGAGAATCAGTCGGTGAAGGCGGGAGATACGCTGGTCGTGCTCGATGACCGCGACTTCCGGGCGCGGCTGCAGCAAACCGAAGCCGATCTGGCGGCGCTGCTGGCCACGGTGAGCAGCCGCACGCGCGTGGGGCAGGCGGATGCCGCAGTGGCGCAGGCACAAGCGAACGCCCTCAAGGCGACGGCCGACCTCGCCCGCATCGAGCCGCTCGCGATCCAGAACGTCGTCAGCCAGCAGCAGCTCGACGCGGCCCGCGCCGCGGCCACGGCGGCGGACGCGCAGCTCGCGGCGGCGCAGGCCGCGCTCGTGGGTGCTGATGCGCGCGTGGCGTCGGCCCGCGCCGCGCGTGATCAGGCGGCGCTGCAGCTCTCCTACACGCGGATCATCACCCCATCCGCCGGCGTCGTCTCCAAGAAGACGGTGGAGCTGGGCCAGCTCGTGCAGCCCGGCCAGCCGCTGATGACCGTCGTCCCGCTCGAAGACGTGTGGGTGACGGCGAATCTCAAGGAAACCGAGACGGCCGACGTGACGCCCGGCGACTCCGCCGATATCACGGTGGACGCCTACAAGGGCGTGCATTTCCGCGGTCACGTCGAGAGTCTGTCGCCGGCGACGGGCGCGAAGTTCTCGCTGCTGCCGCCCGACAACGCCACGGGCAACTTCACCAAGGTGGTGCAGCGGATTCCGGTCCGGATTCACCTGGACGGCGCCGTGGATCTCGCGCACGTGCTGCGGCCCGGGATGAGCGTCGTGGCGACAATCAAGACGCGTTAGGACGATGACGGCCGCCGCGCTACCGCTGACCCTTGCGCCCGATCGGTACAAGTACAAGTACCTGATCGCGATCACGGTCTCGCTCGCTTCGGTACTGGAGCTGCTCGACACCAGCATCGTGAACGTCGCGATCCCGCACATGATGGGAAACCTGGGCGCGACGCTCGACCAGATCGCGTGGGTCTCGACTGGCTACATCGTCGCCAACGTGATCGTGTTGCCGATCACCGGCTGGCTCTCGGCCTACTTCGGGCGGCGCCGCTATTTCGCCGGCTCGATCGCGCTGTTTACGCTGGCGTCCTTCATGTGCGGCAATGCCGGCTCGCTCAGCGCGCTGGTCTTCTGGCGCATCGTGCAGGGCCTGGGCGGCGGGGCATTGCTGTCCACGTCACAGGCCATCCTGTACGAAGAGTTCCCGCGCGAGGAGTACGGCACCGCGATGGCGATCTTCGGCGTCGGCGTAATGGTCGGGCCGACGCTGGGACCGACCGTGGGCGGCTGGATCACGGATATGTACGGCTGGCCGTGGATCTTCTACATCAACATCCCGTTCGGCATGCTGGCCCTGGCGCTGACGATGTCGTTCATCACCGACTCGCGGCATCAGGAGCGGGCGGACCGCGTCGACTTCATAGGCCTGGGGCTGCTGGCTGTCGGCATTGGCTCGCTGCAAACGATGCTCGAGCGGGGTGAGCGGGGGGTGAGCGGCTCGACTGGTTTGCGTCGGGCGAGGTGCGACTGCTCGGCATCACAAGCGCGCTCGCACTGATCTCGTTCATCTGGCACGAGCTGAGCACCGAGCAACCGGTCGTCGACCTGCGCATTCTGAAGAGCCGCCAGCTGGCGGTCGGCGTGGTGTTCGGGCTGGTGCTCGGCGTGTGTCTGTACGCCACCGTGTTCGTGCTGCCGGTCTATCTCCAAAACGTGCGCAACTTCACCGCCAATCAAACGGGTCTGGTGATTCTCCCCGGCGCGCTCGCCAGCGCCTTCACGATGGCGTTCATGGGACGGCTGCAGGGGAAATTCGACGCGCGATTATCGATCGCGGCGGGCGTCGGGATCTTCGCGCTGTCGATGTGGAAGCATGCGCATTTCACGACCGAAAGCGGGATGTCCGACTTCTTCTGGCCGCTCATTTTCCGCGGTGTCGGGTTGGGCCTGATATTCGTGCCGCTCACGAACCTGGCGCTGGCCGATCTGCCGATGTCCAAGATCCCCAACGGCACGGGGCTCTTCAACCTGATGCGGCAGCTCGGCGGCAGCGTGGGGATCGCGCTCTCGGCGACCTTGCTGCAGCGCTTCACGGCGATTCATCGCGCCGATCTCGCCGCGAATGTGACGCCGTACGCCGAAGCGACCCGGGAGCGGCTCGCCGCGATCACGCAGACGCTGATCGGCCGGGGTGAGCTGCCCGCGCTGGCGCAAACCAAAGCAATCGGGTTCTTGAACGGGATCGTCACCCGGCAGGCGATGATGCTGTCGTTCGAGCAGCTGTTCCTGCTGTTCGGGGCGGCGTTCGTGCTGTCGCTACCACTCTTGCTGCTGATGCACCGCAGCAAAAGTCTGCCGGGAGGCGGCGCCGCAGCGCACTAACACGCCTCGGCCATCGCCGCGGTGACGAGTAGGGCGCGCACGATGCCGAGCGCGCCCTTGTCGTTTTCATACCACTCGGTTGGGAGGTGGGCGTTGCCCGCACGCCCGCCGGCGCCCAGCGCCACGGCCGGTACGCCAAGCGCGATCGGCACGTTGGCGTCGGTCGACGCACACGCGAGCTGGTGCGCGTGGCCCACGGCACGGGTCGCGGCGACGGCCGTCTGCACCAGGGGATGTGCGCGCGGAGTCAGTCCGGACGGGCGATCACCCACCCGCCGAACGTCGATCGTCAGCGGCGCGGTCCCCGGCAGCCGCCGGCGGTTCTCTTCGTCCAGCGACTCGGTCACAGCTTGGTGGACCGCTGCGTCGAGCCGCTCGAGCGCGCGCGGCTCTTCGCTACGCAGGTCCACGTCGAACCAGGCGGACTGCGGAATGGAGTTGAGACTGGTGCCTCCGCCCAGGCGCACTACCGCGTGCGTCGTGCGTGGTGCGTCGTGCGTGGGGATGCTCGCAATGGCCGTGACTGCTCGACCGACGGCATTCGCCGGGTTTGCGACGCCAAATGCGGCCCACGAATGGCCGCCTGGGCCGTGAAAGGCGACGCGGTAGCGGCGGCAGCCCAGCGCCCGGTGAACGATCCGTTCGATCCCGGCGCCATCCAGCGCAATGAATGCATGCGGGCGAATGGGATCCTTCAGCAGATGTCGCACACCACGCAGATCGCCCGATCCCTCTTCGCCGACGGTCGCGGCAAACAGGACCGGCCGCCGGGTCGCGACCCGCGCGCATACGAGCGCCTCGGCGATGGTGACGAGCGCTGCGAGGCCGCGGGCATTGTCGGCGATTCCGGGGCCCTCCAACCGCGGGCCACGTCGCGAAACGGACACGTCCAATTCGGGACCAAAAACGGTGTCCAAATGCGCAGATATCACGATGCATCCGTGATGTAGGGGCGCAGCATGCTGCGCCCCTCCAAACCATCCGCGAACGTTCCCAACGTCATCCAAACAAACGTCCTGCAGCCCGGCGTCCCCGAACAGTTCCGCGACGCGCGCGCCCCGTGCCCGCTCCGCCCCGGTGGGCGCGGGGATCGCCGACAGCGCCGCCTGGCGGGCGAGCGTCGCCTCGTCGGAGTGTTCGATGTGGGCGCGGGCCGTCCGCACACGATCGTGCGACAGCAACGCATCCATGGGTCCCTGCATGGAAGTCAAACTATGATGTCGTGTGGCGCGGTTGCAACTTGACCTAGGCTAGCACCTACGCGACACTAAGCCCATGGAGGAGCGGCAGCTTATCTACGATTGGAACAGCGCGGGCGGTCCCAACGGCGGCTTCGACTGGACGCGCGCGCGTGTAGACCTCAACGACGAGACGTTGCGCGACGGGCTGCAGTCGCCCTCGGTCACCGATCCCTCCCTCGACGTCAAAAAGCGTCTGTTGCACCTGATGGCGGACCTCGGCATCGTCGCCGCCGACATCGGCTTACCGGGCGCCGGCCCGCGGGTCGTGGATCAGGTGCGCGCGCTCGCCCTCGAGATCCGCGACCAAAAGCTGCCGATTGCGCCTAACTGCGCCGCCCGCACCGTGGTTGCCGATGTCGAGCCCATTGTGCGTGTCTCCGATGAGGTGGGCATCAAGATCGAGGCGGCCACGTTCATCGGCTCGTCGCCGATTCGCCAGTACGCGGAAGACTGGACGCTCGATCGCATCCTCAAGGCATCCGAAGAGGCCGTGACGTACGCCGTGAAGCACGGGCTCCCGGTCATGTACGTTACGGAGGACACGACGCGGGCCCGCCCGGAGACGTTGAAGGCACTGTATGGGGCGGCGATTGCCTGCGGTGCGGGACGAATCTGCCTGGCCGACACGGTGGGACATGCCACGCCGGACGGCGTACGGGCGTTGGTGAAATTCGTCAAAGATGAAATCGTCAAGAAGAATCCCGTCAAAATCGACTGGCATGGCCATCGCGACCGCGGCATGGGCCTGATCAACTGTCTCGCCGCGATCGAGGCGGGCGTCGATCGCGTGCATGCGACGGCGCTGGGTGTCGGCGAGCGGGTCGGCAACGCCGAGATGGACCTCCTGATCGTGAACCTGAAGCTGCTGGGGGCGCACAAGGCCGACATCCGCAAGCTGCCCGAGTACTGCCGGCTCGTCGCGGATGCGGTCGGCGTGCCGATTCCGGTGAACTATCCCGTCGTGGGGACCGATGCGTTTCGCACCGGCACCGGGGTGCATGCGGCTGCGATCATCAAGGCCAAGAAAAAGGGCCACAACTGGCTCGCCGATCGGGTGTACAGCTCGGTGCCCGCGGAAGAATTCGGCTTCGAGCAGCGCATCGAGATCTCGCCTGTGTCCGGGCTGTCCAACGTCAAGTATTGGCTCGAGCACCACGGGTACGATCCCAACGATGACGAGGCCTGCCGGACGTTGTTCGATGCGGCCAAGCGCACCGATCGCGTGCTGTCGGACGAAGAGTGCCACCGGTTGTTGAAGGCATGAGCTTCCGCGACATCGAGAAGTCGTTTTTCGATCTCTACTGGCACATGGATCCCGTGGCCGCGACGCAGGCGGGCGTGCCGGGGGGGGGCCACGACGACCGCTACGGCCGCTTCAGTCCCGCCGCGCTCGCTCCCCATCTCGCCGCGCTCAAGTCGCTTGCGGCCGCCCTGGAGGAAGCGAATGCCGCCAACCTCGAGGAGGAGATCGACCGCACTGCGCTGCTGAACGAGATTCGCGTCTCGCTGCAGCGCTTCGAGAAGCTGAAGCCGCAGGCGAAGAATCCGGAGTTCTGGCTGTCGCACCTGCTCGGCGGCCTCCATCACCTGTTGCTCTCAGCCGATCGCACGCCCGCCGAGAAAGCCGCCGCTGCCATCGGCCGGCTCGAGGACATCCCCGATTTTCTCGACGATCTCAAGGCGACGCTGGAAGAGCCGGTGCGGGTCTTCGTCGAGACGGCGTTGCGCATGTCGGAAGGCGGGCGCCTCTTGGTGAAAGAACTGGCGGCCGCGCTCGGTGCCCAGGCCCCGATGCACGCCACCCGTCTCGCGGCCGCGGCGGAGCAGGCGAGCGCCGCGCTTTTCAAGTTCGATTCGAACCTCGAGCGCTGGCTCGAGATGGGAACGGAGCAATTCGCCATCGGCGAAGAAGCGTTCAACTTCCTGTTGCACTATCAGCACGCGCTGCGCGATACCGCGCCGGAGCTGTGGCGTTATGGGCTGCGGCTGAAGGAGGAGATCGAGGCCGATCTCGTGCGGCTCGCCACGCGGCTGGACAGGGGTGGCAAGCCGTGGCCCGAGCTGGTCGACAAGCTCCGCGGCGATCACCCGACGCCGAATGAGCTCGTGGAGGCGTACGCGAAGGAGATGGCGCGAGCCCGCGACTTCGTGGCGGAGCGGCGGCTCGCGCCCATCCCCACGGCGCCGCTGGGCGTGATTCCGACGCCGGCGTTCATGCGGCCGGTGATCCCGTACGCCGCGTATGACAGCCCCGGCGCGTATACGCGGGACCGGACCGGCTGGTTCTATGTGACCGTGCCGGACTCGCGCCTGCCGGCGGCGCAGCAGGAGCGCATCCTCCGCGACCATTGCCGCTACGAGCTGGCGGCGACGGCGCTGCACGAGGGCTATCCCGGACATCATCTGCAGCTCGTCATCGCCAAAGAGCTGCCGTCGCACGTCCGCAAGAATCTCTGGACGCCCCTCACCGTCGAAGGGTGGGCACTGTACTGCGAAGACATGATGGGTGAGCAAGGGTTCTACGCATCGGACGAAGAGCTGTTCTTCCAACGCGTGCACCTGCTGTGGCGCGCGATGCGTATTTTGCTCGACGTCGGGCTGCACACGCGCGGCATGACGCGCGACCAGGCAGTGGATCAGATGGTGAATGAGCTGCACGTGGAGCGCGGCAACGCGGAGGCCGAGGTGCGGCGCTACTGTGCCTGGCCCGCGTATCAGCTGTGCTATGCCGTCG
>WNGJ01008658.1_pt1 | contig 10844 bp, 12 predicted proteins | sample 5400611 | NCBI WGS metagenome assembly WNGJ01 (sample SAMN13153375, study PRJNA577476) | soil metagenome | isolation source: 40 cm soil or saprolite under Garry oak tree replicate 1 | place: USA:California | collected 2016-06-15 | reverse complement strand
ACATCCGCATGCAAGCGGCGACCATCGTTCGTGTAGTAGAAGCGCCCTTTTCGTGTGCCGCTGAACCTGGGTTTCTCGGTGCGGTTCGGGTCATAGACTGGCATCTCATCTCGGTGCAGAAAACTGGCCTGACTGGTGTAGGACTCTTCGGTCAGGACGACTCGGATACCGACCAGTTCCGCTTTGTAGGTGAGCATGTCAATGAAACGGGCATGCGGAATGGCTACAAACGCTTGATTGTTCTGCCTGCCCATCTCGACTTCTTGCTTCCACCCGTCATTCTTCCCGATAATCAGTGTGCCTATGCCCTCTTGTACCAACAAGTCGATGATCCGCCTACTGGCCGTATGCATGTCGTGATCAATGCGCCGGTTGCGCTTGTTGGTGATGCGTTCCATTTGCCGCGTCACTCGCTCTCGGTCTCTTTTGGGAAGCTTCTTCTTGAGTTGCTTGAGACGCTTATTATACCACTGGTTGCACGCTTTGATCGGACGACCGTTAACTAATCGGGGCACAAAGCCCGCTTTGTTTGAGGCTATCGCCGCTACATTCGTGACCCCAGGGTCTAACCCTGCGTACAGAGATGGATTGACATTCGCTTGTACCGGCTCTTTCTCGTAGACCACCTCTACCACGTAAAAGCCGTGCTTTGGGACAATGCGTACTTGCTTAATGGTTGCCGGGTCTTGCTTGGTCTTGACAGTGATGCCAAGCTGTGACGGTTGGATAACGCCTTTTCTCAGTTCTGGCGTACTGATCGCTTGAGTCGTGTAGACCAGGAGATTACGCCCATCTGTCTTATGCTTGTACTTGGGTAGTCGTGGGCGTCCTCTGAACTGCGAGGGGTCGCGCTGGTACCTCTCCCGCGCCTCTTTGAACGATTTCCAATTGTTGACCAGTCCCTTGAGCACCCATTGCGCGACTTTGGCCGGAAGCGCCTGGTACGCCTCGTGGGACTGCATGAGCTTGTCCAACTGGTTGTAGGAGAGGAAGCGCCACTCGTGGATGAAGGCTTGCCGCATTTCGTAGTTGGCCGCATTGTAGAGGTTCTTGGAGGCAAAGGCGACAGCATCAATGGCGGCGTAGCGCGGGTCATGACGATCAATGACATGTTGCTCAACTAACTGCATGGCGGTTTCCCTCTTGCTGTTTCTACTACTGATACATTCTTTTTCATCTGTTGCTCAATGGTAACGAGTCGGCTCTCTCTTTGGGCTAGGCGGTTTGCTCTCCCAAGAACGCTTTCCGAATTTCGCTAATGTAGGCAGGGGAAATAGTGATGCCCTGTTCGGCTGCCTTGCGCTGAATGTCGGTATTGCGCATGTTCGGTGTTTCGGTGAGGCAGTGCCGAACGAAAGCCCCTTTGTCGATTTCGGTGCTGTTCGCTGCACCTGTTCGGTCTTTCGCTGTTCGCTGTTCGCTGCTCACTTCCACCACCGAAAGTTTCGGGCGGGCGGTGTTCGGGGTTGGCATTCGGTGCTGTTCGGGGTTCGCTTCCAGCGCGGCTTTCACCTCGTGTTGTACCGCTGCACGTACCTGTGCTGGTGTTGCCTGCTGTAGCCGTTCAACCAAGCCAGGAAGCGCTGCCAGTTCGGTGAGTAAGTGGGCGTGTGCCTGCACGGTTTCGGTGATGTTCGCCAGTTCGGTGGGTGTCGTTGCTGTTCGCTGTTCCAGTTCGGTGAACTGTTCGGTCATGCGCTGTTCGGTGTCGGTCATGCGCTGCGAAAATTCGATGAACTGTTCGGTCAACGTGGCGTGCTCTCTCTGTGTCCCTACCCGCCGCAAGCTGTGAATGACATGGCCATAGATGACGGTCATAATCACCCGTACCAGGATGAGGCCTTTTTCGGCCACGTTGGTGTAGCTTGTGGCGGAAGGCCACAAAAGGCCGATAGAGACCAAAAGCAGGGTCAAGATCATGATACCGATGAGGAATGCGCCCGTGACAGAGGCGCGGCGGGCGGCTCGTTCGTCTCCCTGCTGGCGTGCATGATCGCCCATGCTGGCAAGGCTGAACCCGCCTACATCCAGCATCACGACCTGCGTTCCGAGCACAATGTTGCTGATCGCAGGCCAGAGCGTGACGCCGGGCAGTATCTCAATGATATTCATAATCATGCAGGCAAACAAGACCCATTCCGCGATGCGGCCTGCATACGTCTTGGTGACTTCCCAGGCATCCGTGATGATCTCCGATCTTGCTAAAGCGGTGTCTCTCCAACTGGCTGCTGATCGAGGCTGCTGCTGTGATGGTGGTTGGACGTTGGTTGTCATGAAACCCTCCGTTTCTCTTTGGTGTGCCTGTCTGCTCGTTCGAACGTTCGCCATTCGTTCGAATGGTCTCTTTCCGCCGTTTTGAGCGGAAACTCTCCGAACGTTCGCCATTCGTTCGTTCGCATGCTAGATCAGTCGCAACTCATGTAATTGACGGTAGATTTTGTAGGCTTGATGGTGTGTGATGTCCAATGCCTTTTCCAGCTTGGTCACACTCGTTGCTCCCTCCTTCCAGACATGCAGCGCTCGCTCTAGTTCAGGCGTCAGACGTGCCTTTGCCGGTCGCGCAGCAGGCGGCTGGCTAGCCTGATTCCGGTACTGGACAGGCTCAGGTTCGAGGAGGTCTTGCTCTACGGCCTGCCGTGCTGGTGGTGGCGTGGTCACGCGCCTGATTGAGGAGTCAGCCGACGGTACGGATGCCGCGCCTGGGCGGTGCGTGGGCATGCTGTTGTAGCTCCATGCTGCCTCCCGTTCCGCCTGTGCGAGATCGCCGAACTCTATCGCTCTCGGCTCTGCTCGTGCTCTGCTCTGAAACTTGGCGAGGGCCTGGGTGATATGCGGCGTATGCGAGAGGTGGCGACTCTCCCGCTCGTAGAAGCGCGTCACCAGTTGCTTGCCATTGGGCAGGCAGACCACCGCCTCTCCTGCCTGAAAGCCACGTATCTGTTCATCGCTAATCAGCGAGGCGTTGAAGTACTCGTGGTAGCGGTCAAGATCAATGTCGAGCACCGCTTTCATGAGCACATTCATCTCGGCTTGCGCGATGATATCCTTGTTGACTTTGGCGATACGCTGTGTGGCAATCACCGGCACGAGACCGCGACTCCTGCCCATGGTTGCCAGGGTGTGAAAGGCGTCGAGTAGCCGTTTGTAGGTCTGGATGCTCAGGTAGGATGGGCGCGACTGCGGCAGCCAGTATTCCGCCTCGTCCAGGAACACCAGGCACGGCGCTAACTCCCTCTCTGCCGTGGTTGCCACCGTCTCTAACATCTCTTCCACTACCACACAGATCAGACCTGCCATCTGCTCTGGCGTCTGCCAGGTGCGCAGGTCATAGACCGCCTGCAATTGGCCTGAGAGGACAGAGCGTCCACGTGGGGCGTGACCGCGCACCCCTACAAAGCCGTTGGGGACGTACGGCCTGCCATCTGGCCGACGACCGGTCACCAGGGAGACGCCATCGCCTTTAAGGTCAAACAACACTTCTGAGACGCGCCATCGTGCGAACTGTTCGGCCAGGCGCACCATCGTGACCGTCTTGCCAGAGCCTTTGAGACCAAAGAGATTGATCCCGGCCCCCACGATCTCATTGGCCTCAAGCACCAGGTCAGGCGCCAGCACAAGCGGGTGCGCAATTGGTGGTGGTGCAGGCCTCCATGTCGTCTGTCTGCTGCTCGTTTCCAGCGGGGTCTCTTCAAACTCATCGACGATGACGGTCTCCTCGCGCTCAAAAGACCTGTCCTCTGGCTCTGGCTCTGCTTCGTCCTCCTCTTCTGGAAAGCGTCCCAGGGCGCGGTCAAGCACGCTTCGTCTACCTCTTTCTCTCGCCCCGCGCCGTCGTCGTGGGGTGTGCCTGTGCTGCCTGGATGCCTCACGAGTAGGCGCGGAGGGAAGCGCCCCCCTCACCTGCCCGTAAAGTTCGGGGCCGTGTCGTGAGGCGACGTAGGCCGCGATGCCTCCAACGACTAAACCGGTCGGTCCTAAATGCGCCAGCAGGTCAAGCATGCCAGCCGCCAGAAACGTCCCTGCTCCGAAGCCCAGGGTCTGCGAGAGTGGGACGCTTGGCTGCTCTGCTTCGTCCTCTTCTTCAAACGGCTCTTCTTCGGGTGACTCGTGGTAACATTCCTGTTCTTTCCTCATGCGGGCTTCCCTCCCTTCTTGCTTGACCTGCTTTCCCTGACTAGCGGAACCACTGGGTGAGTCCATGTTCGATCAGGCGCAATCCGACCACGCCAAAGAAGGCCACAATGAAGGACGTGACCAGCGCGAAGGCCACCTGCCCCCAAAAGCCTGAAGCCAGTTGCCCGTACTGGATGTCGGTATAGGCATCAAAGGCGATGAGCGCAATGGCACCGGTGCGAAACCATGCCGCCAGGCGGTGATTGGAGGACTTCACCACCTCGTGGGCCACCTCGTAGCCCACGATGCACACCAGGTAGATCAACTCGATGCCCCATCCCCACATGGCGGCTTTGGCGAGATCGATGGTGAGCTGTCCTCCGATCAGTTCAAAGGGCTGCCTGAGAATGCCCCAGTTGGGGGCCAGTGACACGGCAGGCCCCTTGAGGATGAAGGCTTCGCTGGTCTGGATTTGCAGCGTGCTTGCCAGTATCCAGAACAGCAGCAGGGCTGCGCCGACCAGTAGGAGCGGGAGCGGGCTGCCCGACCGTGTGGAACTGATGGTCGCTACGTTGGTACGGACTCGTCGCTTGGTTTGTTTTGCCATGATGTTAGCTCTCCCTTGCTTCTGGTTGCTCTTGTGGTGATGGAACAGTGATTTCGTCAATGGGGTAAACGTGTCTGCGTGCCAGGACACGTACGAGACAGCCCAGTTGCAGGCCAAATTGGGTCACGTCCTCTTGCTCAAGAGAGGGTCGCAGTGGGATGTCCAGGGCATCGTTGGTAGCTTCCCACAACTTCAGCCGGAGTCTTGTCGGCGCGGGAGTGTCAAGCAGGCTTGCTCCCTCCTCTAGCGCCGCCGCAAGGGAGATGTCCAGGGCATGACACAGCGTGGTCAGGTACCACAACACATCGCCCACTTCGTCTTGCAGGTGTGCTCTGTCCAGGTCGGGATGCCCATGCCAGAGGGACTTTTTGAGCGGCCCGGCAATCTCTCCCAGTTCATCTTGCAGACCAACCAGCGCCAGTTTCATGGTCTCGTGCGGGTCGCTCGTGGCACAGGTACGCTTGACGGCTTCTTGATAGTCGTGAAGGTTCATCGCAGGTGCTCCTCGTTTCGCGCTTGGCTGGCTTCCCACATCGTGCTTTGTCGGGGTGCTCGTTGACGGTGGCCATACTCGACCACCGGGTCGTGAAAGCGGTAGAGTTTGGCGTTACTGACCCACTGTCCATCGAGCAGGCGCTGTGAGGCGCGGCAGCGTTCGCGTTTGCACACCCGCCAGTTGGCGGCGGTGGTCATCATCCAGTCGTGGCCGGTGTCGCGACACAGGTTGTTGGCAAAGGATTCTTGTGACTTTTTAGACATCTTGCTTCCTCCTGTAGTCGATGGTCTTGACGCTGAATGCGAGAGACTCTGAGCGAAGTGTGTCCTCAATGTGTGCTAACTCGTCACCCAGGCTCTGGATGTAGGATCGCCATCCGATGTCATCGGTACCGGCGAATTTCGTATGAGCTTCTGATTCGAGCGTATCGCACGTCAGGGAGAAGAGCTGGCGTTGTTCGGCAGAGCCGAAGAGAGAGGGGTACTGCTTACCCATCTGGTCAAACCTTTCTTGCTGTGTGCATAGGTGACACAAACATTTGTTCTGGTTGACCGATGCGAGGCTGCATGGTAGGATTCGCTGGCCTGCATGGTCATGCAATGGTCAAAGGGCTAGGCAGGGCGTGAAGTTGCTTGGCGGCGATGAACACGCTCTGCTGACACACTATGAAGCGGCTCTACAGCACAAAATCCAGATCGTCGAGCGTAACCTCTGGCTGCTTACTCTCACGCAAGTGGCAATTCACGGCACGAAGGATTTGGAGGGCAGATCGTCGCGTGATCTTTGACCCCTTTTCAGCGTTCCTCACCGTTGCTACCGAGACGTGCGATCTCCTCACGATATCCTCACGGGTAATATCCAACCGTTCACGCAGCCGAAGTAGTGCAGAGGCATTCATTACCTGCATAGAACTCTCCTTTCAATCAAGGCTCCCTCGATAGTAGCTAGCAGTGTGTACTAGTAACCACTCAGCAAAAAAACCCTACTATTAGAAACACTTTTCTTTGACAACTTCAACATACTGAAAGAGTACCAAATGCGAGATGTAAAAACGGGAGATTGTCTTCAACATATCCCTAAATCTCTCTAAAAAGTCTCTAATTATGCTAGCTTGCTATGAGAAGGAGTTAAAAAAATACCCTCCGTAGTGGGGGGTATTAATAGAGCCGTTCTTGAGTTTACCTCTGCGGAGAAATTTCTTGGAGTACTGCCGCTTCGATTGCCTCGAACATTTTGATGTCGGTTTTCTGCTGCCACTCATCCAGTTCATTGAAGTGTTTGACGTAGGACGGTTTCGGGTCGCGCAATAACTGGAACATGAGCACATTCCAGATCGAGCAGACGAGGTAGCCTCCATGCTCGCGTGGTATTCTGATATCTTCTTTGAGACTAGGAAGGATAATGTTGCGCACATGCTGGTAGAGTGCTTTGACGGCTTCCTGCTCCCAAGAGGACATTTTCTCCCACGGCAATGTATACGACTCCTTCGGAGCCGGGTGAAATGCGTTTACGCCATCGATCCATGCTTGACGTGTCAAACGATAACCTTGTTCAAAATCCATGATCATTCCTTCCTCTATGCTAGCGATGCCACACGCTGTTCTAGTGTCCTTACCGCTTCAGCATTAGCAAATGGAGTAAGTTGTTGCTGTATCTTGAGTACACTATTGCGTAAGAAGCCTGACGCACTGCGGACTGTCAGTGTGACGACTTCCTCAGCATAGGTACAAGCCTTTTCAACATCTGCCTGTTGCAGCGCAGAAAGTGCCAGGTCTGAAAGGATCATAGCACGCCTACGGCTCGTCCTCGCGCTTTGCTGTAATGCCCGTTGTAGGATTGGTTCAGCCAGGTCAGGTTGCTCTAATCGAACGTAGCTCGCTCCCTGAAGTGCCGGGAGCCGTGATGCATCGAAGCGTACCCACGCTGGACTCGTCCCAGTGAGGGTACTGACACCGTATGCTCTCTCGAATGCATTTTGGCATGCTCTGAGATTCCCCATGCCCGATTCTGCTTCAGCACAGGTTGCTGCTGTCCAATATCGCGTGGGGAGTGCCGAGTCGCCTCGCTGTGCAAGAGCTTCAGCGTGTTCGAGCAATGGCACGGCGTTCTCATATCGTTCCTCAAAGATGGGGAGATAGGAATAGCGTACTAGCGCACTTGCCCAAAGATCAAGCGCTTTAGCTTCTTTGGCCGAAGACGCCGCAAACACATAACAAGACTGAGCTGTATCATGATCGTGCAAGTCGAAGAATATCTCTCCTGCTAGTTGACTCATGCTGCTTGTCAGAGTACACAGACGTTGACGCGTCCGTGTTGCCTGTGCTTCTTTGAGAAACTGGATGTGCATTTTTAGCTGCCCTAGCACTCCATCGAGTACAGAAGATTTCGGCGTAGCCGCCATAAAGAGACTCCAACAATGGCTATTGATCGTCTCTAAATCACTGACCAATGCGGCGTCAATATGCGATGGCCTGGTCAAGGAGGCTTCGATACGGCCCCAGTCTATATCTGAGGCGAGTACAGCACCCCCTGCAATACTGAGCAACTGCAACAGTTCACGTCGTTTGATAAGCATGTCTCTCCCCCATCCTGAAGAAGCGTTCTCATATCGTGACTCTAGCATATCATATTTTGGTGCGAGATCATGGGGGAAGCAACCTATCACATGGGCAAGTGCCATGCGATCTTCTTTCGGAATGACTCCATGTCCAGCAGCCCAATAATATAACGTACTCTCAGGAATAGTTGTTTCCCGATGAACCTCTCGTATAGTTAAGCCAGCTTCTCTAAGAAGTGCTCTGAGCCTATTAGGATGTTGCGCCTTTTGCATCATGACCCGCCTTTCAAGACAGCATGAGTATTGAACTCTCTTCAAAGAAAGCACCACGGAACGCACAAACATTTATGGGTTGGGCTTCTCTTGCTGTCGTTTGCGTTTCTGTGACTCGATATACGCCTCTACGTCACTCCGCTGGAATCGCCAGAGATCGCCCACCTTGAACCCTACGAGTTCGCCTTTTTCTGCAAGGCGGGTGATGCTCCGAACGCTTACTTTAAACAAGGCTGCTACTTCTTTTGCTTCTAAAATATCGTCAGGTACCACTACAGTCATGTGTCCTCCTGTTCTTGTTCCTATACGACTCTAGCATACCATGCTTTCTCGGTATTTGCAAGAGTATTCGGCCTATCATTGACAAATCGGACAAATTGGGTTATACTATGAGTAATAGCAAGGTGGTCTAGCGACACCATGCCGAGTGTTGTGTACAGATCAGCAGGAAGTAAGCAAGCACAGACGCGAAGTCAATGCAGCCACTCTCCGTGGTCTGCTAGACCTGGAAAGGAGAGCAAAGGACCCCAAGTTGTTGAGATCAGAGAGCCTGGAACCCGTGAAATAGCACGAGCGAAGCGACAAAAAACCTCCTCCTCCCGAACCAGCATTTCTGGCTGGTTGTTGCTTGCCAGGCCCTCACGCTTCAGCCGTTAGCCGACGGGAATCCTGGGCAAGCGAATATCCTGCATCACGGCCCACACGATGGTCAGACAGCTGGTTTCCGTAGTGAAAGCATCGATCTGATCGGTGCGCCGGCGCACATTGCTAAACAAGCTTTCAATGGCATGGGTGCTGCGAATGTAGCGGTGCATGACGGGTGGGAAGGCATAAAAGGTCAGCAAATGCTCTTCATCTTCCATCAAGCTGCGCACCGCTTCGGGATAGCGCTTCTGGTATTTGGCCTTGAAGGCGGCCAGATTCAGGAGCGCATCTTCTTTCTTCTCTTGCTTCCAGATACCTGTCAGTTCGCTGGCGACTTCTTGCTGCTCCCGTTTGGGGATGGCATTCATGACATTGCGCTGTTTGTGAACCAGACAGCGCTGGCGCAAGGTCGCTGGAAACAGAGCGGAGACGGCTGCCAGCAGTCCATCATGCCCATCAGTGACAATCAGATCGATCTCACTCACCCCACGGGTGCGCAGATCTTGCAGCAGACAACTCCAGCCATCTTTGTCTTCCTCGGCACAAGCGCGCAAGGCTAACACTTCTCGGCTGCCCTCCAGGTCCACCCCCAGCGCCGTTAAAATCATGGTCGCATCCGTTTTGGCTCCATGACGCACCGTAAAATGGATGCCATCCAGGTAGATGATACGGTAGTGGCCCAGCAGGGGACGGACCCGCCAAGCGTCATATTGCTCGGTCAGTGCCTGGTTGAGACGACTGACGGCGCTGGCACTGGGAGCCACTCCCAGCAGTTTTTCCGCCACTTTGCCCACTTTCTGGGTACTGGTGCCACTGACAAACATGTCGGTCAGAGCTTCCGCGACTTCGGGTTCATAGCGGCCATAGCGCTCAAACACCTGCGTATGAAAAGCCCCAGCCCGGTCTCTGGGAACCTTGAGGTCCTCAATGCGCCCGGTGGGGGTCACGAGATCGCGCGTGTAGGACCCATTGCGATAGCCCCGACGGGTGGGCGTGCATTCTCCCCATGAGGCTCCGATGCACTGCTCCAATTCTTCCCGCATGACTTGTTCAATCAAGACCTGCACAGCACTCACGGCGAGTCGACGTAAATGCTGACGAAACTCCTCCTGATCTGGCACGACGGATGACGATGACTCCGAGGTTGAACCTTCCGGGGACAGTGTGGTAGGCTTGTTCTTGGCGACAGGCATAGCTTTCTCCTTTCGAGAAACACATAGAAACAATCTATGCCTGTAGTATCCTCTTTGCTCTACCTCTTAACAATGCCTCGGCTTTACACAACACTCGGCATGGTGTCGTTGTTTTAGCAGGGACCACAGAACCTGAACCTCTACCCGTGAAGGACCTGGTTGAAGCTGATCTGTGGAGTCAACTTCCTGCCGATGTGCCGGAACTCCTGGCGCTGCTCCCGCGAGCCGATCTCTACTTGCAAGACGAGGTGCAGTTTGCCTTTCATCCGACTCTCACACGGGTCTGGAGCCTGAAAGGGCGTCGCGGGCAACGCCTGGTGGAAGCGCCGGGCGATAATCGGCATCCGTCTACGGCTTTGGGCTGGTGGACTGGAGGGACGGATGGTTTGATGGCAGGGTTGCGATGGGACGGACAGCTGATGTCTTTTGTGAGCAGGTGCGTGCTGCGATGGCTCGTTCGCAGGCGCGGGGGCGTGTGGCGATTATCATTGCGGACAATCTCAAGACCCACACAGCTCAGGGGTCCCTGCTCGTGCGCAGCATGCTCACCGAACTCTCCAATCACCTGTCTCTGGTCTATACGCCTGCTTATGACCCGGATGCCAATCGCATCGAGTGGCTCTGGCGCATCTCGCGCCGCATCGTCACCCATAATCATCATCGCAAAGACTTTGACGCCCTGCTCGCTGATGCCGGAACGCACTTTGAGACGCTCGCCCGCACCCCCGATGACCTGCTTCGTCATCTCGGCAGTCCTTTTGCACCTGACCGTCGTCCTACTCAGTCACAGGCACTTGCCGCATGATCAACTTGGAAGCATATAGTTGCAAACGTTGAGATTTCGGAAAAAGACTTGGCCGATGCTGCGAGCTACCTTGCAGCATTAAAGGCCGCCTATGCGAAGAGAAAAGTGGAGAGCCAGGCCTACCCTATTGACCGAATTACCGACAACATGGAGGA
>WNGJ01008657.1_pt1 | contig 10845 bp, 8 predicted proteins | sample 5400611 | NCBI WGS metagenome assembly WNGJ01 (sample SAMN13153375, study PRJNA577476) | soil metagenome | isolation source: 40 cm soil or saprolite under Garry oak tree replicate 1 | place: USA:California | collected 2016-06-15 | reverse complement strand
CATAAGAATGATGCTAAGTTATTCGTGATTGGTTCAACCTCTTTGGCGCATGCGCTGGCGTACGAGAAACTGATCCAAAATGGGTATAGGGTCGACCGCGATGGTTACTTCGTTGCGCAGAGCAAATAACCTGGTGCCCGGTAGCTGAAGGCATGACGATGAACTACCTGTGACCTGCTCCCCGCACACGCCAAGTCTCCCTTGAGGCAGGTGCTAATGACGCTCACTCTTTGTAGTTCCTTCGCGTTCCTTCTGACTCAACGTGAATGTCTCCTGTCTGATGGGGTGACATTTTCACGTTGCTGTTAAGGGTGACAGAATTGTGGAATTGTTGAGCTGTGGAGCTAAGACAGCCGCCGTTTCAGGAGTGGCCTCCGACTTTTCTGCCCCCATTTTCCTGGGGCACTCAAAAGCGAGGGCTTCTGCTTCCAAGGGGAGCGGCTGCTTTATGGGAGGGAACCCAATGGGGTAAGGGCGGAACAGGGAAAGCAGAAGACGCGAAGCTGCCGGACGCAGGAATTAGCCTGAAGCAGTACCCAGAAAAATGAGCGGTAGGAAAAGGCTGGCCTACTGAACTGGGAGGATCGGTGCGGTAGAGGCGGAGGTATGTGAGCAAGTTAAGCGGAACAAAAAAAATCAGTCGCGTCACAATCCCCACAGCTTCCACAATGTTGCTGGATTAGAGTGGCTCCTGCGACGGTGATCGCCGGATGGCTGTGGGAAATGCACTCGGCGACTGTGGCTAGAGTGCGTGACCGCAAGCATCACCGGTTGCAAAAAGCCTCTACTCGATGAGAAGGAGACCGCTATGACAATGCTTCGCGCAACGGTAGTTGTGTTCGCGCTCGGACTCATTTCATTGTTCGGGGCTAGCCGCGTGCAAACACAGAATGTGTCGCTGCACGCGGAGTTGCTGAAGGACTGGCCGGAGGTGAAGATCACGATGCACAAGATCGCCGTCAAAATGCCTGCCGATAAGCACGGCTTTCGACCTGCCTTTTGGGCGGCTCGGGCAGAATCTATTCCGCCCGATTCTCCACGCTGGCAGCTCGAGGGTAAGGCTAAAGTCACCGAATATTTAGGTCGACGGTGTCTGTCGTTGCAAGACGGCGCCGCCGCGCTGAAAGATTTCGAAATGGCCGACGGCGTGATAGACGTCGACATGGCCGGCAGCGGAGCACGCGGATTTTACAACATCCATTTCCGCACACAAGCAGACGGCAACGGCGAGCAGGTTTATCTGCGGCCACATAAAACCGGTCTGGACGACGCCCAGCAATATACGCCGACCTTGAATGGAGCAGCGGTCTGGCAAATCTACAACGGTCCCGGCTTCACGCGAGCCGTCGATATTCCGAGAGGTCTTTGGTTTCATGTGCGCCTCGAGATAACCGGTGCTCAGGCGAAGTTATACGTCAACGATATGCGCGAGCCTTCGCTCGTCATGAACGATTTGAAAAGCGGAATTCGCAAAGGTGGCGTTGGCTTGGAGGGTGCAGCTTGCTTCTCGACTTTCGAAATACGCGAAACGCCACCCGTAGCCTGGGAGCGTCATGAGCCCGCAATGCCGGCAGCAACAATCACAAAATGGAGCCTGTCGGCGAGTCTCGATGCCTTAGAGCGCGATGTCGAGCGCCCGCTATCGAAATCGGAAGCGGCGGCGATGAAGTGGCAGGACATCAAGGCTGAAGCCCCGGGATTCGTAGTCATCAATCGGTACCGAAGGAGCCCGGAAATCATTCCCACATTTGCAAAGGATTTCTCAAAACGGCTCGAGCCGCAAAAAGGAATGCAGGTGGTTTACGCGCGGACGACGATAGTTTCCGATCGGGATCAACTAAAGAAGCTCAACGTCGGTTACAGCGATGACGTAAGCGTTTTTCTTAATGACGAGATTCTTTACCGTGGCAGAAGTGCCCAACGCTTCCGCGATCCCGGATTTCTAGGCATCGTAAATCCAGAAAACGACGCAGTATATTTGCCGCTCAAAAACGGACGCAACGAATTGATGCTAGCCGTGAGCGAGCTGACCGGCGGCTGGGGGTTTATTTGCCGCTTCGATAATATGGAAGGAGTTCACTAGGAGTTAAATCCAAGGACTCGATCAGAGTCGGTGGATTTGAGGCCAGCCCTACCGCTCGTCTTTCAACTGTGAGTAAACGAGAGAAATTAAACGATCGATGGCACTTCCCGCTAGATTTCGGCCCGATGGCCAACCCGGAAGTAATGCAGATGTTGCAGACGGCGGCATTCGCAAGGTACGCGCTCGGACGAGATTCGCCCAACAATTCGCCCCTGGCCACTCCCTCCGCTACGACCTAAGCGCGCCGCCTCCGGCGTCGCAGGTCTTCGCTACGGGAGTGGCCAGTGCAAGACAAATCATGCTCTAATGCCGGAAACGTCGGCAGGCAAACCTCAGCACGAAGCTATTCCACTTAACATATAGGTAAGACATGAATTTTCTCCTTTTTCTTGCCCCATTTTCCTGGGGCACCCTAGAGCGAGAGGCCGCTGCTCCCAAGACGAGCGGGTGCTTTATGGGAGGGACCTGTGTTCTTCGGGAGGAACCGGGAAAGCAGAAGCCGTGAAGCTGCCGGGCGCAGGAATTTGGCCCGAAGCCGTGCCCAGGAAAATGAGCGGCAGAAAAAGGACAGCTTGCCGAAATCAGTGAGAATCGCGAGGAAGAGCACACTTGCACAAAACGGGCAGCGCGAACGATGCGAAGGCGTGGTCTGTGGTCGTCTGCGCGAGTACTCGGGCGAGACTGACCAATGCGAGATGGTGGTGGGAGCGGCCGGTGAAACGAGCCTTCCTACTGTTTCGTTTTAGGCCCCTCGGGAGGTTTTTGATTCAGCCCTCGAATTCTTTCAACCTGCTCCGGGTGGCAGCCCGTCTCGTGCAAGAGCACGCCAGCGTCATCGTATACGTAGACCCAGAGATACAAAGCTCGATTGTGGTCAGCCGAATCTAGTGCTTCATCTAGCGTTTCGCAGTCTTGCAAGAGCGGTCCGCTTGGCCATGCGAGAGTGTCGACTGGATCCAGTCCTATGACGCGATACTGACCCTTCGGTGCTTGTGTTTGCATCTATTCACCCGAAGCGGAGACTTCTCTAACTACCGCAATGTTGCAGGCAAAGCAAGCACTAAGAACCCGCCGCTGTCGTTTCCTGTTGGGGAAGGAACCGCGAAGGCAGAAGCCGCCAAGCTGCCGGGCGCAGGAATTGGCCCGAAGCCGTGCCCAGGAAAATGAGCAGCAAAAAAAGGCCAGATACCGAAGCGTGTAAAGAATCGAGCTGGGCGCAATTTACTGGCAGCATTGCTTCGAGAGCGGCTAAGAAAATAATCTGGCACGAGCCGAGTCGAACATGAGTAGAAATGCGGACACCAAAACAAATCTCAGCTGCATAGTACCTTGGATCCGCTATGCGTATAATTCAGGCTCAGAGGGCTGCTGTTTCCATCTTTTTTTTGCGGAACTAGAAAACATGATGAGCACACCTGATGTCCGCGATAATTACTTCGTCGAGGTCCGTCACCGTCCTAGGCGGCTGGCTTTCCTGTTAGATGTGGATGAAAGTTCCGAGGAACGCTTTAATGAAATAGCTGACTTCAACGTCTCCTGCTGGGGCGGTCGATACAATCCCATAATCCCCCTTATAGAAGGCAAGATTACGGAACCCTACTGGAGACTCTTGGAGCTTATAGATCCCGACATCCTTTACACATATCACGATCTCAACATTGAACTCATTAAGAGGATCAGCACGGATTTGCGACCGTTAGATGTTTTGAAGCGCGATCCTCGTTTTCAATCGAATCGGTTGCAGATCGATCGTCAGGCAACAGTAGTTCCGGTAATGCGTCGGATAATGGGTCAGTTTCCAATCTGGGCGCGAAAGCCTGAACCTGCCGTTCTAGTTTTCGATGACAAGGATGTTCCGGCGCTGAGTTCATTTGTAAAACGAAATTTTGGCGGGAACGATCACTTCTCTTTATGGTGCCGCGATCATCAAATCCCTTCAGTTGCACTGCCGCCAGATGATAAGGAAGTATTGAAAGCGCTAACGAGCAATCGAAACCTTGTAGTGCCGGTTGACATTTGTGGAGAAGGCCCACGGAAGTTCAAGGCTTCTACCGATGATTGGAGTACAGCCCTAACGCTGTGCTATGGAGACTCCTCATGGAGCTTCGGGGAGTACTGGAATCTTTCACACTTTCTGGGTGAGAACCGATCCGTTGTTAAGTCGCTTTCGGAAATGTGGATCAAGCCAAGCCTCCTCGAGGACAAAACGTTTTTCGAAGTCTTCATAGAATTCCTACGGCGCCGTGTCTTCGTTTCAGATCACCAGCATTACCTTCGGCTTATCTCCTATGACGCGAGCCTGAAACACATGCAGGATGTCACGAAAAAGATTTGCGAGGACTTTAAATGGAATCTGTACCCAGGGGAACCAATTGTAAGATCTAAGGGCGAACTCCCCGTCTTTGAGGCGCGCCCAATCATCGGCCTTTTCGTCCCGCGAGCAACTCAACCGCGCACCGAACAGGCGTCTGGAAAGACTTCACTTCTTGAACTCAAGCGCCCACCGGATGCGCCACCGCAAGATTCTGATGAAGCGTGGATCGCAGAGTTCGCGGTCGAGAACCCTGCGCAAGAGCGTTATTTCGCCAATAAGACAACGTGGTGGAAACTCCCGAAAAAGGATCACGTAGCAAGTCTATTCGTCCGAGACTCCTTTTGTCGTGTGGCAAACGATTACTTTATCAGTGCACAAGTCTTAGGTCAGCAAGAGGGCATTATCCTGCACACGCCAGAGTTGAAGTCTTTGTTTAGCATGCTCGTGCTCCCCCCTGGCGCTCCAGCGTGGGCACAAAAACTTGAGCCATCGCTCCACTCGAATCCAATAAACACGTTTTACATTCGCTCATCAGACAAAGGTATGTATACGCGCGGCGTTTTAGGGCTGTTCGAATCACTGCAAAAGGCAGCGTACGTGTTTGAGCATGATTTTTGGCGGGGAGTCATAGAATCACTTTCCTCACCGGTTGCCTCTGAGCACACGCGAAACAAAGTCCGAAACGATCTTAGCCGACTCGGCTGGGAGAATATTAATTCTCCTTCCGCAGTCGACCTACTTGTTGACGAAGTAGTGGATGCGGCCGGGCGCATCCAGCGTCCGATTCATTACATCAGTTTTGGCGCTCTGCTCGAGCGGTATCGCGCCTACATCGCAACTTTAGAAAAGGACGACAAATTCCTCGAAATTGGTGACGTGGACCCGAGTCGGTCAGAGACGTCAGATGAAAAGCATGTTCCTGAGTTAGCCCGGGCAAATCTTAGAGACATGTTGTCTGAGATGACAGCAAGGAAGTTGTTTCTCCACGGCGCAGAGATTCAGTGTGACCACTGCCTCGCATCGCTGTGGTACCACATCGACGACTTGAGAAGCGTGGTCACGTGCCGCGGTTGTCGGACACAGGTTAATCTGCCCGCAGAAATTCCCTGGTCGTACGCTTTGAACGAGCTAGTGGTGTCCGCCGTCCGCGATCACGGAGTCGCGCCGGTCATAAGAACTGCTTTTCGTCTTTTTGAAAGGAGCCGGGAATCTTTCTGCTTTTTGCCTGGCATTGAAATCCGGGACTACAGCGCTAAACCTGAATGCCAAATCTGTGAGTTAGATCTCGTTTGGATTCGAGATGGGGAATTTGGAATGGCGGAAGTCAAGCGCACCCCGAAAAAATTTGCAGTTGGCGAGAAACTCCGCATGATTCTTGACATAGCCCTTCCTGACCGGTATTTGCTAGTCAGCACTTCTGGTAGTACTGAACAAATGGAAGCAATACGGACATCAATTCAAGCTCAGGTTAACCGCAACATTTCCGTCGTCGCTTGGAGCCCGCATGAGTTCGCAAGTTCATCTCATCCAGGCTGGAACACGTTTTTGCACTCGCTATTTCCCTGACCAGAACACGGAAATAGAAGGGGCCGCGCCTAAGCCGCGGCCCCGTTCGTTGTGATGTAGTGCCCTTAGATTCGACCGCTCATGATTTAAGGAGCTGGGCCTAATACTCTTCGGGTAGCAAAATGGTCGCAGAACGGTCCGATTCCGTGATAATCCACAACTTGTCGCCAGCGTGTGTGCGATAGGCGCTCAAGAGCCGGAACCCGTGCTCTAGGCTGTAGTCGTTTTCCTTGCGGTCCTCGTCGGACAAATCGCCCCACTCGCGGTTGACGTGGCGCGTGAGGAACTCGCCCGGCTGTTGGCCCGCCTTCTTAAGCGCCGCCAGAGCGCCCGGTGTTGCGACGATCTGGCCGAGGTCGAAAGCGGGTTGTTTGCTGAGTTGTTGCATTGAAAAAACTCCTTTCGTTGGTTTCGTTTTTTGCTTCTTAGAGGCACCGCAGAGAGCGGTGCATTAAAAGCAAATGCCCTTCGTGGCGGGGAGAGGCGCTTGACCGTCCGCGCTGTCAAGGGCGCGTGGTTTTCGCGTTCATCGGAGCGAAGCGGGAGACCCTTGACAGGGGAAGCGGGCGGTTCAGGCGCAGGGTTTAGCTGCGAAGGGCAAAGGGAGTTCCGAGGATGTCTGATCGTCCGTTTGCGGAGGTACGTTTAAGAAATTTGTCTAGCTGTCGGATAAACTTCAGTAGCAAGAAACTCTCGTAAGGTTAGAGGGAATTCATGTCTCCGGCTCTCATTACATACCCAACATGGAAAGAGATGTTCGGTGGAAGGCCGTCTTACGACGAATTGCTCAACGAGATCCGACAATTCGACAAGACGCACACCGCTTGGTTCATTTCAAGGCTGAATATGCTGCTGGCCTTGGGACGTTTCCATTCGCAGGAGATAATTCCAATCCAGAAGCTTATGTTGGGTTTGCTCATCGATGAAGAACTGCTGGACAAGTTGAAAAAGACCTTCGGGACGGAACGCATAGATGAGCGCCAGCCCTTTCACAGTCTGCAATTCTTACTGCTACTGAAGCTTGTACTGCTTGAGGCGGGGAAAACTGGAGCCAGGAGACCGGATTCCGACCGAAATGCAGGCTATGCCCTCGGTCGGTGCCTTTTGATGGCCAACGATTTGCTTTCGTCAGATAAAGGTCTTCAGGCCATCAGGTCTGACCGGGCATCGGAAAAGAGGAGAAGGCTTGCCCTGCTACTTCAAGTCGGCTCCGGGCTCGAAGTCAACAATCCCCCAGATATAGTGGCAGGCGTGGCGAGGAGCGAACTGATTTTCGGAGAGATTCTTCAGAAGACGCAATGCTCGCTGAATATCCCGGCAGTGTTCAGGGCTCAAACAGGAATAGGGCTGGATGAATACATAGATTTCATTTTCGGCACGTTGGCCTACTATTTTGCATTCAAATGGGAACAAGTAATGGAGAACGCCGGATTAGCTTGTGTTAATACAAAGACTTTTCTCGCGCAGATTCAACCAGCGGCAACAAAGTGGTGGCAGATAGAGCAAACGACGGTAGAGAAACTGACGCAGGTTCTGGAAGTTCCACACAACCTGAAGAGCCAGCACGATTTTATAGCGTTTCGCCGGACACCCTTTTTGGAGGTTGCGCCAGATAACGCAATACCGGTGCATTTAGGGTTTGTGCAGGAAAAGCTGGAAGTTGGACTATTTTGGGCGATCTTCAACTCGCTAAGCACCCCTGAGGAAAGAAGCAGTCTTTTCAGCGATTGGGGACACCTCTTCGAGAATTACGTTAGTGAGATTCTTGGATCCTCGTTTGTTGCTCAGAGCGAATTGTTTATCCCATTCCCGAAATTCGCTGACAAGAATGAAGAGTCTTTCGATGGTGTTGTCGCCGCAGGAAGCCATCTGTTTGTCTTGGAATACAAAGGTGGATTTCTCAAAGCCGAAGCGAAGTACGCGGAGGAGGAGACGGCGCTGATAGACGATATCAACAAGAAGTTTGGAAAAGGCCAAGATGGCGGGCTCGCACAACTCGCCAGGAAAATCGGACAACTATTTGCGTCAAATTCGGCCAAGCGCCGTAGCATAACGGGCCTCGACACGAGTCAGATAAGTGTCGTCGTTCCGATTCTAATAGTTCAGGACTCTTTTGTTGGCTCCGAAATAGTCCATCCGTTTTTGTATGATGTCTTTGGTTCGCTAAAGAGAATGGAAAGTTTTGAACGACGAATCACTATCGTAGGCCCGCTGGTGCTCAGCGTGGGGGATATTGAGATGGTCAGACCATACTTAAAGAGCGGCAAAATGTCATTCCGCGAATGCATGATGGCAAGGGCTAGCCTCGGAGGTATGAAACACATTTCCTTTCATGATTTCTTTCGCGATTTTCTCAGTGAGAGGTCAGTGGGTCCGATGTGGGATGATGACGCCAAGAAGAGATTTCGACAAGTGATGGATCGCGTTTCAAAAAGATTCTTTAACAAACCTTTCGCAAGCTCATAATTCAGAAATCGATAAAGCTGGTCGGGCCAGCCTAAGCGGTCCGACTGTGGTCTATGCGTCAACCTCGACGCGCAACCAGACCCGCTCGCATGAGAGACTTGCGCCTAGTGAGGGTTATGCAAAATGTCTCATCAGACCCAGTTCAATCGCACGCTGGACCGACTATACGAGCGCCGCACAGACAAGCTACGACACATGCTGAGTGGCAAGCCCGGTCCCCTGCTCACCCTCACAAAAAAGAAGCGTGAAAGCAAAATCCGAGAGCTAGAGGAAATTGGTTCCAAGGCTCTAGCCAAGAAGATGGCCAAAAAAGGATTCAAGACACTTGTAATAAGGAAGAAAACTTGGCGAACGAAGGGTTGGGGCACTGACAAGAAGCAAAAGATATTTCGGGCTTGGGTTCGAAGGAAAATCTCTCCGAAGCGAGGCAAGATTTACGTCTTCTGGAAAAAACGTGAATGCCGCTACGTTGGACGGACTCGTGGTCGTGGCTCTCGCCCTAGCCATCATTTCAAGAGAGGCTGGTTCAATGGCACGACCCGAATTGACGTTTATCTGGCTCACCAGACGAGAAGCATTCCGTTGTTGGAGTGTCTGGCTATCCACCGCTTTCGCCCGACGAGAAACAAGGTAAAAGCTGCCAAAGAAAACTGGACACCCAAATGCCCCTTGTGCTCTCTCCACAAGAAAATCCGAACTGAACTGCGTAAGATTTACCGATTTCGGTGATGTGACCCGTCAATGCGATAATCTCGATTCGTGGTGCGAAGGGGTGATGTGATGAGCAAAAATAAGAAGCCGAATCCATACTGTCCGGTCCCCGGTTGTCGGACGAAACAGCCCCACTTAGACAACAAGCACCACAAGGAACTATATGATGTCTTCTCAAACCCCAAACTACTCGCACAGACGGTTAAGAGTTGCATCGTGGATATGATTCAGTCCTGTACGGACGACGTGAACAAAACCAGATTCTTCGCTTATCTGACTCGCTGGCGACAACCAGAGGAGATGTACACCCGCGCTCTGTATTTGCTGTTTGTCGCCACACCGGAAGAGATTGCTCACGTCGTTTCAGACGAATTGCCGAACAGTTTCTCAGCGATGTGGCAGAAAGTGAACACCACCGTGCTCGACAGCAAAGGCACCCTTGACAAGAAGCTGACGGGGTTGAGTGGAGACGAATTCACAACAATGGACACGCTGAACCACAGCGCTCACGGTTCTCTTATTGCCGTTGTGACGACCATCGGATTCCAAAAAAATCCCAACCGAATCGAGATGAGCAAACAGCACCTGGCCGTTTGGAAGAAGTATTGCGACTTTCTTGACTACGCGGAGAAGAAGTTTGGCGAGGGGAAAAGCAGAGACGAAGTGCTGGCCGGGTTCAAACTCCTACTCGCCAAGCCTTCGTCTTGGCCTCCCCCTAAGCCGACTGAAAATGTCAAGGGATGAGAGCTTTGTTCTATATTAGAGGCATCGGCGGCTAGGGGAACTCCTTGGCTGCCTCCTCGACCGAACTGTCAGCTAAAGCTGCCCGCCGTCTGGCTTTGTGAGCCATCCTCAAATCCACACGGGAACGGAAGGGTGGAAGGAGATCGCCAAGCGAGGCGCTGAATACTCCAGGTATTCACGAGTTAGACATCCGGTTGCGGCAATCTGAGGGCGGAGAAAAGCGGGGTGTGCTCCCAGTCTTCCCCAGCGCGAATCCGACTCGAATCCCTTTGCAGTGGAGGTTCTGCGGCCATCAATTTGAAAGGTTGGAATGCCTCCCGCAGCATGGCGGCATACTTCTTTCGGTCGTAGCCAAACCATCCCTCCCAGAGTGCGAAGGCACGTACCCGGTCATTTGGCACTGCCGATTCGCTATCGGTGATGATGTATTCGATGTTCTGGCCCGGTCGTAGTTTGACGCCACTTCCAAAGAGTTGCTGCGCGGCTATCGCCGTGACGCCTGCTTTTTGGTAGTCGCGGGGCTCCCGGGTGATGCGCTTGCTGACGACAAGTTCCCGGATGTCCACTTCGCCGTTCGCTAGACGGTCCTCATAGTTGGCAAACACTTGGCACGCAATGTCGAGTTTTTGCAAGTACGAGTCGTAATCGTGCGCTTCCGCCAGAATGGCGAGCACTTCGTGTTGCATCCGCGCCAGCAGCGGGGGCGTGTCGTGGCGCCGGCATTCGAGGCCGCGTACTTTCAGTTCGCCATCGTCCCCGACCGCAAAGAAGCGATTCGGCACAGGCACATCGGCGTATTGCTTGGAAGGGAGAAAGACGACATAGCGGTAGACGGATTCAATCGCAAGGGGGAGGCGTGTTTTAGCCTCGATCTCCTGGGAGAGCCGCTCGTAGTCCTCGCGGGTCGCTCCGTCTTTCCAAACATATAAAGAGTCAACCAAGGCGTGTATCAGTTCAAAGC
>WNGJ01030269.1_pt1 | contig 10846 bp, 10 predicted proteins | sample 5400611 | NCBI WGS metagenome assembly WNGJ01 (sample SAMN13153375, study PRJNA577476) | soil metagenome | isolation source: 40 cm soil or saprolite under Garry oak tree replicate 1 | place: USA:California | collected 2016-06-15 | reverse complement strand
AAGATGGTGTTCGGAAAGCTGATGAACGCTTCGAACTGGTTGTAACCCTGCGTCGCCGTGCCGCCGTCGAGCTCGATCGTATACATGTTGCCGACGACGAGATTCATCGATCCGCCGGCGGGGATCGACACCCCGTTCAGTTTGATCCCGGTGATCGAGTTCCGGCTTTGCGAGATCAGGTGCTCGACATACACCTCGCGCGGCGTCGGCGACGAGGCCGTTCCCGAACCGTCAGTCGCGGTGATGTGATAACGGCGCGTGGTGTCGTACGCTGCGGCGACCTGATTGACCTCGACTTCGAAGTAGGCGTCCGCGCAGGTGCCGGCGCCGATCGCCGGCAGGGTGATCGCGCTGAGCGACCCGGGGCGCAGGTTGACGTTCGCGTTCGCCGAGTCCCAAGTCCAGTTGACGGCGACGTTGGTGGTGGCGACATTACTGCAGACCCGTGCGCCGACCGGAAAATCTTTCGGCCCGGAGGTGGGATTGTTGCTGTCGAGGCCGACGACGTTCCAAGTGATTGGCGTCACCGTCAGCATCGCGTGGGCGAACATCGGCACAAATAAGCCGAAAACGGCAACGCCCAGAATCCCAATTCTGTCGCCCCTCACCACGTCTCCCCTGAAGCAAAGCTTGAATGCTCATAACAGCAATATGTGTGCCACAGATTGCACTGCTCGTAATTCGGCCGCGGGAGGAGCGGATTGCCAGCGAATTGTTAGTGAAACTGGGGATCCAGGTATCGCCTCGGATGGTGCGCAAGTACATGCCGAAGCGATTGACGGTTAGTCGCAGAGCTCATTGGCTTCGACGACGCGCACTGATAGCTGATTCACGATCGGGACAGCACATTCGCGAGGCCATCGGATGAATCGATCAGCGCGCTGGGCTTGAACGTTGCCCGAAAGCGAACGCGATTTGTGAACGCGTGGTCGGGACGATCTCGCCAACAACGCGAACTCGGATGTGGCTGGTGAGTGCACTCGCTCGCAACAATGCGGGCTATTTTTTCGCCGGTCGCCGCCAGCATCGCGATAATGCTATGAGCCGGGAGCGCGGCAGTTGTAGGGCAAATAGTTGGCGGGGATATTGGTTTTGTTCTCGCCTTTGACCGTCATCTGTCCGGGACCGGCGGCGTCGCCGCATACCCAGGCGACCGGCACGACCTGCGCATCGACCACCACCGCGGGGCGAAGGGTGAGAATCTTTCCCTTGATGATGCCATTGGCGCTATTGCCGAACGTAATGTGAATCGCGCCTGTCTGAACCAGGACCGAGCTGATGAAATTGTTGACGATCTTTTCGGCTGGCGGCAATCCTGCGCTGGAGTTATCGGCGGGGAACGACTGCAGCGTGGCCCAGGACAAGGCAATCGGAGTTTTTGCAATATCGGCCAACGGCATCGCTGAGATGATTTGATCCCTGACGAGGCGGTCCTGATAACTGGGAACGGCCAGCAGCGCCAGAATTCCGATGATTGCCATGACCACCGCCATTTCCATCATCGAAAAACCGTGTTGAGATGTTGCCATTGCAAAAAACCTCGGTGCCTTTGAGCCTGTAATCATAGCGGAGTTCAAGTTTCGCCCGGCAGCAATGGGGTCCGGGAGTGAAGCGCGCGAGCGCTCCGCACAAACTCACTGGACAAACTCACGCCGCGGCACTAATGTCCTTGTATCGGAAACGAGGGTTATCGAATGGGCAGGAGCAAGCTCCTTATTCTGGCGTGCGGCATCGCCTGCGGCATGGTCCACGGGGCGCTCGCCGCCGACATCCAGCCGGCGCCGCCTCAACGCGAGACCGGTCGAATCGAAATCGGTCCGCCGATCCAAACGCCGGCGCCGGGAGACGATCGGCCGATTTTGGTTCCGACCACGCGCAAATATCAATGGATCTTTCGTGTGCCCGTTGTCTCGATCGAGCACCGGCGAATCCGGGTCACTGCGCCGAACATGCGCACGCGCTGGAAGCGCATGGATTACGAAACGCCCGCGTTGCGCAGCAAGCGGGTCAAGCTTTGGGAGGCGCCGGAATTCAGCTGCAAGTATCCGGACCTGATCCTGCCCAACGAATGCCGCACGGTCTGGCGCGGCGTCTACGTTGACGTGCCGGTGCTGGTCAGCGAGCGTGCGCATGTCGAGTTCGATGTGCCGCAGTTCGGTTTGACCGAACAATTCATCGACGTCGAGGTTCCGCGCTGGACGTGGAACGACAAGAGCTTTCGCTTCCGCCTCCCGGCGATTGCACCACCCGAAGCCGTCCAACGGCTGCGTCTCGCGTTGAACGGTCAGCGAGCCGCTATCGTTGCTGCGACCGATGAAACAATCGCAAGCATCACTCGCCAGATAGAAACGATCGAAGCCAGCGGGGAGGACCCGTCCAAGCTCGCGTCCGGCGACGGTTCATCGCTCGACCTGCTCGCGCAACGGCAATCGTTGCTCGACCAGCGAGCGGGGGAGCTCGAGCGCCTGGCGGATATCGACGCCGAGCTTGCGCACCTTTCAACGCGCTGACACGCGAGTCGCCATGCAGGTCATTTGGAATCTGCTGCGCTCGAGGAATCGGCTTGGCGCGCGGCCCCCGTCGGTCACTGATCCGCTAACGCCATGAGCTTCGTTTGGCCGCAAATGCTTTGGCTGCTTCTTGCCGCGCCGGTAATGGTCGGCATCTATGTTTGGTTATTGCAGAGACGAAGGAAGGCTGCGCTCAGATATGCAAGCCTGGGCCTGATTAAGGCCGCTCTGGGACCAAGGCAACGCTTTCGCCGCCACATACCGCCGCTCTTGTTCCTGGTGGGCATGCTCGCGGCGATCTTTGCTATTTCACGTCCGAACGCGATCGTCACGTTGCCGTCCGATCAGCGTACCATCATTCTCACTATGGACGTATCGCTTAGCATGCGCGCAACCGATGTCGAGCCCAATCGGATTGTGGCGGCACAAACCGCGGCAAAGGCCTTCGTTCGGGAACAGCCGCCGGACGTTCGCATCGGTATCGTTTCGTTTGCCGGCACGGCGTCGGTCGTGCAGGCGCCGACCCACAATCGCGATGATCTGGTCGCCGCCATCGACCGCTTCGAGTTACAGCGCCACACCGCCATTGGCAGCGGGATCATCGTTTCGCTGGCGACGCTTTTCCCAGACGAGGGCATCGATCTGGAACCTCTCCTCTTTGGGAAAGGGTCATCGAGCTCCCGCCGGCAGGGTGTCGCGATCGACCGGACAGGCGAGCCGGAAAAGAAAGCATTCAAGCCGGTGGCCGCCGGTTCCAACACTTCCGCCGCAATCATCCTTCTCACCGATGGCAGACGGACTACCGGTCCGGATACGCTCGAAGCGGCCAAAATGGCGGCCGACCATGGTGTGCGCATCTACACGGTCGGGTTCGGCATGCCGGGCGGCGGTGTTGCCGCAATGGACGGCTATTCGATGTACATGGCGTACGATGAAGAGGCGCTGAAGGCGATCGCGGAAGTCACCCGCGGCGAGTATTTCCACGCAGCCAGTGCCGAAGAGCTGGCGAAGATTTATCAGGGGCTGAATGCCAAGCTGGTGCTGGAGAAGAAAGAAACCGAGATCAGCGCGCTGGTGGTCGCGGCGGCGGCAATTCTGCTGCTGGTTTCCGCAATGCTTTCGCTGCTGTGGTTCAATCGGATGGTTTAGGCGCGGAAATCGGCAGCGAAGGCGCCGCATCGCACTTTCGGCTGTATCTTTCTCGACACCGCTGGCACCTCACCCGTCGCAGTTCGATCGAGCTTAGGAGAATTTTAGCCATGAAGACCCGATTTCGATTCGTTTTGATTCGCCTGCTTGCGACGGTTGCGGTCGTTGCCTGCGCGGCTGTGCGGGCGGCGTCGGTGGCGCCGGTCGGCGCCGAACACGGCATGGTCGTCACTGCCCATAAGCTCGCGACCAAGGTTGGGGTCGACGTGCTGGAACGCGGCGGCAACGCGGTCGATGCGGCGGTCGCCGTCGGTTACGCGATGGCAGTGGTCTATCCCGCCGCGGGAAATCTGGGCGGCGGTGGTTTCATGACCATTCAGCTCGCCGACGGTCGCAAGACCTTCCTCGACTTCCGCGAAAAGGCGCCGCTTGCCGCCACGCCCAACATGTATCTGGACGCCTCGGGGAATGTCGTCAAAGGCGCCAGCACCAAGGGGCATTTGGCGGTCGGGGTGCCCGGTACCGTGGCGGGTCTCGAATACGCGCGTGAAAAATACGGCACGCGCTCGCGCGGTGCGCTGATCGCGCCGGCGATCAGCTTCGCCAAACGTGGTTTCGCGCTCGATGAGGACGACATCGCGCTCTTCGCCACTGCCAACGCTGACTTCAAGGACGATGAAGCGACGGCGGCCATCTTCCTTAACCGCGGTCAGCCGTTCAAGGCCGGCGATCGCCTGGTGCAGAAGGATCTGTCGAAGACCTTGATCCTGATCGCTCAGCGAGGCCCGGACGCGTTCTACCAGGGGCCGATCGCCGATGCGATTGCCGCCTCGAGCGCGGCCGGCAAGGGCATCATCACCAAGGCGGATTTGCAGCAATACAAGGTTCGCGAGCTCGCGCCCGTGGAGTGCGATTATCGCGGCTATCACATCGTATCGGCGCCGCCGCCGAGCTCGGGAGGCGCGGTGATTTGCGAGATCCTCAACATCCTCGAGGGCTATCCGCTCAAGGATCTCGGATTTCGCTCGGCACAGGCAGTGCATTATCAAATCGAAGCGATGCGGCACGCGTACGTCGATCGCAACAGCTATCTGGGCGACCCCGATTTCGTGAAGAATCCGCTCGACCGATTGCTGGACAAGGGTTACGCGGAAAAGGTTCGCGCCGCAATCGATCCGGCCAAGGCAGGCGTGTCGCGCGATCTCAAACCCGGTGTTCCGCCGCACGAAGGTGTCAACACGACGCACTATTCGATCGTCGACCGTCAGGGCAACGCGGTATCGGTGACCTATACCCTGAACGATTGGTTCGGCGCCAAGGTTACCGCGGCGAACACCGGCATCCTGTTGAACGACGAGATGGACGATTTCACCGCCAAGCTCGGCGTGCCCAATCTGTACGGACTGGTGCAGGGACAGGCCAATTCGATCACTCCGGGCAAGCGTCCCTTGAGCTCCATGAGTCCGACCATCGTTTCGCGCGACGGTAAGCCGGTGCTGGTGATCGGTACGCCGGGCGGCAGCCGCATCATCACGGTGGTCGTGCACTGCATCTTGAACGTGATCGATTACGGCATGAACATTCAGGAAGCGATCGACGCCCCGCGTTTCCATCAGCAGTGGCTGCCGGAGACGACCAACGTCGAACTTTTCGCGCTGAGCCCCGATACGCGCAAGATACTGCTCGGCATGGGGCACCGGCTCGCCGATCCCCAACCTGCGGGTCACGCCGCGGGCATCCTCGTCGGTGCGCCGTCTCTGGGTGGCAAGCCGCGCGGTAACGAACGTTTCTACGGCGCCAACGATCCCCGGCGAGGAACGGGTTTGGCGTCAGGATATTGAAAACAAAGCCGGTCGGCGCAAGCAATTCGCAGCCGGATAGGCGGCCGGCTGGGACGGATCATCGCCAGTTAGATTTCCGCAGCTCGGAGAGCGATCAGCCCTCGAATGCTGCGGCGCTAACGCGCAGCGGGAGGCGCGCTCGGTGGGACCGTCGAGGCGGTCTTATCGCTGCGCGTACTCTGCGGCAATTTTGCATCGGCCATAAGCGCCCGGCAGTCGACGTCGGGCGCGCCGCCAAAGTCGACCAGTGCCAGCAATGCCAACGGTGGCGTGACCGATGCCAGTCCGGCAGACGCACCGAGACGGGCAGCGACCTGACCCACATCCGGATGAATGGCGGGGATCTTGAAGGTGCCCCCGACGACGATCGGGCCGCGCAAGGCAAGCAGGCTCGGCTTCTTGGACTTCGCTTTCAGGTGAAGATCGTACTTCTCGTCGCGGAAGTTGATGCTGCCATCGCCGTTGATGGTGACAGCCGTCGTATCGATGACCATCAGATTCGGTACCATTTCTCCGTTGGCCACCCCGAACGAAGCGACCGCGCAACGAATCTCGGAAGTCTTATCCCCCTGCAGCAGCAGCGCCGCAGCGTGCGCGAGGTCGAGATTGGTCATCACCAGCGTCAGCGTGCTCGCTTCGCCACCGTGCATGATCATGGCGCCCTCGCCGTTCGCGGAAGCGAACATCGCGGCAACCGTGTTGCCCTGCGTCTTGAAGCTGGCGCGGCCTCCGAACCGTCCCGCGGTACCTTGGGGTGAGGCAAGCTTAGGGAAGATTTGCTTGAGCTCGACGTTGCGTACCTCGATGTCTCCCTGGGTGAGCGCGATCTCGCGGTTGGCGTCGAGCGACAATTTCGCGACCACGTGACCGCCGCCGATGCCGAAATCGAGCGGCTCGAAGCGAAGTACGCCGTCCTTCAGAAGCAGGTGCGTCGTCAGGTTGTCGATCGGGGCATCGGCCCAGGTGACGCTGGAGCCGCGGAATCAGCGATACGAAAACGTTCGAACTTGAAGGGCTCGTCCGGCAGCGCGCGCGCCGAGACGGCGCGACGCGCGGTCGCCCGCTGCTGCTCGCCCGTTTTCACGCCAGTTGTCGGTTCTCCCGGGGGCAGGCCAACGAATCCTCCAAGGTCCTTGTAGTCGAAGCGGCGTGACGCCAGATCAGCGGTGACCGACGGGCGAGGCTGCGACAAATCGACCTGAAAGTCGCCCGCGAGGTCACTGTCTCCGACGGTACCTTTGAACTGGCGATACGACCAGTGCTTTTCCCTGTGCGCCAACTCGCCCGACAGCTTATATGGTGGCGTCCACGGAATCGGTAGCGGGACGATCGGGTAGAGCTGCGACAGGTCCTTTCCCTGCAGCCGAAGCTCCCCCTTCACGTGCTCGACTTCGGATGGGACGACGGTACCCGCGAAGCGCACATCCGTCGCTCCGGCCCGTGCATTTAAAGTGAGCTCATACGGATCGTCGACCTTGCGCAGCGCGGAGAGACCGAGACCCTGGCCGTCGATGCGAAATCCCTCGCCGCGAAAAGTTCCGTCGCCGGAAAAGCGCAGGGAAGCAGGAGTGTCCGCCGCGGCGGGTGAGGACTGCAACGTCCCCGAACAGCCAGTTAGCGGCACCGTCCTTGTTTTTTTCCAGCAGCACTTGTGGCTCGACCAGTTCGACTGCGGGAACCACCGGTGGGCCCACGAACAGGGAAACAAGCTCGATGCGCAGATTCATTCTCTGCACGTGCACCATCTGTGGCTCATCGGACCAGGTAGCATTGCCGATCGAGACGTCATTAACCTGGATTCGCGGAGTCCAGCCGAGCTTGACGTTCAAGTCGCCGGCAATCGCGACCGGGCGGCCAAGCTGATGACCGAAGTAGGTCGCGATCGGGCCCCGCAGAAGATTCCAGGGAAAAAACAGGATTACGGCAATAATAAGGACACCCATCGTCCCGAGCACGATGGCCGCGCGCAAAGCGGTTCGTTTCGCTGGATTCATGCAGATGGATGGTTTTGTCAGTATATCAACTTGCTCACCGTCGGAGAAATACCGACCCGTTGCTTACGGATCAGTCACGCAGTCCTGAAACACTGATAATTATAGCGTCGTGTTTGTCCAAGACTCCGAGCAGATACCATAGCCATTAACGAGTAGTGGGACATCAACAGCAAAGTCATAGTTGCACCGCCCGGCCGGCTGTTCCCACAATGCACAATTTACATTCAGGACCAAATACGCGCGAGCTCGGCCCGGGTCCGACGTTGATCGTGTTTTCTGTGGCGGCGGGCCTCTTTCTTGTCATCGCTCTTGCGATCATCCAGGGCACGCCGCTGGCCGCAGTCGATGCCAACGCCGGAATGTGGTTACACGCTCGTGCCACGCCGCTTGTTTCGGATGCTATGGCGGCGGTCAGTTTCTTCGGCGCTCCGACGACCTTGACGATCGTCGCCGTCGCCGGCAGCCTGCTGCTTTTGTATCGGCGCAGGCGCTCCGAGGCGGCTACGCTGTCGACCGTGGTACTGGGCGGAAACTTTCTCAATTTCTGCCTGAAGCATCTCATCCAGCGCGGCCGTCCCGTGTTCGACGATCCGATTTTCAGCCTCCCGACCTACAGTTTCCCAAGCGGGCACGCAATGGCCTCTACCGTGTTTTACGGGTTGCTGTCCAGCTATGCTTTGGCACACGCCAGGCAGCGCTATGCCGCATACATCGGCGTCGCTGCCGCGGTTTTCATGGTCGCGCTGGTCTCTTTTAGCCGCGTCTATCTCGGCCTTCACTACCTGAGCGATGTGACGGCCGGTATTGCCGAGGGTATTGCATGGCTGGCGTTATGTTTTGGCGCTTTGCACTATATCCGGCGTGGGGAGTCAAGTATGGGCGTCGACGCGGACAGTTAGGATCATGGCGCCACCCGTATGCGTCATCATCAACGCTTCGGCTCACTCCGACGCAGCTGCTCACGTGGAGCTCAAGAGGTTCTTCGAGGCGGCGGGAATCCAGATCGAGATCAAGCTCACGACGTCGGCTAAGAACGTTCTCGAGGAGGTCAGCGCCGCGATCCTGCGCGAGCCAAGCACCATCATCGTCGGAGGCGGCGACGGAACACTCAACGCAGCGGCAGGGCTTTTGATCGGAAGCGGGATTGCCCTGGGCGTTCTGCCGCTCGGGACATTCAATCATTTCGCCAAGGACCTTCATGTCCCGCTCGATGTTGAAAGTGCGGTGGCGACTATTGCCGAAGGCTATTGCGCGCAGGTCGACGTAGGTGCGGTCAACGATCACTTCTTCCTCAACAATGCCAGCCTCGGCATTTACCCGCAACTGGTGGAAACACGTCACCTGCAGCAACAACGGCTGGGCCGCGGCAAATGGCCGGCGTCCGTCTGGGCGGCGCTCGCGGTCTTGCGGCGCTACCCTTTTGTGGAGGTGCTTCTCAACATCGACGGCAAATGGTTGGCACGGCGCACGCCGTTTGTCTTTGTCGGGAATAATCGATATGAGATGCAGGGATTCAGGATTGGCGCGCGCGCACATTTGGACCGCGGTGAGCTCAGCCTCTATGTCGCGAATCGCACGGGACGTCTGGGCCTCGTTCGATTGGCATCGCGGGCCTTGTTTGGCCGTCTTGATCAGGCGAGGGATTTCGACACGGTTCGCGCGACGCATATCGAGGTCCAGACGCGGCGCAAGCGAGTGCACGTTGCAACCGACGGCGAGATCTGCATCGTCGAAACGCCGCTCAGATTTCGCGTGATGCCTGGAGCGTTGAAGGTCATCGTGCCGAAGCCTCAACCCGCCACTTCCGGGTAGAACCCGCCAACGGTCCATGCGCACTATCGTTCACCTGTCGGATCTTCACTTCGGCCGCACCGATGATGCTCTGCTGACGCCGCTCGCGTCGGTAATCGCCAAGCTTGCGCCCCACCTGGTCGCTGTCTCCGGTGATCTCACGCAACGCGCCCGCACCATCGAGTTCCAGGCCGCCCGCGCTTTTCTGGACCGGTTACCGGAGCCACAAATCATTGTTCCGGGCAATCACGACGTTCCTTTGCACAACGTCTTTACTCGCTTCATCGGACCCCTCGACAAGTACCGCCGCTATATCACGGGCGATGTCGAGCCGTTCTACGCCGACGACGAGATAGCGGTCTTGGGGATCAACACTGCGCGGTCGCTGACGTTCAAACGCGGGCGGATCAATTCAACCCAGATCGACCGCGCGAAAACGCGCCTTTGCGCGCTCGACCCGAAAATCATCAAGATCATTGTTACGCACCATCCGTTCGATTTTCCGGACAGGCGCTCTTCGAACGAGCGCGTCGGGCGAGCTGATCTAGCGATGGATATGCTTTCGGCCTGCCGCTGCGATCTCCTGCTGGCGGGGCATCTGCACGTCAGCGATGTCGGCAGCGTCGCCATGCAGTCCGTGAACGGCAGCCACGACGTCATCGTGGTTCAGGCAGGGACCGCGACCTCTACGCGGGGGAGGGGGGAGCTCAATTCCTTTAACGCGATTCACCTCGAGACAAATCGGATCGAAGTCCGCCGCTATGGCTGGAGGCCGCTGGATAGCGTGTTTGAGTCTATGGGCGGCGAATCCTTCGGGCGTTCGACAGGTGGCTGGAGAAGCCTCTCCCCCGCTGTCTAGGCGCCCTTACGAGCTCCGCCTCCGGGTGCCTGTTGCAATTAGAAATGAGAACGATTATCATTACCTAATCGCACTATCAATGGCCAAAGCATCGTGGTCAGTCGTTCCGCATTTCGCTGGATTGCCGCCTTCTATTGGCTCTTTGCCGTAAGCGCCGCCGACGCCGACGACCCGGTGTTCAGGCTGACCATCCGCGATCATCGCTTCGAGCCGGCCGAGTTGGTGGTCCCCGCGGGACAGAAGATCAAGCTGGAGGTCGAGAACCAGGACGCGACACCGGAGGAATTCGAAAGCTACGAGCTCAACCGGGAGAAGGTGGTGCCGGCGAAGGGGACCGTCGTTATTTTTGTGGGGCCACTGAAACCCGGCCGCTATCCCTTCTTTGGCGACTTCAACAAGGACAGCGCCAAAGGCGTGCTCATAGCCAAGTGAGAGAACCGGGGTCCGAGCCCCGAGGTCAGCTATGAATGAGAGTCCAGTGAGGCAAAATCAGCGCCACGTGCGCGACAAGAGGTAACCCGCGTGCTCGGTATCGGAGTGCTCATCTTGAGGGAAGTACTGGAGGCGTCGCTGATTATCAGCGTCGTCTATGCCGCAACGCGCGGTATTCCCGCTCGAGGACGCTGGGTCGGCCTTGGAGTGGGCACCGGGGTGGCCGGCGCTCTTCTGGTCGCCGCGTTTGCCGGCGCCATTGCCTCTGCG
>WNGJ01010507.1_pt1 | contig 10846 bp, 9 predicted proteins | sample 5400611 | NCBI WGS metagenome assembly WNGJ01 (sample SAMN13153375, study PRJNA577476) | soil metagenome | isolation source: 40 cm soil or saprolite under Garry oak tree replicate 1 | place: USA:California | collected 2016-06-15 | reverse complement strand
CCCATGAAGACACAAGGGTTCCCTCTCGATCGAATTCAAGAACGGGCGGCGCTCCGCGGTAGGAGGCGCGTATTTCATTAGGTTGAAGCGTGGAGGGACGATGAATGATCCAAACGTGATCCTGCGAATCGACCGCCACCCCTGCAACTGCCCCAACGAGCCAGTGATTCGGGAGCGATTTCGGCCAGAAAGGATCGACTTTGAAAGAAGGAATATTATTGGTGTTCTGTGACATAAAGAGCGCCGTGGACAACAGCAAAGATATGCCGAGTTGATTCATCTCGACATTTTACGACGCTTATTGCGGGAAGTGCATGGGGCGTAATAAGCGCCTACTCATTTACGCGGCTCGAAGCCGGCTTCTCGGAAGATCGCCTGTGCGTCAGGCGAAACAAGGTATTCGAGAAGCGCCCTGGCGGCTACGGGATCGTTCGCATGGGTGGAGACGAACCCGACGATTGCAGTCGGCGTATAAATTTCGCGCGGCAGAACGCCGACGATCGTCATTTTCTCCTGGTCGGGAAGGATGTCGCTGAGATAGAGCAGGCCGATCTCAATCTCGCCGCTGAAGAGACCCTTCTGTGTGGTACGCACGGAGCTGGCGCCACCCGTGCCGGCTGGGTCAAAACACACGGAATTGGGGAAATAGGTTGTGTTGTTGGCACAGACCCTGCTCTTAGCAGCGATCTGGTCGCCGATCCCGAGATTCCTGATTGCTTCCGCAGGCCCCTGCCCGGCAGTCGCGAATTCGGGGTCCTCATATCCGATGGACTTCGCCGCCAGGAGCGCTTTTTTGAGCGCCGCGGCCGTGGAGATGTCCGGTTTGGGCCTGCCCTTCGGGACGGCGACGGCTGTCTGATAGCTCGCCACCAAAGTCATGCTGCTGGGAACGACAGTCCCCGAGGTAAGCGCTCCGGTGACGGGCGCCACCACTAACGACACATCCAGAGGCTCTCCGTGCGCAACCCGTTGCGTAGTGGTCCGGGCGCCCCCGTAGGTTACTTTAACCTTGTAGCTCGTTTTAGCCTGGAAGTTTGAAAGGATTTTTTCGAGGGGCCTACGCGTTGGGTTCGGCGCGAGGAGAGTGATCTCGCGCTGGCCCCACGCACTGAGGCCACCAAACAATAACCCGACGAAAACAATTGAAAATAAATATTTCGGTTGTTTCAAGAGCTGCGTTCCTTTCCAGGTCCGATGTTATCAATTTCCGCGAGCCCATAAGGCAGGGGCCGTAATAGAACGCCGTACACGACGCTGAAGATCGCCGTGTTCGTGGCGATGCCGGCGGCTAACATCAAGGCTACGACGATGGTGAAGCCTGGCTTCCTCGCCACTGTATGGACGGCGGCTCGTAGGTCGCAAACAAAGTTCTCCATCGCTGGTTTCTCTCTGCCGATATTCATATCGGAACGCATCCCATACGTCCATCTTTATCGCGCAGCGGGGGCGTGCGTGACGTTGCAATTTAGGGATTACTTGCCGCTCCGCACGGGCCCGAACGCCGGCGGTGAGATGCGGCGTTTCGAGGCTGCCTCGTATGCGGACGCCACGCGCAGAATCCGATCTTCAGCGCCGGGCTCCGCTCGGAACACCAGGGAGAACGGCAGGCCGGGCGCCGGCAGCGCGGTTGGCGTGTTGCTGTTGGCCGGGATGTACCGCTTCCGGTCGGGACTCAGCGTGAAGTTTGCATCGTAGGCCTCGCGCACGTAGCCGGCCGGAATCAGTACTTCGGTCTCACCCGCATTCGGTCCCATCGGCATGTCGCTGCGCGTGTCGCCGGGCGGATTCGGCCACGGCGCCAGCCCGATGCGGCCGGGCGGCAGTGACGTATGGAGGCGGACGACAACGTCGAGGCGGTTTTCCTGAATCACTTTCATCTCCACGCGCCGGAGCAACTCGCGCAGCATAATGCGCTCGGCGGTGGCGTCGCGCTCACCGGGCGGACTCACGTGACCGTCGGCTTCCTGCCAGTTGAGCCAGTAGGCGCGCTGTTGGTCGCTCCAGAATTTCGATCGCGCGTTAAGCGCTGGCCAGTCGACCAGCGTTTCCTTGAACCCGCGGGTGGCCCAATCGGCCGCGCGTCGCGTCAGGTACTGCGCGATGTGGAACCGGAAGAGCCGTTCGTCGGCCAGCCCCTGAATCGTCCGGATGTTGAGGTTTTTCGGGGGCGCGATGTGACCCTCGGCTAACTCCACCATGTAATCGGCCGCGGCAAGTTTGCCGGATCCGAAGACCCGGCCGGCGGCGAACGTCGTCGGCTTGATCGCCGCCACAAAATCGGGGAAGACCGGCTGCCCCTGGTCGTTGAGCCGGAACAAGAGTTGGGGGAAGAACACCGGGACCAGCTCGGCAAGTGCTCGCGTGTAGGTCGTCCGCATGTTCTCGAGATCGGGGTCATCCGGCCATAGCGGATCGACCGACTCGACGAGCGTTGCGCCCAGCTGCCCGCCCAGGACCTCTTTGATCTCGCGCGCGGCCGCGGCCGAGATCGGCTCGTCCGCTTTGATGCCCGGGAACGTCACCATCGATTCCCGGATCACGCCAATGCGGACCCCCTTGAGCGAACCTGGCGAGCCGGGGCTTGCGGCGTGGGCGGCGTACGACGTTGGCAGCACGGCGGAGCGCGGGATGGTCGTAAAGACGTCGCGCGGGTCGTAATAGCCGTTGACCGGGTCCTTTAGCGCATCGAGTACCTTGGCGGCGTCGGTCACAGTGCGGCAATGGATGCCGGCCCGGTCGTTATAAATGTCGGCGCCGATGGCATTGCCGAGGAAGGAGATGAGCGCCTTCTGCGGCAGGATGAGCGCGACGGAGTTGTGGTTCGCCGGGCCGCGACAGGACATGCGCGTTTCCTCGCAGATGCTGCACATCACAAGGTTCGTGCTGACAGAGACGCCCGACCCCGAGCTCGATCCGAGCGACGCGGCGCGTGTCGTATCGTAGGGCGTGGCGGGGTTGCCCGACCAGCTGCTGCGCTGGTAGCCGAGCGTCGACGGCAGCACCTCGTCCGGCATGTGCCGCCCGCCGGGTGACGCCGGAATGCCGTTGTATTCGGTGTTGACGGCTTTCGCGTAGATTATGGCGCCCTTCTCACGCAGCTGCGCGACCAGCGTGTGATCGCGCGCCGGAAAATCGATGTCGTACCGGGCGTCGGCGGCGCCGGTCGACCGCATGTCTTTCGTCTCAAAGGGATCCTTGAACGAGAATGGGATGCAATACATTGGGAGCTTCGCCAAATCCGGGTTGCGGCCGTACTGCGCGTCGAGCTCGGAGGCGCGCTCGAGCGCGTCGGGCTGCTTGCGAAATTCCTCGCAGACCGGCGGCGCCCCGGCCGGCAGCGAGCCGCTCGAGGGGTGCCGGTCACGATCGCCCTTACACGTCACCGATCGTTCACCGCGGAGGTTGAGCGTGGCCAGCGTGTTCACCTTGCCGGAATTCGGCGTGCCGACGGTCATGCCGTACTGCTGCTGCACCTCCGGATCCGAGGCGGTCGGTTCCATGCGGCCGAACTCAATCGGCGGCCCGGCGTACCGATCGAAGTTGGGCAGGAGCAGCGAGATCGGCACCGTCTCAGTCGGGAATTCGATTGGCTTGCCGGCGCGGACGGTACCACGCGCTGGCGGGATCGGTTTGCCGTCGCGGGTTACGAGGCGATCGCTCGAGTGGTTGTAGGCGCGGGCGCGCTGGAGGTACGCCTCGACCAGCCCGCGGCAGGTGATCTGCCCCTGCTGGATGGCACGATGGACGTCGGAGATCGTCGCTTCCACGAGCTCGAATTGCAACTGCTGCGGTGCGGCGCTCTGCCGCCGCAGGAACGGCACACCAATCAGGGCGAGCACGAGCAGGGCAGGCGGGACGACAAATAGAGCGCGCTGGGTGGCTGACATAGTATCCTCCGCGCCGGGTCCGCTTCATTAAGACGAATGCGAAGAACACCCGCGCCCGGAATGGTTGGTAAACCGGGCGGGTGCACGCGCTTGCGAACGACGAGACTACCGGCTCATTGATACGGGTTTCCCTATCAGAACTCGAAGTGTCCCGTCAAGTCGGAACTCGCAATGTGCTGGGCGACACTTGACTCGCATAGCGCGGCCCGAGGCCGCAACCAAAGTTGAGGAAGGAACAGATGTACGCGTATCAATTCGAGAATATTTTGACGAAAAAGGTCGTATTCATTCGTACTCCTGTAAAACGCTACAGCATCGCGTACTGCGACAGTTACGGAAAGCCCACTCCCCTACCTCGGACGGGTTTGACAAGCGCTGATTCAGAAAAGATTTAGCTCTTGCAGGCGAAAGCGTCGGTGTCCCAGTCTGGACAGTTTATGTGGAAATTTAGCCAAATAAAAACGCCCTCCCCCGATTGCGCGGGAGAGGGCAAACCGAATCCGGTTACACCACCATGCGTGTCACCGAATCACCCCAGTCGGAATAACCACCGGCCTTCTTCACCGCACGTGCCTGAAACGCATAGGTTGTGCCCGGCCTCAGACCCGAGATGGTCGTGGGCGATTTGATGATCTTGCCGATCGCCTGGCTTGTCCAGGCGCCCGGAACACCACCATCTCCCACCGGCGCCCAGCGGATTTCATAACTGGCCGCGCCCGGATAGTTCATCAGGCTAAGCAGTATTTGTCCGCTGTCGGGTCCCGGAGCGATCTTTTTGATCGACTCAGAAACCGGCGGCGTCGTATTCCGTATCGAGGACTTGGCTGTGAAACCGCTGGAAACGAAAATCGTCATGTCGTCCTTGCAGTTCGCTTCGGCATAATGCGCGAGCTGCGTCAGGAGCTTCACAACGACCTCCCTCTGCGCTTTCTTCTGAGCGATGGCCTTTTTGCCACCGTCCACAGCCGCCCCGATCGCCGATGCCAGCGCGTCATTGGCCGATTTCAGCGTAGCTTGATCGACCGGCGCCGCCGGCGCCTGCGGAGGCGTAAAGTTCGGGTTGTTGTAGATCTCCGTGAAGATGTGCGTCGAGGTCGATAGCACTACCTCGGCCGTCAGCTTACGTAGATCCAACACCGCTTTGATCGGATGTTGCTTTGTTGTTGACATAAAACACCCTCTCTTTCTGTTAGTTGTTAACAGTTGACATCAGCTGAGGCTGACGGGCCGCTTGGAAAAGCAGGGGTCGATACACGAGCGGCTGCGAGTGCAAGCCCGATAGGGCGTAGCCATCAATAAATGATCGGTTGCCATTACAACCACCCGGGGATCATCGACTAGAGAAGGGCGACCGGCCTTCTCCCCTAAATTGTTGGAACTTGTATTTGGATTGCGGTTCTAATCAGCAAACGCGTTTCCCATGAGGAAATGCGTTTGCTCATCAGCACCGGCGTTTGCTGACAAGGAAATGATTTTCCTTATGAGCACCGTGCGTTGCTCATAAGCAAACGCGTTTCCTCATCAGCAAATGCGTTTGCCCATCAGCACCGGCGTTTGCCGACAAGGAAATGATTTTCCTCATGAGCACCGTGCGTTGCTCATGAGCAAACGCGTTTCCTCATCAGCAAAGGCGTTTGCTCATCAGCACCGGCGTCTGCCGACAAGGAAATGATTTTCCTCATGAGCACCGTGCGTTGCTCATAAGCAAACGCGTTTCCTCATCAGCAAAGGCGTTTGCTCATCAGCACCGGCGTTTGCCGGCAAGGAAATGATTTTCCTCATGAGTACCGTGCGTTGCTCATAAGCAAACGCGTTTCCTCATCAGCAAAGGCGTTTGCTCATCAGCACCGGCGTTTGCCGACAAGGAAATGATTTTGCTCATCAGCACCGGCGTTTGCCTGCTAGAAAGTGAGCGCTCTCTATTCCAAGAGTGTCGAGTATCTGTGACAATACCGATCACGTAAGCGTCGGGCCCACCGGCCGATTCCTGAAGGTACGCCGCTCTCGCGGCCTCCTCACTGTCGGCCGGTCCCCCCACGCCTCACGTTGCCTGTGAAGGATACAGATCGACAAGTCAAGCTCGAAATCGACGCCATTCACGACGGCATCATTCGATATTCTCAGAGCCGTGAATACCAGAATGCGACCGACTCGAAGCCGGTAAGGGATTTGGTCGGAAACTCTCTGAAACCGCTGGCCGACGCCATCCTTCGAGAACAACATGCCTTGAAGACTTCTCAGCGCCAGAAGCTCCCCAAGTATGGAACGCCCCTTTTATCAATCACTCACGAAAAACTCGCTCTGATCACTCTCGGCACGTTGTTGAACGCAATAACCAGGTCCGAATTTGACCTTGGCCTGGCGCCGGGCGCTACTGCCGTTGCATACGAAATCGGCCAGCGGTGCCGGCTTGAACGAATCTTCGATCGCCTTCGAAGGAGGCAGGTGGATATCGCCCATGAATTGCGTTCACGGAACCAAAACCGAAACGCCAGGCGGCGCGCTGAGGAGTTGGCACGCAAGCTCGACGATGATGACGACTGGACAAAGAACTACCGTTCCTTTCACCTGGGTGAAAAACTGATTGCGCTGGCCGTCCGTTTTGCCTATTTCGACGGGCAGCCGATCTTTGAGTTGAAGACCGTTCGAGAGGGTTACGCCAAACGCACCAAAACGACGCAACGAATTGCGCTCACCACGGCAGCCGGCGATTGGATCGGCAGTCACGAGTCGACGCTGGCGTCCTTGCCGAGTCCGATTTATCTGCCGATGATCGTTCCACCCCGTCCATGGACGTCGCTTTCCGGAGGCGGCTATCTGCTAACTCCCTTGAGACTTCTGAAGCGCCAGGCCACGCGCAGGGCGCAACAACTTCTTGAAAATGCCGACCTGTCGATCGTCTTATCGGCCGTAAACGCCATGCAGAGTACCGCTTACCGTATCAACAAGGAGATTTACCGGAACATGCGCAATGCATGGGATGCGGGCGATCTGTTTTTCGGTTTCAAGACTCATACCTTTGAGCAACTCCCTCCCCGGTTGCCGGACGACGCCGATCCAAAACAGATCAAGGAACGTAAGCAGGAACGCGCCGACGCTTTCAATCTGAACAATCGCATTAAAGGCCTCAAGAAAGTCATGGCATTTCGCTTATCCCTGTCCGAGCGGCTGCTCGATGAACCGCAATTCTATTTTCCGTACCAGTTGGACCATCGGGGCCGCGCTTATCCCGTGCCTCAACTGGTTAATCCTCAATCGGACGATATCGGAAGGTCTCTGCTCGAATTTGCGGAAGGCAAGCCGCTTGGAGAGCGTGGAGCTTATTGGCTGGCGATCCACATTGCCAACTGCTACTGGAAGAAGAATAAAGTTTCTTTCGACGAGCGCCTGGCATGGGTCCATCAACACGAACAGGAAATCATGGCCTTCGCGGATGATCCCCTCTGCTTTCCCCGATTTTGGGACGAAGCCGATAAACCGTGGACCTTCCTGGCTGCCTGTAAGGAGTGGAAACGCTATAGAGAGGAAGGTCCCAATTTTCGGTCGCATTTGCCGGTGAGTATGGATGGCACCTGTAACGGATACCAGCATCTGAGTGCCATGGGCCGCGATCCGATCGGCGGACGCGCCACTAACCTGGTTCCTGCTGATGAGCCGGAGGATATTTACCAGGAAGTCGCAGATCACGTCAGCCGGCGTGTAACGAGAGACGCGGAAAATGCCGGAGAGCGCGAAGCGCGAGCCCGACAGGGCGAAGCCTCAAGGGACGATCGAGATCCAGCCCGGCAATTGCTCGGAAAGATCGATCGTTCCGTCGTCAAGCATGCAACGATGACGACTCCATATGGTGTAACGCGTGGGACGATTTACAGGGAACTCGTCGAGGAAAAGCCCGCAAAGTACTGCAAAGATCCGAAGAAATGCGCCCGGTATCTGGCGAAAGTCCTGGAGGAATGCATTCCCGAAGTCGCCGTTGAGGCGGGCAACATCATGAACTGGCTTCGTCACGTGGCTCGCGCTCTGGCGAAGGTGAATCGAGGCATGGCGTGGACAACACCGGCTGGTTTCCGTGTTGTTCATGAGACCCGGGAACCGAAGACCCTGCGCATCACGACGTCGGATCGCACGTTCGTTGTTTATCAAGAGGATGAAACACGGAAGATCGACTCGAGGAAGCAAGCGGATGGCATCGTCGCTCACCTCGTTCATTCTCTGGATGCCGCACACATGATGCTGACGGTCAATCGTCTTCAAACCGGGGGTGTCCATCATTTCGCGATGGTGCACGACAGCTTTGGTGTTCATGCCAGCGATATTGACTTCCTCAATCGTGCTCTTCGAGAGGAATTCGTTCGCATCTATTCCGAACCTGTATTGCAGAATTTTCTTAAGGAACAGAGGGAAGCCCATCCTGAAGTGGATCTCCCCGAGCTCCCCCAAACAGGGAACCTCGATATCCGCCAGGTCATCTCATCGTCTTATTTTTTTGCATGAAAAAACGTTTGAAAATCTGCAGGGGCGTTTGAAAATCTGCCAGACCATTTGCAAATCTAGGAACAGACACTTCCGGCGTGCGGAGGCGACGAACGGCTTTCCTTTTTCAAACCGGAATGAAAACGTGCGGCAGGGCTCCAGTACTGAAAAGACACAGATCAGTCCATCCTGGATCTGGTCCCGGGCAGCAATTTCCTTGGCCAACTCTTCCTTTCGGACCTTTTCCTGAAGGTATTGAAATGGTCGTCCCTCCTGCTTGGCGACATCAATGGCGTGTTGCTTTACCCGTTCGGCGTGCTGAAGGAGAAACCCTTTCAGTTCCCGGAATCGAATCTTGGAGCTGTTGAAGAATTGCGCCATCTGCCAGCCACTCATGATTGGCAAGTAGCCACGAAACAGCATCCGATCGAAGCAGGACAGCACACCGTGAATACGTTCCTGATGCTTGGAAATGAATTCCTTCATGACCGACCCCCAGGATGATCTTGCATATCGATAATGCTCGTGACCAATTCCCAAGGCGTAATACAGAATGAGGTTGTCATGAAAGACTTTCGGCAACTGAAAGTGTGGGAGAAAGCCCATCTGCTGGCGCCGGCGGTATATCCCATCACGGCGAGATTCCCGCGCGAAAAAACTTATGGACTCACGGCTCAGATTCGCCGGGCTGCTTCCTCGATTCCCTCCAACATCGCTGAAGGCTGCGGCCGAGATGGCGACGCCGAATTGGCTCGCTTTTGCATTATTGCCAGAGGCTCTGCCACTGAATTGGAATATCAACTCCTGCTGGCCCGAGATTTGACACTCCTTCACCCCGACGACTACGAACAACTCTCCCAGCAGACTATCCAGATCAAACGCATGGTCACCGTCTTGGTTCAGAAGCTGACGGCCGAAAGCTGAATGCTGACCGCACGCGGCCAGCCGATCCCTCAACTTTGGTTGCGGCCACAGGCCGCGCTAGGAAATTCAAGAGGCAGATACAGTGAAACGATGTTCGCGCCTTTATTCTATGCTTCTCAACGATTGCCGGTCCGCTTGTGAAGTTGTTGGACTGGATGCGCAATTGGGCTTGTTGTACGCTATTCGCCCGGGTCATGTATTTGAGGAAGTGCCCGGATCCAGCGTGTGTCGTGCCTTACGCGTGCCTTAGTCGTCGAAGCCGAATGTTCGCAGAACGCGGTCTGGGTCCAAGCCAGCCTTCTTTGCAGCCTCAATGACTGTCGCGCGCGCGGAGCTTTTCGATGGATATCGGCTGAGGCGTGTCGGCATCCGGATCGAAGAACAGGGGGTCGTTCGGGCTAGGCGGCTAGGCTCGCGGCCGAACTTCTTCTTGAAAGCTCTCAGTTGATTTTTCATTGCGCCAGCCAATTTCGGGTCCATCTTGATTTGTTTCGTTTTCATCCCGGGTAAGTGTACCACTCGTTGAGTGTTAATTACGGACTGCAATGATTTGTTTCGTTTTCATCCCGGGTAAGTGTACCACTCGTTGAGTGTTAATTACGGACTGCAATAGACTGGAATCCAAGACTGCAATCCAAAGGGAAGCCACAGCCTTGGCTGTTGACTGCGCGACGCGCTAAAAAGTCCGGCGTTCTCGCGACAAACACGGCCGGATTGTCGCGGTTTTAGCGGAATCCGAAAATGAGGCTGACAGCAAGCGTTTCCATCTTCAGCTCATCCGTAGACCGGCGGGCGGTGTGCGACGTGCGTGTCGCTGGCCATGGCGGCTGCCGATCATTTCCATGTTGGATCCGGATCGAATCACAAAAATGAGTATCGGCCACGGAATCCGGAAGACTCGCTGCTGTAGCGGACGATTGCGGGCCATCTCGAAACCTTTCTCGCTCACCAGCGAGAACGCGGCCGCGAGGTTCCGCACTTCGTCGAACGCGAGATGCGGGCCTATTTGTCTTGTGGTGTGTTGGCCTGCGGTTTTTTGCGGCTCCAGTGTGAATCGTGCGGCAAGGATCGGCTGCTGCCGCTGTCTTGCAAGGGCAGATCCGTTTGTCCCTCCTGTGGCGGAAGGCGCATGGTCGACACAGCGGCGCACCTTGTCGATCGTGTGTTTCCTCGCGTGCCCGTCCGCCAGTGGGTTCTCTCACTGCCGTTCGCCCTGCGCTACCGTCTGGCCTACGACTCGGAAATGGTGACTGCGGTATTGGGAGTCTTCATCCGAGCTCTCTTCGGCCTGTACCGCCGCATGGCTCGGGATTACGGCATCGACCAGACTCAGTGCGGCGCCGTCACGTTCGTGCAGAGATTTGGGTCGGCCGCCAATCTCAACCTCCATTTCCATGTCATCTGCATCGACGGCGTTTACGCGCCAGGCCTCGACGGACAGCCGGAGTTCTTCGCCTTACGCCTCCAGAAAACAGTGAAGTCCGGGAGTTGGCGCAACTCCTGGCCAAGCGCATTCCCGCTTTGCTGAAGCGCCGTGGCATTGACACGCCGCAATCGGATGA
>WNGJ01008655.1_pt1 | contig 10847 bp, 9 predicted proteins | sample 5400611 | NCBI WGS metagenome assembly WNGJ01 (sample SAMN13153375, study PRJNA577476) | soil metagenome | isolation source: 40 cm soil or saprolite under Garry oak tree replicate 1 | place: USA:California | collected 2016-06-15 | reverse complement strand
CCCCGATCAGCACAAGAAAGGCGAGCGCCAGCATCTTGGTGGTAGGATGCTCCGCGATAAACGCGCCGACCGGCGCGGCCGCCGCATACATCACGATCATGGCGATGACCACGGCGGCGATCATCACCTCCAGGTGCTCGGCCATCCCGATCGCCGTGATGATTGAATCGAGCGAGAATACCAGATCGACGGCAACGAGCTGAACCACGATCCAAGCAAATGCTTGCTTGCTCGAGGCCACCTCGGCGCCGCTTTCGCGCGCCTCCACCTCGCTGTGGATTTCATACGTCGCCTTGGCGATGAGGAACAGGCCGCCGCCGATCAGGATGATGTCGCGCCAGGATACTCCCATGCGGAAAACGGTAAACAGCGGCGCGGTGAGGCCCATCAGCCAAGTGAGCCCGGCGAGCATGATCACGCGGAAGATGAATGCCAGCGACAGACCCACTTGGCGGGCGCGGCGTGCCTTGTCCGCCTCAAGCCGTGCGGTCAAGACCGAGATGAACACGAGGTTGTCGATTCCGAGGACGATCTCGAGCGCGGTCAGCGTGACGAGCGCGGCCCACGCATTTGGGTCGGTCAGCAGCGATAGCACGTTCATTCAGCGTTTCTCGGTCAGCCCGACGCCGAGGAAATATAGGGCGATCGCCACCAGGCCGCCTGCGACCCAGGGTCCCGGGGCGAGATCGCGCAGCACAGCGACCAGCGCGAGCAGGGACCACAAGATCAAGGCGGCGATGTTTAGCGCCCGCAGCCGCGCAACTCGCAAGGGGTGCAGGAATTTGAACGGCACGAAGGTCAGCGCCGCGAGCGCGACGACGATGGCGGCGGCGAGCGATGGCATGGGCCTGAGCAGGAAAAGATAGAAGGCCGCCGCGTTCCAGAGCGCCGGAAAACCGCGAAAGAAGTTGTCCGTGGTCTTCATCTCCCGGTCGGCGAAATAGAGCGCGCCCGTGACGACGATAACGATGCCCGCCGGCATCGCCAACGCTTGTGGCAATAGCCCGCCGGCGGCAATCGCGTAGGCCGGAACGAACACATAGGTGACGAAATCAACGACGAGATCGAGCACATCGCCCGACCAGCGCGGGAGCACCTCCGCAACCTTGAGCCAACGTGCAATGGTGCCGTCGACCCCGTCGACGATAAGCGCAATGCCGAGGCACAGAAACATCGCCGCCCATTGACCGCGCACCGCGTAGACCAGCGCGGCGAGCGCGAGCGCCGCGCCTGCGGCGGTGAAAACGTGCACCGCGAACGCGCGGGCGCGGATGAACATGCCATCCTCGATCGTCACGCGCGGGTCTTGACCCGCGCAACCATCATACGGTCTTGCTATCCGTTGTCATGCCCCGCCAACGGGCTGCGAGCACGGACCGTCCGCCCTGACTTTGGCGGGAGATGCTGCGGGGATGACGACGATTGGCGGGTGGGCGGCGGCATGGACCATTTGGCGTCGGAAGTGGCGATCGTCGGCGCCGGCCCGGCCGGCCTGACCGCGGCGATCGCGCTCGCGTCGGCCGGCGTCGAAACTGCGCTGGTCGCCAGACTACCGACTGCGTCAGATGCGCGCACCAGCGCCTTGCTCGAAGGGTCGGTCAAGGCGCTCGACGCGCTGGGTGTGTGGCAGCGCTGCCGGGAGCATGCCGCGCCCCTGCGGGTGATGCGTATCGTCGACGACACGCCGCGGCTGATGCGGGCCCCCGAGGTTTGCTTTGTCGCGAGCGAGATTCAGCTCGACGCTTTTGGTTACAACATCGAGAATCGGTTTCTCGTCGCCGCGCTCGAAGCGCGTGCCCGCGAACTTGCTGCGCTTACGCGCATCGAAGACGAAGCCGTCGCGGTCGAGATCGCCGATGAGCAAGTGACGGTCCGCTGCAGCGGTGGCGCCGCGCTGTCGGCGCGTTTGGCAGTCGGCGCCGAGGGACGGCGCTCGTTGTGTCGGACCGCCGCCGGCATCGACATGCGTGGCCGCAGCTACGCGCAGACCGCACTTGCATTCAACCTCGGTCATAGCCGCCCCCACCACGACACGTCGACCGAATTCCACACCGAGGCTGGTCCGTTCACGCTGGTGCCGCTGCCGCGACGACGTTCGAGCCTGGTCTTCGTGGTCGATCCGGCCGAGGTCGCCAAGCTCTCGATGCTCTCCGACGCGCAGATGGCGGCCGAGGTCGAGCGCCGCTCGCATTCGATCCTGGGCAAGATCGAAGTCGAGGCGCCGCGCGGCGTTTTCCCGCTAACGGTCGAGACCGCCGCCCGTTTCGGCGTCGGGCGGGTGGCGCTCATCGGGGAAGCCGCGCACGTCCTTGCGCCGATCGGCGCGCAGGGTCTCAATCTCGGTCTGCGCGACGCTGCGACCATCGGCGAACTCGTCGTCGCCGCCCATCGGGACGGGCACGATGTCGGGGAGTTGACCGACCGCTACGATCGCATGCGCCGCGCCGACGCGACGAGCCGCATGCTGGCGGTTGATCTCCTCAACCGCAGCCTGCTCTCGGATTTCCTGCCACTGCAGAGCGCGCGCGCGGCCGGCTTGTTTCTGATGGACCGTATCGGTCCGCTGCGTCGGGCGATCATGCGCGAGGGTGTCTCGCCGTGGGCCTCCCAGCCGCGGCTCATGCGCGGAGAGGCACTGTAGGGCTACAATCTCTGCGCGGGCTCGATCCCGAACAGCGCTTGCCCTGCCGACTCGAAATTCGACAGATGCGCCTGCCCCTGCGCCAGCAAAGTGTGCAGATCGCGGAACCGGCGCTCGAAAGCACTGCCTTCGAAAATCGCGGTAGTGCCGGCGGCGCGGTAGGCGAAATCGACCACCTTGCGGGCCGCTTCCATCGCGCCGGTGATGGCGACGCGCAGGCGCGCACGCTGCTCGAGCGAAAGAGCGCCGGACGCCGCGGACGTTGCCCAACTCTCGCGCAGCATCTGCAGGAGAAATGCTCGCGCCGATCCCAGCTGTCCGCACGCCCGCGCGACGCGCGATTGGATCACCGCGTTGTCGCGCAGCACGGCGGTCGAGCCCAGGCCCCCGCCGGAGGTCTTGGTCTGCGCGAGCTGCATGAAGGCGGCAAGGCACGAACCAGCGATGCCGAGTGCCACGCCGGAAAAGCCCACGCCATAGAGGGTGAGCAGCGGAATGTTGTAGAGCGGGCCGCTCTCGCGGCGGTCGGGGACAGAGTCGCGCCAGGTGGTGTATTCCTCCCGCACGAACAAATCGACGACCTTGTAGTCGTTGCTGGCCGTGCCGCGCAGGCCCATGACGTGCCAGGTGTCCGTGATGTTCGCCTGCTCGCGGCGGAACAGCATGGTGCGGTTGACCGGATTGCCGCTTGCATCTCGGCGCGGCTTATCGGCGGTTTCAAAAACCATCGAATGCCCGCCCATCCAGGTGGCATTGGCGCTGCCGCTCGCAAATCGCCATTTGCCGGTGACGCGGTAGCCGCCGTCGACGATAATGGCCTTGGCAACACCCGCGGGCGGCCCCCACGCGACCAGCGCGTCGGGTGCCCCAAAGACCTCGCGTGCAATTTTCCGGTCGAGAAATCCGGCCGCGTGCGAGCTCGCAACTGCCTGTGCAAGACACCAGGCCGGACTCGCATCGGCCGCCGCGACCGCCTCGACGACTTGATTGAAGGTGACGAGATCGACGGCGGCGCCGCCGAGCGAAACCGGCAGCAGCATGTGGAACAGGCCGCAAGCGTGCATCGCTGACAAAACATCGGCAGGAATCTTCCGTTCCTTCTCGGTGCGGCCGGCAGCGGCCTCGATCATCGGCGCAAGGGCGCGAGCCCGCGCAACCCAATCCTGACTGTCCTTGGTCAGCAACGGTCACCCCCAGATGTCTTCACGTCTCTAGCACAGGGGAAGCCGCCTGTCGGCTCGCGCTAGCGTCTAGCCTTTCCCTCAACTAGCATCGCGGCCGCTCCTTGAAGCGGAGCGGGTCGTGCATGCGCGGGGGAAATCGCCGATGCGACGGATCAAGGTCGGTCTGGTGGCGCTCGCCGCGCTTACCGTCCTCCTTCCGACCGAGGCGAGCCGCGCGCAGGACGCCTATCCCACGCGGCTGGTACGGATCGTCGTCCCCTACCCTGCGGGTGGCGGCACCGACACGCTAGCGCGCCTGCTCGCCGACCAACTCAGCCGCAAATGGGGTCAACCGGCGATCGTGGAGAATATCGGCGGCGCGGCGGGCAATATCGGTTCCGCCGAGGTCGCGCGCGCGACCCCTGATGGCTACACGCTGCTCCTGGCCTCGCCCGGCCCGATCGCGACCAACGCCTTTCTCTACAAGGAGATGGGCTATGACCCGGCGCGTTGGGTTCCGATCGCCCTGCTGGCAACGGGTCCTTACGTGCTCGTGCTGCGCAAGAACTTCGAGGCTTCGAAGGTTGCGGACCTGATCGCGCGTGCCAAGGCCAATCCGGGCAAGATCACGTCGGCGACGCCGGGCGCTGGCTCGGTCGGGCACCTGGCGACGGTCCAGCTCGAAATGCTCGCCGGCATCACGACGACGCAGATCCCCTATCGCGGGTTGAGCCACGCCCTCAACGACCTCATCGCCGGACACGTGGACATGATGTTCGACACGCCGACGACTTCGCTTGCGCTGCATCGCGATGGCAAGGTCAAGATCGTGGCGGTCGGCACGGCGGAGCGCGTGCGGGAATTGCCGGAGGTTCCCACCGTTGCCGAGTCGGGTTTGCCGGGCTACCGGGCCGTCACCTGGTACGCGATGGTGGCGCCGCCGCAGACGCCCGCGGCCTTGGCCGACAAGATCAATCGCGATGTGGTCGAGATCCTCGCCCGACTGGACGTGGGCGAAAAGACGCGCGGAATTCAGATGGAGCCGGTCACCAAAAGCCGCGGGGAGGCAGCCCAATTCTTCGTCGAGGAGGCGCAGCTCTGGGGCAAAGTGATCAGGCAAGCCAATATTCCACTGCAATAGCGCTGATCGAAAGTCACGAGACGGCTGCATCCGGGATCGTCCTGCACTTTCCACGGTTAGCCCCGAGGGAGAGCCACGCCGGGGAGCAGCGATGCCCGATTGACGAAGTCGAGGCCGATGCTGCCCTTGTGCTCGTCAACGTCCTTGCCGTTGCCTGTAAAAGCGGCTTGGCGAGGCCTGGGCGTTCCTCATACGGTAGCCACGAAGACTCCTGTTTGGGACGAGGATTCGGGCGGATGAAGCTCCCGCGCAACTTCTTCAAGCCGCTGGCGATCGGCGCGCCGGCACCGCTGCGCGAGCTCCCGGTGAAGCTCGAACGCATGATCCATTTCGTGCCGCCGCACATCGAGAAGTTGCGTGCCAAAGTGCCGGAGCTGATCACCGAGGTCGATGTGGTGCTCGGCAACCTCGAGGACGCGATTCCGGCTGATGCCAAGCAGGCGGCGCGCGCGGGCTTCATCGCTATGGCAAAAGCCAACGACTTCGGCACAACTGGCCTGTGGACACGCATCAACGCGCTCAACTCGCCTTGGATGCTCGATGACGTCGTCGAGATCGTCGGCGCAGTGGGAGAGAAGCTCGACGTGGTCATGCTGCCCAAGGTCGAAGGACCGTGGGATATCCATTATCTCGACCAGCTCCTCGCTCAGCTGGAAGCAAAATACTCGGTCAAGAAGCCGATCCTCATCCATGCCATCCTGGAGACCGCCGAAGGCGTCGACAACGTCGCCGATATCGCGGTAGCGTCGCCGCGCATGCACGGCATCAGCCTCGGTCCCGCCGATCTTGCCGCCTCACGTGCGATGAAGACGACGCGCGTCGGCGGCGGACATCCGCAATACAAGGTTCTCGCCGACGCCACCGCCGACGGCGGACCGCGCGCGGCGTTTCAGCAGGACCTCTGGCACTACACGTTGGCCAAGATGGTCGACGCCTGCGCCGCGGCGGGCATCAAGCCGTTCTACGGCCCATTCGGCGACTTCTCCGACGCGCAAGCCTGCGAGACGCAGTTCCGCAACGCCTTCCTGATGGGCTGCGTCGGGGCGTGGACGCTGCACCCAAGCCAGGTGCCGATCGCCAAGCGCGTATTCTCGCCCGATCCCGCCGAGGTCGCTTTTGCCAAGAAGATCATCGACGCCATGCCCGACGGCACCGGCGCGGTAATGATCGACGGCAAAATGCAGGACGATGCGACTTGGAAGCAGGCCAAGGTGGTGGTCGATCTCGCCCGCTTGGTCGCGGCCAAGGACCCGGGCGAGGCGGCACGCTACGGCTTTTGAGCCTCTGGCGCGGCTCGCAAACCTGGATTATGTCGACTTGAGCATGGGCAAGACGCGCAACGCCAAGTTCAAGATCGGTCAGGTGGTTCGCCACCGCCTGTTTCCGTTTCGCGGCGTTGTGTTCGATATCGATCCGGAATTCAATAACACCGAGGAATGGTACCAATCGATCCCCGCGGAGATTCGCCCGCGCAAGGACCAGCCGTTTTATCATCTGTTCGCGGAGAACGCGGAGAGCGAATACATCGCTTATGTTTCCGAGCAGAACCTGCTGCCCGATACGTCCGGCGAGCCGGTGCGCCATCCCCAGGTCGCCGAGGTGTTCGAGCAGGACGAGAAGGGCAGCTACCGGCCGCGCAATTCACTGCTGAACTGACACCTGGACGCGGTCGAGGCTGCAAGGTGTCGTCCCGCCCGGGCCCGCGCGGGTTTTTCCGCAGCCGTGCGAGTACGTTGGGATTCGGTCCCGGGCACCGCTCGTGCCGCCTATTTCGGTTGCTGCTGCTCTAATTCCTTAGGATCGGTGGGCGGTCCATCATAGGCCTTGGCAAAATCGGCGAGCGGCATCGGAATGCTGATAGATTGACCCGATCCATTGATGCCTTGCACGTGCATACTTTGACCGGTCTTCATCTTGGTAATTAGCTCAGCGCCGGCCTCGTACTCCGCCACGCAGCCGTTGGAGAGGCAGATCACGTAGGGGCCGGTGAGCGGTTGACCATTGTCGACGATCACACGAGTGCCGGCCTGGAGCGACATGCCAAGCGGTAACGTGACGCGCAGCTTTTTCGTTTCTCCTTCCGGCTCGACCAACACCACGACGACCACCGGCATGCCCGACTCGACGCGACCGTCCCTACCGATAAAGCAAACCTGCTTGGCATTTGCCTCTGGACCCTTCTGGCAGACCTTGGTCCAGAATGAGTAGGTCAGCTCAGGCTGTCCGCCCTGTTTTGGTTGCGCGGTGGGATTGGGGGCAGCCTTCGGCTTAGCCTTTGGCTGTGCTTTCGGTGCGTCCTGTTGGGCAGCAGAATGAGGTGCTCCAACGATCACCATCGCGGCAAGCGCATAAGCAAGCACCCGCGCTGCAAATGCGACTCGATATTTCATTGGACTGCCCCCGTTTATCGTGACGGGTGACGCCGACGTAGACGATACGACATGCTGACTGCTCACAGCAAAGAGGCGCGCCCAAGGCGCGCCTCGATATCTTCCAATCTATCCTCCGGCCTTACCTTGTGGGCGCTGCCTGGGGTGCCGTGGGTGCCACCTGCTGCTGGCTTTCGAGCTTCTTGCGTGCCTCCTCGGCTCGCTTCTGCAGCTCCTCCTGCAATTGCTTCTGCTGCTCCTCGAACTTCTTGGGATCGGTGGGCGGACCGTCATAGGCCTTGGCAAAATCCGTGAGCGGAACCACGAGACTGATGGCTTGGCCGGCGCCATTGATCCCTTGAATGACGAGCCCCTGCCCTTTTTTCAGCTTGCCGATGAGTTCGCCGCTCGCTTCGTAGTCGGCCATGCAACCGTTGTTGAAGCAGATGACGTAAGGCCCGGTCATGGGCTGGCCGTTGTCGACGATCACCCGAGTACCGGGCTGGATCGACATACCCAGAGGCAAGGTGACTCGGAGCACCTTTTTCGGCTCGTTTTCCGGTTCGATCAGCACGGCCGCGACCACCGGCATACCCGATTCGACGCGGCCGTCCTTGCCGGTGAAGCAGACCTGCTTGGCATTCGCCTCTTGGCCTTTCAGGCAGAACTTGGTCCAAGGCGAAAAGACGAGCTGCGGCTGCTCGGGCTGTGCTTGCGGCTGCTGCGCATGCGGGACGGGAGCCTCGGCCGGCTTCTGTGCGGGCGCCGCCTTGGGCGCCGCCTTGGGAGCGGCTTTGGGGGCCGCAGGCGCCGGAGTTGCCGGCGGAGCTTGACCGAAGGCCGCGGAGCCGATCAATGCGGTGAGCATGGTCGTTGCCGCCGCGACGGCGAACGCGCATGCGGCCGGCCGGGCCGGCGCAGAAACCAACCGATGATCCATCGACAGATCCTCTTACTGACCGTTCTCCCAGCGCCCCACGCCGGAACGGCTGCCCCATATTAAGGCTGTGTCGGCACCAAATGCGGCGAGAGCGTGACGACGGCTAGCGGCGTGATAGCCCATTTCAACCGTCCGATAAAGCCATAACGTCGCCGCGTTATGATACGAAAGATCGCGATAACGGTCGCGACTGGCTTCAAATCCAAGCCAGGCTGCCCCAGCTTGACCTATTTGGTGGAAATACTTGCCGAAATCTCCGAGTCGCATTGCCGCCGTGAGCTTGCATCTTTTCGTCGATCTCATCCGCCCGCGCGGGCCGCGAGGCTATGGCGCGGCTTGCGGCACCTTGCTCATCGGCCTCGCCGTTTGCGGCGCCGCGGGTGCGCTGCGAGGGGCGCACGCCGCCGAGCCCAGGCACGCCATTGCGATGCATGGCGCGCCGGCGCTGCCCGAGGGCTTCGCGCGCTTGCCCTATGCCAACCCCGCCGCACCCAAGGGCGGTCGCCTGGTACAAGGCGTGCTCGGCACCTTCGACAGCCTCAATCCCCTCATCGTAAAGGGCATCGCGCCGCCGTCGATCCGCGGTTACGTGGTCGAGAGCCTGATGGCTCGCGGCTATGACGAGCCATTTACGCTTTATGGGTTGATCGCGCGTTCGGTCGAGACCGACGCCCAGCGCAGCTACGTCACTTTCCACCTCGACCCCGCCGCGAAGTTCTCCGACGGCAAACCGGTCACCGCCGAGGACGTCATCTTCTCCTGGCAACTTCTGCGCGATAAAGGCCGGCCAAATCATCGCACCTATTACGCCAAGGTCGCCAAGGCCGAGGCGATCGGCGAGCAGGCGGTGCGCTTCGATCTCTCCGGCAGCGACGACCGCGAGCTTGCGCTCATCCTCGGACTGATGCCGGTGCTTGCGAAGCACGCCGTCAAGCCCGAGACGTTCGAGGAGACTTCGTTCCAGGCGCCGCTCGGGACCGGCCCCTATGTCGTCGGCGAAGTCGACCCCGGCAAGAGCGTCACGCTTAAGCGCAATCCCGATTATTGGGGCCGCGGCCTTGCGATCAATCGCGGCCTGTGGAACTTCGACGAGGTCCGCTTCGATTACTACCGCGAGGCCAATTCGCACCTCGAAGCGTTCAAGCGCGGTCTCTACGACCTGCGCAACGAGCACGATCCGGGACGCTGGCAAACGGCCTACGATTTTGCCGCCGTGCGCGACGGCCGCGTACTCAAGGAGGCGCTGCCGACCGGAGTGCCGAAGGCGAGCAGCTATTTCGTGTTCAACACGCGCCGGGCGGTTTTCTCCGACATTCGCGTGCGCGAGGCGATCTTGCTGCTGTTCGACTTCGAATGGATCAATCACGGCTACTTCTTCGACCTCTACCGGCGCAGCGCGAGCTATTTCGATGACTCGGAACTGTCGTCCCACCGCCGGCCGGCCGATCAGCGGGAGAAAGCGTTGCTTGCGCCGTTCACCGAGGCCGTTCGCGCCGACGTGCTCGACGGCACCTGGTCGCCGCCGGTCAGCGACGGCTCCGGCCGCGACCGCGTGACGCTCAAGCGCGCGCTCGACCTGTTCGCAGCCGCAGGCTACGAGCTGCGCGGCACCGAACTGGTCGAACGCAAGAGCGGCCGGCCACTGACGTTCGAGATCTTGGTGACCGCGCGAGACGAGGAGCGGCTTGCGCTGTTGTTCTCGCAGAGCCTGAAGCGGGCTGGGATTACGGCCCGCGTGCGTATGGTCGACGCGGTTCAATACGAAGGCCGGCGTCTCACCTACGATTTCGACATGATCGAGAACCGTTGGGACCAATCGCTGTCGCCCGGCAACGAGCAGGCCTTCTATTGGGGGTCGGCCGCCGCCGACCAACCCGGCACTCGCAATTACATGGGCGTCAAGAGTCCTGCCGTCGATGCGATGATCGCCGCGCTCCTGAAAGCGCAAGACCGCGGCGATTTCGTCGCCGCAGTGCGCGCGCTCGATCGCGTGCTCATCTCCGGCTTCTACGTCATCCCGCTATTTTATCTTCCTGCCCAGTGGGTCGCGCGTTGGACCACGATCGGGCGACCGGCGACGACCTCGCTCTACGGTTATCTTCCCGAAACCTGGTGGCGCGAGCCGAAGGCACCGTGAAACATCGCTCGCGATGACTTGGCAGCGGCCGGTTCGCGGCAGACGCATCGGGGCCGCGAAGTGTCGGATTTTGTTGACGAGCCGTTAACAGCCCTCGCCTAAGGTAACGGGTCCATCCCGCGCAACGGCTCGTCGTCATGGCGTTATTGGGTCCCATGGTGGTGGTCGCCGAGAGTTCGGCGGCCGATTTGCTCGATGTGCTCGGCAAGGCTGGGGCCTTTCCGATCGTCGAAACGCGCTGGGCCGATGCGCCCGCGGCCATTGGCGAAATCCAGCCGGTGGCGCTCGCCATCGCCGACGCGCGCGGCGCGCCGTCGCCGCAACACGTGGGCGCGGTGATCCAGTGCGTCGAGACCCGCGGCGGGCCGGTCACGCCGGTAATCGCGCTAGTGGAGAACAACAGCAGCCCCGTCATGCCGAGCGCGCTGCCGATCGCGCTGGACGACTCCACCGACC
>WNGJ01008652.1_pt1 | contig 10848 bp, 9 predicted proteins | sample 5400611 | NCBI WGS metagenome assembly WNGJ01 (sample SAMN13153375, study PRJNA577476) | soil metagenome | isolation source: 40 cm soil or saprolite under Garry oak tree replicate 1 | place: USA:California | collected 2016-06-15 | reverse complement strand
TCGGCGGCCCGGGCGAGGTCCTCAGGCGTCATGCGAGGCCTCCTCCTCATGATGCAGCCGCTCGATGATCCGGTCGATGCGCTCACCGGTCGCGAGCGTGTCGTCTTCCTCGAACCGGAGCTCCGGGACTACCTTGAGTCGGATCTGACGACCCAGCTCATGCCGGAGGTGAGGCGTCGCGGAACGCAGCGCCGCCCGCGAACCCGCCTTGGCCGCGTCATCGCCGAACACCGTGAAGTAGACCCAGGCGACCCGCAGATCGTGGGAGACCTTGACGCCGGTGATGGTGACGAACCCGATCCTCGGGTCCTTCAGCTTGTGGATCGCTTCGGCGAGGATCTCTCGGAACCCCTCGCCGACCCGCTCCGTTCGCGGCCCTTGCGGCATGGGACCAGCGTACCCGGCGTCATCGATCCTCAGGCCAGACCAGCTGGAGCTCTGCGTTCAACACCTCGGTCCCGTCCCACCGTTCGACGAGCTTCTCGACCTCGTGCATCACCCGACGGAGGTGATGCTGGTCAGAACCGACAGCGGCGACCGCGATCGCGGTCCGCTGCCACAGGTCCTGATGGTCGACCTCAGCCACGCTCACCGGGAAGCGCTGCCGAAGCGCGGCCGTGAGGGTCGTTAGGACGTGTCGCTTCTGCTTCAGCGATCGACATCCGGGGATCCGCAGATCGAACCGCTCTAGTGCGACCAACACGGCCGGCTCAGATGGATCGGGCGAACTCTTCGACCTCGTAGGCCTCGATGATGTCGCCCTCCTTGACGTCTTGATAGTTCTCGAGACCGATACCGCACTCGAAACCCTCACGGACCTCGGCGGCGTCGTCCTTGAAGCGACGCAGGGACCCGATCTTGCCGTCGTAGACGATCACACCGTCACGCACCAACCGCACGGAGGCGTTCCGGCGGATCACGCCGCTGCGGACGTAGGAGCCCGCCACGACCCCGAGCTTGGGCACCCGGAAGGTCTGGCGAACCTCCGCTTCACCGAGGATGCGTTCGCGTTGCTCCGGCTTGAGCAGCCCGGAGAGCGCGGCCTTGATGTCGTCGATCGCGTCGTAGATCACCTTGTACGTCCTGATGTCCACGCCTTCGGCCTCGGCGAGCTCGCGCGCTCCCGCGGACGGCCGCACGTTGAACCCGACGATGATCGCGTCGGACGCCATCGCGAGCGTGACGTCGTTCTCCGTGATGCCGCCGGCACCGGCTCGAACGATGTTGACCCTGACCTCTTCCTGCGGCAGCTTGAGCAGCGAGTCCTCGAGCGCCTGCACGGACCCCTGCACATCGGCCTTCACGATCAGGTTGAGGTCGATCACCTCGGCGCGCCCGGTCTCACGCATCAGGTCCTCGAGGGTCTTGCGCTTCGCCGTGACGAGCTCCGCCTGGCGCGTCTTGGCTTCGCGCTCCTCCGCCAGGTGCCGTGCCTCGCGCTCGTCGTCGACCTCGCGGAAGTCATCGCCGGCGCTCGGCACGTGACTCCAACCGAGGATCTGCACGGGCTTGGAAGGACCCGCGATATCCGCGGGCCGACCGTTCTCGTCTTGCATCGCCCGGATCCGGCAATAGGCGGTGCCCGCGATCAATGCGTCGCCGACCTGGAGCGTGCCCTTCTGCACGAGCACGGTGGCCACCGGTCCGCGCCCCTTGTCGAGGTGAGCCTCCAGCACGGTCCCGCGAGCCCGGCCGGTGGGGTCGCCCTTCAGCTCCTCCAGGTCGGCCACCACGAGGATCGTGTCGAGCAACGCGTCGAGGTTGAGGTTGGCCTTCGCGGAGACGTCGACGAACTCGTAGTCGCCTCCCCACTCGGAGGGTACGACGCCTCGCTCGACCATCTGCGTCCGGACGCGGTTGGGGTCCGCGTCGTCCTTGTCGATCTTGTTCACCGCGACGATGATCGGGACGTTCGCCGCCTTGGCGTGGTCGAGCGCCTCCACCGTTTGCGGCATCACACCGTCGTCGGCGGCGACGACCAGCACGACGATGTCGGTCACCCCGGCGCCGCGCGCGCGCATCGCCGTGAACGCCTCGTGCCCCGGGGTGTCGATGAAGGTGATCTCGCGGTCCCCCGCGTGCGCCTGGTAGGCACCGATGTGCTGCGTGATGCCCCCGAACTCGCCCGCGACCACGTTGGTAGAGCGGATCGCGTCGAGGAGCTTCGTCTTCCCGTGGTCGACGTGGCCCATGATGGTCACGACCGGCGCGCGGGGCACCAGTGCACCCTGCTCCGCCTCCTCGTCTTCCTGCTCCTCGAGCTTGAGCTCGTCCTCGATCCCGACGATGTCCGCCGTGTAGTCGAGCTCATCCGCGATGACGCGGATCGCGTCGTCGGTCAGCGATGTCGTGGCGGTGGCCATCTCACCGGCCATGAACAGGATCTTCACGATCTCGGCGGGAGAGCGGTCCAGCTTCTCCGCGATCACCTGGGGCGTGGCGCCGTGCACGACCTGCAGGACAGGGCCGGACGGGGCGGGGGGCTCCGCCGGCTTCTCCGCCACGCGCTTGCGCGCCGGCGGACGCGCCGGAGCCGGCGCCTCCACGGCAGCCGGCACCGGTGCGGCCGCGGGGACCGGTGCGGGCGGCTTGGCCGCCGCCGCCGCACGCTTGGGCTTCGCCCGGCGCGGTTGCGGCGGCGGCTCCAGGACCTCGCGTGATCTGGGCGGAGCCGCGGTCGCCTTGCCTCCGGACGCTCGCAGACGAGGAACGATGTCCTCGGGCACGCTGGACGACGCGGACTTGCCGCTCACCCCCATCTGCTCGAGCGTCTCCAGCAGCTCCTTGCTGGTGACCCCGAGTTCTTTGGCTAATTCGTGAACCCTCATCCGTTCCCCTGCACCCTTTCGACGACCTCTCGTAGCTTACGTGCTTCCTCCGGACCGATGCCGAGCGGAGCCAGCGCGCGAGCGACCCGCGACGGATCGCCCGGTCGAAGCACGCCGACGTCGGGTGGATATACGCCCCGCGACCCGGCGGTGTCGATCGGCGACCACTGCTCCGCCGGGGCCGAAGGCGATCCGCAGGAGCGGCGACCTTCCCGCCGTTGCGCCGCGGCCGACGCACGAGCGCTGCGGCTCGCGACGCCGATCCACCTGCTCAGGCCTCCGCGGGAGCCTCCGGGACGGCCGTCGCCTGCGTCTCCGACTTGATGTCGATCCGCCACCCGGTGAGACGGGCCGCGAGGCGAGCGTTCTGACCCTCTTTCCCGATCGCGAGCGAGAGCTGGTAGTCCGGCACGATCACCTGTGCCGTTTGCGTGTCGGGATCCACCCGCACCTCACGGACCTTCGCCGGTTGGAGTGCGTTCGCCACGAACTCGCTCGGGTTCTCCGACCAGGGGACCACGTCGATCTTCTCGCCCCGCAGCTCCGTCACGACGTTGCGCACCCTCGAGCCCTTGGGGCCCACGCAGGCACCCACCGGGTCGACGGCGGGCTCGTTGGACCACACGGCGATCTTCGATCGATGACCCGGCTCGCGCGCAACCGCCTTGATCTCGACGACGCCATCCGCGATCTCGGGCACCTCCAGCTCGAACAGTTTCTTCAGCAGCCCCGGGTGGGTGCGGCTGACGACGATCTGCGGTCCCTTCGCGCCCCGACGGACCTCGGTGATGTAAGCCTTGAGTCGCTCGCCGCTGCGGTACGGCTCGGAGGGGACCTGCTCCGCTTGCGGAACCAACGCCTCGACCTTCCCCAGATCCAGCAGCGTGTAGCGTCGTTCGGATTGCTGGACGATCCCGGTAACGATGTCACCCTCTCGCCCGGCGAACTCCTCGTAGGTCATCTCGCGCTCGGCGTCCCGCAGCTTCTGGAAGATCACCTGCTTGGCCGTCTGCGCGCCGATCCGGCCCTTGAAGTCGTCGGTGACCGCTACTTCTTCCTCGGAGAGAACCTTCATCACGAGGGTCTCTCCGTCCTCGGCTTCGACCTCTTCGAGCTGCTGCTGGAACATCCGCATCTCGCCCGTCTCCGGGTCGATCTCGGCGCGGAACCCGACGAAGTCGTCGTCCGCGTCCGGATGCTCTTGCTTCCACGCCGACTTGTACGCAGCCGCCATCGCCTCCTCCAGACCCTGGAGGATCGTGTCGAAGGCGATCCCCTTCTCGCGCTCCAATTCGCGGAGCGCCGCGATCATCTCGGCGTTCAAGCGTGCGTTCCCTTCAGTTCTGCCGCCCAATCCACGACCGTTCGCGCGGAGGCGATCTGCTGATGCCCGAGGCGTCGCACCACCCCGTCGACCTCGACGTCGATCGCCCGGTCGTCGGAAGCCACCAGGGTCCCGACGTGCACGGACGAGCCCTCGACCGGCTCCACGGTCCTGACCTCCACCCGCCACCCGATGCACCGGGCGAACTGTGCCGGGCCCCGCAGCGACCGTTCCAGGCCGGGTGAGCTGACCTCGAGCTGGTAGGCCCCCTCGCCGAAGTCTTCGAGGTCCAGTCGCCGGCTCAGCTTCTCCGAGATGGTCGCGATCGTCTCCAGGTCGACCCCGCCATCGCGGTCCACCGTGATCCGCAGGACGCGGCGAGCGCGAGCGCCGTGATACGACACCTCGATCAGCTCCAGCCCAGCCCCTTCCACGACCGGGCGCACCAACGCTTCCGCGTCCACCTGACCATCCCCCTACAAACGAAAGGTGGGCGCGCGCCCACCTCCGGCTCGTGCACGACTCCTCGACGGAACGAGTATAGCCGTCACCTCGCGCGATGGTTCGCACGGGTGCGCCGCGCGTTGACGCGCGCGCCGCGCCCGTGCGACCATCGCGCGCCCCGGACCGATGCACGGTTCGGGGTTCCGCATCTTCCGGAGGAGCGTCGATGGCCCACCCGTTGGTGGTACGTCCCGGTCGGGGCGCCTTCGACCGGCTGGCGGCGGACTGGCCTCTCGTGCCGGTGTGGGCCGAACTCCTCGCGGATGTCGCGACCCCGGTCTCGGTGTTCCCCGCCGTGGCCGGGGACGGCCCCGGGATCTTGCTCGAGTCGGTCGAGCGCTCCGAGCGATGGGGCCGGTACTCCTTCGTCGCAGGCGATCCCGCCGCGATCATGGTGGTCGACGAGGGCGGGCTCCACTTGCGAGAGGTCGCACGGGAGCTTCCCACCGGTGAGCCCTCCCGCCGGCTGAAGCCACGAGAAGCGCTCCGAGCCGCGGTGCACCGGCTCCGGGCGCCACGGGTCGAAGGCCTGCCCCCCATCACTGGCGGGCTGATGGGCTACGCGGCGTACGAGGCCGCCACCCTCCTCGACGGGCATCCGGTGCCGCACCCCGACGAGGCGCCCTGTCCGCCGATCGGGTTCCTCCTGATCGATCGCGCGGTCGTCTTCGACCATTGGCGGCAGCGGCTCGTGCTCGTCACGCACGTCCCCGCCGGCCGGTACGACGACGGGATCCAAGCGCTCGAGGAGCTGGCGGACAAGCTCGCCGGAGCGTCGGGCCTCCCGCTGATGCGTGCCGGCGAGGCCGGCGCCGGCGCGACCGGGGACGGCGATGGCGATGGCGATGGCGATGGCGAAGCCAACATGGATGACGATCGGTACCGCCAGATCGTGTCGGTGTTCAAGGAGCACATCCTCGCCGGGGACATCTACCAGGCGGTCCCCTCCCGGCGGGTGGCCTTCGCCGCACCCGACGGCGGGCTGCCGATCTACCGACGTCTGCGCGTCTCCAACCCGGCGCCGTACATGTTCTATCTGCGGATGCTCGGGATGGAGCTCGCCGGGTCCTCCCCCGAGCCCCTCGTTCGCGTCGAGGGGCGGCGCGTCACGGCGCGACCGATCGCGGGAACGCGCCCCCGCGGCCGGTCCGACGCCAGCGATCGCCTCCTCGAGCACGAGCTGCTCGCCGATCCGAAGGAGCGCGCCGAGCACGCGATGCTGGTCGACCTGGCACGCAACGACCTCGGGCGCGTCTGCGAGCCCGGTACCGTCCGGCCGACCGAGCTGATGCAGGTCGAACGGTTCTCCCGCGTGATGCACATCGTCTCGACGGTGGAGGGCGATCTGCGCCAGGACATGGAACCCTTCGACGCGCTCGCGGTCACGTTCCCCGCCGGGACCGTGACCGGCGCGCCGAAACGCCGAGCGATGGAGCTGATCGCCGAGCACGAGCCCGACGCTCGCGGCGCCTATGCCGGCGCGGTCGGCTACCTGACGTTCGCCGGTGACCTCGACTTCTGCATCACGATCAGGACCGTCGTGGTCACGCGAGGGTCCGCCAGCGTCCAGACCGGTGCGGGAGTCGTGTCGGACTCCGATCCGGAGACCGAGCTGCGCGAAACGAAGGCGAAGGCGTCGGCGCTGATCCCAGCGGTGGCGCCGGCCGGCTCAGCCGGCGGCGGCGATCCCTGAGGTCGCCGCGGGGACGCGTGCCGAGAAGATCATCTCGGACCCCCCGACGTAGCGCAGGTTCTGGATCGAAAGACCCAGCGCTTCCAGGTCCCGCTGGAGGCCTGCACGCGTGTAGCGGTTGATGTGCTCCTTGACGTAGCCGTTGGGGAACACCTTGCCGTAGAGCCACTCCAGGAACAACCACCGCTTCCGGCTGTAGTCGGGTGTCCCCAGGATCAGCAGACCGCCCGGTGCGACGACGCGCACCATCTCCTCCAGATGGACCTGATCCCGGGGGATGTGCTCGATCACCTCCGAGCAGATGACAGTGTCGAACGCCCCGTCCGCGAACGGCAGGCGCGTGAGCGAGCCCTGGACCAGATGGCGACCGGGAGCGCGGAGCCAACGCAACTTGTGCATCCCCAGATCCATGCCCACGACGCCGGGCAACGTCTGCACGATCCGGCTCGAGCCGCAACCGATGTCGAGGGTCGAGCGGCTCGCTTGCGGTCCCATGAACGAATGCACGACCTCGAACCTCCGGCGCTGCCAGCTCCGCTGCAAGGGGATCCAGGAATCGAAGGCACGATTGTCGTAGTCCGCCGCACGGACGGAGTTCCGGAGGCTCAACAGACGCCCGAGCGTCTCCAGGTAGGCGAGCCCGAACTGCACCATCCGGACCCGGTTCCACGGCTCCGCACCCCGATACCAGAAGGGAACCTCGATCACCCGCCAGCCCTGGCACTGCGCTTTCACGATGATCTCCGGAAGGATGTCCAACCCGTGCGCTTCGAGCGGCTGTATGTCGAGGAGCACGCGGCGACGGTAGAGGCGGAAGCCGCTGGAAAGATCGTGGAACGGTACCGAGAGCCCGAAGCGATACACCCGATTCAGCAACCGGCTCGCGGTCCGACGGCTGAAGCCCATCTCGGCCACGGCGCCGCGCACGTACCTCGACCCGATCACGACCTCTGCGTCGTCGCGATGCGCCCAGATGATGGGCACGAAGTCCGCGGCGTAGGCGAAGTCCGCGTCCATCGTGATGACCCGATCACCCTGGGCCGCGTCGATGCCGGTCTGGAGGATGTCGCCGTAGCCTGACCCCTTCGACTCGACGAACACGGCGGATGCCGCCTCCACGATGGCGCGCAGCGACGTGCCGGACGCGCAGACGAGGATCTCCGACCGAGGCTCGACGCCCTCGAGCGCGCGCTGCAACGCGGGAAGGAGACGGGGCAGGTCGTGGCGGGTTCCCCAGACCGGCACCACGATCGAGAGTTCGGTGCTCTGCTCGTCCGTTCGCATGTCCGCATCCTCACGCCGCGGCCCATCGGCTTCCGTACCGGCTTCGGGGGCGGCTTGTCCCGGGCCTCGTTCGATCACGGCCGCATGATACCGTCCGCCGCATGATCCTCGTGGTGGACCACTACGACAGCTTCACGTTCAACCTGGTCCAGTTGATCGAGAGCCTGGGCCGGGAAACACGCGTCGTTCGGTCCGACGAGCGGCCGACCGCGGAGCTGCTGGCGATGCGCCCCGAGGCCGTGGTGCTCTCTCCGGGGCCCGGGCATCCTCGCGACGCCGGGGTCTTCACCGAGCTGCTTGCCGAGCTCCCTGCCGAGACACCGGTCCTCGGGGTGTGCCTCGGCCACCAGGCGCTCGGGATCGGATCAGGTGGGACCGTGGACCGCACCGAGCCCGTCCACGGCAAGGCGTCGCTCGTGTTCCACGAGGGACGGGGCATCCTCGCGGGCGTCCCGGTGCCCTTCGAAGCAGGTCGATACCACTCCTTGGTCGTCGAGCGATCGCTGCCCCCGGCTCTCGAGCTCACCGCGTGGACCGAAGACGGGCTGGTCATGGGCGCCCAGCACCGCGAGCTGCCCCGCTACGGCGTGCAGTTCCATCCGGAGTCGATCCTCACGCCCGAGGGACCGCGGATCGTGGAGAACTTCCTCGGCCTACGGACCTGACGACGGCGCGGGGCACCCGGGGCCCGTACGCGAAGGCCGCCGATGCGATCGTGACCCGGCACGCACGCTCATCGACGGCGACGAACGCGCTCGCCGGGATCCGCTTCAGCTGATCGACGAAGCGATACGTCCAGCGCGGGTCGACGGCACCTTGGAAGTACCAGTCGCTGCCGTTGTCCGCGACGACCAGTCCGTACCGCTTCAGCGCGGAGGACCACCCGGACGCTCGGGCCGAACCGAGCGATCGCGAACGAAGCGCGGAGCCGGAACCGGGCCCCCATGGGTGGACACCGACGATCGCTCGTCCCGCCAGCATGTCGAGCAGGCCAGACGTAGCTGTCGTGCGTGCATCCGACGGTCATCCGGATCGCATGATCGACGATGCCCGCCTTCACCTCGTCGTAGCGCAACAACCCCGCGAAGATCGGAAGCCCGGCGGCATCGGCGCTCGTCCATCCGGGCGGCCGTAGCCGGTTCGGCTTCGGACCCGTCAGGGGGAAGATCGCGCCGCTCCCGGCCGTCGGGTTCCCGCCGTTCCACCTGGCCGCGAACAGCTCGTACAACGTGCAGTCGCTCCGGTCGATGACGAGCGCGTGCCGGTCCGGACCGCCCTCGACCGGGATGTCCGGGCCGAACGGGTAGGGGCCCGGATCGCTCTCGCTCGCGTACGTGAAGCTCACCGACACCTTCGCGTGTCCCGCGCCGACCACGGCGTACGGGATGCCGGACGAGGGCGGTCCGAAGTCGGGTGCAAGAACGTCGATCCCGCGTGCGTCGCGCGCTTCCACGTCGAGGACCTCGGGCTCACCGGAAGCGCGGACACGTTCATGTGCCACACGTTGTTCGGGGCGAAGACCGCGCACGTCGTTCCGGGAACGGATCGGGCTGCCGCCGGGCCGGGAGCCACCAGGAGCGACGCGAGCACGCTCGCGATCCCGATCCACACCGATCCAGCGCTTCGCATCCTTCTCGTCATCGGCTCGGGTGGCCGCTACGGTTGAGGGCCATGGCCGACGGTCCTCCCCACGTGCGCGGCATCGCCTCGGGCCGGACCGCATTGCCTGCCCTGCTGGTGGTCGTCCGCATCGTGGTCCTCGCACTCGTGGTCCTCGGTGCCGGACGGCGTCCCGTGACCGACGTCCAGGTGCTCCACGCCGAGCGGGTCGCGACGTCGCCCGCGACCCCCTACCGGAACTTCCCCGTCGCCACGATGCCGTTGGAGACGGCGACCGATCGCACGATCGGGGGTGACGGGGCGACCGCGACCGCCGTCCGGATCGCCATCCTGGCCTTCCTGGCGGACCTCGCCACCGCGGCCGCGCTCGCATGGGGATGGGGTCGACGTCCCGCCACCGTCTACCTGCTGCTCGGGCTCCCGCTCCTGTCGTTCATCTATCTCCGGTTCGATCTGGTCTCGGTGGCCTTCGCCACGTGGGCGCTCGCCTGGGCACGGCATCGGGGCGAGGCCCCTGGCGGAGCCGCCCTTGGCCTCGCCGTGATGGCGAAGCTCTGGCCGTTGGCGCTCGCGCCCGTCTTCCTGTTGCGGCGAGCCTGGCGCCCCGCCGTCGTCGGGTTCGCTGTCGTCGTGCTCGTGCTCGGTGCGTGGTGGTACTTGACGGGCGGTCCGAAGGGTCCGTTCCAGGTGCTGACGTCGGCGGGGGTCCGCGGCTGGCACGTCCAGAGCGTCGTCGGCTCCGTGCTCTGGGGCGCCGGTCGCGGCATCCCGGTGCCCGAGGCCGAAGCGCTCCGGATCGGCTTCGCCGCTTCGCGGACGAAGGGCCTGCTGTTCCTGGGGCTGCTCGGTTGCGAGGTCGCCATCTGGCGCCGCGCCGCAGCGCCGGATCGCGATCCGGCCGGCGGCGCGGCTCTCGCGGCCGTCGTCGCGGTCGTCGTCTTCTCACCGCAGTTCTCGGTGCAGTACGCCGCATGGTTCCTTCCGTGGACAGGGCTCGCGTTCGAAGGGGATGACGGCGACGGGCGCACGGCCACGATCGCAGCGCTGGCCGTGGTCCTGACCGGGCTGCTCGCGCTCGCGTGGCCGGATCCGGCCGCCGTGCCGAGCGCGTGGGTGAAGATCCTGGTCCTGGCGCGGAACGTCGCAGCGGTCGGCGTCCTGATCAGTTGGTTCGCGGCGACGCGGGCGCCGGCGCCCTCGCGGAGGGAGCTGGACGGTTCGCGCGTGCCCGTGTGAGGCGGGTCAGGCCTCGGTGCCCGCGGCGGCCTTCTCGGCCGCCACCTTCCTCGCTTCGACCAGGAGCGCATCCACGAGCGAGTCCTCGCCGACCTTCGCGACGACCTCCCCCTGCCGGATGATGAAGCCGAGCCCGTTGCCGCTCGCGATGCCGACATCGGCCTCGCGTGCCTCGCCGGGCCCGTTCACGACGCACCCCATCACGGCGACCCGCATCGGGACGCCGAACTTCTCCTTCTCGATGGCCGCCTCGACCCGTTTCGTCAACGCGAGCACGTCGATCTCCGCTCGGCCGCACGAGGGACACGCGACCAGGTCGAGCCCGCGCTTCCGAAGACCGAGGGACTGGAGGATCGCGT
>WNGJ01035519.1_pt1 | contig 10850 bp, 6 predicted proteins | sample 5400611 | NCBI WGS metagenome assembly WNGJ01 (sample SAMN13153375, study PRJNA577476) | soil metagenome | isolation source: 40 cm soil or saprolite under Garry oak tree replicate 1 | place: USA:California | collected 2016-06-15 | reverse complement strand
GCTGCTGGCCTTCCGCCAGGCCATCGATGGGGCACTCGCCGCATATCCGAACGATGTGGAGCTTCTGTTGCTTCGCGGCCATGCCGAGGAGCCCACGCCCTTTGGAGACGGCGGCGGCTGCGTCGCTTCGGCAATTGCTTACTATCAGCGGGCGCTGGCGATCGCGCCGGACAACTCCGCCGCGCATCATTTTTTGGCGCACTGCTATGAGAATCAGGGGAAGTTCTCGGACGCGCTCGAACAAGCTCGCATCTACGCGCAAATGGCGCCGCGGATACCGCATGGGCAGCACATCTACGGCCACGAACTGCGCGGCGTGGGGCGTAACGAGGAAGCCATCCAGTTTTTTCTAAAAGCGGAAACACTCGAGAATGGCTACTATCGCCGGGAAAATATCCCTGCTTCGTTCGATTGGCATCATGCGCACAATCTGAGCCTGCTGGCGAGCGCCTATCAATATGAGGGGCAGCTGCATCTCGCGGAGCGCTATTTCGCCGCCGAACGCCAGCTCACGCCTTTTACGGAATATGCGGCCTTCAATCGCAAGGACTGGCCCGAGTTCCTGCTGAATCGCGGCGATTTTGGCCGGGCGCTCGGGGCGGCGCAGGAGATGGCAGCCAGCCCATCAGTGCTGAGCCGCGTCACCGGCCATTGCCTTGCCGGCATTGCCCTCGTCGGCCTGCACCGAAGCGATGAAGCCGAGGCCCAGCTGAATTCTGCGCAAACGGAATCGAGCGGCCTCAACCGGGCTGACGCGGGCGCCGCCTCGCCGTATTTGGATCTGCTCAAGCTGGCCCTGATGCTGGGGCGCGGTTCGCTCGCGGACGCGCCCGCGCTCGTGGAACGGATTAGCCAATACACCCGGCGGTCCACCAGCGCGGATTCCTGGTCGCAGGGGCTCTTCCGCGTCGAAGTGCTCTCGAATCTGGCGCGCGAAACCAGCCAGTGGAGCATCGCCGAGGACTTGGCGGGGCTGATGCTCGCCGTGGATCCTTATTACGGCGGCTCGCATTACGCAAAAGCCCTGGTCGCAGAGCATGGCGGGGACCGGACAACGGCGGCGCAGGAATCCGACGCTGCAAAGAGATACTGGAATCATGCGGACGTGGATTTCCCAGCCTTGGCGATCATCCAAAAGGCCTCCGCGAGCCCTAAGGCAGGAGCGCCGAAAGCCGAGTAACACTTGCCGCCAAGCTTTCCTGGGAATGACGCCAATCGAAAAAATTGGCTAAATGCCCGTATACCGATGGGGAACGCAGTTGTGATATGATCCGCGAATCTTGGGGGTAGCGCACATGACATCTCCGAAAAAGTATATGAGAAATGCGGGTGAGGGTGGTTGTCTAAGTTATTGCGGCATCGTCCTGGCAATTTTGACCGCGCTAGTTCTCACGGCGGCGTTGCCGGTGCGGAGCCTGGCCCAGAGACTGGGCGGCACGCTGCAAGTCGAAGTGACCGATAAGAGCGGCGCGACGGTTCCGGGAGCGAAGGTTACTGCCACAAACGATGACACCAAAGTCATTACTGCCGCCACGTCGAGCGGCGATGTTTACGTTTTTCCGGACCTGCTGCCCGGGCCCTATACGGTTGAAGTGACCAAAGAAGGATTCAATAAATACGTGCGGGCGCACGTCAACGTCCTTCCCAATCAAACCGTGGACGCGCCGGCGGTCTTGGAAGTGGGCAGCGTCACTACCACTGTGGAAGTGACAGCGGAAGGCGAAGCCGCAGTGAGCGTCACTTCGTCGCAGATACAGTCAGGATTTTCAGGCTCGGTCGCAGAACAGCTCCCCATCAACACCATCGGCGGAGATGTGAAGGAACTGGCCGTCGTTCTGCCCAATACGACCACCCAGCCGGGTGGCGTCGCGGGCTCCGGCGGTTCGATTGGCGGTTTGCGGCCCCGGTACAACAGCTTCACCATCGACGGCGCTGACGATAACAGCGCTTATGTCAACGGGAACCTCACTCCCGTCATCGAGGACTCTGTGGCGGACTTCGTCGTACTGACGAATCAATTTAACGCGGAGTATGGGCACTCCGCAGCGGGAATATTCGCCATCACGACGAAGTCAGGCACGAACAGTATCCACGGCGAAGCCCATGAATTTAATCGCAGCCGCAGCTACGATGCGTTTGACGAGCAGGAGACACAGCAGGGCTTCCAGAACCGCTACGATTACAACCGCATGGGTGCGAGTATCGGCGGGCCGATTCTAAAAGATAAGCTTTTTTACTTCGGCGCTTTCGAATATCAGGATGAGAATAAGGCCTCTGCTGGACCAACGGTGGGTACACCCACGGCGGGGGGCTTAGCGACCTTAACAGGTATGGCTGCCAATCCGGCCATCAAGACTGTCCTTGCGCAGTTTGCAGTCGCTCCTTCCGCGAGCGGCCCGCCCGAAATTGTAAACGGGATAGCCATTCCCGTAGGTGTATTCCAGGGCGTGGCTCCGAATTTCACGCATGAGCATGATTTCATCGTCAGCCTGGATTACAACATCGGCAAGCACTCGCTCCGCGGCCGCTACATCTACGACCGGCAGCGCTCGCCAGAGGTTAATGCCGTAGAGCCGCAACCGCAGTTCAACGGCACAAACAATAGTGATGCACGAAAAGTGATTCTCAATGACGTTTGGGCCATATCCCCCACGGTGGTCAACGAACTTCGTTTTTCGTTTTCGCGCGCCGTCGGGCCGGATCTGGTCGTGCCCTCAGCGTTTGCGAATTTTCCAAACGTCGAAGTCGATAGCTTGGGCATCGATATTGGACCGAATGGTTGTTCACCCCAGAGCACGATTGTCAACACGTACCAGTGGGTCGACGATGTAACCAAGACGTTCGGCAGGCACACCGTGAAGGCGGGCGTGGAGGTACGCAACAATATCGGCCCGAGTGATTTCCTGCCGCGGGCCCGCGGGGAATGGGACTATCCCGATCTGCAAAGTTTCATCAACGATTTGGTGCCGATTGGTGCCAACGGAGCGCTGCGAGGTGCGGGTTCCGGTTTTTTCGCCGCTAATTTCAGGTCCATCCTTGGATTTGCGCAGGACGACTGGAAAGTAACTCCCAGACTCACCGTAAACCTCGGCTTGCGGTATGAATTTAATGGGCTGCCGCGCGACGAAAAACTTCAGAATCTCAACGCCATTTCCAACGATCCGGCGCTCGGGCTGATTTTCGGCACGCCAAAAACCGACAAGAACAATTGGGCGCCACGGGTGGGGTTTGCCTACGATCCGTTTGGCACCGGGCGATGGTCGATCCGCGGAGGCATGGGCCTCTTCTATGACATTACGCCAGTAAACTTCCCGCAGCTTTCGCTGCCACCGCAATTACAGAGCGAGCAGGATCCTTCGCTCACCTGCACGCTCGCCGGGGCACCAGCCTGGTGCACTTCATTTTTGGCCGGAACGGGAGGAGCGGGATTTTTGCAGGGAGGAGGCCTATTGCAAGTAAATGTGCCTCCCGCGACTCAGGCGGATGCTCGTGCGGCAACGCAAGGAGTAATGGTCGATGTGGTTGAACCCAAGATCCTGACCTGGACTCTCAGCCTCGAGCATCAGCTCATGGGAAACACGAGCTTCGAGCTGCGTTACATGGGCAATCATGCGGTTAGTCTGCCCGCGCAACGCCGGCTGAACAGTGCTTCGGCTTTCGATCCGGGTTTCCCGGGCGGTGGAATAACGCCGCTGCCCACCTATTTTTCGGCCACGCAAGTGCCCGCCGCGATTCCTGCTCCCGCGAGCACGCTTGCGACTTTTGCCAGCTTCAACAACCAGCCGCTTTCCGTCGACGGCTTCGTATCCAATGTCACGGTGATTCCGCCGCTCGCCCAGAGCATCTACCATTCCGGCAGCGCGGACGTAACCCATCGCATCAGTCACGGGATTTATATTCGGGGAACGTACACGTTCGCACATGTCGATGACGATGGAACCAACGAGCTCTTCACCAGCCGTGTGAATCCGCGGCGTTCCCAAGATGGTTACAATATCAAGCAGGATTGGGGCCGTTCGGCGCTGGATCTCCGCCATAAATTCGCACTGGCGGTCGTCTATGATTTTCCCAATGTCGGCGCGAGCAATTCTATTGTAAAGGGTTTCGCGAACGGCTGGGAGTGGGTGGGGACTTACATCGCGCAATCCGGCCAGCCCATAACTGCTTTGTCTGGCGTCGACTCCAATTTCAACGGCGACAGTGCCGGTGACCGGCCTGTCCTGAATCCAAACGGCAGTGGGCGAACGGGCACCGTCGTGAACCGTGTATGTAACGACGGTGCGGGCGGCGCGACCAGGATCGTGACTGCAAGCTCGCCTGCATGCACCTCGGCTCACACCGTTGGCTATGTTGCCGCGGATCCCGGTGCAAGGTACGTCCAGGCGGGGAAAGGCGCATTGTCAACGCTCGGCCGAGACACAATCAGCACTCCGGGCCTGAATATCTGGAATATGTCCCTTATCAAAACCATCCGGTTTACGGAACGGTGGTCGGCTCAATTCCGTGCCTCGACATTTAACACGTTCAATCACCCCAATCCCAGCATCGGGCTCCCCACGAATAACGGTACGATCGATCAGAACCAAAATGCGAATCCGTTGAGCACCGATTACCCGTTCGTGACGGCAAGGAATCTCTTCCTGAACAACACGATCTTCAACGGCGGGAGCCGGAGGATGGAGCTGGGACTGAAGGTCATCTTCTGACCGACTCTGGAACCACCGAATGTCCGAAGGGAGGGCCTGCAGGCCCTCCCTTCTTTTTTGCCAATGAATTAGGCGTCAACAAACAGCGACCGCAGCTGCGCGGGAGAAACTCAGAAAAAGCAGATTCCTCGGGCAACTTTGTTGACGCGCAAAAGCTCATCCTGTTGGTGACTTTTGCGCGAAGAGCCCTCGGAATGACAGACGCGACTCAGCAGCCTAAATCTGCGAGTACGCGGTGGGCGTGAGGATCACGTTGGTGATATTGGAGACAATGGTCTCGAACGCGTAGCGCGGCTGCGTCGAGTACGCCTTCCAGTCGTCCGACGCGCGGAATGCGGCCCATTTTTTGTCCCGATCCGCCAGGTTGTCGAAGGCCAGCATGTAGGTCAGATTGGGAAGGCGCGTCCCGACAAGCGTGTCCACCTTGCGCTTGTGATCCTGGTCGGTGGCGCCTTCGTAGATGCGCAGCTCAAACACGCGCGGGCCGCGCGTTTTGGTGGCCGCCGGCGGCGTGAGCTTGGGCCACTTCTCGAACGCCTGCAGGAATGAGCTCTCCATGCGGTCGAACGCCGGCTCCTTGGCGGGAGCGTTCAAAAAGGCCGCGCCGGCTTTCATGTACTCGGCGTCCTTCGCCAGGTGCGTTTCGACAGTGGCCAGCGTTTCGGCGGAAGTGCCCGGCATCAGGACGTAAATCGTGGGCGTGTCCGGACCGATCGAAAGATCGAACACGCCGACGGGGCCGATGCCCAGGCGGTTCAGCGCGGGGATCAGCGCCCCGCTGAAAAAGTCATCGCACAACTTCCTTTGCGGTCCGCTGATGATGTGGTAGCGGCGGAGCTGATAGAACTCCCGGCCGTTCTTTTGCGCGCCATCCTCCGCGGCCCCCAAACGAGAGCCGGATTGCGTGATTACGAGCGCGGATGCCGCGAGCGATGAAGCCAGGAATTTGCGTCTTTGCATGGGCTCCTCCGGTATGTGCCTGCGAATTTGCCCCGTATGCTCGCACAAATCGAAGCGCGCGTCCATCGCGCGCGCCGGAGCGGCGGCAAACAATCGCAGGGCGCCGACGCATGGGGCATGGCAAGCCTTCCCAAAGGCGGCGGGCAGGTGTATATTGCCCGGCAATCGTTGAGAATTAAGGCGGCTGGGAATCAAAATGGCAATTCGGACGATAGCGATGGTCGCTCCGGCAGAGCGGTTGAAGCTGCCTGGAACGCAGCGGTGGAAGCGGCCAGCCGCCTGCGCCATTGCGCTCTTCCTGAGTCCGCTGTCGGCCTCGGTGGCCCGCGCTCAGGATCGCGCGGCTGCGTATGCTCCGGCGGACATTCGCTATGGCGCGCAGATCTACGCCGCGCAGTGCTCCGCCTGCCACGGCGTGAATGGCACGCAAATCGGCGGTGTGGACTTAGGCGGCGGCGCGTTGCGGCGCGCTTCATCTGATCAAGATCTGCGTAGCGTTCTGAACAACGGCATCCCGGGCACGGCCATGCCGCCCTTCCGGTTTGACCCTTCGGAACTCACCGCGATCGTCGCCTATATCCGCAACATGCGCACGTTTGACGCGCGCGCGGTGGCGGTAGGCGACGCCAATCGCGGCCGAGCCTGGTTCGAGGGAGCGGGCGGCTGCACGAGCTGTCATCGCGTCAATGGCAAAGGGCCCCGAGTCGCTCCCGACCTGAGCGAGATTGGCGCCCTGCGCAGCGCCGATTTCCTGGAACGTACTCTTCGCGATCCCGGTGGGATGATGCTGCCGATGAACCGTTCCGTGCGCGCGGTCACGCGAGACGGCAAGGTCATCAACGGCCGGCGGCTGAACGAAGACACATATTCGGTTCAGCTGATCGATGATCAGGAACGTCTGCTGTCTTTGGACAAGGCGGACTTGCGCGAATACACAGTTGTCACGACATCCACCATGCCGTCCTACAAGGACAAGCTCAGTGCGCAGGAAATGGCCGATCTGGTCGCTTACCTGCTCACGCTGAAAGGCCTGCGATGATGCGGAAAACGATTCTCCAAATGATGTTTCGGAACAGCCGCCGCGCGTTTCTAGTGTGTCTGGCCTTGCTCGTGCCCGGCGCTCTCTGCGCTCAGGTCACTTCCGAGCGCCTGCTGCGCGCGCCCGACGAACCGCGGAACTGGCTCACCTACTCCGGCAGCTACTCGAGCCAACGGTTTAGTCCGCTCAAGCAGATTGATCCCACCAACGTGAAAAATCTGGAGCTGAAATGGGTGTTTCAAGCGCAATCGCTGCAGAAATTCGAGACTACGCCGCTAGTGGTCGACGGCATCATGTACCTGACGCAATCGCCCAACGATGTTATTGCGCTCGATGCCAAGACGGGGCGGGTATTCTGGGTCTACCACTACGCTACTTCTCCTGACTCGCGCCCCTGCTGCGGAATCGTGAACCGCGGAGTGGCCATCCTCGGCGATACGCTCTTCATGGCCACGGTGGACACGCATCTCGTGGCCATCGATGCCCGGAACGGCCACGCTCTTTGGAACAATAAGTTAGCCGACGCAGCTGCGGGTTACGCCATGACGATGGCGCCGCTGGTAGTGAAGGACAAAGTGATCGTCGGCGTGGCCGGCGGCGAGTATGGCATTCGTGGGTTCATCGCCGCCTACGAAGCGCACAGCGGCAAAGAGGCCTGGCGTTTCAACACGGTTCCTGCGCCCGGCGAACCCGGCCACGAAACCTGGCACGGGGATGATTGGAAGCACGGAAGCGCGGCCGTCTGGCTTACGGGCTCTTACGATCCCGATCTCAATCTGACGTATTGGGGCACCGGCAATCCGGGCCCGGATTGGAATCCGGGGCAACGGCCCGGCGACAATCTTTATTCCGATTGCGTGCTGGCCCTTGATCCTGATACCGGAAAGCTGAAGTGGTTTTTTCAGTTCACTCCAAACGATGCCTACGATTATGACTCGGTGCAGATCCCCGTTCTCGCGGATATGGATTGGAACGGGAGCCCTCGCAAGCTGATGCTGTGGGGCAATCGCAACGGCTTCTTTTACGTTTTGGACCGGACAACGGGAAAGTTTCTCACTGGCGGCCCATTCGTAAAGGTCAACTGGGCCAGCGGCTTGGACGCGAAGGGGAGACCCATTCCGACGCCGCAGCCTCCGGGCGCGCCGACCTTCCCCGGAATTCAGGGCGGGACGAACTGGTATTCGCCGTCCTACAGCCCGCGCACGGGCTTGTTCTACCTCTCTACCTGGGAAGGCTACTCGACCGTCTTCACGGGTGTAGATGTGGACTATAAAGAAGGCCTGCGCTATACCGGCGGGGCAAATGCCAGCCCGATTGCCGGCGCCGATAATCCCGGGGGCGCTCGCAACGGCCCCGTCAACACCTACACCGAAGCGCTCGGTCACGGCGCCGTGATTGCTCTCGATCCCCACACCGGCAAAAAGAAGTGGAGCTTCGAGATGCACGACGTCAATTGCAGCGGGATCCTGACCACTGCTTCGGACCTGCTTTTCGCCGGCGGGCGCGAGGGCTATTTCCAGGCGCTCGATGCGCGCACGGGCGCGCTGCTGTGGAAGGTGAATCTCGGCGGCGAAATCATTGCCGGGCCGATCAGCTACCAGGTGGACGGCAAGCAGTACATTTCCATCGCCTCGGGGAACGGCCTGTTTGTCTTTGCTCCGCGCGACGGAGCGAACTGACGAAGGCCCCGCTTCGCTTACCTGCCTTGTGCCCGAAGCACCCGCGCGAGTATATTTCCGCTTGCAGAAAAGCTCCGACAAAAAGGCATGTCGCATATGTCGGCGCGAATCCGGCGCTGCTCGTCGGCCAACGCATGCTCGCCGCGCCATAGAAGCTTGCCGGCGGAAGATTCCGCGTTATCTAGTCGCAAATCGCTTTACAAGAGCCCGCACAAGTGAGCGCGCGCGAACCCACACACCTGGTAAGGGCCATAGGCCGCTGGGGCCTCGCGGCGCTGGTGATCAACTCCATTATCGGCAGCGGCATCTTTGGTCTCCCGGCCATTGTTGCCGCTCATCTGGGCCGCGAGAGTCCGTTTGCCTATCTTCTCGCCGCAGCAGGCGTCGGAATGATCATGGGCTGCTTCGCCGAAGTGGCCTCGCAGTTCCGCCAAGCCGGCGGACCTTACCTCTACACGCGCGTGGCCTTCGGACGCTTGCTGGCCCTCGAAGTCGCCTGGCTACACTGGCTCTCACGACTAACGGCCGCCGCGGCAGCGGTCAATCTTTTCGGTACTTATCTGGGCTACTTCTGGCCGGCGGCGCAGCGGCCGCTCGAGCGCGCTCTGTTGGGCGCGGCCATTCTCTTGGTAATCACCGGCGTCAACATTGTCGGTGTGGGGATGGGTGCACACCTGAGCTCCGCGTTCGCCATCGCCAAGATCGCCCCGCTGCTGATTTTTGCCGCCGCTGGTCTGCTCTATGGCTTCGCCCATCCGGCTGTCTCGCCCGTGAATCCGCACGTGGCCACGGCCGCGGATTGGTTCGACGCGGCCATCGTGCTGATCTTTGCCTACGGCGGTTTTGAAGGCGCGCTGGTACCCATGTCCGAAGCCCGCGATCCGCAACGGGACGTGCCGTTTGCCATGGCGGTCTCGTTTGTGAGCGTCACCCTGATTTATATCCTGGTGCAGATTGTCGTCGTGCGCGTGCTGCCGGATCCCGCGCAAACCGACCGGCCGCTAGCCATGGCCGCGCAGGTATTCTTGGGGCCAGCCGGTGCTGCCTTCATTGCGGTCTGCGCGCTCCTTGCCTTATTCGGCTTTTTGAGCGCGCAGATGGTGCACGCTCCGCGCATGACGTTCGCCCTGGCGGAGCGAGGCGATCTTCCGCCAATTTTCGCCGCCATCCACCACCGCTTTCGGACTCCGCATGTATCCATTCTCGTGTTTGCGAGTTCACTTTGGCTGCTCGCTACGATGGGTAATTTCCGATGGAATGTGGTGCTCTCCTCGGCGGCCCGGCTGATTATCTATGCGGTGGTGTGTGCGGCGCTCTTGGCTTTGCGCCGCAAAGAACCTCGCGCAGCAGCTTACCGGTTTCCGCTTGGGCCGATATTCGCCGTTATCGGCATGGCATTGATGATCGCGCTTTTCACGCACACGACGCGGGAAGAGCTTGCGTGGATCCTGGCGACGGCCGTCGTGGCGTTCCTGAATTGGCTCGCCACGCGCCGCCACGTCGTGCCCGCTGCGGCCACTGGCGAGCTGTAGCGGCCCCGATGTGCTATTCTCCCGCATCACAGACTGGTTGCTTACGACCAGAAAAAAGGAGAAGCCATCACATGCGCAAAATAGTCGCGGGAATTTTCCTGTTGCTTATCGCTTCCTCGGCGAGGGCACAGGCGCCGACAGGAGCGACGGACATCACAGCTGCGCAGGTCCAGGCGTTTATCAAGGATGCGCCTCAGGCCGAAGAGCGCCCCGCCCAACGCGACCATGCACCAAACCAACGTCGCCGAGGTCTACTACATGCTGGACGGCGCTGGGATGTTGGTGACCGGCGGTACCCTGCGAAAGCCAGCCGCGCCGCGACCATCGAATCTGGGTAATTGGACCGACGTCGCAGGCGAAGGCATTGACGGCGGCATGTCGCGGCGCATCGCCAAGGGCGATGTGGTCATCATTCCCGGCGGGGTGCCACATGGCTGGGCGAGTACCGAAGGCGACATTACGTATCTGATTGTTCGGCCCGATCCCGACAAGAAACTCTCGCTGAAGTAGCCCAAGAGGCTATTGTTAGCCTGGTTTGCGACACCGGTGTAAAAGTACCAGGACACATTTTCACGTCCGATGTAAGAAAGTGACGATCGACTGGGCCGCCATCCGCTCCCATCATGCCAAAACTCCAGCTAAGTCTCTGAATCTAAAGAGTTTCTTTAGTTGCAAGGTTGGCACGTCCCTTGCGATTAACCATGTATTCTGACTCCGATTCGTACTATATAAATAGCACACCAGGAGGGCGACCCAGTATGCCCGCTTTTCGCTATAGTGCTCTGCCGTTTCTCCTCGTTCTCTGGAGCTGCGTTTTTGAGCCTGCGTTGCGCGCTGAGACACCCGTAGGGGAATCGGCTGCCGCGCGCCCCGACATCGGTTGGCAATGGATTGAACAATTTGCCGGCAGCTCGAGCACGGAGGGCCAAATACT
>WNGJ01008646.1_pt1 | contig 10850 bp, 10 predicted proteins | sample 5400611 | NCBI WGS metagenome assembly WNGJ01 (sample SAMN13153375, study PRJNA577476) | soil metagenome | isolation source: 40 cm soil or saprolite under Garry oak tree replicate 1 | place: USA:California | collected 2016-06-15 | reverse complement strand
TACTGGCCTCTTCACCCTTTCTGTTCCTCCTTGCACGTCCATTCCGGTTTTACCCGCAAGAGGCGAGTGCAACAATACGTACCCCAGGTCTTGGGTTAGTATGTTAATGTGAGGGAGAGCTATTCTTTCATCTGCATCTATTACGTCTTCAGCGTCTACGCACCATGTAGAGGTAGGACCAGGATCCTTGCGAACATGCGTACGCTCTGAGCGATTTTCGCAAGGATCCTGGTCCTACCTCCAAAAGGGACGCCGTAGCTCAGGCATAGGGAGAGAATCATGTCACGCGAGGAAGCACAGTCTATTCTGCAATCTCTAAAAGAGAGCAAACTTCCTGTAACCGGCGAGATACGCAAGCTCGCCAGGGACAATGAGCATGTTGTAGTGCTTTCAGATGGAACATTTCTATGGAGCAAAAATGACTGGAAGCAGTACAAAAAGGGAATATTGCCTACTTTGAAGATACCGCGCCATATGATACTGATGCCATAGAGAGACCCTCAATGCTCTGCTCATGCGCACTTCTTGCCAGATTGTCTGAATTGCTGAGCACGGAAAGTGCGGAAGAGAGTCAAAATTCGTTTTTCTTCGAGGTCTTACAAGCGCATTGCCTCCAGCGTGGGAAGCCCTACGTGATCACCCCGCCACAGTGGGGAGTGCTCGCGTTACTGTCTCACCACGAGCGGCAAACCATCGGCATGCTTGCCCAGCAGCTCAAGGTTGATGGCCCGGCCGTCACGAACATCGTCAAACGGCTTGAGCAAAGCGGCCTGCTAGAGCGTGCCCGTGACCGCCAGGATGAGCGCGTTGTCGAGGACGCATCTGGATTGCAGAGATGTTTGCTGGTATACTCACAAGCGAAGTGATCTCGTGACGTTGCTCTAAGGAGGGTTTTCGAAATGAAAACCAAAATAGCAATAATAGTGGGGGCTATTCTGGGCATGCTATTGATTGTCGCAACAATCATGTTCGTCGCATACCAGCTTGGAATTTTTGTCCCGCCAATTGACATCTTTGGTGGAATGAAAACACCGGACAGCTCATACGCGCGTGCCCAATTACAACTGATCTGGCACACGCCTCTCCCTCGCCAGGTCCAGGCCTTAGGCAACCCGGTCATATCTCCTAACGGCATTGTGTACCAGCTTATGGAAAACCAGCTCCTCGGGTTTGATCAAAAGTCCGGCCAACTCGAGTACCAAAGGGACTTGAGCCCTTACGGGCAACTTGATCCCAACTCCTTGAGCGTCGATAACGACAAGGTCGATATCACCTCCCCTGACAGCTTCGTGCATCTCTTTGATGCCTCCGCCGACCAGACGCCACAAATGAATGAACTACCATTACCACTTGCCACTGTCAATGACGGTATTGCCTACTTTGTTGGCAATTCAACCGGTGACTTGTACAAAGTCACTGCATACAACGCAGTATCAGGAAAAAACCTCTGGAGGACAAATTGTGCGTGCATTGGCATTCAAAAACCGGTGATTGACAAGAATATTCTTTATATCTTAGCGCAAAGCAACATCAGCAACGATTCAGTCCTGCTGGCGATCACGAAAAGCGGAGACCTGCTGTGGTCTCTCAACCTGGGCGATAGCAACGGCCAAACCACCTACCAACAGCTGATGATAACCGAAAGCGTTATCGCTATCCTTTCTACTACACCATCAGCCTCGGGTTTGATCACTTCAGTTTCAGCTTATGACAAGTCATCTGGGCAAAAAATCTGGGCATTGCAGAACTCAAATCACGAACCTGATTTTCTGACGTCGGATGCCAATAGCATCTACGCATCATTTCGCTCACCTCAAGGTTTTGGTGTGGAAGTCATAAACGCCACAAACGGAGCCGTTATATGGCAGAAAACCCTGACAAATGTCTCTCAAACAGGAATTCCCGAAATCACCGTTCAAAACGGCACGGTCTACGTCGTTTACGACGACCAGGGTCAGCATGTCTTTCTGCTTGATGAAAATACAGGAAACCTGCTTGGCTCTGATCCGTCAAGTCTGGAAGTCAGTTCTTCACCGGTTGTAAACAACGACATGGTATTCCTGAGGAGATACGACTCGGTCACATCCACAGCAGAAATGGATGCGTATAAAGTCATCCTCCCGCCGCCTCCCCACAAGCTGTTCGTGTTAGTCTACGGACTTTCGAGTCAAAGCACCGACACGAACTTCAGCCAAATTGTCAAAGCACTAAAAAAGGTTCATCCTGGTGCAGACTTCCTGAATTACAGCTACCGGGGAATTGACAAACGGGGTGACGCGTTGCCTTATACATGCAAGGATACTTTCACACCGCACATCAGCGAGCTGGTAACTCGCCTGAAATTACAGGTAATCAGATATTTGGAACTTCACCCGAACACCCAGGTCTATGTGATCGGCCACAGCTTTGGCGGGGTGATCGCATATGGGCTGCTTGCAGACATGATGATCTACGGCTACCTCAATTTCAATGGAGGTCAGGTCCTGGGCATTGCTACCTTAAGCTCACCTCTGGGCGGTATACCAGGGTTTCATGGTATCTACTATGCCCTGATATCACATGCGTACCAGGTGCAATGTCGGGTCCTTGCGTCCAAACACCTCGTGCTGAATAGTCTAGCCGACCTGGTTCATGTCTTCCCGGGCGGGAAGACATCAGTTCCGTTTGGCGGCGAAGATAGTTTGATGCGTGTTGTTAGCGGTGGCGATGCCACAAACCAGCGCGTCGCACTCGCCGCAGTTCGCCATCATATTGATGTGCTGACAATCGGAAATGTGCGAGATTACACGTTTAATTTTAACGTGTGTCCCAGATACGGTCACACCCCCGATTCTCGGTTTCTCAGTACCCAGTGGGTAACTGATCAAGGCAATGATTCCCACCTGTATGCTCGGGTCATCACCAAGGGGAATCCGAACTGTCCTGATATCGGGCAGGTAGGGATCAATCACGCCGCGGTATTCCTCTCTCCAGCAGTTCAGACTGCCTTGATTGAGTGGAGCCAGGGAAAAACCCCCTCGGTACTGCCTGTTCCGCCGGTTGGCTCTTAAGTGGACGAAGCCACAGCGAGAGATGGGTGGGCTGCACTGTCTCCTGTACGACCGTCACCAACTGCTCGCGCAACTGGTCCAGGTTCATCTCCTGGCGCAGCGTCTCACTGAAGCGTGCCACGACCCGGGTTGCGTCATACTTGCTGCGATAAAACCGCCGATCCACCAACCGTTGCACGCGCTGGCGCAGGGGTTGGAACAAAGCGGCGACGAGCAAGGTGGAGACGACAAGAACCACCGCGTTGCTCGGCCCGAAAAAGCTGGCCAGCAGGTATTGCCCGCCGAACACCAGCAGGAGATAGGTACCCAGAAGAGTCGCGGTGAGCAGACCATAGACCAGCGTGCGATTGATCAGCACATCGATATCGTACAGGCGATATCTGAGCATGGCGATCCCTGCCGAGATCGGAATGCAGATCACTGCAAGATAAAAGAGCGTGCCAGAGGCACCACCATTCACATTTGAAAATATCAGGATAATGATAACGATAAGCATGAGGATGCTCAGAGTCGTCCCATAGGCGAACCATTTCAACTGCTGGCGTTCAACCCCTCGTGCCCGCCGGAAACGGAGGACAACCGCGACGATACAGGCGAGAATGGTTGGGAACAAGAGCAGAAGACTAAAGTTGGCAAGCTGATCAAACAGGTCATTGGCGACCAAAATTCCCAGCGGATTGCGCACGGCTGCCAGGCGAGGATCGATATTGGAGTAGGGGTAGGGTGAGAGCAGGAGAGCAATCGAATAGGCGGCCAGCAGGCCCGCAATGAGCCAGGCCAGGAATCGCCAGCGAGGAGATGGGAGATGCCCATCGGGGAAGAGCAGCAGCAAGAAGGTGAGCATAAGGAACCAGCCCATCCCCCTGACCCAACCTCCAAAGCTGCCCAGTAATGCTCCTGCTGGCAGCGAACCTGGGACCGTGATGAAGGCATAGGTAGTGTATTCCAGCAGAACATCACCGAGTGCCCACAGCAGCGTACTGATGCAGAAGATCCAGCCAATCGGATTCTCTGGGCGCCGCGAGGCAATGAGCGAGCCGACTGTGGCAAATGCCAGCAGAACCAGGGCACCAAAAATATCACTGAGCAATTCCGAGGGCGCATTCTTCATCTGAAAAAGCAGGGTAACGATGGCAATGATCACATATAATACCCATGTGCTCCACGCTAACCAAAAAGCAGTGCGCTTGCTCATGGTTTCTCCTTTCCAGCCTCGCCTCGTCAGAATGACAGAGGGATGGGCCGCCTTCCTCCTCGAAAGCGAGCGATACATCGAGGAATGGCTGTTCATCGAACTCTCTTGAGTGTACCATACAGGCGTCTCAAAAACGTTACGCATCTAATTGAGAATTAGACAAAAATGACCATGTCGGGCTTCAGCCCGCCGCAAGCCGCACTGTTTAAACGGCAGCGGTTAGGCGATTGTGGGCTTGAGCCCTTGCCTGTTGACATTTGACTAGTAGTCATTTTCTGTTATACTCTTCCTAATGCGAACGTATGAGTATCGGATGCGTCCGAACAAACAACAAGAGCAGGCATTGATGAGCGTGCTGATGGCCTCGCGCAAGCTCTATAATCAAGGGTTGGAAGAACTGATTGCCCACTACAAAGAGACGGGCAAGTATCTGCATCTCTATGAGCAGGACAAGCGGCACGGCAAGAAAGAACACCCTGATTTGCCTGCTGTCGTGGTTGATACGGTCCTCAAACGCTTGCACCGCTCTTTCACCAACTTTTTCCAGGGTCGCAAGCAAGGCCGTAAAGTGGGCTTTCCTCGTATGAAAAATGCACAAGCCTGGAATACCATTCAGTTTCGTGATGCCACCCATGCGGTCAAAGACACCTATTTCCATGCCCCAAAACAGTGTGGTGGGCGTATTCGCCTGATGTTGCATCGCAAGATGGAGGGAACCTTCAAGTTTGCCCGTCTCGTCTTGCGTCCCTCTGGCTGGTATCTGCAATGCGTCTGCGAGACTGAACCTCAGCCTTTGCCCAAGAACGAGCATGCCGTTGGCCTGGATATGGGCCTTCGCTATCTGGTCGCTGATAGCAACGGGCACGTCATGCAAAACCCGAAACATGCCAAGAAGAGTGCCAAGAAGCTGGCTTACGCTCAAAAGCAACTGGCTCACTGCAAAAAGGGCAGCCATCGCCGAAAGAAGGCCAAGAAACAGATTGCCCGTATCCATGAGCGCATCCACAACCAACGCAAGGATACTCTCCATAAAGCCTCTCATCACTATGTGAAGCACTACCAAACCATCGCCCTTGAAGATTTGAAACCCGCCAACATGGTGCAGAACCATTGCTTGGCCTTTGCTATTGCCGATGCATCCTGGGGGATATTCCGGCACTACCTGGAGAGCAAAGCCGAACATGCTGGCCGCCAGTGTATTGCCGTGGCACCTCACTACACCTCGCAAAAATGTTCGCAGTGTGGGGAGTATGTGCACAAGTCCCTCAGTGTCCGAACGCATGTCTGCCCTCACTGTGGCTACATGGCCGACCGCGACGAGAATGCCGCAAGAAACATCCTGCAACGCGGCTTGCAGGTTTTGGCTCGGACGGGGCCATCGTCGAGTAGGAGAGAAGACGTATCGCAAGATATGGAATTACCTCCTATGTTGAAACGAGAAGCCACTGGGCTTTAGCCCACGTGGAGTGTCACCAGCTTAAAGTTTGTATTTAGAAGTGCCAGTATGGTAGTATTCTTTGCAGTGAGAAGACAGGAGGCCAAAATGTTCACTGCGGAGCACCGCGACCACGTGCGTCATCGCATCCTCGAACTGGCGAGGACCGACCCACGGGTCACAGCCGGTGCGCTCACCGGCTCCACAGCCTTTGGCGCTGGGGACGACTGGTCCGACATCGACGTTGCCTTCGGGATCGCCGAAGGCATCACGCCTGAGGCCGTCCTTCATGACTGGACGCAGGTGCTCGATCGGGAATTCAGCGTGCTCGACCATTTCGACCTGCGCTCCGGCTCGAGTATCTACCGCGTATTCCTTCTGCCCAGTGGTCTGGAGGTCGACGTGGCGGTGACACCCGCAGAGGAATTCGGCGCGCGCGGCCCGCACTTCCGCGCTCTCTTCGGCCCCACCCATCAGCTGGAGCCCACCCCGCAGCCGAGCGCCTCCTCCCTCATCGGACTCGGCTGGCACCACGTCCTCCACGCACGGTCGTGCATTGAGCGCCACAAGCCATGGCAAGCCGAATACTGGATCAGTGGGATCCGCGATCACACCCTCGCCCTCGCGTGCCTCCGCCTGGGAGAGAACGCCGTCTACGGGCGCGGCGTCGATCGCCTCCCCGCCGCCGTGACCGATCCGCTCGCAGATGCGCTTGTCCGCTCGCTCGATGAGCCGGAGCTGCGTCGGGCTCTCGCTGTGGCGACCATGTCTCTGATCGGTGAACTGGAGGGATGGGATCCCGCGCTCTGCTCTCGACTCAAGCCACTCCTTCAAGAGTTCGGTGCACCCCAGGCCGAGGCCTCGCAGTAGGGGCCAGGAAGTGCAAGGAATATTACAGAACAGTGCGAATGGCCTCTATAAAGGCATCCGGAGCTTCAAACGGCACAAAGTGACCAATGCCTGCTAACATTTGAACACGGACAAGATGGGGAAAATATTCCTCCAGTCGATCTGCCCAACTTGACAAGAGAACAGGATCAGCCTCTCCCCACACGACAGCGGTCGGGTGAGTGATAGGGGCCAGTTGACTCGGCGGATAGGAGACGGCCACTTGTCCAGATCCACCACCCGCTCGATACCAGGCAATACTCCCCTGCACAGCTCCCGGTTGAGTATAGGTATCCACAATCGCTTCAAACTCTTTGGCACGAAGAGCTTGCTTGTTGCCGACCCAATGATCATAAAAATAAGACAAATAGAGACGCACCGTTTCACGATCATGACCGATGAGTTGATCGGCTTGCGCAAGCATGTGAAAATGCTGGTACCAGCGCTCCTTCTGGGCTGCTGGCTCCAAAGGGCGTGTGCCAAAACCTGCATAGACCGGCGCTGATAATGCGAGACCCTGGACGCGCCCAGGAGCCAGCTGCGCCACGGTTTGCGCCACACGCGAGCCCACATCATATCCAACAAGCAGGACTGTCTCAAGTTGCAACTGATCAAGCAAAGCCAGCACATTTCTGGCTTGCGCTTCAGCAGAATAGGCCGAACGTGGAGGCCAATCGGGTTTAGCAGAGGCGCCAAATCCCCGCAAATCCATGGCAATGACAGAGGTGATCTGCTCAAGGCGAGGAAGCACACGCCGCCAGTCATACCAGAAGCCAGGCCAGCCATGAAGCAAGAGCACCGTTGGGCTCCCTTGTCCTCTCCTCACATAATGAAGGTCCAGTCCATCAGCATCGTGAGCCATTTCATGCCCCCAGGCAGCATCTTGAGGCAGGATATCAAACATCTCATCAACAGGCATAGTTCATTCCCATTTTCTGCTCTGAACGACTTTCTTCCCACACACTTCATTCTGCCACAAAGGTCGGTTTGTACGCAACGCACGCAGAAGCAGCAGGGTGATGTAAAAGTCAGGCAGGATGAAAGAGATGAGCGAAAAGATGGCTATGCTCTCTCTTTGTTTTTCTGGGATTGTTCTTTTGCCTGCCTGTTCAACTCTTCCCTGTAACGTCTAATTTCCTCCTTTGCCCGCCTGTTCAACTCTTCCCTGTAACGTCTCTTTCGCTCCTTCTCCTCGGGCAATTCGGGAGGCTGTGAGGTGACGAGCGCTACGATGACAATGACTAGACTGATTATGACCAGAACGAAGAACATGACCCCGATCCACCATGCCATATACCACAGCACTGCAATCATGCCCGTCAAGGTCAGTAAGACGCTCAGCGCCAGTATCCCGAGGGAATAGCCCAGGAAGAAACCTGGTCTTCTCTTCCGCAGTGACTCGAGAGTTTTGGGAAAAGCGACCTGCTCTCCAACGTTGAAGTCGACATCCTGGAAGGCCTGTGCCCATTCTTCCTCGAATCCGACGTGCTCCAGATCCTTAACCAGCCTCAGCAATAAGAGTCCAGTCACATTCAGAGGTAGAGCGAAAGCAAAAGCGGCAGTAGAAATCGTGATGGTGGGATCAACAGGCCCTTTAGTAAAGAGGGATGCCAGGACAAGCAGGGTGAAAGCAATCAAGCCCCCAAATATCCAGCTTCCAAATTCCAATAACCTGGGAGCCATTCCCTCAACTAGCTTCCCAAAAGCTTTCATGATCTGTTTGTTCTGTTCTTCAGAGGCAGCAAGCGAGATCTCCTGGTGGGGGTCAACCGGTGCAGGATCGGTTTGCGACATCTTTCAGCTCCTTTCTCTTTCACCTCTGTATTCTACGATAATTTTCGCATCACCAGTGTTCAGACACCCTTGGCCCATTGAAAAGTCCCGCGGAGCGACAGCGGGGAAGACGCCGACTTTTACATAGCCCTGGAACCTGCCTCCATTTGCTTGCAAATACGCAAGAAAGTAGGTATCCTTGAAGGAACGACTTTTACATCGGGAGGCAGAGGGGATTGCCTGTACCGAAACGAACTCGCCGGGAACGGACAGACGATTGGACAAAAATCAAGCAATGGACGCTGTGGCCTGAACAGCAGTTGTATGAGCAACTGCGCCCGATTGTCCTCTTTGGAGAGGCCGCAGGTGGGCGAGCAAAAGAAACAGACGCTGCACAACGGACACTTTCCCGCAAAGCCGATGACTTTGAGCAACACAGGATGCTCAGCCTGTTTTCCGAAGATCAGCCACGTGAGTCACCCGAAACCGCTCGGAGTCTGCCACCAGATATGCGCCAGCTCATCGTGGATCTGTATGCAGAACTCCCCAGGATGTCATGGCGAGAAATGGCCAACATTTGCTACATTCGCTACGGCAGAAAGCCTTCCCATCACAGCGTCCAACGGATCGAGGCCTCCGGACCTCCTCCCTCACTCAAAGCCAGGCGTTACCAGCCCTAGGTATTTTTACTGTTGTGTTTCTCACGGTGGTGGGCTACCCTTTTCTAGGGTAAGTATAGGTACCTCTTCGGTGTCTTGTTTCTGTGTCTTGTCCTGTTCGTGCTCGCCTACATCATCTCTTCCCTTGAGTGCGGCCTCTGTATTGCAGTTCCCTTGGACAAACCGACACGCACGGCTCGTGGTGGGTGCAGCCTCCAGAGCCCTCTCCTCGAGATGGAGATGGCCCAGCATTGGACGCATCGGTGTCATCTCCCTACGTCGCACTGGGCCAAGGACTGAGGGGGTGTCTCTTCTGACCAGAGAGAAGGAGATTCGGTATGCATCACCTCCCAATGGGTACCTTCACGTTCCTCTTCACCGACATCGAGGGGTCCACCCACCTGCTTCAGCACCTGGGCGAGCGCTACCCGAGCCTCCTGGAGGAGTATCGATCCCTGGTGCGACTGGCCTTCCAGAAGGATAGCGGCCACGAGGTCGACACGCAGGGAGATGGCTTCTTCGTGGCCTTCGCTCGCGCCAGCGAGGCGATCGGTGCAGCCGTGGAGATGCAACGCAGCCTCGCCTCGCATGCCTGGCCCGAAGGTGAGCCGGTGCGCGTGCGCATGGGCCTGCACACCGGTGAGCCAGAACTCACCTCCGAAGGCTACGTGGGTCTGGATGTGCATCGCGCTGCCCGCATCATGAGCGCTGGCCACGGCGGGCAAATCCTGCTTTCCCAAAGCACGCGCGAGTTGCTCGAGCAGGAACTGCCACCCGCGGTGAGCCTGCGCGATCTGGGAGTCCATCGCCTCAACGACCTCCAGCGCCCCACCCGTCTCTTTCAAGTGGTGATCGCAGACTTGCCTGCTGACTTCCCCCCACTACGAACGCTCGACGCCCATGCCAACAACCTGCCCGTCCAGCCCACGCCGTTCATCGGACGTGAACAGGAAGTGCAGGAGTGCCTGCAGCTGCTGTGTCGCGACGAGGTGCGCTTGCTCACCCTGACCGGTCCTGGTGGTATCGGCAAAACCCGGCTGGCGCTGCAGGTGGCTGCCCAACTGAGTGAGGTGTTCCCCGATGGGCTGTCTTTCGTGAACCTGGCTCCCCTTCACGATCCCGGGTTCGTCGTGCCGACCATCGCCCAGGCGCTCGACCTCCACGAGCTCGCCGAACAACCGCTGCTCGATCTCGTGAAAGCCTTCCTGCGCGAGAAGCAGCTCTTGCTGCTGCTGGACAACTTCGAGCAGGTGGTCAGCGCAGCCCTGCAGGTGGCAGAGCTCCTGGCCGCCTGTCCACAGCTCAAGATGCTGGTGACCAGTCGCATGGCGCTGCATGTGCAGGCTGAACAGGAGGTTGCCGTCCCACCGCTCTGTGTGCCCGATCCCAGACACTTGCCCGAAGTAGTGGCCCTGGCACAGTATGACGCGCTGGCCCTGTTCATCCAACGGGCCCAGGCGGTCAAGCCCGCGTTCCAGCTGAGCCATGCCAACGCACGAGCGGTCGCCGAGATCTGTCGGCACCTGGAGGGGTTGCCCTTGGCAATCGAGTTGGCCGCAGCTCGCCTCAAACTGCTGCCACCACAGGCGCTGCTGGCCCGGCTGACGCCTCGCTTGACGCTCTTGTCAAGCGGCGCACGCGATGTGCCCGAGCGACAGCAAACCTTACGCAACACTATCGCCTGGAGCTATCAGCTCTTAGATGTCGAGGTGCAACGGCTCTTCCGGCGCCTCTCGGTCTTTGTCGGTGGGTGCACCCTGCAAGCCATCGAGACGATGGGTGCGGCTCTGGATGGGGAAGCGGGAGGGGTGTTCGAAGCAGTGGCTTGCCTCCTTGACCAGAGCTTGCTG
>WNGJ01008645.1_pt1 | contig 10851 bp, 8 predicted proteins | sample 5400611 | NCBI WGS metagenome assembly WNGJ01 (sample SAMN13153375, study PRJNA577476) | soil metagenome | isolation source: 40 cm soil or saprolite under Garry oak tree replicate 1 | place: USA:California | collected 2016-06-15 | reverse complement strand
CGCTACCTGGACGAGTGGTTCGGGCTGACGATCCCGTTCACGCCCCTGGCCGTGGTCATGGCCGAGACCTTTGTCGCCATGCCATTCCTGATCATCACCGTCGAGGGGGCATTCCGGTCCGCCGACCAGGGCTTCGAGGAGGCGGCTGCCACGCTGGGCGCGAGGCGGATGACGGTGTTCCGCCGCATCACCCTACCCATGATCGCTCCGTCCCTCGGGGCGGGCGCGGTATTGTGCTGGGCACGCGCCCTGGGCGAATTCGGGGCCACGATCACGTTCGCCGGCAGTTTCCCCGGCCAGACAGAGACGATGCCGATCGCCGTGTACTACGCCCTGGAGAATGACCCGGACGCGGCGATCGCGCTCAGCCTGGTGCTGCTGCTGGTCTCCGTCGCCGTGCTGGTCTCCCTGCGCGACCGCTGGCTGCGCGGCTCACCCCTATGAACCACGGGTCCCCATGACGCAGCCGGACAGCGGTGGCCTGGTCGTCGATGCCGAGGTCAAGCGCGGCGGCTTCACGCTCGAGGTCAGCCTGGCCGCGGCGCCCGGTCAGGTCCTCGGCCTGCTGGGGCCGAACGGAGCCGGAAAGTCCACGCTGCTCAGCGCCGTGGCCGGCCTCACTCCGCTCTCGGCCGGCCGCATCACGCTCGCCGGCACCGTCTTCGACGACGCGGACCAGGGCACCTTCGTCGAGGCCTCGGGACGCCCGATCGGTTTCGTCTTCCAGAACTACCGGCTCTTCCCGCACATGAGCGTGGCGGAGAACGTGGCATTCTCACCGCGGGCCCGGGGCCAGGGGAAACAGGCGGCCAGGTCGGCCGCCAGCTACTGGCTCGACCGGCTCAGCCTGGCCGACCTCGCCGACCGCAAGCCCGGCCAGCTGTCCGGCGGGCAGGCGCAGCGGGTGGCCCTGGCCCGCGCTCTGGCCGGCCAGCCGGGGCTGCTGCTCCTCGACGAACCGCTTTCGGCCCTCGACGCGGGCACCCGCCTCGACGTCCAGGCCGAGCTCAAGCGGCACCTGGCCGACTTCACCGGGCCATGCCTGCTGGTCACCCACGACCCGATCGAAGCGCTCGTGCTGGCCGACCAGGTCGTCGTCCTCGAAAGCGGCCGCATCGTGCAGGAAGGCACCCCGGCGCTGATCGCCCGCCAGCCCGGCACCGACTACGTGGCCAAGCTGGTCGGCCTGAACCTGTACGCAGGCCGGGCCGACGGTTCCGCGGTCGCGCTCAGCGCAGGCGGGACCTTCGTGATCCCGGACCACGGCCAGCACGGTGACGTGCTGGTCGCCGTGCGGCCTTCGGCCATCGTGGTCAGCACCCAGCCGCCGCAGTCCAGCAGCGCCCGCAACACCTGGCAGGCGAAGATCACCGGCCTCACCCTGCTGGCCGACCGGGTGCGGCTCGACCTCGACGGCCTGCCGCCCGCCCTAGTCGACGTCACGCCCGCCGCGGTAGCCGAACTGTCCCTCGACCCCGGCACCCGGGTATGGCTCACCGTCAAGGCCACCGACCTAGAGGTCTACACCCACAACGGCGCCCAGGCGGGCTGACTCACACGCCTTCGCAGTACAGCAATAGAATTTATCTACAGAGGTTATGATGAGAATGTCAGAATAAAATATAGTCGATGCGGTGAAGAGTAAGGAGTGACGCCGCTCTCCTTATTGCGTCAACGGCCGGACCCCATCGTCCTACAGGCGCCAGTAACCGACTATTACTCAGCAATGTCGTCGAAGTCCCCGAGCTTGACGCCAGCGAGAAAGTCTTTCCATTCGGCTACCGTGTAACTGAAGACCGGGCCGCCCGGCTTCCCCGGGCGGCCAAACACGACCGAATCACCATAACGGGCGATTCTGATGCACGCACCGCCATCGCATGTACGTGAGACGCGCCAGTCGAGATCCTCAGGTGTCGATGGGTGAACTGTCATACCTATTCCTTTGCTAGGGTTTAAGACTATGCGTGTCGGCTTATGACCTAGTTGCATAGTCCTTTTGATCTCCGCTATACGAGACAGTGAGTCTCGCGGGCTCAGAGCGGAGTTGCGCATGTAGTCGATCACCTCGCGATAACAGCCACGTTGGCCTTGCACTCCAGATACTGATTTTCCGAGAGACATGGTTAATTCACACTAGTTAGGCATTTGGCGGAGGTAATTTGCGGCGTGAGTAGTTTGATAAGCGGTTTACACGAGCAGCCGGACCGCGATCCTCTGCAAGAGGTAAAATCCCATCCAGACTCGAGTTTAAGGAAAGAATCGCCCGAGTGCATGAAACTGCCGACCACAATAAATTACCGCACCTTCGATAACTACACACGCTGGGCAGCTGCCCTACCGCTTGGTAGTACGTGATGAATGCTCGCCTGCTTATCCGTCATCACCCCCTACTCGATCCCCTACTCGCCCAATCAGCTACCAGCAGTGACAGCTCCGCTTCGAGGCAAGCACGGGCTTCTCCCCTTGTCAACACATCAAGTCAGGTTATCGACAAGCTATCAAATAGTGTTGCTCATGATAAAGAAGTAAGTGATGGGACTCTTGTGACAGCAAGAGGGCCGACACGTATGACGTGTCGGCCCTCGCAGGGGCAAGTCGAGCCCTACAGTCAGTCAGGCGATATCGTCGAAATCGCCCATCTTGACACCCATAATAAAATGTCGCCACTCATCCGCGGTGAACGCATTAACGGGACCTGCAGGGCTATTCGTGTTTCCGATCAAGACAAATTCGCCCTGACGCGCAACCCGGACGCACGCGCCGCTCTCGCATGTGCGTGATTTGTACCAGTCAAGATTTCCCTGGGCTGACGCCTGTTCTGACATTTATACCCTCTCCCCTTGCTTATCCACTACAACGGGAGAACTCTACCGGCTGAGCTGCACTCCAGCTTCATGTTCTGCATAACTTCTGAATAACTTCTGCGTGACCTCGGTTTAGAATTCTCATCTGTGCTTCGCTGCAAGACTATCCCGCTTCTCCTTTATATATTTGATAGAATCCCGTGGAGTAAGGGCTGCATCGCGCAAGTATTCGATTGCTTCGCGATAACGGGCGACGTCCGGCACCCGCTGTATGTACTGGTTGCTAGTCAAGCCTTCGACAAATACGACAGGCGACATAAGTGAATTTTCGCCAAACTCCAGCAAAACAAAATTGCTCTCTTGAGCGGCATACGCACCGGCGTCGAACGGTATGACCTGAATAGTCGCTGTACCTTCTTGCTGAGCTACGAGAACTCTCTCGAGCTGAGCGGCCATAATCATCGGATCGCCGACTATATGGTGGATCACTGCTTCATCGAGTAGGACACGATAGCGCGGCCGGTTATCCCCCTCAAGAACACCTTGGCGGCGCATCCGAACTTCAACGCGCTGCTTATATATATCTGGATCCATCTTTGGCGCTATAGTGTGGATAATCGCCCGAGTGTACTCCTCGGTCTGGAGCAGGGCCGGAAGGTAGTAGGTTGTATAGCTGGTGATGGCCACGGCATCGTGTTCCAGCCCAAGATACGGATCCAGGTTGAGATCCTCGTACTTAGTCCACCAGACAGGTTCGCGTGCCTCCCTGGCAAGGCTCATGAGCTTGTCCGTTGTCAACTCATCGACCCCATAAAGCCTGCACAGATCCCGGACGTCGCGGGGGTTTGGACGACGAACTCCAGTCTCCAGTCGACTGATCTTGGTCGTACTGCAGAGAAGTTGCTTAGCAACGCCTTCAATAGTGAAGTTACGTTCTTCACGCAGGTTGCGAAGCCGCTTGCCCAGTTCCAATTGAAGTACCGTTGGGCTCGGATCTGCCACGACGCTTGCTCCTCACCTAGGCCCGGCTGAACAGACTTCACGGGGTGATTCCCTGATGCCGCCTGGCGCACCTCCTCTGGGAGTTAGCCATTGGTTCTAGCCATTGGCATGTGCCAACTATTACCATACATCCCGACCCCTAGGTCAAGTATCAGCCGGGGCACGCTGACGAGGTGCCTGACGTGTCTGTCACGGAGGTCAGGCGCAGACAGCGTGGGCCCGACCCCGCATTGGCGGACATCCATCGTCAGGCGTCCCAGGACGGATGTCCGATCATGGAGAGCATGGGAGGAAACCCCGGCGTCGCTGCTCGTTCACGCTGGAGTTATAGGCCGAGATCGTGAAGCTGTGCTAGCACGGGGACCGGTCGGTGGGCCGGGTCGCCGGGACTTCGGCCTGACCGAGAGCGCGGTGCGAGAGTAGGTCAGGCAGGCCGGGCGAGACGAAGGCTCCCGCAGGTCGACGGCGCAGGCCCTCTCGTCAGCTAGTGCCGTGTCAAATCAGGTTTGCTCACCCGGCTCGAAAATCGCGCCCACAGGCCTCGCAGCACTCATGCGTCTCGCCCGGTCCGGCGGCCACCAGCTCCGCGACCTGGCCGTCGACAGGTGCCGCACCTGGGCCGAACCACGACGATGGGCCATCGATGTGGTTGGACGCGGGCAAACGCAGTCTAGTACGGCACTAACTCCTGCACGTCTCGCACAGGCCGTCGGGATGTAGATCACGCCGGCGCGCTCCGCTCATATGCATCCAGGCGCCACAACCCAGAGAAAATTGGCATATGTCTGAAGCGATCTCCATTGGTACTGGCCTATGGCATGTGCCACCAAGATGTCATACTTAAGGTGTTAGTTCCGTGACTCTCAGTGACTAATTGGAGGTCACATGCTCCCGCCCCCCATTGACCCGGCTGTCCTGATCCGCGACGTCAACGCAACCAACGAAGCCGTGGAAGATCAGTGCCTGCGTGCCTGCCACGCGGCCGACGTCGCCGCGCAAAGCGCCCATGTGGCCGACCTCGCGGAGACCAGTGCTCATAGTGCGATGGTCGCCCATCGCGCGATCCAGGCCGAACGGCCGCGCCGGCGCGCATCGCTTCCGGGGCAGGTGATCCTTGCTATGCTAACTGTGGGCATGGACGGCGTGGCCTGCTATTTCGCGGCCCAGACCCTCGGTGGCAGCCAGGGCACTACGTTCATATGGACAGGCTTCTTCCTAGCAGTCCTCACCGCAGGAGAAGTCGCCCTGGATTTTTACCGGGACCGCAATCTGCGCACCTGGCGTGTCGTGGCGTTCCTCACAGGCGGCTTCGTTGTGGGGCTCGGTATGCTCCGTTTCTGGTTCCTGGCAGCAGTCGATACTACCGGTCTAGTACCAGCTGTTGTCGGTGCGTTCCTCTTCACAGCTGCGACAGCGGGATTCCTTGGCCTGGGTTACCGGGCACTGCGAGCCGCCGAGACATCACAGGCCTGGCGTGCTCGGCGAGCGGCTCGTAAGGCATGGCTGGCGGCGCGGGCCGCGCGGGCCGCAGCAGACCGGGACGCTCGCGAACGCGACCGTCTCATTTCTGCATACCTCGGGCACGTGAGGAAGCTGGTACTGAAGACCTACCCGATCGACGTACAGGTGGCTTTGGAGTCAGCAGTCCGCTCACACTTGTCGGATCGGCGGGCATTAGATGAAACCACCGCCTGCCTGGCTTTCCGTCCGGCTGATTCTTGTGTTTAGTACCCTCATCCTAGGCATCTCCAGCTGCAGTTTCCCATGGAAGCACGTGCAGGATTTCCGAACGCTTTTCCTGCCGGCTACACGGGCTTCAATTCTCATCGTCATCGTAAATCCGGATTCTCCATCAGCGATGCGTGCCACCGAAGCACTCGTGACGTCCTCGGCGCGCCCACGAGAATACGTTGTCATACTAAGTTCTCAAGGCGGTGCGATCCTGGCCTCCTCGCGCGCGCCAGGCTCACCCAGCGTCCGGGTGCCTGCTCCGCCTACTCCGCTTCCATCCCATCCGACCAGCTTCCAAAAGGCCGGCTACCAGCGAGCCCTTGAGGAGTATCACAGCAAGGTGCTCCACGCCCGGGAAGCACTCCTGGCCAGGGAGCATCGGGAACTCGTGATTTGGGCCAGATCTGTTCTCGCCAGAGCGGAGGCCCATTCGGTTCTGGCGAGCACCCGGACCGTCAGTCTCAGTGCGGACCTGGGCGTAGCCATGGCCGATCTGTCCAGCTTGCGGCAGGCCGGCCTGGGTAATACTGCGTCCACAGTTATCGCGATCATGGGCGTCGACGTGACCACCGCGCTGTCGACACCGAAGCCGCCGACCAGCCTGCAATCCAGCAGCGTCGTGGTCGACGACTTCGCAGGCACCGCCAATGAAGAAGCCGCCTGGCAATCCAGCGTCATGCAGAGCGGAGCAGCCAGGGCCGTGATCCTCACTCCGGCCGCAGAAAATCAGCTCGCCTCCGTTGTGGAGCAGGCCCTCGACGGCGCAGTCACCGATACATTGACGAGCGTTTTGTTCGGTCTCGGCCAGTACCGGCTGCAGGCTGCGGCACTACCGCAACTGCGCCAGCTGCGGCGTCTCCTCACCGTCGAATATCCGCACGCCACGGCAAGCATCAACGGCTACACGGACAGCCTGCCCGCCCCTGGCGGCAACCTTCTGTTGTCGCAGCGACGTGCGGAAGCAGTGGAGAAATGGCTGACAGCCCACGGGGTCGCTGCCGGGCGGCTGCAGGCTTTCGGCTATGGCGATACCGATCCCATCGCGCCCGATAAGCCTCAAGGCCAGCCGCTTAACCGGCGCGTCGTCGTGGTTCTCGACCCGGCGGTGTCGAGCTAGGCCGATAACCGCGAAGCGGAGGCCGACTGCATCCGGCCCCGCTTCGGGAGTGCTTACAGCTGGGTCGTTACCGCCTTGACTTCGGTGTAGGCCTCGAGGGCCTCGTGGCCCATCTCGCCGCGCCGATGTCGCTGCAGACCTTCCCGTGGCGTCCTGGCAGCGGCGGAGTATGTCCGCGTCGAGCACGCCCCGCCGGTACATCGTCACGAAGACCAAATGGACGTGAAGCGCGGAGACCACGTGGCCGCCACGTGCGGTACTCCTCCGGGATTGTCGTAGGCCGGTGGCATGATCTGGTGCCGTGCAAGTGAGATACCGGTACCGCATCTACCCGTCGCCGGGTCAACAGAAGGCCCTTGCGCGGGCGTTCGGGTGCGCCCGCGTGGTGTACAACGACTGCCTGCGGGTCCGCGACGAGGCGTACGCGGCCGGGGAGAAGATCAGCGATACAGAGGTACAGCGCCGGGTGATCACGCTAGCCAAGGCAACCCCGGAGCGGACCTGGCTGGCCGGGGTCGCGTCGGTGGCGCTGGTCCAGGCGTGCCAGGATGCGCGCCGCGCCTACAAGAACTGGTTCGACTCGCTCAAAGACCGCCGGAAGGGGCCAAAGATCAGGCACCCGAAGCCCAGGCGCAAGCGGGGCCGCCAGTCCATCCGGCTGACCCGCAACGGGTTCGCGCTGCATGGTGAGCGGCTGTACGTGGCCAAGGTCGGGGACATCAAGGTCGAATGGTCCAGGGCGCTGCCGTCGGTGCCGTCGTCGGTCACGGTGATCGGCGAGCCGGACGGCCGGTACTACGCCTCGTTCGTGGTCCAGCGCGAGGCCACGCCGCTGCCCGCCTGCGACCGTGAGGTCGGCATCGATCTCGGCATTACTAGCCTGGTGGTCACCTCGGACGGCGAGGCGGTCACGAACCCCAGGTTCTACCGGGCGGCGCAGCGGCGGCTGCGGCGGGCGCAGCGGGTACTGTCCCGCCGGCAGCAAGGCTCGGCGAACCGGGCCAAGGCTAGGCATCGGGTCGCGGTGCTGCACCGCAGGGTCCGCGATGCCCGGCTCGATCACGCGCACAAGACGGCTCTTCGGCTGGTCCGCGACAACCAAGCGGTCTACGCCGAAGACCTCGCCGTGTCCGGGCTGATGCGGACCCGGCTGGCCAAGTCGGTCGCCGACGTCGGCTGGTCCCAGCTGACGAGGTGCATCCAGGAGAAAGCGGCCCAGTATGGCCGCACGTTCGCCAAAGTGGGCCGGTTCGAGCCGACCAGCCAGGTGTGCTCGGCCTGCGGCGTGAAAGACGGCCCGAAGCCGCTCGGCGTCCGCCAGTGGACCTGCCCGGCGTGCGGGACTGTCCATGACCGGGACGTGAACGCGGCCAGGAACATCCTCGCCCTGGGGCGCAGGGAGAGGCTAAATACCTGTGGAGCCGGCGTAAGACCACCGCTTACGGTGGCGGCTGGTGCTGAAGCAGGAACCCGCCGGAGCGCGGCGTGAGCCGCGCTGGAGGTATCCCCGCCGTCCACGGCGGGGAGGACGTCAAAGTCATGAAGTACCTCATTCCTAGCCGGCACGGCCGCCGGGACGGCATGGTAGGGGGATGATCACTCCGCCTGGCCTGCCTCCGGGCTGCCCGCCCTGGTTCGCGCGGCCGGCCGCCCGGGCCTGGACCTGCGCTCCCGCCCCCACGGCCCGGACGCGGGCATTTCATGCCCGGCTGCCCGGCTACGCGCCCACTCCGCTGACGGAGGTGCCGGCCGTCGCGGCCGAACTGGGCGTCGGACGGGTGTTCGTGAAGGACGAGTCGGCCCGGATGGGCCTGGCCGCCTTCAAGGTGCTCGGTGCCTCCTGGGCGGTTCACCAGGTGCTGTCCCGGCGGGACGCGGCCGGACCGGTCACCCTGGTGGCCGCTACCGACGGCAACCACGGACGCGCGCTGGCCTGGATGGCCAGGCTCCTGGGCAGCGGGCGCACGTGTTTGTGCCCAGCGGCGTGCACCCCGCGGCGGTCGCGGCCATCGCGGCGGAGGGGGCGCAGGTCACCGAGATCACCGGAACCTATGACGATGCGGTCCGGCTCGCCGCCAAGGCGGCCCGGGAACCGGGCGCCGAACTCGTGCAGGACGCCGGCTGGCCTGGCTACGAGGAGGTTCCCGGCTGGATCGTCGACGGCTATTCGACCCTGTTCGCCGAGGTCGACGAGCAGCTCGCGGACGCTGGCGCGGCGGGTCCCGGCCTGGTGGCGATCCCGGCGGGAGTCGGGTCGCTGGCCCAGGCCGGCATCACTCACTACCGGAGCCGGCCGCGCTCCGGCGCGACATCCCTGCTGACCGTCGAGCCCGGCTCCGCCGCCTGCGTCCTGGCCAGCCTGGTCCGCGGCGAGCCTGGCACCGTGGCGACCGGCGAGACCATCATGTCCGGGCTGAACTGCGGCACCCCGTCCATGCTGGCCTGGCCCTACCTGCGTGACGGCCTGGACGCGGCGGTGGCCGTGGCCAGCGCCGAGGCCGCCGTGGCAGCTCGCGACCTGGCGGGTTACGGGATACCAGCCGGCCCGTGCGGCGGGGCCGCGCTGGCCGGGGTCCGGGCCGCGCTGACCGGCGAGGGCGCGCAGGCGCGGCGGGCCGTGCTGGCTCTCGATCCCGCCGCCACGGTCGTGCTGCTGAGCACCGAGGGATCGGCGGCCAACCCGGTACCGGCAGGCTAAGGCCGGCCGCGTGCGGTCTCCTCGGGAGGCAGCGTGCCCAGGTCGGCGAGCCGCCGCACGGCTTGCGCCCTGGTTCGGCAGTCCAGCTTGAGCAGGCTGCCCTGGACGTGCATCTCGACCGTGCGCGGGCTGATGAACAAGGCCTCGCCGATCTGCCGGCTGGTGTTGCCCCGGGCGACGAGCAGCATGATCTCCAGTTCGCGGCCGGTCAGGCCGCCCGCCGTGCGGGCCCCGCGGGCGCCGCGGCCGGCCGCGGGCGGCCGGGGCTTGTCGCCCAGCTCGCCGAGCGCCGCGTCGCATGCGGTCCGCAGGACACGCGCGCCGAGCCGGCCGGCGGTGTCGCGGGCCGCGTGCAGCAACTCCACCGCCGCGGTCTTGTCACCGGTCCGCGCCGCCGCCTCGGCCGCCCTGCGCTGGGCCTGAGCCGTGGCGTAGGGCAGCTCGAGCTCGGCGAACTTCCCCACCGCGCTGCGCAGCTCGCGCAGGGCCGCCGCCGGCTCATCGGCCAGCAGGGTCTCGCCCCGCGCGTGGGCCAGCGCGGCGATCGCCTCGGGCTGACCGGTTTTCTCGGCCATCCCGGCCAGGGCGGCCGCACAGGCGCGGATGTCGGCGGCCATCTCCTGCTCGGCGAAGAAAGAGGCCATCCACTGCAGGATCTGCACGCTGAAGTGCCGTTCCTGCGTCCGCGCCAGCCGGGCCAGCATCCGCCGGGCCCGGTCGGCCGCGTCGGCGGCCGACCCCGCGGAGCTCTCCAGCATGCACAGCCCCCAGGACGAGAACAGCTCCATCGGCACGAGCTCGATCCGCGTGGCGATCAGGTGGCTCTCCAGCAGGTGCGGCCGGGCCTGCCGGGTGGCACCGCGCATCGCGTGCACCAGGCCGAGCATGCCGGCGGCCGCCCCGCGGGCATGCGGTACCGCGGGGGTCGCGAGCACGTCCTCGCACACGGCGGCGGTGCGGTCCCACTCGCCGCGGGTAAACAGCACCACGGTGGCGCAGGCACGGCACAGCTGGCCGACGGTGTCGGCTCCGTGCGCGTCGCAGAACTGGTAGGCGGCGGCGTAGACGGCCGTCGCGGCCCGGTACTCACCGGCGTGCTCGAGCGAGTCGGCCAGCCGCTGCTGCAGGTCCGCGGCGGTCTCGGGCAGCGAGGCCGCCAGCGCCTGGTCCAGCGCCGCCCGGACCGCGGCGATGCCCTCCCGGGACTGCCCGAGCCGCGACAGCAGGTTGCCGCGCAGGCCCTCGGCCCGCAGCAGCAGGTCGGTCCGCCCGGAGTTCTCCGCGTCGGCCCGGGCCGTGCCCAGCGTGCCCAGGGCGGCGGAATAACTGCCCGCGGCCCGCAGATGGGTGGCCACGGCCAGCCGGTCGACGGCCGCCTCGGCTCGCAGGCCGGCCGCCGAGAACGCCACGGCCGCCGCCTCCCGCGCGGTCAGCGCCGCTTCCCACTGCCCGCGCAGCTCGTGCACGAGCGCGAGCCGACGCTGCGCGCCGGCCAGGGC
>WNGJ01008644.1_pt1 | contig 10851 bp, 12 predicted proteins | sample 5400611 | NCBI WGS metagenome assembly WNGJ01 (sample SAMN13153375, study PRJNA577476) | soil metagenome | isolation source: 40 cm soil or saprolite under Garry oak tree replicate 1 | place: USA:California | collected 2016-06-15 | reverse complement strand
CTATGCAGGATTTTAGGTGACAAGGCGATCAGGCGGCGTGGTTTGCCGGCATTTGAATGACCTCGATGCCGTCGTTGAATCTGACACCTGCGATCACCTTCGGCAACTGATTTGTGCCTTTGAGCCGCCGCCAGGTTTTGGATGCGGCGACCACGAGCTTGAACACCATCAGCCTGGCTGTCGTTGACGACAGTGATCCTTTCGTCCGCACCGTCCTGTGCCGCACGGTCGCGAACACGCTCTCGATGGGGTTGGTCGTGCGCAAGTGATCCCAATGCTCGGCAGGGAAATCATAGAACGCCAGCAGCGCGTCGCGGTCCTTGGCGAGGCATTCAACCGCCCGGCCGTACTTGGCGCGGTATTTCTCGGCGAAGACGTCGATCGCCACTTCGGCGGCCGCCCGGTTCGGCGCCCAGTAGACTTCGCGCAGATCCTTCTTCATGTTGGCCTGCACCGAGAGCGGGACCTTGTCCAGGACGTTCACGGTCTTGTGCACCCAGCAGCGCTGGTGCCGCGTGCCGGGAAAGACCTCGTCAAGCGCCTTCCAGAAGCCGAGCGCACCGTCGCCAACGGCAATTTCCGGGGCGATTTGCAGTCCGCGCTGCTTCACGTCGATCAGGAGCTCACGCCAACTCTGCGCGCTCTCCCGGACGCCGACCTGAAAGCCGATCAGCTCCTTCTTGCCTTCCGGCGTCGCGCCGATCAGCACCAGCATGCATTCGCCGTGGTCTTCCATGCGCGCCTGCAGGAAGACGCCATCGGCCCACACATACACGTAGCGTCGCGCCGACAGATCGCGCTTTTGCCAGCGCTCGTACTCGCCCTGCCACTCCGCCGTCAGCCGGGAGATTACCGCCGGTGACAGGTTCGGCGCGTCCTTGCCCAGCAGGGCCGTCAGCGCCTCCTGGAAATCGCCGGTCGAGATGCCGCGCAGGTACAGCACCGGCAACAGCGCATCCAGGCTCCGGGTCCGCCGCGCCCACAGTGGCAGAATCGCCGAGCTGAAGCGGATCCGCTCGCCGTCACCGGCTGCCCCGCGGTCCCGAATCTTCGCCCGCGCGACCTCGACCGGGCCGATGCCGGTCGCAATCGTTCGCGCCGGGCCGTAACCATGCCGCACGACACGGGCGCGCCCGTCGGCAAGCTTCAAATCCTTCACCGTGGCAAGAAACGTCTCGACTTCGATCTCGACGGCCTGCGCCAGAAGCTGCCGCGCACCGGCTCGCAGAATATTGGTCAGTGGATCATCGACATCATCGGGCTGACAAAGGGCAACAATATTGCTAGTCTCGTTCATGGCGTATCGCTCTCCTTGAGAGGTTCTGGCAGGCTCGACACCCGCCTCGATACGCCGCCTATCTCATTCCGTCATCACCCACTTTCCCGCATAGCTCCAGCGTCTGGGCTATCGCTCTCAGTGAAATTCGTGACGACAATGATGTCCACGTCCGGTCGCTCTTTGCCATCTGCCGACGCAGTCGGCCGGATGGCGGTGTCTCGCGCGTAACTTCCGGACAAAAAATCGTCGACCCACCGGTCTGAGAAGGTGTCGTGATCAGCCAGATGCTTACGGATAGCGGTATGAGCGGACGACGCTCGTTCCTTGGTGGTAGGGCTGGGCTCGATGTCGGCGAGAAGCTCGGTAAAACGTGCTGCGGGAACCATGTGATTTCCTTTGAGCAGGCGATTGTTCCCCCCAATCTAATTCAAGCCCTGCGTGTAGCGCCGGATGAGGTAGGACATCTTGGCGCTTTCACGAAAACTCCAATAACCAAGGGCTTCCCCGCCATTTCCTTGACCCTGGCCATAGCGCAAACTTGTCAATCGCGCGGGTCATTCGGCCCCGGGGCCAATTTTGCCCTGTTTCGGGCTTTAAATCGCAACCGCTTCGAACTCGAACCGGCCCATCCGTCGCGGGGGGAACGGCCAAAACGCTCTCTCGCTACCAAACTTCTACGATTTTGCTCGCCTTCCTTCGATCTTCCGCGATCCCTTGCGCCCAATGGTAGCGCCTTGTTAGCGCGAACGGATGAATTCGTCCCATAGACTCGGGCGAAAGTTTGGGGGAAAGCTCGGCTTGCGCGCGATCTAGGTGGAGCAGGAGATTCGCATATTGAGCGATATGGAACGGCCGCTGTTGGCGCCATTTGCTGACATTGGGTGCGGGCGTTAGCGGTAGGCCAAATATGCGCATATCGCTGATGAGCACCGGGCCATCGAGGTGAGGCAAGCCATCGACTCATACAACAACAAACCGGAAACGATGAGTTTCCACTCTCGCCGTTTCGCGGGTCGCTCCCACGACCACATCATCGTGGCGCAGACAAGGAATCCTCTGATGAACCAGCATGCCAGCAAGACTAGCATCCCGCCGTCCGTGGGCGCAGATGTGAGTGGCATCGAGACGCTACTCAACCGCAATCTTCCGGAAGTTTTCGGTGAAGGTGATTCGGCTCGCCGAAGGGCCGCAATTCAGGAACTTTACACTGAAGATTGTGTGCTATACGCGCCGCCCGGCACGTTCGTCGGTCATCACGCACTGGACAAGTTCGCTGGCGATCTCCGAGCGACGCATCCTCATTTCGTTTATACTCCTCATGGAGCGCCCCAGGTTCTGCACAATTCGGGACGCCTGGCTTGGGGTTCGGGGCCGAAAGGCGAAACGCCCCAGTACACCGGTGTGGATTTCATCATCGCACGGGACGGCAAGATCGCGGCTCTTTATGTCTACCTCGACTAACTCGACCACTGCGGGTCTAAGCGCGGGTTCGGTCAGCGATTCGATGAAGTGAAGGGTTGTTTGCGACGACTTCGCGCAGGCAGGGCGAGGCAAATGAAATCCCGAACCAAGCTGTGCCACAAGGGCGCGCCGAACTGGGCCGACAATGCGCCATTTCCTCGGGATGGCAGGTGAATCCACCGACGGTCGTATCGGATATGCCGATGGATCTCATCTGAATAAGCTGGCTTATCCGGCGACACAGCATTCCTTAGCTTCTCCTCTCAACAACCCAAGTCCTGTCGAGGAGAACACGATGAACCAATTATTCACGCCCGTCGGTGTCGGACGCTACACTCTGCCAAACCGTCTGGTCATGGCCCCGATGACCCGCAGCCGCGCGAAGTTCGACGGCACGCCGGGAGAGTTGGCCGCCGAATATTATGCCCAACGCGCCGGCGTCGGCCTGATCGTCACGGAAGGCACTCAGCCTTCGGACGACGGGCAGGGCTACCTCGCTACGCCGGGCATCTACAGCCCAGCGCACATTCCGGGGTGGAAGAAGGTGACGGCAGCCGTGCATGACAGAGGCGGCCGTATCTTCATCCAGATCATGCACGCGGGACGTATGTCGCACCCCGACAATACGCCGCATCATCGTCAAGCCGTAGCACCCTCCGCGATCGCGCCGGGGAGTCAGATGTTCACCGCGACAGGGATGCTGGACATTCCGACGCCGCGTGCGCTGACGACCGAGGAAGTGCGCCGGACCGTCGCCGACTTCCGCCTTGCGGCGCGCGCCTCCATTCAGGCTGGCGCCGATGGTGTCGAGATTCACGGCGCGAACGGCTATCTCGTCCAGCAGTTCCTCGCCCCAAGTGCCAACACGCGCACGGATGAATATGGCGGCTCCATCGCGAACCGCGCCCGTTTCGCCGTCGAAGTCGCCACGGCGATCGCCGAGGAAATCGGCGCGGACAGGACGGCCATCCGCCTATCCCCCGGCATAACCATGTGGGGGATCGATGAAGGCGCCGAAGGCCCGGCCCTCTACCGCCATCTGGTTGCCGAACTCGACAAGCTGGGTCTTGCTTACGTCCACATCTTGCATGCCGGCGACGAGCAATTGGTGGGCGACATACGCGCGCTGTGGAAGCAATGACTGATCGTGAACCGGCCCGGTCGTCCACGCGACCAGATCGGCGCTGACGTTGCTTCGGGGTCGGCCGATCTGGAAGCCTACGGCCAGTTGGTCCTTGCCAACCCGGATTTCGTCACGCGGGTGAAGACCGGTGCGCCAATGAACGAAGCCAATCGCGCCAGCTTCTTTGGCGGCGCAGCACAGGGCTATACCGACTATCCCGCGCTGGAGGCGGCCACAGCCGCGTAGGGCGTGCGGGCCATATCCGGCATCGCTCTGGTCCAGCGACAAATTATGGCTGTCGCTTCCGGGCATATGACCCGAGTGGCATGGCCAAACTGATCGCCCCCTTGGGGGCGATCATGCGTGGATGAGCGGGATTGATCAGCGCCACCCTAGGGCTGGAGCGACGTGGACCAAAATCGCTTCGATCACATGCGCGTTGTAAGCCACGCCCAACTGGTTGGGGACAGTCAGAAGCAACGTGTCGGCCTCAGCGACGGCTTCGTCCTGTTTTAGCTGCTCGATGAGGACATTCAGCTCCGCGGCATAGCTGCGGCCGAAGATCGCCCGGGTCCGCGGGTCGATGAATCCGATCTGGTCCTCGTCTTCGCGCCCGTTGCCGAAATAAGCACGATCGCGATCGTCTATGAGCGCGAAGATGCTGCGGCTGACCGAGACCCGCGGCTCGCGCGTATGGCCGGCCTCCTTCCAGGCGGCGCGGTACGCCCGGATCTGGGCGGCCTGCTGCACGTGGAAGGCTTCACCGGTTTCGTCGTTCTTGAGCGTGGAGCTCTGCAGGTTCAGTCCGAGCTTTGCCGCCCAGATCGCTGTGGCGTTGGAGCCGGCACCCCACCAGATGCGCTCGCGCAGGCCTTCGGAATATGGTTCGAGGCGCAGCAAGCCGGGTGGATTTGGAAACATCGGCTGCGGATTGGGTTGCGCGAAGCTTTCGCCGCGCAAGAGGTCCAGGAAGACCTCCGCATGACGGCGGCCCATGTCGGCATCAGTCTGGCCATCGGCCGGTTGATAGCCGAAATATCGCCAGCCTTCGATCACCTGCTCGGGCGAGCCGCGGCTGATGCCGAGTTGCAGCCGCCCGCCCGCGATCAGATCGGCTGCACCCGCGTCCTCGATCATATAGAGCGGGTTCTCGTAGCGCATGTCGATGACCGCCGTGCCGATTTCGATGCGGCTGGTTTTCGCACCGACAGCAGCCAGCAATGGAAATGGCGAGGCGAGCTGGCGGGCGAAGTGATGGACCCGGAAATAGGCCCCGTCTGCTCCGAGCTCTTCGGCCGCGACGGCGAGCTCGATGGATTGCAGGAGCGTATCCGCGGCCGAGCGGGTCTGTGATTGCGACGAAGGCGTCCAGTGTCCGAACGAGAGAAAGCCGATCTTCTTCATGTGAGCAATCTATCGATATCGAAGCTGGGAAAACATCCATCGCGACGGGTGGCGCGTGGCCTGCAATATATCGGAGAATCCGATGGATATCATCTGAATAAATCGGCTTTTGCCATGTTGGCCGGCATCCTAGCTTCTCCTCACTTTCAACCTCACACCCAACGGAGACCAACATGAGTGCAGCTTCTATCCAATCAGTTCGTCCTACGCGTCGCATCGGTGCCTGGACGTTGCAGGGCATCATCGCGGCGGCTTTCCTTGCCGCCGGCTTCGCCAAACTTGCCGGCGTGCCCTTCATGGTCGACTTGTTCGCGCAGATCGGACTCGGTCAGTGGTTCCGCGTCGTGACCGGCGTGGTCGAAGTGACCGGCGCCGTCGCGCTGCTCGTTCCCGGTCTGGCTTCGATCGGCGCCCTCTGGCTCGGCTCCACCATGGTCGGTGCCGTCGCAACCCATCTGTTCGTCCTGCATACCAGTCCGGTCCCGGCGATCGTCCTGGGGGTCCTCAACGCGCTGGTTGTCTACCTGCGGCGCGATGAACTCGTTGCCTTGCTTCACCGGGTCAAGGGCTGAACTTTGAAGCCTAGAGATAGCCGAACCTCAAGGAGAATGAAAATGAAGACCGATGCAGTGTTCACGCGTCCGATACGCACTAAAGACTCTTTCCGGCAGATCGCTCTGCGCACGCGTGGACACTCGCATGGGCGCGTTACCCGACTGGTCAGTCCGGGAGACGTCGGCGAACTGATCAAGCCGTTCGTGTTTCTCGACTACTTCGACGCCGATCCGGCGACCGCACCCAAATTCGGCTTTCATCCCCATTCGGGAATTGCGACGCTAACCGTCATTCTGGCCGGGCAGGCCTTCTACAAGGAGACCACCGGCCGCGAAGGCGTCATCGAGACCGGCGGTGTCGAGTGGATGCGCGCCAGCAGTGGTGTTTGGCATACCGGCGGAATGTTCGGCACGGAGCGGATCAAGGGCTTTCAGCTCTGGGTCGCCATGCCGCCCGAGCTCGAACTTGCCGAACCCCAAAGCCAATATCTCAGTGCTTCCGACTTCCATTTTGCCGGACCCGCGAGGGTTATCGCAGGCGAATACGATGGTGTGAAAAGCATTGTCGAGTCGCCTCAAGGCATCACTTACCTCGATGTGCACCTCAAGGCCGGAGAGCGCTGGACCTTTCAGCCGACCAAGGGGCACGACGTCGCCTGGATCGCGTCGCACCAGGGCATCGTGGCAACGCCGGAGCAGGTATCGATGGGCGAAGTCGCCGTGTTCGAGGAGGGCGATCAGGCGATCGAGTTTGAAGCGCTCTCCGATGCCGGCTTCATCCTCGGCGCTGCGGTCAAGCACCCTTACGATCTGGTGACCGGCCACTACTCCGTGCATACCAACGCGGATTCCCTGCGCATTGGCAAGAGCAACATCGCCGATATCGGCCGGCGGCTGCACAACCAGGGTGTCCTGGCGCGCGCAAGACGCTGAGGATGGAGCGATTAGCCTGGTTGAAGGCTCAACTAATGGAGCAAACCAATGTTTGGATCAGATGGAGTTCAGCTTTTTCAACGTATGGCCGGAGGCCGGCCGTGGAGGTCCGATCGACGCTTGCCGCTCCGATCGGAACACTTCCCGGTCGAGGCAAGAGGCCGCGAGATCGTCACATAGCACGGCGTCATGATCGCGGTAGCCGGCGATCCTGCGATGAGCGAGGAGATAGTTCGGCGCCTGAACAAGAGCGACTGGAACGACCAAGAGGATCAATGGGCGCTCTGACCGGAGTCCGAAGCCGCCAGAAAATGCTCACGAGACCGACGTCGCGACCTCGATGGTTGATATGACCGCCAATCGGGCAGTAGCATTCAGCATTTAGTATCGGTCTGGTCGATAGGTAAGTTCCATGCTCGACGCTGTCTCTCTCGATCAATTGCGCACCTTCATCGCCGCGGTCGATGAAGGAAGCTTTTCTGCCGCCTCCCGCAAGTTGTTGCGCGCGCAGTCTGTTGTGAGCGAGGCAATCAGCAATCTCGAGGAACAGATCGGCGTGCAGTTGTTCGACCGTGCTGGCCGCTACCCCAAACTCACCGCGGCGGGATCGGCCGTTCTGGGCGATGCGCGCAGCATCATCGCCGGGGTCGACCTGCTGAAGGCCCGGGCGAAGGGCATGTCGGCCGGTCTGGAGCCGGAATTGTCCGTGGTGATCGACGTCTTCTATCCGATCGACGCGATTACCCAGGTGGCCAAGGAGTTTCGGCAGAACTACCCCGGAGTGGCGCTCCGCATTTACGTCGAGGCACTCGGCGGAGCCATTCAACCCATCCTCGACGGCCGTTGCAGCATTGGTATCGTCGGCTCACTGCCGGTCATTCCGGATACGCTGACTAACGAGCGGATGCCGGGTATCGCGTTCTTCATGGTTGCTGCCTACGATCATCCACTTAGTTCCTACAAGGGCAAGATCCCCAAAGAAATTCTTGGAAAGCATACCCAGATTGTTCTCACCGACAAGTCGGACTTATCCTCAGGGCGCGAATTCGGCGTCATGTCGCCTGCGACTTGGCGGCTTGCTGACCTCTTCGCCAAGCATCATTTCTTGCTCAACGGCTTGGGTTGGGGCGGAATGCCATTGCATGCTGTGCGCAAGGATCTGGAAGAGGGTCGCCTTTCCGTGCTCCCCATCGAAGGCGTGCCGCCCGATGGTTTGATTCTGCCGATGTCGGTGGTGTGGCAGACCAAGTCACCGCCTGGCCCCGCCGGCCGATGGTTCATCGATTGCCTGAAGCAAATTCCAGTGAGCGTGGGTAAAGTGCCCAAGCCGCCCGTCCGCAGGAAAAAACGCAACGGCCGGTGAAAGCCTAAGTCTGTGGCTCGCGACTAGTGCCCACTTTCCGAAGTTCGCGATTGCCGCAACAACTTCGGAAAGTCATTGGCTGGATTGGATTCGCGCGCACCCCTTCACGCTCAAGACGGCGGCGCGGACCCCAGCGCAAGCGCTCGGCTTCTCAGTTTTCGAGTGCTGCCCGTGGCGTGTTCCGGAAGCCGATCGCCAACCGGTTGTAGGCATTCATCAGGCTGATCGCGATCGTGAGATCGACCAGTTCCTTTTCCTCAAAGACCGCGCGCACGTCCTGGAACGCTTCATCCGGCACGCCGGTCTCTGACACGCGGGTCACCGCTTCGGCCCAGGCGAGCGCGGCACTCTCACGCTCGCTGAAGAGATTGCCAGCTTCCGCCCAGGCCTGCACCAGCGCGAGCTTCTCGATCTTCACACCTTTCTTGATGAGGTCGCGGGTGTGCGTGTCGAGGCAATAGGCGCAGTTGTTGATCTGTGAGACACGCAGATAGACAAGTTCAATCAGCTCGGCGGGAAGGCCGCTCTGCATGACATAGCCATAGACCCCGCCAAGGGCCTTTATGCCGTTCGGAGCGACTTGGTTGTAATCGAGACGCTTGGTCATTGCTATTCTCCTTGATCGTCACGCTCTATTTGACGGGTGTGGTCAGGTCCTTGTCGTCGGTATCGACGACGAAGACCGCGAGCAGCTTTGCCGGCTGGGTCTTGCTGGCATTGCGGCTGATGGGATGGCTGGCGCCGGGCGGTTCGGACCAACTCTCGCCCGCGTTGTAGATCCGCGTTGGGCCGTCGTTCACCTTCGACTCGATGCTTCCGGATACGACGTAGGCGTAGATGAAGGACGATTTTGCGTGGGTATGCGGGACCGAGGCCCCACCCGGCGGATAGTCGACGACCACGGCGATCAGCGACTTGCCCGCAATGTTGGGTATCGCCTGTGCGAAGTTCGGCGTGACTTTGTCGCCGACATCATGCGCGGAGGCGGGCGCAGCGATTGCCATGGCAATGGCAACAGATGCAGCGCCGATCACAGACGGCGGGATGCGCATCAGGCCTGCTGCTTGGCCATATTGATGATCCTGGGCTGAGTATATTCCTTCAGGCCAGCGTGGCCCAGTTCGGTTCCGATGCCGGACTGCTTGTCGCCCCTGAAGGGAATGTCGGGCTGTAGGTTGAGATGCCTGTTGATCCAGACCGTGCCGGAATTGATTTGCGAGGCCACAGCGAAGGCCCGCTCGAGATTCTTCGACCAGACGCTGCCGCCGAGCCCGAACTCCGTATCGTTCGCGCGCGCGATCGCGTCTTCGACCTTGGCATAGTGCAGCACCGGCAGAATTGGGCCGAACTGCTCCTCCCTGACCAATCGCGTATCGTCGCCGATGTCGCGAACAATCGTCGGTTCGACGAAATAGCCCTTGCGTTGCAGAACATTACCGCCCGCAACGATAACGCCGTCCTGTTTGGCATCCTTCAGGAAGCCCTTCACCCTCTCGAAATGCGCCTTATTCTGCAGCGGCCCGATCTGGGCTCCAGGCTTGGCGCCGTCATCGACGACAGCTTCGCGGGCCAGTCGCCCAAGTTCCTCGCAGAATTCGTCATATTGCGAATCATGGACGTAGAGGCGCTTGATCACGACGCAGCCTTGGCCGGAATTGAAGGTCGCGCCGGCGAACAGCTCGGGCGCTATTTCCTTCGGATCGACATCGTCGAGCACAATGGCGGCGTCGTTGCCGCCGAGCTCCAGCGTGAGGCGCTTCAGCGTGCCGGCCCCGCTTTCCATGACTTTCCTGCCGGTCGCAGTCGAGCCCGTGAATGCGACTTTGGCGACGTCCGGGTGGCTGGTGAGCGCGTCCCCAAGATCGTTGGCGTCGACAATGACGTTGATCACCCCGGGAGGCAGAATATCAGCGCACAGCTCGCCCAGTTTAAGCGCCGCCAGCGGGGTCGTCGCCGCCGGCTTGGCGACAACGGTGTTGCCGGCAAGCAGCGCCGGCGCGATCTTCGCGGCTAGAAGGATCATCGGCACGTTCCACGCCGATATCGCTCCGATTACGCCGAGCGGCATGGGTTGTTCGATGATCTTCTGGGACGCATCCTCCTTCAGTATCCGAGGCGCCAGGTCGAGACCCGCATAATAGCGCATCGTGGCTACGACGGCCTCCATTTCGAGCACCGCTTGCGCGATCGGCTTGCCATTTTCCGCGGTCAGGATTTCCGCAAACTCGGCCTGACGCACTTCAACCGCATCAGCCAGCCTGTCCAGCAGCGCGCCGCGGTCTCGCACGCGCGTCTCCGACCACCGCGGAAAGGCCGCTTTGGCCGCGGCGACAGCCTGTTCGAGTTGCGCACGGTCTGCCCTGGGCGCCACGGCAACCACTTCCTCCGTCGCCGGGTTGACCACATTCAGCGCCATCGCGCCGGACACCAACTTCCCATCGATCAAAAGCTTGTAGTCGCTCATCTGTCCATCCTCCAATTCGCGGCAGGGACCGCCAGGGCGCCCGCCTTCAGCTGACGTGTGCTATTGTGGGGAGGGGTGATGAGCGGTTGAACGAGGCCCCAGTTTATATCGGCCCGTACTTTTCATATGAACCAAGGGGAGACGTAGCGGGCCGGTAGAGCGCGAAAACTCATTTATTGTGAATCCGCGCGAATGAGTTCGGCCAGGAATTCGATCACAATGCGCGTGCGGGGCGGAAGATTGCGCCGCGAGGGGTAGACGATTGAAAGC
>WNGJ01008643.1_pt1 | contig 10852 bp, 13 predicted proteins | sample 5400611 | NCBI WGS metagenome assembly WNGJ01 (sample SAMN13153375, study PRJNA577476) | soil metagenome | isolation source: 40 cm soil or saprolite under Garry oak tree replicate 1 | place: USA:California | collected 2016-06-15 | reverse complement strand
CGAGCCCTCCGGCGCGCCGCATGACGAACTCACCCTCTGTCAGACAAGGCCTGACGGTTGCCGCGAGCATCCTGGCGCCCACTTCCGGTCTCGCTGCTCGGAATGAGTTCGTTATGGTGCGGTCTTTCGCGGTGTGTCGTGTTGTGCTGGCCTGTGCCGCTCTCGCATGATCAGTGTCATGGCCAAGAAGGTCTCGCTGGTGATCACGGACGACCTCGACGGCTCGCCCGGTGCTGAAGCGGTGTCATTCGGCTTGGACGGCGTCAGCTACGAGATTGATCTGGCACCGCCGAACAAGGCGCGGCTCGCCGATGCGGTGGCGCCCTACGCCGGTGCGGGCCGACGAATCAGTCGCAGATCCCGCCCGGCAGGTCGGCCTGTTGCGCGCGTCGATCGCGCCATGGTGCGCGCCTGGGCCAGGGATGCCGGCCTCGCGGTCTCCGCGCGCGGCCGGATCAGCGCAGAAGTCATGAGCCGGTACGAGGCCGCTCACTGACGTGCCGTCCGGGCGCTGGCGCAACCTCGCCGAAATCGGTCTGTTCACCGAGCGTGACGCCTGTGATGGCATTTGAATGCAACCGACCGCCGAATCGGCGCGGCTACCTGCGGTTGTTCCTGAGATGGCAATGTGATGCAGATTGACCGTTTCTGCGCGCTGGCGCCAGTGGCAGCGCGGACCGGAAGCCCGTTCGCAAAGCGTTTGGGTCAATCCATTGCTGCCCTCCATGACCTGGCCGACGCTGATTACGAGGTCGGACCGGCAGGCGAGCGTGACGGCACCAGTACCTGGGCCGCGGCTATCTGCCGGGGAGTATGCGCCTGGCCGGGTCACAGGCAACATGAGCGCCTTGACGTAGCCGGGCTTGCGCACCGTACCGGGCGCGATCGCCTCGATGGTCTGGCGTGGCTTTCGGTGAGTGAACGCTCATGCCGGCCTGTCGCTGCTGGCGGCCCTCGGCGAGGTGAACTGCGAGACGTCTGGATCTGCGGGATGCTCGCGGGGCGCGTGGGTCATCTTCCCGGGCTGTTAGGTGTTTCCCCAGGTTCGGGCGTGCAGCGCGACGTGGTCGTGGCAGCCGGGGTGGGGGCGGGGGGTGAGCGTGGTCGCCGGGCAGGGTTTGAGCGTCATCGGCGGTCGCGGCGGCTGGGTGAAGTCGAAATCGCTGGTGAGGTCTCCGAGGATGGCGGCGTTCTCGCGGATATCGGGCCGCGGGTCCGGGCGGCCGTCGGTGGCCGGGTCGAGCCGGGCACCGACGAGGAAGTCGTCTTCGATGAACTTGAGGTATGCGTCGGTCGTCAGTACCTGGCTGTCGATGTATGCGGTCTTGGCGTACGGGCTGATCACCAGGCCGGGCACGCGGAAGCCGTAGCCCTGGCCGTCGGCGGCGGGGGGATTGACGTGGTCGTAGAAGCCGCCCCAGTCGTCCCACGTCAGGAAGATCGCGCAGGACTTCCAGTCCGGGCCGCGCATGACCGCGTTGACCAGCCGGGTCACGTACGCCTGCCCGGTGCTGACCAGCGCCGGGCCGTGCTCGCTGTCCCTGAAGTCGGGCGCGACCCAGGCCACTTCGGGCAAGGTACCGGCGTGTGCCTGCATGTAGAACACGGTCAGAGGCCGCATGCTCCCGAGCTGGCCGTCCCGGCGGACGTCGGTGAACCCGGGCAGCGGGTTCCAGTGAAGCGACACGCCGCCCCGGTTGCCGAGTGCCGGGCTCACGGCACCGTGATCGAGGTAGTAGCTCCAGGTCACGTGATCGCGGTGCAGCAACCAGGTGATGTCTGTCCAGGCAAACGGCGCCAGCCGGGATGGCCGCCGCTCGGCGGGGGTGTTGCTGCCGTGGCAGCTCGCGGCGACGCCCGTGCGCGCGCAGGTGGCCGACCATCCGGATACCTCGTACAGGTGCGCCGGCAGGCTCCATGATCCGGGCGCCTCGAAGAAGTGGTCCTGCAGCACGAAATGCTGCGCGTAGGCCCAGTAGTTCGGGATGTCTGAGGCGACGTGGAAGCCCATGACATCGGGATGGCAGGGCGCCGGCCGGGGCCGGCACGAGGCCTTCTCGGCCTCGGCGGCGAACCCGTCCATCTTCCCGCCGTCCAGGTCTCCCTTGAACGGCTCCTCGGCGTGCGGGTCGTTCCCGTTGCTGTCGTGATGGTCGGCCCGCGGCTTGCGGCAGCCGCCATTTCGCGGGTCGGGCATGCACACCCGCGGCGGAATGCCATCGGCTCCCGGGAACGTGCCGAAGTACGAATCGAAGGACCGGTTCTCCTGCATGATGATGATCACGTGCTTGATCAGGTGAATGCCAGCATGCTGGCCGGCAGCCGATGTCCGCGCGGCGGCCTCCTGCCGTGCATCCACGGCCAGTTCCCGGCGCGGGTGCGCGGCCACGGTAACGGCCAGCGCCGTGCCTATGGCCAGGCCCAGCGAAGCCGCTGTCAGCGGGCGCGACCTCATCGCATCCCCCAGATCTGCCATCCCGGCGCGGGCCGCGCTCGCCGCCGGTGAACAAGCCGCGAGCCGGCACGTCCCGGGTCCTTGCCCCGTCGCGTTCGTGTTCCTGGCCGCACGGCCCCGGATGCAAACGCGGAATCAGGCAATATTGGTAAGGATGCGACGACGATTTTCCAACCGCATAACATTCACGAAAGGCGAGGATTCGGAGACAGGCCCCGAACAATCAATGCCGCTCTGTGACCCGGATCAGCCAGGATTCCCCAGCGGAACCTTCCGACGCCTGGCCCAGGCGACCGCCGACGCAATCACCAGGCTATCCAGGCAACCCGATCAAGGCCCGTTCGACCCGGCATCGCATTCACCCCGGACGACACTGCCGCCTACGTCAGCACCGGCGGCAGGCTGGTCACAGCGGAATGGCAGAGCACGGCCCAAGCGCACGTCGGCTACGTGAGAGAACGGCCGGGGATGCTGCTCGTCGCCGCCGAATGAGCTGAGCATCTTCGACCGGCCGCCGACGCTGGGCTTCGTCGAGCCCACATCGACCGCATCGTCCGGTGGGTTGAGCTTAGGGTCCCCGAGCAGCGAGTTTCCGACGTGCCCGACGCCGGCAGCAACGCCGCCCTGAACGTCTGCGGCTTCGCGCTGACCGATTCGGCGTCGCGCAGCTCAACTGGCCCTCGACCTCCAGGCCATCGGCAGCACGGCCGGACAGCAACCGGCCCGACTACCTAGAGCGACTGGCTGACATGGCCAAATCGCGCAAACCGCCGAGTATTTGTCGGCAGCGGCAGCGTAGAACATGCGTTAGCCGGCTGACAGATCATCCGATTATGTCGTTGCTATGGGCAGCGTCCGCGAAGTGGCGATTGTGCGCCAGCGATGATCGGAGCTGCTCGGCCACCAGGAGATAGAGATGAGGCTGACCTGCGCCCGGATCGCCCGCCGCGTCGCCGCCGGCAGCCCCGGCCCCGCGCGTCGGCGAGCGCCCGGCTGACTTCGCCGCCGCTGCTGACGGGCACCCTCACCATCCGCACTAGGGTGGCGTCGATAAGCACGGCTGCGGCGTGGCGACGCGCCGCCGGTCTCAACCGAACGCCGTCACCGCCTTGACAAGCTCGTCCTCCTGGGTCCAGTTGACGGCGAAGTGCTTGTTCGGTTCCTGCATCTGGTTGCAGAACCACCAGAACATGTAGATGCCGAAGGAGACGATCACGGCCACGATCCGGCCGACGTAGTTGTCTGGTCTCTTCACGCGGCCCTGCTGCGGAGCGGGCAGGCGCTGGCCGAGCCGGCCGTAGATCATCGACAGCTCGTACTCGACGCCCGCTTCGGCCTGATCGTGCTTGATGAGGTCCTGGTCGAGCAGCACGAACGCGATGATCTCGGCAACGCCGGCCACGATGGCCAGCAGCACCCAGATGACGGGGTCGCGGAAGTCGTAGGTCATCTGCCGCAGTACCGCGAGCTGCGCTCCGGCCCGCTGAAAGGATGGCGCCAGTTCCTGCTGCAAGCCCTGCCTGCCGGCCTGCTCCCAGGCCACGGTGGTCGCTGCGTCGAGGAGTTCGAGCCGGCGCGCGTTGTGATCACGCATCCGGCGCACGAGCTGATAGAAGACGTAGAGTCCGTAGATCCCGAAGGTGAGGATGGTCCAGCCCAGGGCCGACCAGTAGCTGAAGATGTAGTCCGACTCGCCGCGGCGCTGCGCTGCCAGGCGGACGCGCTCGGATGCGGGCATCTGGGGCAGGCCGGGCACCGTCGCCGGGCCCGCAGGCTGATCCGGCTGGATGGCCGCTGGCGGCGGCTTCGGCTCCGGCGCCTGCTGAGGTTCATCGCTCATCAACGGTGACCGCCTTTGCTGTCAGAGGATATTCAGGAGGGCCGCCGGGCGATCACTCCTGGTGGCGTTCAGAGCTGGCCCGCGCCCATACTGGCGATATACCCCGCATCATGCTTCAGTGACCTTGCACTGCGCCCGACGGGCTTTCGCGGCCGCGGCGTCGGTGATCTCGATGAACGACCAGACCCCGTGTCGCGACCCGGATGGCGCCGGCCTGCATGTGGGCCGTGATGAGCGTCTGCTCGTCTCGCCGGTAGCTGTAGTAGGGCGTCGGTCCCTTTCCGAGGCGAACAGCCATCTGTATCTTTTCCTCGCCTGTGATCCCCATCAGGTCGTTGGACTAGCGTCGCAGATCGGTCATCTCGGGGTATTCCCCCAGGACTTGGCTGTAGGGATGCATCTGCAGACCGAGCCTTGCGGCGGCCAGGCTGGCGCGGGCGTAGGCCCGGCGCGCCTCGATCCAGTCTTCTTGTGTGCTGGTCGCCGTCTTCAGCAAGAGCAGTCCCTCCGCGCTGGCGAGCCCAGCCCGAAAGCGCTTGAGGTAGGCGTTGATGGACGCTTTGCTGTGCCAGCGACGGATGTGATCAGACGGCAGGCTGCTGGCGAGCGCAACTGGACGATTCGTTCGTGTGCGCCATCGTGGCCGAGGCTTGCCGGCGAGCAGGCCGTCTGGACGATGTGTGGCGAACGCACCTTCGCCGCGGCCCGCGCCACATCCTTGCCGGGATGGTGGCCGAGAGGCGGCGTGCCGCCAGCAAGGACGGCGAATCAGCCATCGGAATGCACGTGATCTCGCGCATGCGCGCGGGCGCTCCATCAAGCTACGGCGCGCACGCGACTACTTCCAGCGCCCCGGGCGGCGGCCGGGGACGGCCGTGATCGCATGGCGGCGGCTGTGCTGGGTAGCTCGGCGCAGGAGGATGAGGCGCGATGTCTATCTCAGAACAGGGCCACGGCAGCATTGACCTGGACGAAGCCGCCCGGCAGCTAGAGCAGGCAGCGCACGATGCCCAGGTAGCTTACGACTGCATCAGTCTCGGCGATCTCGACTGGGCGCACACCAACGCGGTCACCGCCCGCGCGGAGGCCGATGCCGCCGAGAATGTCCTGCGCGCCGTCCTGGGCGCCACGGGCAGCATCGCCGGCGATCGATGACGGCAGCAGGCTAGCGGCGCTCATCGCGCACGTTCCGGCTGCCAGCGGACACCGCGGATCCGGCCGCGGCGCCAGCCCCGGCTGGCGTCAGCCATGTCCGCTCGCCGGATCCCGGAACCGCATAGACGCGGGCGATCTGCGTCCTGGCACCCTGCCCGGTGCCATGGCGGCGGCTGCTCTGGCAGGTCACCGACGTCAGCCAAGCCGCCAGTCAGGATGTGGCCTTAACCAGGAATGAGGTTGTGAACCGGCTCGACCATAGGCTGGCCGGGGTCGAGACCGACCTGCTGGAGGATGGGCATCAGCGTCTCGCCGAATTTGTCGAATAGCTGCTGCGACTCCCAGATGTCAAATACCTGGAGCTTGTCGTCGGAGCCGAAGCACGAGTGATAAAGGCGTCCTGCGGGCTGGCCCGCCCCAGCTGCCCTGAGACGCTCCATTACATCGTCATACTGCGCGGCGGTCATGGATGCCGGGTTGAAGTAGATGCCAATCGCCATGAGTCCCCCTGACTCGCTGATTCCTGCGGCGCGGACGACTGGCCCTCCCCAGGGCGCCTGGCCGCCGCCGAACTCCTCGCGAGTCTGCCACACGCTGTCCCGCCGGCAGATGTCGGCATGGCATCCGGGCGCGTTCACCACAATGGGTCAACCCAGCGGCGGCGCGCCTGAAGGTGATCGAGTTGACAACGCCATTGACGCCCGGGTTGCAGAGGCTGACGGTGAACGGCGCGTGGGGCGGCGAAGCTGAAGATGTTCGCGCGGTGATGGACCGCGCCGTTCCATTCGATCTCGGCAAAAGATCCCACCGCGTACATGATCGTGCCGCACTGCATGAGCTGGCGGACGCACTCGGTGGCGTCATTGCTGCGGGTGCCGGCCGTCGACCTCGCCGACGCAGGCCGTGCGGCTGCGGCATGTGACGCCGCTCGTGGCCACAGCCGTGCCTGCACATCTAGGTCCTGTCGCTCCCAGGGCCGCCGTCCGCGGGCAGCGTGACGGCAGTGCGTCCGGGCCAGCTTCCCGGCGCACCGCCGCACGCCGTGCCATTTCACTGATAGTTATCAACTGACTACTCGGCGGGCTCGCCCCGGCGTAGGATTCTGGCTCGTGAGGGACGTGCCCTCAGCCAGGGGGGATACATGCCGGTTGTCGTGATCGGAAGGTTCAAGGCCGACGTAGCCAGGTTCCTGGGCGTCGTCCAGACCCGGGCCGCTGACTTCGAGGCTGTCGCGGCCGAGGCGAAGACGCAGGGAGCCCTGCACCACCGGTTCGTCGCGGGACCCGGCGAGGTCCTGATCATCGATGAGTGGGAGAGCGCGGAGGCGTTCGAGAGCTTCTTCTCCAGCCAGCCGGTGATTCCGCAGATCATGGCAGAGTCCGGGGTTGAGGGACCGCCAGAGTTCTCGTTCTACAGCCCGCTGGCCAGTCCCGACGTGTTCTAGCCCGGGGGCGGGCCGCCGTCGTGCCGCGGCTCGGCCTGGGATTCCGCCGCGCCGGCGGTCCTGAGACTGGCCCGGGTCAGCGGCCCGGACATCCGGCGCCGGGCGGGGAACCTGACGTGAATCCGAGGCCGCATAGATCGCATGGGGGTGCGCATCATGCTCGGTGACCAGCTTGGTGAGGAGATCGGCCAGATTACCGGGACGCGCGTGCTGCCCGGCGCGAACGGCCCGGTGGTCGAGGTCTCGTTCCAGAGCAACGGGACGCTGTGCGGCGTCCGCGAGACCAACATGGGAACCTACATCACCATGACCCGGCCGGACGGGACCCTGTCCGGCGAGGGTCAGGGGGTCGTCATGACCGATGACGGCGAGACGGCCGCCTGGAAGGGCCACGGCGTCGGCCGGTTCACCGGGCACGGCTCGGCGGTGTCCTGGCGCGGCGCGGTCTACTACGAGACCACCTCGCCCAGGCTGGCCCGCCTCACTGGCGTCGCCGGGATCTTCGAATACGAGACCGACGCGAGCGGCAAGGTCACGTCGAAGATCTACGAGTGGAAGTAGCTGTGCCACGGCTTAACGCGCGGCACGGGACAGGAGCTCGCGTGCCGCCGCCGTTTGGCCAGTAACGCTCGTATTACAGCCGCAGGGTGCGATGCGCCCGGCGTGGTGGCGTGACGTCCAGACGATCAGGACCGGGCCGGTCGCGCCGGGGCGGATTCGCAGGCAGGTTCCGGGCTTGGTCGGCAGCCGGGGTGATCCCCTGGCCAGGTGGCGTTCCGTCCGGCCCGGGGGGTGAAAGGAAGATCATGGTGGTGATCGGGCGGCCGGTGACGTCCCGTTTTCGCGGGCGTGGTCGCGTTCCAGGGCGTGCCCGGCCGCCGCACGCGCCGGGCCGTGAGCTCGTCGCCCGGGAAGCCCGCGGACAGGTGCCCGCCGGGCAGGAGGGGCAAGTCCCCCGGCCGTCCTCCGTTCCGGTCACCTCGCCAGCATGTTAGTACCTGCTCGGCGACGTTCTGGTCGTAAGCCGTCAACGGTGCAGCTGGCCTGGCAGCCAGAACAGCTGTCGCGGGCGGGTGGTTCTTGCTGGTGCCGGGCGGCGCGCGGGTCGGCAACGTGGCTGACATGGGATGCGGGCGGGCAGGATGCGGCAGGTGCGGGTTTCAGCGGTCGGTGGCGCGGGGGCGGGCGCGGCGCTCGGCTTCGGCCTGGATTGCGGTGAGTGATGAGCGGACCGCTGCCTCCCAGGCGGTGGCGACCCGGCCGGCCCACCTCTGGCCGGCCGCGGCGAAGTCGGTGCCGAGCGCGCCGGAGTAACCCAGCGTGGTGGTACCGCGCTGCTCGATCAGGGTGAACTCCTCGGTGAGGTGCGGCACCGGTCCGCGGACGAGCCGGAACGTGATCTTGTGCGGCCGGTCGAACGTGATGGTCTCGAGCGTGACGACGGTCAGCCGGCCGTGGTGCACCGGAGTGTAGTGCTCGGCCAGCGCCATGTCGGTGCCGCGCTGGAGGATTCGGAGCTTGCCGGACATGGCGCGCGGTGTCCGGTCCAGGTAGCGCGCGGCGATCACGTCGAACACGGTGGCGGCTGGCGCCGCGACCTCGACGCTGAACGGGCCCAGCGGCCGGAGTCGGCGGCCCCACCCGGTGTCGACTGTCAGCTTGCCGGTCACGATGAGGTAGTAACCCAGGCTTGCCAGGCCACCGGCGGCTGCCAGTGCCCTGCCACCCCGGGTCATGTCGCCAGGATACGAAGCTCCGCCTTGGCCGGCCAGCCTGGGGAGCGGACGGCACGCGGCTAGCTCAGGTTGCGTGCCCAGCCAAACTGCGTGCCCACGAGCAGGGTCCGGTTGTGGCGGGTATACGCGACCGGGATGGCGTAGGGCCGCCCGGACGTGCGGCCCGTCACGTACACAGTGAGCAGCCGCTTGCCCACCAGGCGGCACAGCAGCGGTGGGCGCAGCAGCCAACGGATCACTCGGTTCACCAGCCATTGCAGGGGCAGCGTCTGTGCCCTCACCGCTGGTGCCCGCTGGTCGGCGGGCGGCGGATTGGGCCTGCTCATGACGGCTTCCTTCCAGATGACCCAGGGCTTGCCCGGATGGTCTGTCCTGGGTCCGGCTGCGGAAACCTGACACTGCCCGCGAACGCCCGCTCAGCCTGCGGCAGCCTCGAATCTGCTGTTGGCCGTCGGGAGGTCCCTAGGACCCCGTCCGGTGCCCGCGGGCGCTGCCGGTCAACCGGTCGCCGGCCAGGGCGAGCACATCCAGGGTCACGGCCGGACGGCAGACATATCCCCAGGTACCCGTTCGGCCAGCGCAGCCAGCGAGCGCCCGCAACGGTACTGACGAGCACGGTACAGAAGAAGAAGCCAGCCTCGGCAGCCCAGCTCGCCACGCCTGGTGTCACCGGCGACCGGGTCAGGCGGGAAAGATCGGCGGGCGTGTCATCCAGCTCGAATCCCGAGTGCGCGGTGCCAGGACGTCTGCGCCGGCCACCTTGGGGAAGGCCTGATGAGCAGGACTGCCGCTCGGTAAGCCGCCGTGCGCCCATGCCGCCGGAGTGGAACCATGACAGAACCCGCGCCCCGCATCGACTTCGCCAACCTCCCCGCGCCAACCGAGGGCATTCTGGTGACGTTGATCATCAACGTGCGCAAGGTCGCGCGGTCCCGGGACTTCTACTCGCGCGTCCTGGGCGGCACCGTCGTTTTAGACGAGGACCCGTGCATCATCACGCCGTCCAACTCGTGGATCACGCCGGTTTGTCTAGAGCTGCTTGACGAGACGCACCTCGCGCACATGCATACCGCGGAAGTCCGACACGCGGTCTGAACCGTCCGGACGGTATCCGGCGGCCGTGTAAACGGCGAGCGCCCGCTCATTCTGCTCGTGGACGAACAGAAACGTTTCCGGGCAACCGGCAGCGCGCAGCGCGTCTTCGGCAGCAGCCAGGAGAATGCGGCCAATCCCGCAACCGGCGTAGGCGGGATGAACGAACAGCAGGAACATCTCACCATCGGCTGGGTGAGCGGCTGTATAGCCAACGACGCTTTCGGTTTCGTCGACTGCGACCAGCAGCACGTTCGGCGGCAGGTGATCGGTCACGAGCTGATCCCAGTCCTCGGGCGTGAACATGGGCTCGGCGACGAGGTCGCCCAGGTAGGTCCAGCCCGCACGGACGGCGGCGTCGAAAACCGCTCCGATGGCCGGAGCGTCCCTGGGGACCGCCGACCGCAGCGTGATTCGTGGCGCGGGTGTCCTGGCGCCGGTCACGAGATGCCGCCAAGCGCGCTCGGGAGCCGGGATTGAAAGTCGAGCACGCCCACCCAGGTTGGGCGAAGGTCGATGCTGGCCATCCGGGTTCCTGGTTGGTCAATCTGAGCAAGATACGCCCGGGCGGCTTCCTCACCCAGGTAGCGGCGGGCCGCCGAGGCGTACTCGGCAAGGACGCCTTCGACCTCGGTGATCTCCACTCGCCCGCGGACCGTGAGCACCTCGGGAGGGAAGGTCTCGGTATCGATCGTGATGGCAGCATCGGGGTTGGCCCGTAGCGCCCGAAGGCGCCCGGCCGCGTGCCGGACGTGCGGTGCCGCCAGGAAGGTCGGCATCGCCAGCACCGCACCGGTCCAGACAAACCACGTCGCCAGGACCCGCGGCGTCCCATCGGTAGCGACGTAGGCAAAGCGCGCCGGAATCCGCGACGAGAGCAAACGTCGCGCGACGTCGGTCTGCAGCAAGCGGAGGTCTCCCTGTTTCAGCGTCATGGTTTAAGCCCACCTTCTAGGGAATGCGAGGGCCTCTTCGGGATGCCAGGCCAGCGACGGCGTGCGTCATGCCACCCATGCAGGCACACCGGACACCCGGTGTCCTCAGCGGAATGCCGCATGGTCTTGCGCCGGCGTAGTACCGTTCGGTCATCTGCGCCTAACGGTTGCGCGTTGGTGGTTGGGCAGGCGGTA
>WNGJ01046890.1_pt1 | contig 10853 bp, 7 predicted proteins | sample 5400611 | NCBI WGS metagenome assembly WNGJ01 (sample SAMN13153375, study PRJNA577476) | soil metagenome | isolation source: 40 cm soil or saprolite under Garry oak tree replicate 1 | place: USA:California | collected 2016-06-15 | reverse complement strand
AGATCGCGTTGCCGGTGCTGGAAGAGGTCTATCCTCGCGCACTGGTGTGCCAAGTGTTGCACGATCTGCATCGCTGGGAGCACCGGGAACGCAAGCTCAATCATGTGATCATGGTCTACCTGCTCATCGCCTGGACCATGTTGCCCACCATGGCCTTGAAGCGCGTGTGGAGCCACCTCACCAGCGCCCTGCGCTGGCTCAGCCAGCAGACCCCTGCGCTGAGCTTGCCGGGAGCTGCGGCCTTGTGCTATCGACGCCGCACGTTGGGCGTGGGGCCGCTGCGGCTGCTGATGCGCCTGGCGTGCAAGCCGTTGTGCGAGGCGTCGACGCCTGGAGCTTTCTGCTTTGGTCGACGCCTGATGGCCATCGACAGCAAGCTCTTCGACGTCTGCGAGACGCCGGAGAACGATTGGACCTTTCGCGGACGCACCAAGGACGATCAGCCACGTCGCGAGAGCCCCTTTCCGCAAGTGCGCCTGCTCTCGGCGCTGGAAATTGGCTCGCATGCGCATCTGGGAGCGGCCCTGGCTGCTGGCTTCACCTCGGAAATGGCACTGGTTCCCCAGCGGCTTCGCTACTTGCCAGCCCACTCGCTGGTCTTGCAAGACTCGGGCTTTCGTGGGGCCTGGTGGATCCAGAGGCTCCAGCAAGCTGGCCATGACAGCATTACCCGCTTGCACGCCGATGACTATGCCTGTCATGGGGAGCGGCTCTGGGATGGCAGCTACCTGGTGCAGATCCAGTGCTCCCAAGGTCTGCCCTTGCCCGAGCCCTTGATCTTGCGCATCATCGAATATCGCCTCGATGCGCAGATCGCTGGTCCTTTGGCCCAGTTGCAGCGTTCGCGTGGGCGCAGCGGCACGCGCAAAGCCGCCCCAGCCGACCAGGTCTATCGCTTGGCCACCACCTTGCTCGACCCGATCGCGGCCCCAGCTAAGGAAGTGGCGGCCTGTTATCATGAGCGCTGGGAACTCGAACTGGTCTATGATGAGCTGCAAGAGCATCAATTGAGCAGCCCGGTCTTGCTGAGCAAGACCGCCATGGGCGTGCTGCAAGAAGCCTGGGCCATGCTCTTGGGCCACTATGCACTGCGCGCCTGGATGATGCGCTCGGCGCAGCAATCGCCGGCCATGGATGTGGATCGCCTGAGCTTTACGCAGGCGATTTGCGTCTTGGGCACCGCTCTCACCCTCAGCCAGCCTTTGCAGTGCACTCCCAACGAGCAGTGGCAGCCACGGGTCTTGCACGACCTGCGCCAAAGCGACAGCTTGCTGCCGAGCAAGCGTCGTCTCAGGCGTTATCCTCGCGTCATCAAAACCGCGAGTACGCGCTTTTTCGTCAAGCAAGCCAAGGATGTGCCTTTTGTGTTTCCAGACCACAGCAAAGCCTGGAAAGATTTTATCTGCCCACTTCATGGCAGTGACCTTCCTCACGAGGTTCTTCTTATTTGAATGGCATTGACCACAAGGGTCCCCACTCCACCCAACTCCACCCCCGCCCCTACACGGGCCACGATGCCGTTCACAAAATACCTGGCCTGGGGAGGACGTACATTTATGCTGGCGAACACAATTGACCTGGTGCGGGAAGCACGCAGCAGGGGAGTAGCCATTGGGGCCTTCAACACCTACAATTTAGAACTGACGCGAGCTATTGTTGCAGCCGCCGAGAAGCTGAGCCAACCAATCATCTTGCAGTTAGGTGTACCGGCCATCAAGGCAGGTGGTGAACCTCTAGCGCTGGCAACATTGGTGGCAGCGCGAGTTGCACGCGTCCCGGTAGCTGTTCACCTGGATCATTGTCCGGATATAGGCTTGATCGAGACATGTTTTGCCTGGGGCTTTTCATCAGCCCTGGCCGATGGATCGCGTCTGCCATTTGTCGAGAACATCGCCTTCACCAAAAGAGCCGTGGAGCTTGCCGCACGATGTGGTGGGACGATCGAGGCCGAGCTTGGGTATCTGGCAGGTACAGAAGATGGAGTAACGGTCGAAGAGGTAGAATCCTCACTTACCGATCCAACCCAGGCTCATGAATTTATTGCTGAGACCGGGACGGCTATGTTAGCTGTGTCAATTGGGAATGTTCATGGATACGTACCTAACCCACCGCCACTCGACTTTGCGAGATTAGCGCAGGTAGCAGCCCAGGTAGATGTGCCGCTCGTTCTACATGGCGCAAGTGGCATAGCGAGAGAGGGCATTCAACAGGCAATACGCATGGGTATTGCCAAGCTGAATATCAATACCGAGGTACGGACTGCTTTCCTCAGGGCAATAGCGCATTGGGGAGTGCATGTTGGATTGGAGCCGGACCCCGGTAAGAAGGGACAGGATTTACTCGACGTCATGCAAGAGGCTATTGCCGCGGCAGAAGGGGTTGTCGCGAGTACTATCCGAACCTGTAGCCTGTTGTAGGTGGGGCAACAGGGTAGGGACAAGCTCAGCAGGGTAGGGACAAGCCCTACCCCTACTATGCTATGCTAAGCCAGTTGCTTAGGTGGGGCAACTGGGTAGGGACAAGCCCTACCCCTACTATGCTACGCTAAGCCAGTTCTTTCGTCCATAGTCGTTTTGTTCCTACGCTGGTTGTACGGCTTGACGACGATGCCAGTTCTCGGCAAACAGGTTGAAGAAGATGCGCTGCTGCGGATGCTCACGGATGACATCCTCGTTGAGCTTCACTCCGAGTCCTGGCCCTTGGGGTAACGCGAAGTAGCCGTCTACCACCTCGGGATTTCCTGGCGCGGCGGCCTTCACCCAATCCTCGGCAAAGTCATTGAAGTGCTCTTGAATTTTGAAATTGGGTGTTGATGCTGCAAAGTGAAGTGCGGCGGCCGTCGAGACCGGTCCTCCAACATTGTGCGGGGCAACAAGAATGTATGGATGCGCTCTCCCGTTGCTATTGGAATAGTAATCTTCTCCGAGGCCTTCTTCAGTGCGGCAAGGTTTTCCGGCGGCACTGGTTCCTCGACCCAGGATGGTTTGAAATGCTCAAGCAAACGAGCCATCTCCACCGCGGTTGCTACATTGAAGCGGCCATGCATCTCAATCAGGATCTCCACGTCGGGGCCAACTGCATCGTATACTGCCTCAACGAGCTCGATAACCCGATTCTTCTCAGAACGATCTAGTTCGTAGAAACCTGCACCAAAGGGGTCGAACTTGAGTGCCCCATAATATCCCAGCAGGCGATCTCTATAGTTGCAATGCCAGACAAAGCGATCTCACCAGCACGTGCATAGTCGTTCCGGTACATGCGCTGTACGAGGTCTTCAATGTTGAAAGGATCAGAGCCAAGGATGTGGTTTGGTACTGCTTCCGCGAAATATCCTCGCAAGGCATCCGTATGATTGAGCATGCGTACCTCACCGAGACCTTCTAACCCGTCATCGGTGAGAACCCGCACGAAGGAGAGATTCCTCCATGCCGTGCCCATTACATCCATTTTGACGTCAACAATTTTCATGCTTCACCTCCTTTGTTTTTTCACGCTTCCAGGTGTAAAAGAGTTTCCAGGCTTCCTCTCGGGTCGGGCAAACTTCCTCTTGAAGACTTGTATACGTTATTGGCTGCCGAAACGCACCAGGATTGTGTGAATTACCGAAGTCCCATTAGTTTAGAATGAAGGGAAAAGTTATGAGCGAACGTATCGATTTCATTGGGCTGGGAAACATGGGCCAACCTATGGCCCTTAATCTCCTGAAAGCTGGCTTTGAACTCCGTGTGTACAACCGGAATCCAGCTAGAGCAGAACCTTTGGTTGCGCAAGGGGCACAGCAGGTTTTCAAACCAGATGAAGTGGCCGAGCCAGGTGGTATCGTGGTCACAATGGTTGCCAATGATAGCGCTCTGGAGAGTGTCGTCTTAGGCAAGGAGGGATTTTTGGAGCGGCTGGGGCCGAATGGCATCCATCTATCGATGAGTACAGTATCTCCTGCGACGGCACATAAACTCGCGGACCTTCATGCAAAACAGGGAAGCATCTATCTTGCCGCACCAGTTTTTGGGAGGCCGGAGGCGGCCGCAGCCGGAAAACTTTGGATCTGTCTCTCTGGTGCACAAGTTGGCAAGGAACGCGTACAGCCTGTATTAAAGGTCCTTGGACAGGGCATTTTCGACTTTGGTGAAGACCCGGGAGCTGCCAACGTGGTCAAGCTCACGGGTAATTTCCTCATCGCTTCTGCCATGGAAGCGATGGCAGAAGCGTTGACCCTGGCAGAGAAGAACGGCATCGACCGCTCCAAGGTTATTGACATGCTAGGACAGACGAGCTTTGCCTGCCCCATATATCAGAATTATGGCAAGGCGATCGCTGAAGAACGCTATACGCCACCAGGTTTCTACCTGTCTTTGGGCCTAAAAGATGTAGGGCTTGTCTTGCAGACAGCAGACAGTGCAAAAGTGCCTATGCCTTTTGCGAGCTTACTCCATGATCGCTTCCTTGCATCGGTAGCTAAGGGGCGAGGTGATATGGACTGGTCGGCTCTGGCGCTGGGTGTTTCGGATGATGCAGGGCTCAGTAAGTAGGAGAAGCTGACTGACGCAGTGAGCCAGAAGAACAAGAATATTACCTGAAATGCTTTCTGGCTTGTCATCACAAATGCTTAGCACTTTGGAAGAGAGGAGTGGTCCAAGATGAAAATCACCGATGTGAAGACATACATCGTGGGTAATCCATGGCGCAACTGGTTGTTCACGCGGGTTGAGACCGATGAGGGGGTCTATGGCATTGGAGAAGCTACCTTAAATGGCTTCACCAAGACAGTAGAGGCAGCGATCAACGAACTGAAGCGCTATGTTGTAGGGCAAGACCCGTTTGATGTGGAAAATCACTCGTTGCGGCTCTTTCGCGACGTATATTCTGATGGCGGCCAGATTCAAGGGGCTGCATTATCAGGGATTGAGTTTGGCTGCTGGGATATCATGGGCAAGGTCACGGGCCAACCTGTGTACAAACTCCTGGGTGGACGCTGCCATGAGCGGTTACGAGCTTACGCGAACGGCTGGTACCGGGGGCCACGCGACCCCGAAAGCTTTCATGCGAAAGCCAAAGACGTTGTGGCGAGAGGCTATACCGCGCTCAAGTTTGATCCCTTTGGTGCTGCCTGGCGCGTAGTTGATCGTTCCGATTTCTCCCTTGCGCTTGAGATCATTGCGGCTGTGCGCGATGCTGTTGGCCCAGATGTCGATATCCTGGTTGAAGGGCATAATCGTTTCAGTATTCATACAGCCCTCCTTTTTGCTGAAGCGATAGCCCAATTTCATCCGACGTGGTTTGAGACGCCTGTCCCTCCCCAGCGCATTTCCTCGATCGTTGAAGTAGCCAGGCGGAGCCCGGTACCGATTGCTTGCGGCGAGGACTACTATTGCCGGGAACAGTTCGGAGAACTGCTTGACTACAATGCTGTACATATCATTCAACCTGAGCCGCAGTATTTAGGCGTGACAGTGTCTAAACAGGTCTGCGGCATGGTGAATGCGCACTATGGAGTGACGGCACCGCATAGTGCTCAGGGGCCGCTGTGTTCCCTGGTGTGCGCCCATCTAAATACAGCTACGCCCAACTTCTTTATCCATGAGATATTTGACGAGTTCAATGAGGAGTGGAGTTCACAGATATTGACCAACCCTGTGGAGGTGAAAGAGGGTTATATTACGCTGTCAGCGGATCGCGTGGGCTGGGGTACGGACCTCAATTATGAGGAGATTGCGAAACACCCCTACAATCCCGGCAATTTCTTGCCGTTGTTCAGGCAAGGATGGGAGAAGCGGCAGTCTGTTATTACCTGAGCAGGGTGCAATTCATGGCTTATTGAAGATGGATGATGGAGTGTGGAGAAAGAGGATAACACTTCTTTCTTATCTCCATTGCTTACCCAACAATGATGTTTTTCGAGTATTTTACTCTCCATTTGCTGGCTGTTAGGTGGTGCGAACGACCATGGCCTGTTCTGGGCTCATACTGCGTCCTTGAACCCACGCTGTGGCAAAATCCTCCTCGCCTAATTGGCTGCGGGCGGCAGCCACAGCCTGCTGGTAGCCAGGACGGTAGACCGGTGGAATGGGGGTGCCAATGACTTCATGCAGCGCCTCGGCTGCCCCCCACATCTGTGTCGCCTGTACCGGCTCGCCTTGTTCTGCTGTCACAGTAGCCAGTGCCTCCAGGCACGAAGGGATCAATTCTTTATATTGGATCCTTTGGAGAATCAGAAAGCTCTCCTGGTAGAGGCGATAGGCTGCTGTGAAGTCGCCTTGCATCGCGGCAACGCTCGCCGATGAGTGCTTCGGCCGTGCCTCCCTGATCCCCTACTTCCTTGAAGGAGCTTCTGCTCTCCTCGAAGAGGGCATGCGCCTGGGCCTGCTCACCTTGCCGGAGCCTGAGCTGCCCCAAAAGAACGAGCGGGTAGGCTCTTGCCCAGGGATTGTCGATCTCTTGCAACAGGCTGAGGCTCTGCTCGGTCAGGCTGCCGGCGGCAGCTATATCGCGCTCCGAGAGAAAGAGCAGGCGAGCTTGCAAGTAGAGTACCCAGCCGAGCCGCTCTTTGTCGCCCAGGGCCCGGTAGAGCGCCAAGCTCTGCTCCAGCAATCCGAGTGCCTCGTCGTACTCGCCCTGCACTGTGCTGATGCGGGCCAGTTGCGTGAGGCAGCGCCCATGCTTCCATTGCTCCCCCATCTCCTGGTAGAGGGTCGCGGCCTCCTCCAACTGAGACCGGGCGAGCTTATACTCTCCCCTTGCCCAGGCGCTCGATCCCAGGGTCAAGAGGGCCTCCGCCATGCCAACTTTGTCTCCCATTTCCCGGAAGAGGTGCAAGCTCTCGCTGCCCAGTTTCTCCGTCCGCTCCAGGTCGTCCAGGAGAAAGGCAAGATCTGCTGCTGTATAGAAGGCCTTTGCCTTCACAGACGCTGATACGCTCTCACGAAGCGCCAGAGCCTGCTCCAGGAATTTCTGCCCTTCTCTGCTGTACCCACGAATGGACCAGAACCAGGATAGAGCGGTACATAAGCGCAAGGCTTGCTCCGCCTGCTGCTTGCTTTGCTCCCTTCCCACACGTGCCTGTGCTAACAGCCAGAAGAGGGCCGCTCGCAGGTTCTCATGCTCCTGCTCCAGACGAGCCATCCACCTACCTTGTTCGGTTGCCTGTAGAGCAGGTTGTGCTTCTTCCGCCAGCCGCAAGTAGTACTCGGCATGGGCCTGGCGCGTGGCCTCCAACTCTCCGCTCATTGCCAGTTGCTCCAGTCCGAACTCGCGCAGTGTCTGCAACATCCAGAAGCGTGTCTCCCCTGCGGCCTGCTCCTCTTGTCGCAGCAGGCTTTTATCCACAAGAGAAGCCATCCCTTCAAGGATATCTTCTGACAGTCCCCCTCGCGCCATGCAGATCACTTCGGCCGCTTCCAGACCCCAGCCATCCACAAAGACAGCGAGGTGGCGGAAGAGCTTTTGTTCCCCGGGTGAGAGCAGGTCATAACTCCAAGCAATCGCCCCACGCAACGTCTGCTGCCGGGCGGGTAAATCGCGTGCGCCTCCTGAGAGCACAGAGAGACCTTGCTCCAGGCGGGCGAGTAGCGTGTGCGGTGAGAAATGCTTGATGCGAGCGGCGGCCAGTTCAATAGCCAGCGGCAGTCCATCCAGGTGGGCACAGATGGCGGCCACGGCAGGCGCATTGGCGTTTGTCACCGAGAAATCCGGCTTCGTGGCCTGCGCTCGCTCAATGAAGAGCGCCACCGCCTCGTAGTGGGAGAGGGTCTTGAGATCAGGCAGTTGTTTCAGGGTGGGCACAGAGAGAGGGGGTACGGCGAACTCGTGCTCGGCTCGTACATGGAGCCCCACGCGGCTGGTCACCACTATTTTCAGCTGGGGGCAAGCAGCCAGGAGTTCGGCCAACATGACGGCTGCATCACCGACCTGCTCGAAGTTGTCCAGCAGCAGGAGCAGTTGTTTCTCTTTCAGGAAGGCTATCAGCAGCGTGAACAGGGGACGATCGCTGGCTTCGCTGATGGCGAGAGTCTGAGCAATGGCCGGTATCACTTGCGTGGGATCGTTCAGTGGGGCCAGGGCGACGACGAACACGCCGTCCGCGAAGTCGTCGCAGAGTTCGGCGGCCACGTGCAGGCTCAATCGTGTTTTACCTACACCGCCCGGTCCCGTAAGCGTCACCAGTCGCACGTCTGATCGCTTGAGCAACCGCGTGACAGAGGCAACTTCCTTCTCGCGCCCGATAAAAGGAGTTGGCTGGATGGGCAGGTTGTTGGGATGAGTATCGAGTGTCTTGAGGGGCGGGAAATTGGCAGGCAGGTCCTTCAAACTCAATTGAAAGAGGTGGCTGGGTCGTTGTAAATCCTTGAGGCGATGCTCTCCCAGGTCCTGCAGGTAGGTGCCAACTGGCAGGTGTTGCTCGACCAACTGGCGCGTCGTCGGCGAGAGCAGGATCTGTCCTCCGTTTCCGGCGCTCATGATGCGGGCGGCGTGATGCACATCGATCCCAATGTAGCCGTCTGCAGTCAGCATCGGTTCGCCCGTATGCAGCCCAATGCGCACCCGCACAGAGGCGCCGTCAGGCCACGTCTGATCTGCGAGGGCTCGTTGTATGTCTATAGCTGCCGAGATGGCATCGGTAGCACGAGCAAAGGCGACAAAGAAAGCGTCTCCCTGGGTATCGACCTCGTGACCATTGTACTGCTGGAAAAGGCTGCGCAACAGGTGTCGGCAATCGGCCAGCACAGCGGCATAGTGCTCACCTAGCCGCTGCAAGAGGCGCGTCGAACCTTCGATATCGGTGAAGAGCAGCGTCACGGTTCCAGTAGGTAGATCGGGCATGAATGGCTCCTCGTCTAGTATCATCCTGTATTCTGATGAGCGTATTTTGCACGGCTCACGCTTACTCCGTCTGAGAGGGGCAGGTTGATGATCTTTTCCTTATTATACGGCAGATTTTGAATGGGTATTAAGAAGCCTATTCCCGTTCGACAGGATTGGGAGGGTCTCCCAGCTAAGAGTGGCTAGATTCTCTCACAATCAGTTCAGGCTGGTACATAATGTGCTTGTGCTGGTGAGAGATGGGATTATTTGCCTCGTCGAGCAGAAGCTCAGCGGCTGTACGTCCGAGTTCGTATTTTGGCTGCCGAATTGATGTGAGCGGCGTCGAAAGGACACTCGCGAACTCGACATCGTCGTAGCCTACCAGAGCCATATCTCCAGGGATTGAGATCCCGTGCTTGATCAAACCGCGCATCAGCCCAAGCGCCAGGAGATCATTCGCACAAAAAACAGCGGTCGGCCTTGTCCTGGCGCTTAGTAGTTTCTCCACGCACTCCTCACCTGCTCTGGCACTTTGCGCATGAGTGGTGATATCAACAATAGTGCGATCAGGATCAAGGCCGGCCGTTTTCATCGCCCGAATCACTCCGCGCCGCCGGTCCGCGATCTGGCGGATACTGAGTGAACCATGCACAAACCCGATGCGCTCGTGTCCCTTTTCAAGAAGATGAGCGGCAGCAAGTTCGCCCCCACGCACATCATCTACAGCGACCGAGCAAAGATCCTTGATCCTGCTCGGCCGATCCAGTAAAACGACAGCGATACCACGCTGTCGAAATCGCTGCAAGTAACTGGCATCGCTCTGCACCGGAGTAATCAGCACTCCCTGGGTGCGCTGCTCCTCGAGGACATGCAGGTAATGATTTTCCTTCTCTACAGAGTCGTCGGAGTTACACAGAATCACGATATAGCCGGCCTGGTTAGCCAGGTCCTCAACACCTCGAGCAACCTCCGTGAAAAAAGGGTTGGACACATCGAGCACGACCAGGCCGATGTGCTGACTGGTGCCGGCGCGTAACTGGCGCGCCGACCCGTTACGTACAAAGCCGATTTCGTCAATGGCTTGCTGCACCCTTTGCCGCGTCTGCAGCGCAACGATTTCTGGCCGGTTGAGCACGTTCGACACAGTTCCAAGCGAAACGCCCGCACGCCTCGCCACTTCTCGAATACCTGACAAAGAACCCATGCGCGTAAGCTTCCTCATCTTCTCAATTGATGTGAGGTTGTAATGCCATACCTCTTGACAATGTGGTAATTTGCATTTATACTTGCATTTATTGAAACGTTTCAATTCGCGATAATTTTTGCGTATGTCACAGGAAATCGGATAGACTGCGCGAATGCGACACCTTATTTTTGATCCTCCTCCTGGCAACGCGGCAAATTTTTTTCTGGAACGATTGAAACGTTTCAATTCACTGGTAATTGTACTGTACAGAATCTGGCCCGTCAAGTTTACCCGTTAAGGAGGGGAAAGAACGTGACGAATCCTCCTGAACCCATCGTTGAACTCAGTGGGATTGCCAAACACTTTGGCGGTGTGCATGCCCTGCGAGGAGTGGACTTTCGCCTGTTCCCTGGCGAAGTGCATGCCCTGGTAGGCGAGAATGGCGCGGGCAAAAGCACGCTGGTGAAAATCCTGGCAGGTATCTACAGGCCTGACGCGGGAGTGGTGAAAGTTGGCGGCGAGGTGGTAGAACTGCGCTCGCCTACCCAGGCCCAGGCCCTGGGCATCGCTGTTGTCCAGCAGGAACCTATGCTTTTCCCCGACCTGGATGTTGCCGAGAATGTCTTCATGGGGCGTCACCCTCGTGATCGCTTCGGGCGTGTTGATTGGAAGCGCATGTATCGCGAAGTCGATCAACTGCTTGCGCCCCTGGATGTTTCGCTCAGTTCTCATACACCGGTACAAGGACTCTCCATTGCAGAACAACAGCTGGTAGAGAGCGCCAAGGCGCTCTCTCTACAGGCGCGGGTGCTGGTACTCGATGAACCAACAGCGGCCCTCTCGTCGCATGAGGTCGATGAATTATTTG
>WNGJ01024632.1_pt1 | contig 10853 bp, 9 predicted proteins | sample 5400611 | NCBI WGS metagenome assembly WNGJ01 (sample SAMN13153375, study PRJNA577476) | soil metagenome | isolation source: 40 cm soil or saprolite under Garry oak tree replicate 1 | place: USA:California | collected 2016-06-15 | reverse complement strand
GCGTCAGCAAGCGCTTCGGCACGCATGCTGCAGTCGATGACGTGACGCTCGAGATCGGCGAGGGCGAGTTCTTCTCGCTGCTCGGACCGAGCGGCTGCGGCAAGACGACGACGCTTCGGATGGTCGCCGGCTTCGAGCTGCCCGACGCCGGCCGCATTGTCCTGAAGGGGAACGACGTCACCGAGGTTCCGGCGAACCGCCGGCCCGTGAACATGGTCTTCCAGCAGTACGCGCTCTTCCCGCACATGTCCGTCTACGACAACGTCGCGTTCGGCCTGAAGGTGAAGCGCGTTCCGCGAGCCGAGCACAGCGAGCGTGTACAGGAGATGCTGCGCGTCGTCTCGCTCGAGGGACTCGACCGCCGGCGAGCACGCCAACTCTCCGGCGGCCAGCAGCAGCGGGTGGCGCTGGCGCGCGCGCTCGTCAACCGTCCGGCGGCGCTACTCCTGGACGAACCGCTCGGCGCCCTCGACGTGAAGCTGCGCAAGCAGATGCAGCTGGAGCTGAAGCGCATCCAGACCACGCTCGGGACGACCTTCGTCTACGTGACCCACGACCAGGAAGAGGCGCTCGCGATGTCCGATCGGATCGCGGTCATGAACGGCGGCCGCGTCGAGCAGACCGGAAGTCCGCGCGAGATCTACGAGCGTCCCCAAACCGCCTTCGTCGCCGATTTCATCGGCTCGCTCAACGCGCTCGACCTGAGAATCGACGAGCTCGTCGGCCAGAACGCCGTCATGCGGCTCGGCGAGGCGGAGCGCATCGTCGTCCCGGTCGGCGCCGGCCACCGGCCGGGTGAGACGCTACGCGTCGCGGTGCGGCCCGAGCGAGTGCAGATCGAGCCGGCCGAAACCCCGATGCTCGACGGCGGCTCGCGCCTGGAGGGCACGGTCGCCGAGATCGTCTTCCTCGGCATGTATACGCAATTCCACGTCGACACAGCCGCCGGACGCCTCGTCTGCCACCGGCTCGCCGACGAGTCGCTCGGGCCGCTCGAACCGGGCTCTCGCGTCACGCTCTCCTGGGAGCCCGAGCAGGCGTCGCTGCTCGGCGACGGCGCGCTCTAACCGGAGCTCTCGAGCGAGGCGAAGCGCCGCTCCGCAATCCTCCGTCCGACCTCGGCGGCGACGACGACCGCAAGGGAGAGGACGAGGACGACCACTGCGACGGCGATCACCTGCGGCAACTGGCTCGGGAAGCGGAGCGCGGAGTAGAGGTAGATCGGGAACGTGGCCCGCGTTCCGACGACGAACGACGCGACCGCGTACTCGTCGAACGAGGTCGTGAATGCGATCAGGAAAGCCGAGACGACCGCCGGCAGGATCAGCGGCAGCGTGATCGAGCGGAACGTCCGCAGGCGGCTTGCGCCGAGGTCGAACGCCGCCTCCTCGAGCGAGACGTCGATCTGGCTGAGCCGGGGAACGAGGACGAGCAGCGTGTAGGGCACGCTGATGACGATGTGCCCGATCACCACGGTCAGAACCGAGCGGGGCACACCGACCGTGTGGAAGAACAGGAGCAGCGAGATCCCGAAGACGACGTACGGGATCACGAGCGGGCTCAGGAGCAGCGCGGAGACGGCCGACTTGCCCAGGAAGCGGCGGCGGGTGAGCGCCATCGCCGCGAGCAGGCCGAGCACGACGGCGCCCGCGCTGGACAGCGCCGCGATGATCCCGCTCGTCTCGAGTGCGGCCTTGAGCTCGGAGTTGGCGAGGAACTCGTGGTACCAGTGGAAGGTGAAGCCGGAGAGCGGGAACGAAGGCACCTCCGAGTTGTTGAACGAGAAGATCAGGAGGATCACGATCGGCGCGTAGAGGAAGACGACGACGAGACCGAAGAAGGCTCTCAGCAGCCGCGCGCCGTTCTTCGAGAGCGCGACGTCCATCAGTCCACGGTCACCTCCCCGGGCTGGAGGAAGCGCGCGAAGACGACCGTCAGGATCGCGACGACGCCGAAGAGGAAGATCGAGAGCACCGAGCCCGTCTCCCAGTCGGGAAAGCCGGTGCTGAACAGGTCGACGATCTGGTTGCCGTAGAGGTAGCCGCTCGCACCGCCGACGAGCGACGGCGTCACGAACTCGCCGAGCGTCGGGATGAAGACGAAGAGGAACGCCGCGACGACACCGGGCAGCGAGAGCGGTAAGGTCACCCTGCGGAAGGCCTGCAGGCGGCTGGCCCCGAGATCGCTCGCCGCCTCCAGCAGCCGGCGGTCGAGGCTCTCGAGCGAGACGAAGATTGGCAGGGCCACGAACGGGAGCCAGATGTAGCCGAGCACCAGCATGACCGCGAACCTGCTGTAGAGGAGCTGGGAGAGCGGGTGGTCGGGCGAGCGGAGCCCGGTCCAGAAGAGGAACGTGTTGAACGCGCCCTGGTTTCCGAGAATCACCTTCCAGGCGAGCACCCGCAGCAGGTAGCTCGTCAGGAACGGCGCGATCAAGAGCAGCAGGAGGATGTACTTGCGCTTCGTGCCGGACAGCGCCAGGTAGTAGGCGAGCGGATAGGCCAGCAGCACGATGATCGCCGAGACCGTCAGCGACAGCTTCACGGACTTCCAGAAAAGCCTGAGGTACACGGAGCTGTGCAGGAAGTCGTGCCAGGCCGTCAGCGTGAAGCCGTGCGGGCCCGGGTTCAGCGAATAGACGTCGAAGCTGTACGCAGCGACGATCGCGATCGGCACGAGAAAGAACGCGGCCAGCCAGGCCAGCGGCAGGCCGAGCAAGCTCGGCGTCGTCAGGTCGAGCCGTAGCCGTCTGGGCCGGGGAACGTGCTCCGGCGAGCTGCCGGCGTTGGCGAGCGCCATCGTCTGCCTAGCCGGAAGCCTTCACTTCTTCCCACATCCTTGCGTAGAGAGCACGACGCGGGATGTCGCGGTCGAGGTGCGCGTTCGGCTCGGTCACCGCCTTGGGATTGGTGAGCTGCAGCGCCCTCAGCAGGGCGCTCGACGACGGGCGCGCGAGCGTGTTCGCATGGCCGTAGCCGTAGTTGTCCTCGAGCCACTTCCCCGACCGGGCTGAGCTCCAGGCGTTGACGTACGCGTGGGCGAGGTGTGGCCGCTTCGAGCCTTTCATGAGCATGAACATCCCGACCCAGGCGATCGGCTTCTCCTTCGGACGCATGTAGACGACCGGCAGCTTCTTCTTCTTCATCTGCACCCAGTCGTTGGGCCAGGCGTAAGCAATCCACAGATCGCCCGACCCGAAGGCCTCCCACAGGTTCGTCTCGGAGGACCAGATCAGACGGACGAGGTGCTTCTTCGAGATCAGCAGCTTCTGGGATTTCTTGAGCTCCGCGTCCGACTGACGATATGGCCGAGGAAACCCGAGGTAGAGGCCTGCCATCACGAGCATCTCGAGATCGTCGTACCACGCGATCTTGCCCTTGTACCGCTCGTCGAACAAGAGGCCCCAGGAACGGGCCTTCGGGTGCACCTTGTCGCTCCGGTAGAGGATCGCGTCGAAGCCCCAGTCGTCCGGGATGCCGTACTGCTTGCCGTTGTACTGGCCGGCCTTGACCATAAACGGGTTCAGGTGCTTGAAGTTCGAGATCTGCTTCGTGTCCCACGGTTGGACGAGGCCGCTGGTCGCGAAGTACTTGACCCAGCCAACGTAGGGGCGGAAGAGGTCGGGCTTGAGCCCGGCATGAATCCGGCCGAGCGCGTCGGACTCGCTGGTCATCTGGGTGAACTGCGGCTTGTTGTTCGGATGCGTCTTCACGTACCGGGCGAACATCGCCTGGCCTCCGTCGTTGCCGTAGCCCGGCCAGTCGAGCACCTGCAGCCGGCCGGACTCCGAGCCGAGCCGCTCGATCGCGGCTTGCGCCGTATCGAAACGGCCGCCCAGAAGGGTTGCTCCTCCCGCGGCCGCCGTGAGCTTCAAGAGCTGCTCTCTGCTGAGCCGTCTCCCCGTTCCCTCGTGCTGGTCCATCACACGCCTCCTTCTTCCACTAGTAGCTGGGCGGACTGACGATCCACATCACTTCGGCAAGCTCCTGGCCGGTGTTCGAGACACGGTGCGGCGTCGAGCTGCGGTAGACGATGCTGTCCCCGCGCTCGAGCTCGAAGACCTCGCCGCCGAGCTCGAGCTCCACGGTCCCCGATTGGACGACGAACAGTTCCTCGGAGTCGCCGTGCGCGTAGGCCTCCGCACCCGTCGACCCGCCCACCTCGAGCTCGCCGGCGAAGACCTCGAGGTGATGGAGCGGTCCCGGCGTCAGGAGCAGCTTCCGCCCGAGAATCCCGAACGAGAGCGCCGGCCGCTCGTCCCGCCGCAGCACCCTCGGCCCGGGCAGGTCGTTCGGCTCGAACAGGTCGGCCATCGAGACGCCGAGCGCATTGGCAATCCGTCGCAGGGAAGCGATGCTGGCGCTCGACCGACCGCGTTCGACCTGGCTCAGGAAGCTCTCGCTGAGGCCCGACCTTTGCGCGATCTCGCGGAGCGTGCAGCGGCGGAAGCGGCGGAGGGCCTGGAGCCGCTCGCCGACGTCGATCTCGGTTGAAACGTCGGGTGCGCTCGACGGCATCCAGATCTCCTTAGACCCCGTCGAAGGAAAACTGAAGCGACACTACGACTTTCTTGAAGTCGCGTCAACGCGTCGTTCCGCCGAGCTTGACATCGTCGAGGCCGCCCCAGGAAGATGAGCCCCGGTATCGGTTCCGATCCGATGGAGGTGCGACATGAGAAAAGGCATCCCTCGAGCGGCGACCGCGGTTTCGGCCCTGATGATTCTTCTGATTCCGCTGGCCCCCGCGTCCGCTGCGCCTTATGCGACCACAGTCGTCTACCAGGCTTCGGGCACCCCCAGCCCGCCGGCCAATGGCAACAGCCCCTTCGCGTCTTGCGACATCTCGGGGCTCTTGATCCCTGGAGAGACGAACTACGTGAACACCGAGCTGGAGCCCTGGGTCGCGGTGAACCCGACGAACTCGGCCAACATCATCGGCGTCTACCAGCAGGACCGGTTCACGTTCGGCGGAGCCCGCGGACTAGCAGCGGCGGTCACGCACAACGGCGGAACGACGTGGAGCTCGACATATCCGCACTTCAGTAGCTGCGCGGGCGGAACCGAAGCGAACGGCGGCGACTTCCAGCGAGCCTCGGATCCCTGGGTCACCTTCTCCCCCAACGGCGACGCCTATTTCATCAGCCTCTCGCTCACTTTCCTCGGCCCCGCCTCGGCGACCGGAAGCGCGGTCTTGGTGAGCAAGTCCACCGACGGCGGCGACACCTGGAGCAACCCGGTAACGCTCGTCCGGAACACGGGTGACGCGGATGTGGCTCCCTTCTTCTTCAACGACAAGGAGTCCATCACGGCCGACCCGTTCAACTCGAACTACGTCTACGCGGTGTGGGACCGGCTCCGGAAGCCGGGCGAGGCTGAGAGCGTCAACGCTGAACACTCGTTTGCCTTCCGCGGCGACACGCTGTTCTCTCGCACCACCAACGGCGGCCAGACCTGGGAGCCGCCGCGGGCCATCTTCAAACGGACCAACAACGCAGGCACGATCGGGAATCAGATCGCCGTGCTCCCAGGCGGGACTCTCGTCGATATCTTCGACTCCCTTCAGGGCTCGGGGAGGAACTTCCCCGGATTCGACATCCAGGTGCAGCGTTCGACAGACCATGGGACGACCTGGTCGGAGCCCATTGAAGTGGCCCCGGAGCGCGCGGTGCGGGTGTTCGACCCGGACACTGGTAGCTCCGTGCGGGCAGGAGGCGGCTTGCCGGACATCGCTGTAGACCGCAACCCGACAAGCCCGGGCTACGGCAACCTCTATGCCGTGTGGGGAGACAGCTTCGGCAGCGAGAAGGTCAAGTCGAATTTCCACAGCACCATCGTCTTCACCGAGTCGACCGACGGCGGGCTGACGTGGTCGCCGCTATCGCGGATCGACCAGTCGCCCGGCGACGTCCAGGCCTTCACGCCCTCGGTCCATGTGGCGAGCGACGGCACGGTGGGCGTCACGTACTACGACTTCCGCAGCAACACCGTGGCTCCCGGACTCCCCACCGACCAGTGGTTCATCCACTGCCATGCCACGACTGACTGCACCAATCCGACGAATTGGGCGGAGAACCATGTGAGCGGACCGTTCGATATCGAGAACGCTGCGACCGCCGGCGGCTACTTCCTCGGCGACTACGAGGGCCTGGACTCGATCGGCACGACGTTCGCATCGTTCTTCTCGCAGACGACGGCCTCGGACAAGGACAACACCTACCTGGCGCGGATCTCTCCGTAACCGACGGCGCTTAGCGGTCCCGGCCGAGTGCGAACGGCCGGGACCACGGACGACTACCTGCGTACCGCTTGAAATCAGCGAGGCGGAGCTATCTCAGCCAACAGTGTCGAGAGGCAAGGTGTGCGCAAGGTGTGCGGCAGGGTTGTGGCGGTCAGACCGGCAGCGATTGTTCGAGGCGCATTTTGAACCGAGCGCGCGTCTGCGCGACGGCCGCGACGTTTCGTTTGCGCTCGTAGCGCTCGAGCGCCTGCTCGAGCGCCGCTGCAGCCTCGTCTGCGCGACCTGCCACAAGCAGAACCTCTGCGAGATCGGAATGAGCGGCGCCCGCATAGTTCAGGGCGTCCGTCTGGTCGATGAGCGCGACCGCCTCCTGCGCGAGCTCTTCGGCCTGCACGTGGCGCCCGGCGTGTGATTCGACAAGTGCCTGCACCTGTCGCCAGAGCGCCTGCGTTGCGACGTCATTTGTCTCCCCGAGCTCGCGGCCGAGCTGCGCCTGCGGCGCCGCCTCGTCATAACGCCCGAGGATGCAGAGAGCGCGACCGAGCATTGGTGCAAAGGTGGAGAGCAGTCCCCGCTGCCCGTGCTCCGTCAGGAAGTCGCAGAACCCGCGGAGGTGCCGCGCCGCGGTGTCGAAGTCGCCGGCGAGCGCCGCGATATCCGCGAGCGTGAACTCCCCGCCGTCGGCGCCGCCGCTGAGCTCCAGCAGCCGGGCGCTCGCCACGCGTGCGACCTCCCACGCCTCATCGAATCGTCCGAGCATCGCCAGCAGCTGCGAACGGAAGAGCAGAGGCTGCGGGTGCGGGACCTCCGGCAGGACCGCGTCGAGCGTCCGCAGCGCCTCGTCCGCAGGCGTCGGGCCGACGACGAGCGTCAGGTCGAGGCTGAACAGATGTGTCGGACGCTGCCCAGCGAGCCGTGCATGGAGCAGGGCCTCCTCGGCTGCGCGCGCCCAGTCGCCGTACCGGCACCGGACGTTGGCGACGCCGAAGCCAAGCGCCGACCAGACGTGCACGAGGCCGTCGTGGTCTCCGCGCTCCTCGAGCAGCGGCAGCGCAGCGCGGGCGAGCGCTTCCAGCTCGTCCACGCCACCCTCACTTGCGAGCAGCCGGTGGAAACCCGCGGCGACGCGTGCGACTGCCTCGCCTGGAACGTCGCCGGCCGCGCGGGCGCGCTCGGCCGCGGCGTCCGCGATCGGCGCAGCCTGCTGGGGCGTAGGCTGGGCGCTCGCGAGGTCGATCTCCAGAGCGACGTCGACGCCCACCGGGCGCAGGAGCTCGAGGGCGCGTTCGAGCAGGGCGGCGGCCGCACGATTGTCGCCTCGCGAGAGTGCCTGCCTCCCCGCGCCGGCGACGCGCTTGCCCGCACGCTCGGCGAGAGTCGCGTTCGGCTGTCCGAGCTCCTGCTTGTACCGGGCGGCGCGTTCGAGGTGGTTGCCGATGATCTCGTCGAGCTCGCCGGAGCCTCGCCGCCGGTCCTCGAGCCAGTCGGCCAGACGCTCGTGGAGGTCCGCGCGAACGGCCTTCGGGATCGCGTCGTAAGCGGCATCACGGATCAGCACGTGCCGGAAGCGGTACGCCTCGTCGTCCGGCAGCTGCGTCGGCTCCGGCCGCACGAGCTCCTTGCGCACGAGCGCGACAAGGCGGCCGGTCACCTGCAACTCCGAGTCGGCGAGCGCCTGCACGGCGCTCCGATGGAAGACCCGCCCCTCGACGGCGGCGCGCTCGAGCACGTTTCGTTCTCCCGGTTCCAGCTGGTCGAGCCGAGCTGCGAGCAGCGCCTGGATCGTCGGCGGCACGCTGACTTGACCGTCCGCCGACTCGCGAACGAGGGCGACCATCTCCTCGAGAAAGAGCGGATTCCCTTCAGCGGCCGCGACGATGCGTTCGCGGAGCTCGCCCTCGACGCTGCCGAGCGCGTCGAGCAGCTGGTCGGTCTCGAGGGCGTCGAGCGGCTCCAGCAGGATGGTCGCTGCATTGAGCTTGCTGCCGCCCCAGCTGGGGCGGCGGTCGAGCAATTCCGGGCGCGACATGGCGAGCAAGAGGATGGGCGCATCCCGCACGAGATCGGCAACGTGCTCGACGAGGTCGAGGAACGTCTCCTCGCCCCAGTGGAGATCGTCAAGGACGCAGACGAGCGGCCGGTCGCGCGCCTCGCGCTCGAGCAGCCTGCGGAACGCCCAAGCGATCTCGTCCGCAGAGGTCGCCGCTTTCGACTCTCCGAGCAACGAGCGAAGCGGCGTCGCCACGGTCTCGTCTGCCGGCAGCCCGCCGAGCTGTTTGACAAGCTCGACGAGGGGCCAGTAGGTGATGCCCGCCCCGTACGAGAGGCAGCGTGCTCGGACAACGCGCGCCCCGACTCGGTCCGCGAATTCGGCCGCGAGACGGGACTTGCCCACTCCGGCAGGGCCGAGGACGGTGGTGAGCCGGCACGAACGGTCGTGCACCACCCGCGCGAACTCATCGCGCAGAGCCGACAGCTCGCGCCCGCGGCCGACGAGAGGGGTCTCAAGGCGTCGCTCCGCGGATTCGTGCACCCCAAGTAGGCGATACGCAGCCACGGGCTCGGCTTTGCCCTTCAGCTCGAGCGGCGCCACCGGCTCCGCATCGACGGTGTCGCGGGTGCGACGCGCCGTGTCAGCGCCGAGAAGCGCCTCTCCGGACGCCGCCGCCTGCTCGAGCCGCGCGGCGACGTTGACGGCGTCACCGGTCGCGAGCCGCTCCTCCGTACCGGTCACGACTTCGCCGGTGTTCACACCGACGCGGGCCCGCACACCGAGCGCCGGCAACGCTTCCAGGATCTCCGCCGCCGCGCGCACCGCCCGCAGCGCATCGTCCTCGTGCACGACAGGCACGCCGAAGACCGCCATCACGGCATCGCCGACGAACTTCTCGACCGTCCCACCGTGCATCTCGACGATTCCCTTGACGCGCTCGAAGTACCGGGCGAGCAGCGCGCGTAGTACCTCCGGGTCCACGGACTCCCCAAGCGATGTCGTGCCCGCAACGTCGCAGAAGAGAACGCTGACCGTCTTTCGGACCTCGCGAGCCGGCTTTGCGCCGGTGAGCTCCGCGCCGCAGAAGGGACAGAAGGCGAATCCGCCTTCCGTCTCCCGGCCACAATTCGTGCACATCAACACATCCCGAGACTAGTCTGCGTAGGCTCGGATCACAACGCGGAAATCGCTGCGCGGTGGCGACTGCGATAAGGTCGCCCGACGGCAACGGGAGGGACTGCGATGGAGATGGAAAACGGCAGGATCAAGAAGTTCCGAGACGCGGGCCTGATCTTCGTGGACGAGCTTCCAAGGGAATATCGAGCGGTCGTGGAAGGGCTTACCGAAGACGAAGCCGACGTGCTGCTTTCAGTGAAGCGACGTCTTGACGAGGCGGACCTCGAGTTCGGGGGCGAACCGGCTGAATCTGGACGCCCTCGGTTCACGACGTTCATGACGTTCTAGCCGCCGGCGCGAGCCAATTGACGGCGAGCGAGCGCCTTCAGCGAAAGCTCGACCTCGTTCTGCCCGCGTTCGCCGCTCCGGGCAGGTTGCTCTTGGAGCACCCGCGCGCCAAGGAGCTCTACCCGCCATATCTCGCTGCGGGGGCGTACGTCGCGCTCGCGATGGTCCCGTTGATGGAGACGGCACTCGATCGCGCACGCGCGCTAGCCCCGGATGACCCCATCGCTTCCGGACTCGTCGAGTACCTGGAGCGCCACATTCCGGAAGAGATGCACGGCGAGGGGCCCGACCACGCCGTTCTCGACGACCTCGAGGCAATCGGCGTCGACACCGCCTCAATGCAGGCGAGCGCTTTGCCGACCCCTGTCGCTGCGATCATCGGGATGCAGTACTTCTGGATCCTGCAGTGGCACCCCGTCGCGATCCTCGGCTTACTGGAGCTCGAGGCGTACCACCCGCACGTTCCTGCGGTCGAGGAGCTGATCCAGAAGACCGGTCTGCCGCGGGATGGTTTCCGCCAACTCTTGCTCCACGCCGAGCTCGACGTCGAGCACGCCGAAGAGCTCCACCTCGTCCTCGACTCGCTGCCACTCGAACCACGGCACGAAGCGCTAATCTCGCTCGCCGCGCTTCAAACTATGGGGCTGCTAATCGATGCGTGGCTCGACGTCGTCACCGAGACAGATCAGAGCCCATTGATCACGCGCAAGCCATGATGGGGGCGGCCGCGCGAGCGCGACCGCCCGCCCCCACGGTCGCGTTTCTCGATCACTACCTGAAGGGGCGACCGCTTCGCGCCTTGGACAAAGCGGCGCAGCGCCCCGGGCTCACGCGGCGCACCGCCGATCCGTAGCACCTCGCGTCGCTGTCGAGGAGCAACCTTCGCCGCGGCGCGAGGGGTGTCAGAGAACTGCCCAATCCGCCGCGGGTGCCCAGGCCCTCGAATGAGTGCGAAACGGCGTAACAAAGCCGCTCCCCGCCACCTTGCCGGACCGCCCGCCAGTTCCACAGGGAACCCGTGGAGGTTCAAGTCCTCTCACCCGCTTAGCCCTTCGCGGCGTTCTCGCGCCACCTTTTTCCGGGGACTATTTATGAGTCGTAACGGGCATGCTTCGACCGAGCCGAGAGGCCCCAAAGCTGGGCATAAGGCGTGCTTCAC
>WNGJ01008641.1_pt1 | contig 10853 bp, 10 predicted proteins | sample 5400611 | NCBI WGS metagenome assembly WNGJ01 (sample SAMN13153375, study PRJNA577476) | soil metagenome | isolation source: 40 cm soil or saprolite under Garry oak tree replicate 1 | place: USA:California | collected 2016-06-15 | reverse complement strand
TGGCTACGGTATTCGGTGTGATACGGCTCGGGCGGATCATAAGGACTGTGAGGATCATACAGATGTAACCAGAACAAGAACGGGCGCCGGGGATTCTTTTGCAGCCAAGCCAACGCGCGAGGGACGCTCTCGCCGGCGCGGCGCTCGACCAGACCGAGATCCCGGTTGGCAAATGCTTGGGCAGGAAACGCGTCGTCGTAGAAATCAAAGCCGCGAGCTAATCCCCAACTGCGGTCGAGCACAAAGGCGCTGACTACCGCTCCAGTTGCATAGCCGTGCTGTTGGAAGGCCTGTGCTACCGAGCGGAAGCGCGGTTCGAGCGGCTGCCCGGTGAAATCCTGAACTCCGTTCTGGAAGGGATACAGACCGGTCAGGATGGCTGCGTGGGACGGCCAGGTCAGCGGCACTTGGGAGAGAGCACGTTCGAAGACAACGCCATCGCGGGCCAGAGCATCGAGCGTGGGCGTCTGAATATCTTTTGCCCCGTAGCATCCCACGTGGTCGGCACGAACCGTGTCAACGGTGATGAGGATTACGTTCGGCGCAGGCTTGTGGGCAGGCGGAGTGTTCGCCCCGGAGGCCTGGGCCAACGGCAGCACGAGCCACAACATCGCTTGGAGACCGCGCCTCTTCATGGTTATACATTCGATATTGTTATTGATTCGATCGTGTTATCGAGCGCCTGTCACCTCACCCGCAAACCCGCTACTGGGGCCGGGACTGCTGCGCCTTGCGCATCTCTTCGTCCGCTTCCGCCTTCAGACCCTTGGCCGACAATGCTTTCGAAAGCGCTGCATGCACGCCAGCATCCTGTGGATCAAGATCTGCGGCGCGGCGCAATTCCGCGAGCGACTCATCGACTTGTCCCTGATATAGCAGCAGTTCACCCAACGCACGGTGCCCAGCCGCATATTGCGGAGCGATGGCTATGGTTTGGCGGAACGCCGCTACAGCCTCCGGAACCATCTGCTTCTGCGAGTATGCCACGCCCAGATTATAGGCAGCGGAGAAGTTCGTGCCGTCCAGATCCAGGGCGCGTCTCAACTGCTGAACGGCCTGGTCGAAGTCTCCAGTGCGAGCATAGGCAAGTCCCAGGTTGAAGACCGCAAGAGCATAGTCGGGGCTGAGTTGCAGGACGCGTTGAAGTTCCTCCACAGCGCGAGGAAACTGACGCATGCGGTAATAATCGAGCCCCAGCAGATAATGCACGGGAACAGAATCCGGGTCCGCTTTCAGCGCCGCAATAAGCTTCTCCGAAGAACTCTGATATTGACCGTGCTGGCTATCGGCGATGGCATCGGAAATCAACTCGTAGGTCTGGATGCGATCCTTGGGATCGGGCAGGGATCGGTCGGTAATGGTGGGATTGCCGCCGCCGGGAAAGCCTGCATATCCTAGGGACTTTAGCCGCTCCATCAGCGCGGGATCAAGGCCCGTCTTCTGCGCCAGTTCCGGCCCGGCGCTGTATTGGCTTATCAGCGCGGTCAGGTGGGCGCGCAGTTCGTCCGCCACCGCCTTTTTCTCCGCGTAAAGGTTCTGCGTTTCTCCGGGATCTTTCGAGAGATCGTAAAGCTCGGGCTTCGGGGCATCGATAAAGTGATACTTTTCCGTTTCCACTGCCCTTAATTCACTCCAGTTAAAGTGCAGGCGCGGCAAGAAGGTTTCTGCGTAAAGGCTGCGGGATTCTTCTGCCTGTTTCGCAGACATCAGCGGCAGCAGGTTGAAGCCTTGCACTTGCGGGGGCACATCGAAATTCAAGGCCTTGAGAATCGTGGGCATCACGTCCGCCAAACTCACCAAATCGGACACAACCTTCGGTGAAGAACTTCCCGGCAAGTGAATGATCATCGGCACGTGCAGGGTAGCGTTGTAAATAAAGAAGCCGTGGTTTTTTTCGGCGTGCTCGCCAAGGCTTTCCCCGTGATCGCCGGCCAGAACGACAACGCTATGTAGATAGAGGCCATTCGCCTTGAGAAAAGCAATAAGTCGTCCGACCTGCGCGTCCGCAAAAGCGATCTCTCCGTCGTAAGGGCGATCTTTGTACTGCTCGCTGTAGGGAGCAGGCGGCCGATAGGGATAGTGCGGATCGTAGAGGTGCATCCAAAGAAAGAATTTGTTCTTGCGGTTCTTGCCCAGCCAGTCCAGCGCCACATCGGCGACCAAATTGCCGGGACGTTCCATTTCCTCAAGATTCGACTCTTGCAGCCGGTTGAAATCGAAGTGATCGTAGTAAAAGTCGAATCCCTGGTTCAGGCCAAAGCGCGAGTCCAGTACAGCCGAGCCGATCACCGCTCCCGTGGTATATCCCTGCCGCTGGAGAACGGAAGCAAGCGTAGCCTGCTTGGGATTCAGTTTGTTGCCGCTGAAGTCATGGATACCGCTGAAGGCGGGATAAGTTCCGGTGAAGATCACCGTGTGCGCTGGCAGCGTTACCGGCACAGGAGTGTAGGAGTGTTCAAAGCGCGCACTTTCGGAAGCCAGCGCATCGATGTTCGGCGTGCGGATCTGCCCGTAGCCGTAGCATCCCAGGTGGTCCGCCCGCAATGTGTCTATGGTGATGATCACGACGTTAAGGGCGGGCTTGCTCTCGGCCCACAACCCAGGGCAGATGAGGAGAAGGCTGGCTATCCACAGGAATGCGAAACGCCGGGAGGCGACCATGAGCAAAAGAAATTATACCCCAGGGTGAACGCCGAACCGGGCGCGGATAACGTCAGTGATTATGCTAGTCTGAGTGGCAGTGAAGGTCCTCCGCGCACTGCTGATCTCCTGCCTTACTGCAACCTTGAGCGCTGCCCAGTCACCACCAAAGAAGGTGGCGCAGCCCGAGATTTTCCTGGTAACCGTTGATACTCTGCGTGCCGACCACGTCCATTGCTACGGATATACAAACACCCAAACTCCGGCGCTTGATGGACTAGCCCAGGACGGAATCCGCTTCACCCAGGCCTTCACGCCGAGTACGATTACGAACACCTCACACACCACCATTCTCACCGGCTTGCTTCCCAGTTCGCACGGGGTCACAGATTTTGCCGTGCCGCTAGCCTCCACAAATCCAACGTGGGCGGAATTGCTACACGCGCACGCGTATCACACGGCGGCTTTTATTGGCGCGGTGATTCTCGATAGCAAGACCCTGGCTCCCGGATTGGACCGCGGTTTTGATTTCTACGACAACTTCCCCGAGCATTCGCAGACGAAATCACGTTGGGGCCGGGTCGAACGCCGTGGCATGGATGTGGTGCAGCACGCCGAAGCCTGGTTGAGTGCGCATCCGCAGGGTCCCCATTTTGTTTGGGTGCATCTTTACGATCCGCACGATCCTTACGAGCCTCCCGCGCCCTACTCGCAGATCTACAAAGATCGCTTGTATGACGGCGAGATCGCTTATGCCGACTCAGCTCTTGCGAATTTCATTACCTATCTGAAGAAGCATGGTTGGTACGAAAATTCCTTGATCGTTGTCGTGGGCGATCACGGTGAGGGTCTAGGTGAACATCACGAAGACACGCACGGAATCTTCCTGTACGACTCAACCACGCACGTTCCCTTGATTTTGAAACTGCCCGGAGAAACCGCCCGCAAGGTAAAAGTGGTCGAGGCGCAAGTGCGCACCACCGACATTCTGCCGACAGTGCTCGACCTAACCAGGGTCACTGCTCCCCCAAAGCTAGACGGCGAATCGCTGCAGCCATATTTCACAGGGACAGATAGGGATGCAGCTGAGCGAATTGCCTTCGGAGAGACCGATTATCCCCTGCGCTTCGGCTGGGCGCCCTTACGATCGGTGCGCACGCAAGGGCTCAAGTTCATCGAAGCTCCTCGGCCAGAACTCTATGATCTGCATACCGACGCGGCGGAACTGAGGAACAAATACGAGCCGTGGAACGCACCGGTGAAGAAGCTCCGCGGAATGTTGGCGGACCTTCGGGCGAAAGCCCCGCCGCCCGCGCCTTCCCACGGCGTGATCGGGCAGGGAACCATCGACGAACTGAAGGCACTCGGCTATCTCGGGAAGGCCGATGTGGGAAGCGCCACCGACGTGCCCGAACCATCGTTGTTGCCGGATCCAAAAGACAAGATTGAAGAGCAGAATCTGCTCCACCTTGCAATGATTGCGTCGGAGGACGATCGTGTCGCTGATGCTCGCAAATCTCTCGAGAAGGTGTTGCAACTTGATCCGAAATCACCTACTGCGCTGCGACAACTGGGAGAACTCGAGCTGCGCGCCGGAGACTATGTGAACAGCGCCCGACATCTGAAGGTCGCTTTGGAAGTGCGCCCAGACGATGCCACCGCCTCGTTCTATGAAGGGCAGGCATTGGAAAAAACGCACGATCTGCCCGGCGCACGAGATGCTCTGGAAGCCAGCTTGAAACTGATGCCCGGACAATTCGAAGCCCGGCTGCTATTAGGTCAGGTCTATCTTGGATTGAAAAATCCGAAAGCTGCCGAGGACCAGTTTGAAGCCGCGATTCTGCTTCAATCAAAAAGCATCGAAGGGCAACTCGGGGTCGCGAAGGCACAGATAGCCGATGGCAACTTTAACGAAGCTGCGCAGCAACTCGAGTCTCTTTCCAAATCGCAATCCAGAAATGCTGAGGTCTTCGAGTTGCTAGCGCAAGCTTATGCAGGATTGGGCAAGAAAGTGGAAGCGGCGCAGGCCGAAGCGCGGGCGAAGCTGCTGCATCCACAGAAATAGTCTGCGAGAAACAATGAAGGCGCAGTGGCGTCTGGGCTTCTGCAATCGAAAAACCAGTTGCCTCTCATTTCTGCGCTACCTTGTTGTCCGAATTCTCGAAAATCTCGCTCAGTACATGGCCGCGCATCTGGGCAGGTTGCTCAATGCCGTAGATGTGTAGGATGGTAGGCGCAAGGTCATAGACTGAGGCCTCAAAACCCATCAGATGCAGGTCGTGCTTGATACCAGGGCCCATGGCAAAGAACGATCCGGGTACATCGTCCCCGTCGGCGAAGTCATGTTTCGCCACCACCGGGGTAGTTTTCTCGTGGTCCATGTGCGCGTGAGGATCGGTTTCTTCGAACTCGCGCAGCGGCTTGATGCCATGATCGGAAACGATGATCACGTAGGTATTATCGTCCACGTGCTTCAGGACCGCGCCCAGAACTTTGTCGAAGGCGATGTATTGATCCGGGAAGGCCTCCGTCCGCACAGCGTTGATCTTGGGATTGTAGCCCGCGTTATAAGGCGCAATAGGATACAGCCAATGCCCGGTCCGGTCCTCGCAGGACTGGCCCAACCAGGTGAATTCCGTGGGATGACGGCTCAGCAGGTAATCGAAAAGCTGCGTCTGCTGCTGGCGGATGAGCTGGACTTTATTCAGCCAAGCATCGATGGCCTCAGTTTCGTGTCCTTTCAGATCCGCCGCCGAAGGCATGCGCTCGCAGTCAATGTAAAAGTCCCCCACGTTCTTCAGCAACTCCGCCTTCATGGCGGGAGGATAAACCGCGTCGCCACCCTGCACTTCCGATAGCTTGGGCGCGCAAAGCACGCCGTCTTCACAGTTTTTCCCGCGGGTCAGCATGCCGCTGATCATGTAGCCATTCACCGGCATAACCGGAAAGGTTGCGGGCACGTTGGCCATGCCCACAGTCACGCCGCTTTTAGACAGCATGGACCAGATAGGCTCTTCCTTCAACATATTCGTGTTGGCCGTGATGCCGCCCACAATGAAGCCCGTAACCCCGTGTTCCTCAGGTTTCGTGCTGGTGAAAAAAGTGCTATACACGCGCGGGCAATTGGGGGCAGAGACAGTCCGCAACTTGCCATAGGCACCCTTCTTGATCACGCTGGAGAGGTTGGGCATCTTGCCTTCTAACAGCAAGGGCCGAATGACGTCCAACTCCATGCCGTTCACGCCGATTACGACCACGTGGGGCTTGGGTTTGGCAGTGCTCTGGGCCTGTCCCCACAGAGCTACAGGGAGTGCAGCAGCAAACCACACCAGGAGCAAGAAGATTCGTTGAAAGACCATCGAGACCGACCTCATTACTGGGATTATCAGGGGTTTCCGTCGCTTTCCGCGTTGTGGAAATTATACGTCCATGAAGTCCTTTTATTCCAGTAAGAGTGCCTGCATGTAATACCTCAGTAAAAGCCTTGGCGCTGCAGATTAACCGTGACTGCATAGGGTGACAGCCCGGTCGCTGTACACGCTTCCGCGTATCGACATTCGCCTGCCGATATCCGACCATCATTTGCGGCGGCCCTCTGCGTGTGGGGCCGGACATGACTCGATGCGAACAGTGTCGGCAGTTTTTCGAGGTTGTGGAGGTTGGGAGACCGAGGCCAAAGAAGCTGAGATCTAACACTCTCAAAGGAGGGATTTTATGCTTTGGACAATTTTCGTGATTCTTCTGGTGTTGTGGCTGCTCGGATTAGTCAGTTCGTACACACTGGGGGGATTCATTCACATCCTGCTCGTCCTGGCGGTCGTGGTTCTGATCATCAACCTTCTGAGTGGCCGAAGCACGGCGGTTTGATTCAGCGGTTTGATCGCGCTTTGATGCCTTTGACCGGCGTTTCCCCGGGCAATGGCTTTGCTCACAGCTACTGAGTGAGGAGAGCGTTTGCCCGCCGACTCATGGAACTGTCCCGGTTGAGGTCGCATTGGGGGCAGAGGGGCAGTGGGATGTTCCACGCTTGATCGCCTCCCAAAAGATAGAACGTGGTGTCGGCGTGAACCATCGAGGCGCCACAACTCGAGCACGCTGATTCCGCCATGACAGGATTGCCCTGCCCGTCGAGGAAGTCCTCAATCGACCGACGCAGTGACGGATTACAACTGGTGGTCTGACTCGGAGAGGTTTTTATGATTTCAGCGTCTTTCACTTCTTTCACCGGGGAGGGTTCTCCAAAGTAGCAGAGAAAGTTTTACGCGTCTGCCTGCCGGCTAACGCACTGCAGTGCGCTACCGCACGGAGTTATTCGATTCGCTCAGCCAGTTCCTGCTCTGCCGCTGCATGGCTTCGTAGCACTCACACGCTGCATCCTTCAGATTCTCTCTACTTTCAATCGTGACGTTCCCTCGCTTGTAGGTGATGAGGCCCGCTTTTTGTAAGGTACCCGCAGCCACCGTCACGCTGGAGCGGCGCGTTCCCAGCATATGGGCCAGTAGCTCCTGAGTGAGAGGGACGGTATCAGAATTGATGCGATCCTGGCACATGAGCAACCAGCGCGCCAGCCGCTCATCGACTTCGTGGATACGGTTGCAAGCCGCCACCTGCGATGCCTGCACGGACAAGACTTGCACATAGCGTTGCAGTCTCTGCGTTAACGTTTCGGATCGGCGGAGAATCTTCATCAGGCCTGCCGCGCTCACCCTGAAACCCGCACCTTCTATCTGAATCACGGTGCGTGTCGGACTCGTGCTGAGGCCGACGACGAGCGGCAATCCAACAAAACCTTCCTTGCCGGTCAATCCTACCTCCACGCTCTTGCCGTCTGACAACACGCTCAACACTGACGCCAGGCCGCTATTCAGGAAATAGGCAAACCTGATTGGTTCGCCAGACTCGTGCAGCACCTCGTGAGTTCTCAGCTGCACCGAGCTTAACTCCGGGAATATTGACTCCCAATCTTCCGGGGGCAGGCTGAGCAGAAGCTCATTGCTCACGAGAGTTCCATCGACCATTGGCGCAGCTTTGCCGTCGGACTTCCTCCGGGAGAGAGCAGGCTTATTCACCATTGCGCTCCTTACATGCCACGACGTCAAAATCCCAAGCGCTTCCCCACTCGGGCCAGATGCGTAAAGATGCAAAAATGGAAGAAAATGAGAGCTGACACGCGTTTGACGATCTTTCTTTCTTTACCGACGCGCCCGGACTTCCCCGAGTTCAGGAGTACAGGGGAATAATTACTCCGCCAATCGTACAAACCGCCCGTACAGCTTGTCTGAATCAATGACTCGGCGAAAAAGCCGCATTACTTTTCACCCTCGCCGAAATGCAACTGGTCTCTTTTCAGAACACGAAGGTTGGCCAAGGCGTCTTCCATCGCGACTCGCTCGGTCTGACTACTAGAATCGTGCTCCAGCGCATCACGACGAGCAAGGATTGCCGCCTCCGCCACTTCCACGCGCTTGAACAACACACTCTTGTCTGTTTCCAACAAAGCAGACTCATACTCGCGCTGCCAATTCGGAAAACGCAAGGGCGAAAAAGATGATGCTGTTAGAGACGAGTCCCGGAGCGCCACAGGCGACCTCCTGGCAGAATGCTAGAAGTGATGCATGGTTGAGTCTGCCCGCCAACGAACCCCGGTTGGTGCGCCATCCGACAAAAGCTATTCCAATTCGGTCTGCCAGTAGCTGGCCTGCCGTAACATCGAGTCGTAGCACTCGCAGGCCGCATCGACGAGCCCGGCTCGGTCTTCAATTTTGACGTGCCCGCGCTTGTAAGTGATCAGTCCCGCTTTTTGCAGGACGCCTGCAGCCACGGTCACGCTGGACCGGCGCGTTCCCAGCATGTGAGCCAGGAACTCCTGGGTCAAAGGCACGCTGCTGGATCCGATCCTGTCCTGGGACATCAGCAGCCACCGCGCCAGCCTTTCGTCGACTTCGTGGACTCGATTGCAGGCCGCAACCTGTGTCGCCTGCATGGCGAGGAGCTGAACATAGCGTTGCAGCCTTTTCTCCAAGGTCGAACACTGTCCCAGCAGTTGGATCAGCACCGCTGCGCTTATTCTGAATGCGCTGCCTTCAATTTGTATGACGACACGGGTCGGGCTGCTTTTCAGACCAACGATCAGCGGAAGCCCGACAAAGCCTTCCTTCCCGGTCAAGCCCACTTCTACGCTCTTCCCATCTGCCAGCACGCTCAAAACCGAGGCCAGCCCGCTATTGATGAAATAGGCGAACAAGATCGGTTCTCCCGCTTCGTGCAGCACGTCGTGAGTTCGGTTCGCCAGAAAGGCCAGCTTGGAGAATATTGCAGCGCATTCTTTGGCGGGCAGGTTCAGCAAAAGCTCATTGTGAACTGGACTTCCGTCGATCGTGGGGGGGCCGTGCCCGTCGGTCTTCGGACGATTCCGATAAATAGGGGTAGGCATAACGGCTCCTTGCGCAGCGTAAACGCTATCTGATTTCGCAAGGGACCGTCTCCAAGGAGGGCACGGCGGAAGGATGCGGAAAAGACAACTTCAGACTACTCCTCCACAGGCATAATTGCTAGAGCATAAACAGCATTCCAGCGTCTAAGATTTACATGCCCAAAAATCCCGGTGGGTCGCGGGGAGTGTCCTAACATTGCATTGAAAATTTTGCGGACAGCAACTGAACACCCAGCAATGCACCATTGGGACTTGGCCAGTTGTCTGCCCCCTCGCTAAACTTTTTGTCGCCCGCCCGCAAGGAGACGAACTGCTGTGACAGAGCCCACACCTGCTCCCTTATGTTCGATCTGCGGCAAACCTGTGGAGCTTGAAACCAGCAAAACTTACAGCCATGTGGAAGCCGTTCACGAGGAATGCTACGCACGCAAGTTCGAGCCGAGAAAGCCGGCGAACCCGTCCCGCCCATCCGACGACTGGCCACGCAATATTGAGGACACCGCAGTCTCTGTTCGCGCTAAGCCGCGTCCTTCAAATCATCAAAAGCGTGGCCATACTTCTTAACCAGGAAAAGGGCTCTCAGGCGGACTTCCTCTTGATCATCCTTTTGATCATCCTTGATCACCGCATGAAGCAAAGACAGCAGATCGGCGCTCTTGTCGGGGTCTGTCTCGTCGACAATTTCCTTGCACAGGTTCCGGACCAGATCAGCATCGAACAAGCACCCACCCCGTCGTCCGGCCAGAGACCAGAGATTAAGTTTTGCTGATCTTCAAGCAAGGCGGGGGGCTACCTGCCAATCGGGTAAATTGTGTATGACACCGAACACTCCTCGCTTGATTTGTGGCATGCTGCCGCAACTTATGGCTTTGGAGCCTGTCGGGGGGGTAGGCTCTCCCTTTGCCACCACGCCTCCTAATTGACAGTAAATGACACGAAATGATTCGAAAAACACGCAAGCTATGTGCCCGCCATGGACCGATAACTGGTGGGCATTTTTGACTTGTATTGGCGCACCCGTAGATCACTATGTGCGCTAGCGTACGGTAAACCCTGTATTGGGGAACCACGACGGTGAGCTTAAAGTGACATTATCCTCTGCCTTTCGTGAGTAGCCGACCGCCTCCGCGCCTAGATGGCTCGGCCTGCAACCTGCCCAAGGCAACACGAGGTATTCGATAGGTGGGTTGCGTGCCCAGCAAAATCCTTATCGTCGACGATAGTTCCATGATGCGCCGAGCCCTGCGTCGTTGGATCGAGCAGAATCCCAACTGGAAGGTTTGCGCAGAGGCGCCGAATGGCGCGGTTGCCATTGAGAAAGTCAAAGAACTGCTTCCAGACTTGGTCATCCTCGATCTGTCGATGCCGGTGATGAACGGGTTAGAAGCGGCGCGGCATATCAAGGAAATCGCTCCCACCACACCCATGGTAATGTTCACCATGTACGTCAGCGATGCACTTACCAAAGACGCTCAAGCCGCCGGGATTCAATGTGTCGTGTCCAAGACGGAGAGCGTCGTGAACCAACTGATTACCTCGATCAGCTCACTGCTACACGAGCCCGTAGCATAGAAATGCGTCCGAGCTCCCGCAATTCAAATCGTGGCGCGGGATCAGCTTCACGCGCGATCAGCGCGGCCCGCAGCTCAAGGCAAGAGCTTGCGGGCCTGTATAATCGGAAACTTCCCCATCTATGCGGACTCCTTCCCTCCGAACGCAGCTTTGTTCGTGGGTGGCGTTGTTGTGCACTGCAACCCCGCTAGCGCAAACCACTCCCGCA
>WNGJ01008640.1_pt1 | contig 10854 bp, 12 predicted proteins | sample 5400611 | NCBI WGS metagenome assembly WNGJ01 (sample SAMN13153375, study PRJNA577476) | soil metagenome | isolation source: 40 cm soil or saprolite under Garry oak tree replicate 1 | place: USA:California | collected 2016-06-15 | reverse complement strand
AACCACCATCGATGCACTCCCCACCCCGCGGTGCTGCACCCTGCCAGCGACTCCCAGACTCCCTCCACGAGTCCGGCCGCAGTCTCCCAGTTCCTACCGGTCGAGAAGAACCCACCACCCACTGCCGCAGACGGCGACCGCGATCAGCTCGCAGAACTCGCAGGGAGGGTTCGCCTGAACCCGTGCCGTCGGGCTAGCATTCCTGCCATGCCGACCGGACGGATGAACCGCGAGCAGTTCTTCGGCCAGCTGGCCACCCTGGACGAGCAGCGCCTGAAGAAGGCCCTATGGAACCTGTACTGGCGAGGCTCAGCGGCCACGCGCGAGCGCATCGAAGCCGAGATCGACCCCGACCAGCACGATCGTGGCAAGCGCCCCTCGAAGGAACCCGCTGACCCACAGCAGGTGCTGGGCGAGGTGGGTGACTTCGTCGCGCTGGCGCGCTCGGGGGCGTACATGGCCGGTGACCGGCGCGTGTCGCCACGGGAGCGCACGCGCTGGCGATTGACGTTCAAGCGGCTGGTCAGCGACGCGCAGGATGGCCTGCGCGGCCAAGACGCCACTGCCGCGGCGACCGCACTGGAGCGGCTGATCGACTTGGCCTGCGAGACGCGTGACTACGAGTACTTCCACTCCGAGGACCCCATGGAGGCGGCGGGATTGGTGGTGTCGGACGCGGTGGCGCTGCTGTGGGCCAAGCTGCACGACCACTACGGGTTTGCTGGCTTCGCGCAACGCGCGGCGCCCCAGCTCGTCCGGTGGGAGTCCCGCCACGGCTGGACGCGCAGCGGCTGGGGCCGGGTCAGCGAAAAGGAGACCTCGCTGGCCAGCGTGCTTGCGGGGATGCTGCCGGCTCCGGACATGTGGGTCGGGTTCGCCGACCGCTACCTTGAGGCCCTCGACCGGGTCGCGCGCGATGACTCGGTCAGACCCAGCCGCACCTGGCCACCCACGGACCGCGACCGTGACCGGCGGACCGGGGATCTGGTCGAATGGCACCGTCTGCTGCTCGACCGGCTGATCGGTTCCGAGGCCGAGGACCGCCTCGACCGGCTGGCCCACCACCCCGCCCTTGGCGGGCCGGAGCTTGAGTTCCTCAAGGCCCAGCTTGCGCACCAGCGCGGCGACATCAGCAGCGCCCGCAGCCTGATGCATACGGCCCTGCAGCACCTGCCCGGCCACCAGGACTTCCTGGACCTCGCCACCGAGATCGGCGCGCCCCTGCCGCCTCGCGCCCAGCAGATCGCCAGGGAACGCTCGCGCTGACCCACCGGCAGAAGCTCAGGGCCACGGGCGTCGTGCGTGGTTTGGTCCGAGGCATCGGCGCCGCGCGTGGGCGGCACTTCCCCAACTGCGGGCCTGCACCGCTGGACCGGACCAGTTCCAACGACGCGCGCCGCAGCGGACTATCCTCTGGGGTCATGTCGAGGGCCGCTTCCACCGCCAGCCAGCCGCAGCCGAGGCTCGAGCGCCGGGTCGCCGGTGCCGCGGAGGCTCTGCTGGCCCGCGACAGGTCGGTCTCCCCCATCGATGTGTTGGTGGCGATCGGCTGGCTGCTGCAGCGCATGCTCGAGGGCTGGCGGCGGGGTCGCGTGGAGTGCCTGGAGGGCGTGGCGCCGGTCCACGCTGACAAGCTCGCCGCCGTGCTGGAGCACCTGCGCCGCTGGGCGGCCGGCAAGGATTGGCCCCCAGCGAGGTTGACTACCTGGCCGCCACGCGGGACCGGCGACCGCTGCGCTTCACCGCCGACGGCGACCAGGAAATCGAGCGCGCCTGGCGCACCCACTGACGCGACCGGACCTGTCGCAGGCAGCGCGGGAGCGCACGGTGCGGCGGCAGAGCAGGCCGCCGGATCTGATGGTGATCGAGCCGTGGGTGCGGGGCAGCGGTCGAGTCGGGCGGTCGGCGGCCGGGCGTGCGCTGGACGAGCAGGCGGTCAGGCTGGCGGTGGTGGCCTCGGTGCGGCACCAGGACACCGACTATGACGAGCTGCTGATGGCCGGCTTTTCCCCGCGAGGTCGCCCGGGAGCGGGTCCGATCCGCCATCGACCGGGTCCTGGCCACCTGGCAGCACCGGTAGAGCCAGGCAGGAGTGAGGACCGATGCAGACACCATCCGAGGAGTCGCTGGCAGCCACCGCCGCCGAAGCGGAGCCGCTGCGGCGGCTCCAGGCGTTCGCCAGGTGGGTCGGGGCGGGGCGCAAGCTCACCCAGACCGGGCGGATCACGCTTGCGGATGCCCGCGAGCTGGTGGGCTTGCTCGGCACCGGCGACATGATCGACCCCAAGATCGGCGACCGGGTGTTTCGCACCAGCAGCAGCGAGGAGCTGCGCGGGATCACCTTGGTCACCGAGTGGGCCAAGGCCAGCGGCGTGGTCCGCGTGACCAAAGGGCGGCTGGTCGGGGTGAAGAAGCACGCGGGCCTGCTGGGGCGCCCGCTGCAGCTGTGGGCTCGGATGTTCGAGGCGTTCCCGCGGCTAGGCGCGGCGCTGTGTGTGTCCGGGTGGGGCGCCTCGCTGCTGCGCGACGACTTCGAGGATGGGATCGGCGCCGTGCTGGAGGCGATGGCCCGCCGCGGTGGCGCGCTCGGGCTGGCCGAGGCCCGCGCGCTGGCCTGGGAGACGGTGGCCCCCCGCTATGTGCTGGACGACATCACCGACCAGCAACTGACCACTGTCCGCCAGCTCACCGACCGCGACGTGCGGCACGCGCTGGAGGTGCTCGGGCAGCTCGACGCGGTCCGCCCCAGCGTCGATGGGAAATCGGTGGAGCTGACCGAGCTGGCCCTGTGGGCGTGGCGGCGCCGCCTGGGCGCGCCGGCGCCGGGCGACTCGGTCTACCAGGTCAAGATCACCCTTGCCGAGGTGGCCGACCCGCGGGTCTGGCGGCGAGTGCTGGTGCCTGCGGCCATGGGGCTCGACCGCCTCCACGATGTGATCCAGGCGGCGATGGGCTGGCTGGACTACCACTTGCACGTGTTCTCCGACGACCGGACCGAGTACGGCGTCCCGGACCCGGAGCTCGAGTTCCGGGACGAGCGCGCGGCGACCGTGCGCGACCTGCTGCCGCGCGTCGGCAGCTGGGCACGCTACACCTACGACTTCGGCGACGACTGGGAGCACGAGCTCGTGGTCGAGCAGCAGTTGGCCGCCGAGCCCAATGTGGCCTACCCGGTCTGTGTGGCCGGCGTGGGGGCCTGCCCACCGGAGGACTGCGGCGGAGCGTGGGGCTACGAGCACCTGCGCGAGGTGCTCGCCGACCCCGCCAGCGAGGAGCATCAGGACATGCTGGCGTGGCTGGAGCTGGACAAGGCAGGCGACTTCGACCCCCACCGGTTCGACGTCGACCAGACGAACCGGATGCTCGCCGCCATGGGAGCCCGGCGAGTACGCCGATGATCCAGCGCGCGCTTATCCACGTGGACGGCCCGCCGGGTGCGGGCAAGACGGCCTTCGTCGAACGGCTCGTGGCCGGCTGCAGGCACTGGGTGCTTGCCGTGCGCTGGCGACGCGACCCACGCTGCGGCGACCGCGGGAGGCCTGCCCGGCACGACACCCGGAGCTGCGTCGCTACCGGGCTGCCAGCGCGAGTGCGGCCGGCCTGTTCAGCTTCCCGCCGGGCGATCTGGCCGCCGACGACTTCTACACCACACACCTGATGGAAGACCCCGCGCAGGCGGTCGTGCTCGAAGGCGACACCCCCGTCCGCGCGGTGGACCTGCGCGTGTACGTCGCCCCACCCCTTGCCCCTGGCCGAACCCTGCTGATCCGCCAACTCCGCGACCACGCCCAACAGCAACAGGACAAACTTCGTGCGCTGCAGCGGCTGCTCGACCAGCCCGACGGGATCCAGTAATGGCTCGCGCAGACTATCGGCGGGCCGGCGTTGGCCCTGGCACGCCAGCATCCCAGGCTGCTTGAGGAGGCACGTGCGAACCTGCAGGCCGGCATCGACAAGGTCCGCACGGCCGACCCACCCAAGCCCAGCGAGCACTGGGCCATCGCCGCCAGCCACGCCGGTATCGAGCACGCCGGCCTGGTCATCGTCAACCTCCGTGACCGTGCGCAGCACGACCGCGCGCAGGCGCTGCTGGCCGAACTCCAACGGCTGCGAACCGACCGGCAGGTCTTCGACGACATCCTGGCCTGGCGAGGACGACGCACCCCCCCATCACCGCGCTCAGCGCCGACCTCTCCGACCCCAAAAGATCCAGGCACCCGCAAGGCAGTCTCCCGAGCGTTGCGGACCATCCGCAGCGCATCCGAAGCATGACGATGAGCGAAATGGGATTTGAGGTTCCCGATAACACCGCACAGGATGTGGCCCGTGACGTGCTGGCACGTGCGGAAGCAATCGCCTCCCTGGAACAGGAGCAGATCGAGATCCTCGCTGCACCGTTCATCGAAGAGACCTTCGACCACGAACCCGACGCCCCCCTGTGGCTCAAGGCCGCCACGACCGTCGTGGTGCGCAATAGCAGACTCGAGGAGCTCCACGCCAACGGTCCCGTCAATACAGGCGGGATCCGTGTCATCACCACCTACGCCCTCGCACCACTATCTCACCTCATCGGCGCCCGCCATAGAAACCCGATTGCCGTTGCTCCTCAGAACAATCCCTTCAAGGACCTGGATCGCAAGTACCCGCGAGCGTGGGCATGCCTCAGCTCGCTACGACGGGCCATCAGGCAAAGAGGTCGACTCGATTATCGGCCGCCCACCGCCCCACTACCAACGCTTCCCAGCCCGGACGAGACCGTAGAGGCGGCGGCGTCTCCGGATGACGAGAGAATCGTCGTCCTGAGCGCCATCGAACCCGCTTTGATCAGCACGCCCTCGCGATCCTGCAAGGCGTCGCGGTGGGTGAGCAGGACGTCTTCGCGACGCCCTCCCTCAGCCGAATCTCACGAAACAGTGACAAGCTGCTGCGGACTCTGGAGTTCCTCCTCGCACACAACGTCCGTGTGGTGACCACCAACCTCATGCTCGCCGACGGCGAAGTCTGGGTCCGACGCGGCGACCTGGTCAAACCCATCCCTGCCAGGCCGTTCGATGGGTTCCGGATAATGAGAGGACTGAGCGGCGCCCATCGCAAGCTCGTCACCGAATGGCTCAAGCAGCACGACACCCCAGTATCCGAATGACCACCACGACCATCACAGTGAACGGACAACAACGACAAGATGTCGTTCCCACCGGGGCAGTCCTGTCCAATCACCGCAACCGGCCCAGGACGCTGCTCCACACCGTCCGGCGGGGCTTCCTGCTCACCTCCCCACGCCGGTAGCTGGCCCTCCGGACGTTTGCCTCGGGTTTCGGCGCAGCCTCGGCACGCACCGCCCGGAAGCCCGAGTCGTCACCAAGATGGAAGTAGATGTGTCCACGCAACGACCCGTCCTCGTCCAGCGCCGCCCAGCCACGGCCGCTGGCGGGATCGCTCTCGTCGTTGCCTTCCCAGGTGAACTCGACACACGGGCGTCCATCGCGCTGGTCGCTGTGGCAGTCCATCCACCCCTCGACGGCAATGAACCGGAAGTGGCCGGTCTGGTCGGCGCTGAACTGGATGTAGCCGGGTCCCAGGAGGTCGATGGCTTCAGCATCCCAGAGGTCCATCTCCACAATCCGCCACACACCGTTCACGTTCATCACCGTTTCCTCCAATCCTCGGACCTCGACGGTGACGCATCTCCTCGTCTGGCACGAAGGCTACGCGCAACTCCGCACCGTAGGATCCCTGTGATGCACGGCGATTGCGCTCGTGCGGCTTGATGACCTGCCTGGTAGGCTCACCGCAGATGAGGGAGGCAGCGTGGGGACCATCCAAGAGCGCATCGTGGTTGACCCGCAGATCTGTGGCGGCAAGCCGTGCATCCGCGGCACCAGGATCATGGTGAAGAACATCCTGGGCATGCTGGCGGGCGGCTACGACATAGAGCAGATCCTGCACGCCTACCCGGAGCTGTCGCGCGAAGACGTCGTCGCAGCATTGGACTATGCCAGCTCCGTCGTCGACGAGGAGAAGGTCGTCGCCCTTGGCGCCTGACAAGTCCGATCAGCCGCACAGCGGCGACGAGGCTGGCGGCGAGGGCGACGAGCCGTTTGCGGTCCTACTGGATCAGAACGTTCCGCGATCGATCTGCGAATGGCTGCGGCAGGAGCATCCTGGCTGGCGGGTCTGGCACGTGGTCGAGGTGGGCCTGGCTGGTAAGACCGACCGCGAGGTATACGAGTGGGCACAGGCCGCCCAAGCCCTGATCGTCACCTTCGATGAGGACTTTGCCGATCAGCGCGCCTTCCCCGTCGGACAGCACTACGGGGTGGTACGGCTGCGCGTGTGGCCGACGACGATCGAGATGACCCAGTTCGCGCTCGGGCGGCTCTTCGAAGAATTCACCGAAGCCGAACTGCGTGGTGGCTTGGCCATCGTGGATCGCACGCATATCCGTATGCGGCGTCACCCACTCTGAGTCGAAACCCCCAGAGATGTACCAGCAAGATTGTCCGACTTTCGCTCCGTGACTCATCAAGATCATGCGCCAGCCGATACCATTTGTGCCCACTCGCTGCGACTTACTGCATGCGTTATCATGGCGATGACCTGCACAATAGCGAGTTCCTGCTGGTCACCGGTGGTGAGAAATAGCTCAGGTATTTCGTTGTAAGCGACACGCGCTACCACTGCGCCACAGGCCCAGGTGAGTGCTGTTGCAGCTGGTAGTGAGTCTGTCAGTGGGACTTCCTGCGAGTGTAGCGATGCTGTCTGGGCCTCTCATGCGGTATTCCTTAGGAACTCTTCCGTCTGCAAGTCGCGACGCATCGGTGCCTGCGACAAGAAGGAATCCTATAAGAGGACATTCCGGAACGGCCAGCCTCGGCTTTCATGGTAAGGGTCGAATCCCTCTGTGTTATGGAGGGGTCACTTCGCTGGCTCAGCAAAAGAGGTCGGGTCCAGCGAATGTGAGCGCTTGCAGCACTCGACCGAGAGAGTACGGGCCCGCCCCACCGTCGGGCAGCGCTCGACTGCTTCGGTTTGAGTCTGCCGACGCTGACGACCCGCCGATCAAGCTCCGTCGGTCGTGTCGGCCGTCTCTGCCTGGTCGAGGGTCGCTGCCCAGCTCGCCAGGAGGTTGAGCGCGTCTTGGGATGGGGAACCGGGGTCGGCGCTGTAGGCGGTGAGCGTCAGACCAGTGTCGGCCGGGAGCTCCGTCGCCTCGAAGTTCAGGCTGAGGTCGCCGACTCGGCGATCTCGGCCAGCGCGACCCAGACCTCCTCTGGGACAGCCAGCCCAAGCGTGCTCGCCTCGGCAGCGCTTGTCTGGTACTGCTTGCCTATGGCGGTCCCCTTCCTCGCGGTGCTCTTGGCGGATCACCCGAGACCTACCAGACGGCAGGGCTCAGGTGGGGACCGCTACCTCAAAATCTACGAACCGCGGGACAACCTCCCGAACCAGTGCTACCCGGGCGTTGCGCCGGCTCCGGGAAGGACTGCCGCGCCGCCCCGGGCACACTATCCTTTCTGTCATGTCGAGACAGGCCATCACCGAGAGCCAGCCGCGGTCCAGGCTCGAACGCCGGGTCGTCGCAGCCGCGGAGACCCTGCTGGCTCGCGGCACCTCGGTCTCCCCCATCGACGTGCTCGCGGCGATTGGCTGGCTGCCGCAGAGCAGGGTCGACGACTGGCGACGGGGTCGCGCGGAGTGCCTGGAGCGCTTGGCGCCTGTCCACCCTGACAAGCTGGCCGCCGCGCTGGAGCACCTGCGCGGCTGGGCATCCGACAAGGGACTCACACCGAGCGAGGTCGCCCACGTGGCGGCCACGCGAACCCGCCGACCACTGCAGTTCACCGCCGACGGTGACCAGGCCGCCGAGCGCGCCTGGCGCACTCACTGGATGCGACCCGACCTGCCCGAGGCCACCCGCCAGCGCGCGGTCAAGGCGCAGAGCAAGACGCCGGATCTGGTGGTGATCGAGCCGCTCAACGAGTGGACCTGCATCGGCTGTGGCGGCTCGGGCTGGCTGCTGCTCATGGAGGGCCCAGGTCCCCTGTGCATGGACTGCGCGGACATGAGCCATCTGATCTTCCTGCCCGCCGGCAATGCCGCGCTGAGCCGACGCGCCAAGAAGGCGAGCCGCCTGGCCGCGGTGGTGGTCCGCTTCAGCCGCTCTCGCAAGCGCTACGAGCGCCAGGGGATCCTGGTAGAGGAAGCCGCCCTTGAGCACGCGGAGGCGCAGTGCCTGGCCGACGAGGACGCACGGGCGCGCCGCCGCGATCGCGACCGACAGCGCCGCGCCGACCAGGATGTGATGTTCGAGACTCGGCTGGCCGCGGCGGTCACGGGGTTGTTTCCGGATTGCCCGGCCGAGCGCGCGGAGGCGATCGCGCGGCATGCCGCCGTGCGGGGCAGCGGCCGGGTTGGGCGCTCGGCGGCCGGACGCGCGTTGGATGAGGATGCGGTCACGCTGGCGGTGGTGGCCTCGGTGCGGCACCACGACACCGACTATGACGAACTGCTGATGGCCGGCGTGCCCCGCGCGATCGCCCGCGAGCAGGTCCGGCCCGCCATCGACCGGGTCCTGGCCGCCTGGCAGCACCCATAGGTTGCGGCTTGGAGCGCCGAGCATGGCCGACCCGGTTGGCGTGGCCGGCGAGTGCGCCTGCCCGCCAGAAGCGGTCGCCCCATGGCGCCCGGGCCTTCCCGGCGATCGGTAGCTCCGTACACAATCCCTTTGGTCGAGCTCAACCTCGCAGCGACAGTTGACTTTCCGCCGATCCCGGACTTCAATGCGCCGACCAATCCATATGGCTTGGTCGGTCCAGTGAGCCGGGAATTGCGCCTTGCCATTCGCGCTGCTAATGACTCCACGGACCTGTCGCCGCAAGGAAGGAAGGCGCATGACCCATGCGCTCGAGTTCCTTGCCCTGCTCATCATCCTGGTCGTAGTGAGCAAGACGAAATAGCAGGGCAAGTACCAGGGAGGCGGGGTGTCCAGACCCCGCCTCCCTGGGGGCTAACTCCAGTGAACCGGGGTTAGCGCCTTACCACGCGGCAAGTATATACGCGAGGCTTATCATTTCAGATTCGGACGTTGGTCTTGAGCGGGGCCGACCGCAGGGACCGTGGCGTTAGCCCGCTGCGGTGTGCGGCCGGCCCCTGACCGACAGAAGGTCCCAGGCCCCCCTGCCGGCTTCTACGCCAAGGAGGACCCGGACAGACCCGCCGTGCCGGCCTGCACCTCGACCGCCGTGTGGCGGATACGGAAGGTAGGGGGACGAGGGGATAGACTGTGCGTCATGGCCAAAGACCTCCCAGTTAGGTCTGCGGTCAGGGCCTCGCCGGTGTTAGCCTACCTGCGGGGCCCACTAATTTCCCGTTGCCGGTGCGCCGGCCACGTGCAAGTGGTGTTCTACACCCTAACGGCCCCTCCGCGCGAGCGCGATCCTCAAAATGGGCCCTCGGCCAGCGCTGCCAGGATGAAGAAAGCGCCACCACGAGGGACCGTCTGGTGGCGCCCCCTGGTCGATAATGCGCCGCCGCATTGGCAAGGACCTCATCAGCATCCCGGTCGGAACGAGTAAGCTGAGTTGATCCCAGCGGTCAACGCCCTGCTTCGTCGTAGGACCGCACCTCCACAAGCTGCCCGAGTTCCCGGCACGCCGACACGCCCCGCCGCCCGAGCGCGACAAGCTGGCCTTCTCTGACGTGCGCCGCTGCCGGTCCGCCACCGCCGGATGCGCACGTCGGAACTCGCCCAGCAGCACCGAGCCCAGCGCCAGGTCCGGGTCGTTCGCGGCCTGACGCAGCCGCCGTTGCTGCTCGCCTGTGGGCAATTGACGGACTCACGCTTGGAAGCGATCCACATCGTCCCGTCCTCGCCCCTCGCCGCTGGATCGTGGCGACCGCAAGCAGATCATGGTCGATCCGCAGGAGGTCCACCAACGCACCAGCGGCGCCGACAACTCGCCAAGGCCGCGTTGGGTACGGGCTATTCGCGCTCCCTTGACACGATTCTCGTGTAACACAAGAATCGTGGAATGAAGAACATCACCATCACCCTCGACGAGGAGACCGCTCGCTGGGCCCGCATCGAAGCCGCCCACCGGGACATGAGCGTCTCCCGCCTCATCGGTGAGCTCCTCCACCAGCACATGCGCGCCCAGACCACCTACCAGGACGCCATGCAGCGCTACCTCGCCCGCGCCCCCAGCGCGCTCAAGAACAAGGGCCGCTACCCTGTCCGTGAGGAGCTGCACGACCGTGCCGGTCTTCGTTGACACCAACGTCCTCGTCTACGCAAGAGACGCCTCTGAACCCGACAAGCAACCACAGGCCCTGGCGTGGATCGACCATCTGTGGCGAACTCGAACAGCCCGGCTCAGCTTCCAGGTCCTCCAGGAGTACTACGCCGCCACCACCCGCAAGCTCAAGCCGGGTCTGAGCCCTGAAGCAGCCCGTGCCGACATCCGCGACCTGCTCGCCTGGCAGCCGGTGCCCGTCGGTGCCGAGGTGCTGGAGGCGGGCTGGCTGGTCGAGGACCGCTTCGGGCTTTCCTGCTGGGACGCGCTGATCGTGGCGGCGGCGCGCATCGCCGGCTGCGAGCACTTGCTGACCGAGGACCTCCAGCACGGATCGGACCTGGACGGACTACGGGTGGTCAACCCCTTCCGCAGCTCACCTGGCTCGTTTGACTGATCGGCCTGCCGCCAAGGCCATCGCTCACAGCTCGTAGTGGGCGACCCAATACTGCCAACCGTCTATCGCCTGGCGTACCAGGTCGGAGCCGAAGAAGGCGATGAAATGGCCGCGCTCCTCCCGCTGCCGCTCCCGCCCTGCGCCAACCGCTCCGGGTTGCGAAAC
>WNGJ01008638.1_pt1 | contig 10855 bp, 9 predicted proteins | sample 5400611 | NCBI WGS metagenome assembly WNGJ01 (sample SAMN13153375, study PRJNA577476) | soil metagenome | isolation source: 40 cm soil or saprolite under Garry oak tree replicate 1 | place: USA:California | collected 2016-06-15 | reverse complement strand
TAGCGGCGTTCGCGACCGCCGCGCCCACGCAGGTGCGGGCGCAGACGGCCGGCATCACGATCGACGGCGATGATATCGGTGGTATCGTCACGGGACCGCGCGGGCCCGAGGCGGGCGTGTGGGTGATCGCAGAGACCAACGATCTCTCGACCAAATTCGCCAAGATCGTGGTCACGGATGACCAGGGCCGCTATGTGATTCCGGATCTGCCCAAGGCCAATTACACCATCTGGGTGCGCGGCTATGGGCTCGTTGATTCTCCCAAGGTGCAAAGCGCTCCAGGCAAGCTCGTCAATCTCACCGCGACGCTGGCGCCGACCGAAGCAGCGGCGGCCGAATACTATCCCGGCATGTACTGGTATTCGATGCTTGAGATACCGGCCAAGGATCAGTTCCCCGGCACCGGCGCCAAAGGCAACGGCATTCCAGAATTCATGAAGTCGCAGAACTTCTGGATCGACACGGTGAAGAATTCCTGCCAGTCGTGCCATGCGCTGGGCTCGAACGGCATCCGCCATTTGTCCTCGAAGCTCGGCACGTTCAAGAACTCCACTGAGGCGTGGGAACGGCGGGTGCAATCCGGCCAGGCCATGGCCAATATGGCGCTCGCCATCAACCGGCTCGGCCCTACCAAGGGCCTGTCGCTCTACGCCGATTGGACCGATCGCGTCGCCAGGGGCGAGTTGCCGTCGGCCAAGCCGGAGCGGCCGAAGGGCATCGAGCGCAATGTCGTCGTCAGCATGTGGGATTGGTCTACGCCCAAGATCTACCTTCACGACGCGATCTCGTCGGATAAACGCAACCCTCGGCTCAATGCTAACGGCCTGATCTATGGCTCGCCCGAAGAAGCAGCTGACCTCGTGCCGGTGCTCGATCCGGTCAAGAACACGGCGACGATGATCAAGCATCCCTATCTCGATCCGAAGACGCCGTCGACCAGGGAAAACACCATGGGGCCGTCGCCCTATTGGGGCGATGATCCGATCTGGGACAGCCACACCTCGATCCACAATCCGATCATGGATGAGAAGGGGCGGGTGTGGTTCACCGCGAAGCTGCGGCCCGAGGAGAACCCGGCTTTCTGCAAGCAGGGGTCGGACCATCCTTCCGCCAAGGTGGCGCCGATCCCGGTGTCCGGGCGTCAGCTCTCCATGTACGATCCGAAAACCGAGAAGTGGTCGCTCATCAATACCTGCTTTAATACCCACCACCTCTATTTCGGCCACGACGCCAACAACACCCTGTGGATCAGCCAGGGCGGCCCGCAAAGCGGCGTGGTCGGCTGGCTCAACACCAGGCTCTACGAACAGACCGGCGACGACGTGAAGTCGCAGGGCTGGACGCCGGTCATCGTCGACACCAACGGCAACGGCAAGCGCGACGCCTACGTCGAAGCGAACCAGCCGCTCGATCCGTCCAAGGACAAGCGCGTGATGGCGGCGTTCTACGGCGTGCAGCCGAGCCCGATCGACGACACCGTATGGGGCCAGTCGATGGATGTCGGCTTCTCGCGCATGGAGCAGCCGGGCTACATCATCCACCTCATTCCGGGCGCGAACCCGAGCGAGACCGCGCTTGCCGAACTGTTTGTGCCGCCGGATGAAGGCTATGGCTCGCGCGGCATCGATCTCACCACGGACGGCGTGGTGTGGACGGTGCTCTCAAGCGGCCACATGGCGAGCTTCGATCGCAAGAAATGCACGAGGCCGATCAACGGACCAGAAGCGATCACCGGCAAGCTTTGTCCTGAAGGCTGGACCCTCTACAAGTTCCCCGGCCCGCAGTTCAAGGGCGTCACCGAGCAGGGCAGCGCCGAGCACGCCTATTACATCTGGGTCGACCGCTATAACACGCTGGGTCTCGGCAACAACGTGCCGATTGCTTCCACCAACGGCGGGGAATCGCTGACCGCGATCGTCGACGGCAAGTTCGTGACCCTGCGGGTTCCGTATCCGATGGGGTTCTTCACCAAGAACGCCGACGGCCGCATCGACGATCCGACCGGCGGCTGGCAGGGCAGGGGCCTGTGGACCACCTCCGGCACCCGCACCAACTTCCATGGCGAAGGCGGCATCGACGCGCAACCAAAGGTGTTCAAGCTGCAGATCAGGCCAAACCCGCTCGCGAATTGAGCATCTTAGAGCGCGTTCCGGTTCATGTTGAACCATCTATCCAGAGTCATGGCCGGGCTTGTCCCGGCCATCCACGCCTTTTAGGGGAAAGCCCGCAAGAAAGACGTCATGCCCGCGACAAGCGCGGGCATGACGCGGGAGAGGGCGACGAAATAGTCCCCGCTACTGCGCGTACAGCTGCCCGAGATATGCGGTCAGTCGCCCTGCGACCAGAACGCCGGCCCACAAGGCAATGGTCGCGGCGACGAACCTATATCCGCGCTGAGAAATCGCGCCCTTGGCCTCCCACTCAGGGCTCTCTCGCCGCAACGTGTTGAAGTATAACCACGTCACCGCAACGCCGACGCAAACCAAGCTGAACTTTATCAAGAACGCGCCGTCGGTGAGGTACTTCGACGGCTTCGTCATCCACAGGGTGAATCCGCTGCCGACCTGCAAAACGACAGCAACCCAAACGACCGGGAATAGCCGGCTGAGCGAGGTAAGCGGAATCGTGCGGAAGAATCCGAGCAGTCGAAGCCCAAAGATGAAGATGAAACCGATAACGATCGCGGTTCCCCATGCGTGGACTGTCAGCGCGAATGGCCAACCCCACAACGACTCGCCCCTCGCCCATTCTGAGAATGCCGAATCTTCCAGATACTGGAGCACTGTTTAGCCCTCCCCTCGATTGTGAATGCCCGTCCTGCGGCGGCGAGCTAGCGGTCAAACTGGTCCACCGCCTTGTTCAGGCGATAGAGTGCAAAGCAAGCGACGGCGAGGACGCAACCGTTAACGGCAAGGACCATCAGAAGAATATTGATGCTGTTGGTCATGGGCGCTCTCTCCTGACTACAGATAGGGCAGCAGCCGGCCGCATGCGATCACACCCGCCCAGCACACGAGGACCAGGATGGCAACCGCCTTTGCGAGTGCGGGAGCATCTTCTCCGGCCTTGAGCTTCCACAGTCGGTCCGACATGGAGAAATAGAGAACAGCCGTGGCGCCGATCGGAATGAAAGCAATCTTCGGTGCGAACGTGTAGTCGTTCACCACGTAGCGGTAGGTGTCGGCGAGCATCATCAGCATGCCGGTGAAGACATTCATCGCCACTGCCACAACCCCTATCGGAAGCAAGCGGTGCACGGCGGAGAACGGCACCGATTTCCAGAAGCCAAGGATGCGCAGCACCACGATCAGCACGGTCGCGAATATCATCGTGAAGCCGAAGAAATGCACGGTTTGCCATGGCACAAACCAGATGACGTTGTTGATGAGCAGTTCAAGCTCCGGAGATATGCCGGCCGTCGGATCAGTCGGCAACACATCCGTCGGCACCCGGATCTCCGGGTGATTGATTTGCCCGCCGCGGTGCCCGGTTTCAGCCATGATGCCCAGCGTGATGATCGCGAAGAGAAGAACCAGATAAAGCGATGTGCTGGACAAGCGCCCGATGTAGCGATACCGCCAAATCTCGATCCAGGCGGCGACACCGGTAAACCCAAGGCCAAACAGCGTCCACAACGCCATATCGCGATGGGCATTGATTACGGCCTTGGAAATCTCAGGGATCGGCGGGACGGTCAGCGCCCACATCGCCGCGGCGCCGGTGACATAGGTCGGAACGCCGACGATGCTGAGGATGACGAAGACCGCAAGGCTGCCGCGTTTCAACGCATCGTTGTTCGCGACCAGCGCGATGACGTAGAAGGTAAGCGCCATCACCCATCCGACGGTCGGAAAATGATTCAAGATCATGTGCACGTGCGACCACGCCTGCGGCGTCGCAGTGGCCGCGTCGGCGCCAGTCACGACCCGCTGCAATTCGTGGTGGCTGATTTCCCAGCCGCTCTCGTCAACGACGATCATTAGAATCAATGTGAGGGCGGCGAGACCCAGTATCACTGTAAGGGCCTGTTCGGAGGGCTTGCCGACGCGCCAGAGCTCAACCACTGCGTAGCCGCCGGCCGCCACCAGGATCGCAAGCGCGCCCAATCCCCAATAATAATGAGCATTCATCAGGCTCTGGGAAATCTTGGGGTCCTGGGACAGAAGCTCCATTGAGCGAACGCCGCTGAAATAAGTCGGGATGGCGAGCAAGGCCAAGATGCCGAAAAGGATGAGGCAGCTGCGCTTGATCACCTCATTCTTGGTGGCCAATGCGATCATGTAAAAGCCGAGCACAAAGATGAGCCCGACCGACGGGAAGACGCTCACCAGAATGTGCAGATGTGACCAAGACTGCGGGATCAGATGCATATAGGGTTCCCCCCTACCCGGATTGGCATCTCGCGGGTATGTGTATGTTATTGTAGGCGAATATCAACTTGTGTCCGTTGCGTCAACGGGATCGCTCGGTGGGCTCGGAGCGGTTCTGCGAAACCTGCCGCGACCGCCGGAGCGGAAGCAGGGATTGTTGCGGCTAGGTCAATTTCATCGATAGGGCCTCCCGCGACGTGGATCGTTTTTAATTGTTGCCCCACTAATCGTCAGCTTATCATCTTTGCTGACCAGCTGCCAATGGTCTCGCAATGTCGAAGCGTTGGCCGATTCGCTAATCCGGGACCGCGGGCGTCCCGCCGCCCCCACCCTACCCTCCCCCGCAAGCGGGGGACGGTAGGGTGGGGGAACGGGAGAGACGCCCGCGGTTCCAGATTGCTATGGTGCGCATCGACCACAACCAATACTCACCACACACGGGAGGCAACTCATGAGCGGTGTCGTCACGTCGAGAACGCTTGTTCCCGCGGCACTTGCCGCGACGATGGTCGTTTTCGTCAGCGGACATGCGGCCGTTGCACAGTCGGCGTTGCCGGCCCCGGCCTTTCATCACCTGCACTTGAATACGGTCGATCCCGACGCGGCCATCGCTTTCTACACCCGGCAATTTCCCAGCACCGCCAAGGCAGCTTGGGGTGGTATCGCGGCGCTCAAATCGCCCAACAATGTGATGGTGCTGTTCAACAAGGTCGCTACCGCCGCACCGATCTTGCCGCAGACGGCGATCTGGCATTTCGGCTGGCACGTGGTCGACGTGCGCAAGAACCTGGCGATTTACAAGACGAGGCCGGAGGTGCTGCTCCAGCCGCTCTTTAACACCGACGAAGGTGGCTCCGTGCTCGTAAGCAGCGACACGTGGCCCGGCACCGGCGGCGTGCTCGGTCTGACCAAGTCGCAGCTTGCCGCCGCTCGCAGCGAAGGTGTCAAACCCGCCGGCGGCGCCGGCTTTGCCTACATGGCGGGGCCTGACAACGCGCTGATCGAATATCAGGGCAATTTTCCGGCCGAACGTTTCAACCACGTTCACATGTTCCAGGAAGATCCATTCTGCGCCCAGTTATGGTACGGCAGGCACCTCGGCGCTGCTGCTGTGCCGAGCCGCAGTGGCGAGGCGCCGCGCACCGAGGAAAACTGCAAAGTCGCACGCGGCGCCGACCGCACGTGGCCGGCGCTTGAGCCGGAGGGCGCGTTCCGCACCCCTACCGCCGCCGTGACTTTCGGCGACGTGGCGCTGACCTGGTACATGCGGCAGGGCGACAAGCCGTTGGTGAGCACCCGCGGTCATCTCTACGACCACGTCGCGCTCAGCGTTGCGGATCTTGATGCATGGCTCGCCAAGCTGCGCAGCGAAGGGGTTACCATCCTGGAAGCAGCCTATCGCCTCGGCGATACGCGGGCCGTGATGATCGAAGGGCCGAGCCGGGAGGCGATCGAACTGGTCGAGGTGAAATAAGCCGCTTCAAGCCTCGCGGTTGAAGTCATGACGGGGCGGGCCTATACGCAGTTCATGAAACTGGAAGTCGCAAGTGCGGCCGGCGTCGAATGCGAGCGCTGTGGCAAATCGGCAGCGCTGTGCGTGTGCGACACGATCGTGCCTTTCGATAACCGCATTCAGGTCGTCATCCTCCAGCATCCCCAGGAGCAAGATCGCGCGCTTGGCACCGCCGGCCTGACCGTCCGGCATTTCCGCCACGCCAGCCTGAGAGTTGGGCTGTCGTGGCCGAGCCTCACGAAAATTCTCGGCCGCCCTGCTGATCCGCACCGCTGGGCAGTCCTCTATCTCGGCTCTGCCAAGGCGGCTGCGCTCGCGCCCGGACGCGAGGTCGTCATGCTCAACCGCAAAGGCGAGCCCGAACGCAACCAGGATGCGTTGCTGCGCGACATCGAGGGAGTTGTGCTGCTCGACGGCAATTGGAGCCAGGCCAAGGCGCTATGGTGGCGCAATGCCTGGATGCTCAAGTGCCGGCGCGTCATTCTGGGGCCGCTGCGGCCGTCGCGCTACGGCCAGCTGCGTCGCGAGCCGCGCCGCGACGGCCTCTCCACCATCGAGGCGGCCGCCATGCTGGTGAGCCGGCTGGAGAACCGACCCGAGATCGAGGCGGCCCTCACGGCGAGCTTTGAGAAAATGCTGGCGGCACAGATCGGTAATCAGTGATCAGGGATCGGGGATCAAGATCAGGGAGTACTTCGGGGCGCCTTCTTGATCCCTGATCCCTGATTACTGATACCTGAACAAGCTATCGCCGGCGGAATTGCTGGCGCACCGGCGGGCGGGCAGTGGTCGCGCGGTCGTCCTTGTGGCGGAAGATGATGCGGCCTTTTTCGAGGTCGTAAGGCGACATTTCGACGATGACGCGATCGCCGGCCAGCGTCTTGATCCGGTTCTTCTTCATCTTGCCGGCGGTGTAGGCGATGATCTCATGGCCAGTATCGAGCTTTACCCGGTACCGGGTGTCCGGCAGGATTTCGGTCACCAGGCCCTCGAATTCAATCAGCTCTTCCTTCGCCATGTTTTCTCACTCTGAAAAGGGATCAACCGATAACTTTCCGATTGGCGACAGCGGGGTCCGCCGATGCAACTCGGCACCGCATATCGCGGGTAGAGATGACATCCCGCGTGGTCTGGGCTGCCGGTCTTGTGAACAGAAAGGCCGAAACCGTCCGCTGCAAAAACCGAGAAACCGGAACGACCGATTTCCACTCAGCTTTCGGATTCGCGCACGCGGCCATTATGATCGGCAACGCCGAACATCCGCTCAGGACGATATATGCTGCAATCCGGCACGGTTTTCAAGCCAAATGCACTTTTCGGGCTGAAACGAACCGGCCTGGGCCTCACGGAGTGTGGCCCCCGCGACACGTCGGCGGATGATCTTCATCAGGCGGCCCGGCGCTCTTGTACCGGCGTCCGCCACGATATACGAGTTCGAAATCAGGCCGATCGTTTTCGAAGTCTTGGCAGCCCGCAGTGTTGCTTACTCGGGCGTTTTCGGTGTCCGATCCGCGTAGGTTTCGATGCGTATCGCGTTCGCAATCATGAAGCTTTTTCCGGGCGGCGGCCTGCAGCGCGATTGCGTCGAGATCGCAAGGCACTGTCGTCAACGCGGACACGATGTCGTCATCTTCACCTCCTTCAAGGACGAAAGCGACTTTGCCGATGATCTCGCGGTGGTGGTGCTGCCGATCAGGCAGAGGACCAATCATCGCATGGTGGAAGAGTTCGCCGCCTCGTTCCGGTGGGCTGCTGCCTTGCAGCAATTCGACCTGCTCGTCGGCTTTGACAAGCTGACCCATCTCGATGTGCTTTATTGCGCCGATCCGTCGATCTGTTTCCGGATGAGGAAGGAGCGTTTTCGCTTTCTGATGCCCCGCTATCGCGCCTATCTGGCGCTCGAACGCGCCACTTTCGAGCGCGGCCGAAAGACCAAAGTGCTCCTGCTGAGCCCCAAGCAGCTCTGCGAGTATCGGGAGGTGTGGCACTCGCCTCTGGAACGCCTGTCGCTGTTGCCGCCAACCGTCTCGAGCGCGCGTCGCCGGCCGGAATATCGCCGCAATGGCGTACGCCATGCATTGCGCGCGGACTTCGGCTTTACGCCCCTCGACTGGGTGTGGATCGCCGTCGGGGTGCAGCCCCATACCAAGGGGTTCGACCGCACCGTCCGGGCGCTGCGCGAATTCCCGAATGCAAAACTCCTCGTCGTCGGGCTTGTCGAAACGAGCACCCGCGCGGCCGAGGCGCTCGCGGCGCGGGCAGACCGTCTGGGGCTCGCGCACCGCATTTCGTTCCTCGGCCACCGGGAGGACATGCCGGACTTGATGGCGGCCGCCGACCTCCTCGTGCATCCGGCGCGACACGACACCACCGGAACCGTCATTCTCGAAGCGGTCGTCAACGGCTTGCCGGTCGTCACGACGTCTGTCTGCGGATATGCCGAGCACGTCAACGCCGCCGAAGCCGGCATTGTCATCGACGAGCCGTTCAACTCCCGGGCATTCGCGGCCGCGCTGTCGGTCGCGGAAGATGCGGCGCGCCGCAGCCGCTGGTCGGCGTCGGCGGAGCGATATGGGGCGCAACCCTTCCTCTATGAGGGGCGGATGCGCGCGGCCGAAACGATTCTCACCGTTGCCGCCGAGCGGGCTCGCCGCAGGCCCCCCGCGGCAGCCGGGACAAAGCCCGCGAGCGCCGAAGTGATCCATCTGCATGAGTCTGCGCGCGTGCGCGGGACGAGCAGACGCTCATAGGCGCTGGGTACGCCCGTAGCGACGCCTGAACTTCTCCCCTCCCCCCTTGTGGGGAGGGGTGGGGGTCGGGCCAGGGGGCACAAACCGTGCCTCATGGCACGACCCCTAACCCCTTCCTCCCCCACAAGGGGGGAGGGAGCAGAAAGCTGCCATCACCGCGAATCCCCACCCCACATGAACCCAAGCGCACGGCCCGGATGCAGCGCAGCGATCAGCAGCGCGATCCACACATGCCGCGCGCCGATCGGCCCCCCCATCTCCCGCAACATCGCTCGCAATCGCATTTGCGCGAGGCGCCGCTCGACGTGATTGAGCCTGAACATCCGGTCCCGCACCGCCCGAACGTGTTGCGCGCCCGTCATCGCATCGGAATCGAGCAAGCGGTAGAGGCCGGCATCATCGGCGAAGAACGACGTCTCGGCCTCCTTCGCCCACCAATCTGGCGGCGCCGCGAGGGTAGCGGCTGGGTCGCCGGCGCCGCGGCGCCGGCCCGCCGCCGATCGCTGCGCAAGCCGCACCGAGAACGACTGCCGTATCGCGTCGCGCCGCGACAAGTTGGCATCATGCCAGCGGTACTGGGTGAGATAGTCCGCCAGATTGGCGATGCCGCCGGCCTCCGCCAAGCGCAGCCACAGATCGTAGTCTTCCGCCGCCCGGAATGGGGCGCGGTATCCGCCGATCCGGCTCATCAGCGCGGTGCGCATCATGACGGAGGAATGGACAAACGGATTGGTGCGCTCAAGCGTCCGCACGAGCTTTGCGGGATCAGTCGGCGGCGTAATGCGGCCCACGACATTGCCGGCCGCGTCGATCCGCTCCGCAGAGGTGCCGAGCAGTCCGATCTCCGGATGGGCCTGCATGAAGGCGAACTGCTTGCCGAGGCGATCGGGCCTCGCGCGGTCATCCGCATCGAGCCGCGCAAGATAGGGCGCGCGCGCCGCCGCGATCGCGGTGTTTAGGGCTGCCACGATGCCTTGCGGCGGCCGCCGGAGGACGCGGATACGGCGGTCGGCGGCGGCGAAACCTGAGAGCATGGCCGCTGTGCCGTCATCCGATCCGTCGTCGACGATGAGGAATTCAAAGTCGCCGAAGTCCTGGGCCCGGACGCTCGCGACGGCCTCCGCGAGCCACTCTGCGCCGTTGCGCACCGGCATGATAAGCGAGACGGCTGGCATGATGGCGGGAGGTCGACTTTAGCGACCATGGCCGTGTTGATTGCTCGCCGTCGTAGCCCTCGTCCAAGGTGTAGCGTCTAACACCACTCCGAAGATGAGAACTGCCGCCACCACGAAAACTGCAACGCGTATGGCCCGATTCATCCAGCCGTCAGAATGGGCGCTCGAACGACCATCGTGTGGAAATGGCAGCGCCCAAAGCAGCGCAAGTGCGAAAAACGTGGCGCCAACATAGAGCAGCTCCATGTTTGGAACTCCCCTGATGAATGCCTGGCCGAATTCGGGACGGGCAAGAAAGCGGTCGCCGTGAACGACAGCATGGTTGAGCCATTCGAGAAGGACGAAAGCGCCGGCCATCACCAGCAGCCCAATGGCTGCGGAGACGAACATCTTGTCGCGCAGCGCTGCCGAGCGATGGCTCGCCCGCTTCGCCGCGTATCGATAGGAGAGATAGTTGATCCCGACGATGGAAATAGCGCCCGCGGCCAACGCCTGCGGGACGTAACGAAAGAGTCCCAGGCTCGAATAGAAAGCCCCGAGCCCGACGGAGGCAAATATCAGCGATCCGCCGCAACAGAGCGAAGCGATCAGACCAGCGACCAAGCTGCCCGCCAGGGGCTTCGGATCGGGATATGCCAAGGTTCCCGGCGTTAACTCGCCCCCATGATCACTCGTCTGCATCGTTCCAGCCATCCTCGTGCTCCTCATCCTGCGCAACAAGACAGCTTCGCCACGTCCTTGGCGAACGATTGCGCCGCGAGCTTCAACCCTTCTACCGTAGTAAGGTAAGGGAAGATTGCTTCGGCCAACTGCTGGACGGTTAGCCCGCACTTGATCGCCAGCGCGGCCGTCTGAATGCTGTCGGCCCCTTCGGGCGCCAGGATGTGCGCGCCGAGCAGCTTCCCGCTTTCTGTTTCCGCGACCAGCTTGATCAGGCCGCGGGTGTCGCGCGCCGCGAGAGCCCGCGGAACGTGGTCGAGCGGCAGCACGGAGATCTTCACCTGGAGACCCTGCAGGCGTGCGGCTGCCTCCGTCAGCCCGACGCTC